>Ga0209237_1002749_pt1 | contig 10594 bp, 10 predicted proteins | sample GraSoi013_1_40cm_2_FD_185820 | JGI IMG/M metagenome (GOLD analysis project Ga0209237, IMG submission 185820) | Grasslands soil microbial communities from the Angelo Coastal Reserve, California, USA - Sample 10_02_2013_1_40cm (SPAdes) (version 2) | ecosystem: Environmental > Terrestrial > Soil >...
GCCGCGGGCGCGGCGGCGACGGCGGCGCCCACCACCAGTAGCTCCGGCGTCCTCGCTGAGCCGACCGCCACGCCCGGCGATACGGCCCCCACGTTTTGGGGTCGGCTGCGGGTCGTGCCCGGTGGCCCGCGGCCCGTGTATCATCGCGACGTGACGATTCAAGGCGACACGGCCCGCGTGGAGCACGACGTCACATTCCAAGGCGTGTTCCTGGTTGATACGTCCGCCGACGGCCTCTTCAACCCGACCGCCAAGCCGCTGGCCGATCGCATGACGCAGCGCGCCGTGCTGGTGCGCGACCGGTCGGAAAGCCGCGGATGGCGTGCCGTCGAGCTCTCGCCGCAGAATTGGACCGTGGTGGATGCGAGCCGGCAGACGGTCACGGTCACCGACGTCAAGGTTTATCGCAACGACACGCTGCTCATCGAGGTCACCGATCCCAGCGCCCTGTTCGACGTAGCCAACCGCATCCCCCGGTTCCATCTGGATGATACGGTGAAAGTCGTGGCGGCCGTGACGAACACGACGGGCTCGGGGTTCACGCCCGCGAGCTTCGTGTTCCTGCACGTGCGCCATGCCGACAGGCTGGGGACGAGCTGGCGCCGCATACCCATGACCGACAACGGTGACGGCACCTACCAGCGCACCTGGATCGCGCGCCGCACCGGTATCGATCGGTTCGTGGTGGACGCCCTCGACTCGGCCACGCTGTTGCTCGGCACGGGGGACAACTACCGGACGAACGAGGTGGGGATTCCGTATCGGATCGAGTAGTCGACTCTTGCTTTTCGCGCCGCGCTTCCGTATCAGTGTGCGACCTTCAACCGGGGAGCGCCGGTGTGAGTGGAGTCACAGTGCGGGTCGCGGTCGTCGTCGCGGGCCTGCTGGTGGTGGCGACGATGGCCCAGGGACAGCGGCGCATTCGGGGTGGGCGCGCCGTGATGGTCGACCGGCCGGCGGTGGGCCCGCGGATCGGCTACGACTTCGACTTCGACCACGTCTTCGTCGGCGGCCAGCTCAACCTGCCGGTCGGGCGTCGCTGGGGGCTCGTGCCGTCGGCGGAGTTTTTTCCGGGCCAAAACGGCTCGCCGTTCCGGTTGAACGCCGACTTGAAGTACCATCCCCCGACGGTGTACGGACTGTTCTATTTCGGCGCGGGATTCGCCTACCTGCACGCGAGCGGCGCGAGCGACGCGGGGGCCAACCTGTTCGCAGGGTGGGAAGGCCGGCGCGCGCGGCCGTTCAAGCCGTTCCTCGAAGCGAAGTTCGTGTTTGCCGACAATACGGCGTTCAACGTCCTGGCGGGGCTGAATTTCCCGCTCTAGCTAGAACTCGAAGCGCTCCATCCGCCGGAGGCCGATCCAGAGCGGGACCGCCGTGGCCCCCGCGCACAGCGCGGCGGCCACGGCGAACCACGCGATCATCCCCGCGTCCACCACCACCGGCTGTCCCAGGAAGACGGATCGGACGTACTGGTACACGGCCTGCCACAGCACGAAGATCACAGCGCCGAGCAGCACGATCGTCGCCATCATGAAGATCAGGCCGCCGAACGACGTGGGGATCTGGGCCGCATTCTCCGTCTCGAACTGCGGGTACAGGGCGCCGAACCCGAGCGCCAGCGCGCCGATCGCGAACGTCAGGCCGCAGATGGTCACGAGCTCCATCACCATCATGAACGGCCGCACCTGCAGCAGCACGTTGGTCAGGCCGGTGAGCAGGAGCGCCAGGACCAGCAGCGGGATCGTCCCCACCCAGTACTTGGACCACAGCAGCGCCCGCAGGTCGAGCGGGCTCGAGCGCAGCAGCCACATGTGCCGGCCCTCGAGCGATACCGCCGGAAAAATGAAACGGGCGGCGATGGCAGCCAGCACGAACCCCGCCAGCCCGAGGTTGAGGAACGAGACGAGCGTGATGTAGAAGAACCCCACCGCCTCACCGCGGTGCAGCGGCAGGGTCTTGATGTTGAACAGGTACACCAGCACGAGCGCCGCCAGCAGGATGAGCTGGCTCCACTGCGTGGTGTCGCGGAAAAACAGCTTGATGTCCTTGATCACGAACTCGCGCTTGGCGACCGGGAGGAAGCGCAGCAGCGTTCCGACCGTGCGGCGCCACAACTCGCCCCGCACGAACCGTTCAGCCCCCTCCTGCGCTTTCGTGAACCCCGACGCAAACAGGTTGCGGTGGAGCATCGCGCCGAGCGCGACGAAGGCCGCCGCCGTGGTCCAGAGGAGCGCGACGGGCAGCAGGTCGGGCTGCCCGCGCAGGAAGCTCATGATCGCCTGGGTCACCCATTCGCTCGGCAGGAACGGCGACGTCGGAGTGCGGAGCACCGCGATGAAGTCGAGCAAGTTGCGGAACCCCTCGGGGGACGCCAGCCGCTCCGGCCGGATCAACCGGAACAGGAGGATCAGGCCGCCGGCCGCGCCCAGCGCGACGATCGAGAGCAGGTCGCGGGTGCGGCGCGCCGGGAAAATGTTCACCAGGATGAGCGTCAGCGCCGAGCCGGCCACGGCCGGGAGCACCAGCAGCGGCAGCACGGTGAGGACCGCGTAGGGCATGAACAGGAGGCCGCCCCGGTAGCTCACCCCGTACGCCGCGAAGATGGGAACCGCCATCAGGGCCACCATCCACGACGAGTGCAGCATCGTCTCACCCAACTTCGCCAGGTAGATGCGCAGCCAGTCCACGGGCGCCGAGACCAGGAGGTCCAGGTCCTTCGCCAGGAAGAAGCTCGACAACGCGGTGATCACATTCGACAACACGAGGATGCCGACGAACGCGAGGAGCACGATCCCGAGGATCTTGCCGGCGAGCAACGGCCCGAGGTCTTCCACGCCGCGGAAGTACTTGAGGATCCGGTAGAGGATGGCGAACACGCCGACCCAGAAGGCCAGCCCCACGAAGGTCAGGATGAGCAGCTTGGCCGAGCCCCCGCGGGAGCGCTCTTCGCGGATCCGCTGCAGGGCGGTGCGCCACTTGGGCTCGAGCACCCGCCAGAGCGAGGGCTGCGTCACGCGGCCCGGCCTCCCTCGTTGTTCCCACCGCCCAGCACCTCCACCAAGTCGCGCACTTGCGCCCCGCCGGTGAGCTTCAAGAACAGCTCCTCGAGGCTCGCGTCGCCGGCGCGGTGCTGCTGGCGCAGGTCGTCGACCGTGCCCTCGGCGACGATCTTGCCGTGCTGGAGGATCGCGACGCGGTCACACATCGCCTCCGCCACCTCCAGCGTGTGGGTGCTCATGAGCACGGTACCGTTGCGCTCCACGAACTGGCGGAAGATGTCCTTCAGCAGTCGCGCCGCCTTGGGGTCGAGGCCCACCATGGGCTCGTCCACGACGATGCACTGCGGCCGGTGGATGAGGGCGCTCGAGATGATCAGCTTCTGGCGCATGCCGTGACTGTAGGCTTCTACCAGCTCGTCCTTCCAGCTGGTCAGCTCGAACACGTCGAGCAGCTCGGCGACACGCCGCTCGACGGCGTCCCCTTCCTGACCGTACAGCGCGGCCACGAAGCGCAGGAACTCGACCCCGGTGAGCTTGTCGTACACGAACGGCCGATCCGGGATGAAGCCGAGTCGCATCTTGGCGGGGATCGGGTTCGCATGCACGTCGTCGCCACCCAGGAGCACCCGGCCGTTGGTGGGGCGCAGGATGCCGGCGATCATCCGCAGCGTCGTGGTCTTCCCTGCGCCGTTCGGGCCAAGGCATCCGTACAGCACACCCTGTGGGATGTCGAGCGAGATATCATCGACGGCGACGAAGCTGCCGTAATGCTTGGTCAGGCTCTCCAGTTGGATCATAGCACCTCGAGCTTGATGCGCCCGATCAGGCGAACGAGCTCTGCCTGCTGGGCAAGACCGCCGATGCTGAACCGCACGTGCGCGGCGCCGGCGGGGAATTCGTCGAGCATCGGGTCCACCGCCACCCAGTCGCCAAGGTACACCTCGGCCCACGCGTGATAGTAGAAGCGGCCGTCCACGGGCACGAGTCCCGCGGCGGTGCGGGCCGGCAGTCCGGCTGCCCGCGCCAAGGCGACGTACAGCACCGCGTGCTCGTTGCAGTCGCCCAGCCGTGCCTCGAGCGCCTGGAGCGCGCCGGGTGATGTCGCGGTGCGTCGCTGCGCCAGGTTGGCGCGCACCCAATCCGCGATGCGGCGCGCCGCGCGCGTCGGATCCTGCTCCCGTCCGACGATGAGCCGAGCCTGTGCCTGAATGCGGGGATCCTCGCTCTGGATCAGCGGTGCGGGGGCGAGCCAGCGGGCGAGACTCGAGTCACGCGCCGGGAGTTGGTAGCGGGCGGAAAGCGTCGCCCGAGGCTCGCGCCGGATCAGCAGGGTGTCACCGCTCTGCTGCTGGCGCCCGCCGCCGAGATCGAACGCCCCCGGCGTCACACCGGTGAGCCGCACGCGAAGTTGCGACACCGTGTCGTGCGGGAGGAGCTGCCGCGCCGCGAGTACGGTCGTCGCGACCACCTCGCCGGGACCCGGCGAGAGGCTGGCGCGGATCAGGCTGGTGGTGTCCCGGTGCCGAAAGTTGGTGTAGGCGAGCTCGAACGCCGTCCGCTCCATGGCGAAGCCCACCGCGTTCTCGGCGCGCACGATATGTCCCTGGGCGTCGATCCACGCGCGCGTCGTCATGCCTCCCGCGCGCTGCTCGACGCGGAACGCGCGCACGGTGTCAAAACGCGCGGGCACCCACGCCATGGCGGTCGAGTCGTACAGCGCGCTGTCCGCGACCACGAACGTGGATTCCGCCGCCACCTCCACCGTCACCGGCTGCTCGGCTAGGCGCACCGGATCGTACACGACGCTGGCGTAGGTCTTGCCGCGCTTCAGCTCGCCGCCGAACGCGAGTCGCAGGGGCAGCAGGCTCGGGAGCACGATTGGGCGGGCGAGGGGGACGCGGGTCGTCTCGGAGTCCGACCCCGCAAAGAGAGTGACCGCCAGGACGCTATCGCCGTTGACGAGACTGCGCGCCGTAAATCGGCCCAGGTCGCCGTCGAATCGCGCCAGAACGCCCTCGAGTCGCAGGGTGCGAGACAGGACTGCGCGGCTCAGGACCACGCTCCGGTGCAACACGCCCAGCGCCGGTGTGCGCAGCACGAGCATGTCCGTCACGCCGATACTGGTCGCCTGGGTGTCGATCGTGGACGAGGCGAACCCGACCTGCTGGCCCCCGACGTCCAGCCGATAGTAGACGGCGCCCGGCGGCACGCTGAGGGCCGCTTCCGCCAGTCGCGTTCCGGTGGGACGGAAGAACTCCCGCTTCACGAGCCACCCGAGCGATGCGGCCCACGCGCCCAGGATCGCGACCGCCCACGTGCGACGCGTCATGACTCCGCCGCCCCGCTGCGGCGCAGGGCCGCCTCGAACGCCTCGCGCTCTTCGGACGTTTCCACGACGATGGATACGCTCGCGGGAAACGCGGCGTTACCGAGATGACTCTTGAGGATGGGTACCATGATGTCGGCGGCGTCCTCGACGGAGAGATTCCCGGCCCCGGTCCCGATCGGGGGCACCGTGAGGCTCGTGAATTCCCACTCGCGCGCCTGTTCCAGCGTCGAGCGCCACGCGCGCGCCACCCCGTCGCGGGTCACTGGCTCGGTGTCGCTTCGGATGACGGCGTGGATCACGAACTCCGCCGGCAGGTCGCCGCCACCGGCCGTGACCACCGCCGCGCCCACCGCGAGCTCCTTCTGGAGCTGCAGCCCGTGCGTGAACGCCGTGCCGCCCACCGTCTCCAGCCGGCGGACGGCCGGCGTGGTCGGATCGAGGCGGGTCGTGGCCGGGCGCACGACCGCGGTCGCCGCGAGGAACGCGAGATCGTCCACGACCACGCGGATCACCCGCCGCCGGCCTCCCGCGAGCGGCGATACATCCGCGTAGCCTCGTCCGGGCGATTGAGCCGGTCGAGCACAATTCCCAGACCGTAGAGCGCCCGGGTGTTGCGCGGCTCGAGCTCGACGGCCCGCTCGTAGGCGGCCCGCGCACCCTCGAGGTCGTCCACGTGATTGAGGGCTTCGCCGAGATAGAACCAGGCGGCCGCCCGGCCCGGGTCGACCTCCGTCGCGCGCCGCAGGTGGGGCACTGCTTCGCTCCACAGCCCGCGCCGCGAGAACACCATGCCGAGGCCCCTCAGCGCCTCGCCGTGGATCGGGTCCACGCACAGCGCGCTCTCGTAGTCCCGCTGCGCCGCGCGATAGTGCGTCGCGCGGGCGAGCAGGCGGGCCCGCTCGACCAAGAGCGCGACGTTGTCCGGGTCCGCCGCGAGCGCGTCGTCGAGCGTCGGCTCGGCCGTGGATCCGTCGGGCGTCGGCGCCTCGGCCGGCACCGGCGGCACGTGCGCCGGGAGCTGGGCCGTGATCGGGGGGGGCAGGCCGGCGCGGGCCACGTCCGCGGGTGACGCGATGGTGCTGGTCTCGGTCAGCGATTCCGCTTCCTCGATCAGCTCGGCCGCGACGCGGGCACGCTCCGCCGCCGATTGCCACCGCGGCTCGCGCTTGCGGATCACCCGACCACCTCGCTCGTGAGCCAGGAGAGGTACCGCTCGAGCCCCCGCTCGACCGGCAGCGCCAGCAGCTCCGGCACCTGGTACGGATGCCGCTCCCGCACGGCGGCGCACAACGCCTCCCACTTCGACGCGTCCGTCTTCAGCAGGACCACCACTTCGGCCTCCTCCTTCACCTGTCCCTCCCAGCGGTAGATCGAGCGGGCGCCCGGGAGGAGTGTCCCACAAGCTACCAGGCGCGCTGCGACCAGGGCTGTGACGAGCGCCCGCGCGTCGGCATCGTTCGCGAGCGTGGTCAGCACCACGAGGGCGGCGGCGGTCATGGGGACGGCTAACCTAGGGAAGCTACGGAGGTTAAGCAAGGTTCGCACGAGGCTGGGGGAGGTTCGGGAGGTTGTGGAGGGTAGGGAAGGTTGGCACGTCTGCGGAGCAACCTCCCCGAACCTCCTCCAACCTCCTCCATCCTCCTCCAACCTCCCCCATCCTCCCCCATCCTCCACCGTCCTCCCCCGGAGAGTTGACCGGGAACCCGTCAGCCTTCTAGCCTACGAGTCTATGTCCAGCGATTCCCTGGTCGTTCGCGGCGCCCGCGAGCACAACCTCAAAGACATCACGGTGGAGATCCCGCGCGACAGCCTGACCGTCATCACGGGACTGTCGGGATCGGGAAAGTCGTCCCTCGCGTTCGACACGATCTACGCCGAGGGGCAGCGGCGCTACGTCGAATCGCTGTCCGCCTACGCCCGCCAATTCCTCGGGCTGATGGAGAAGCCCGACGTGGACGCGATCGAAGGACTCTCGCCGGCCATCTCGATCGAGCAGAAGTCGGCGGGCCACAACCCGCGGTCCACGGTCGGGACGATCACCGAGGTGTACGACTACCTGCGCCTCCTGTGGGCGCGGCTCGGCACACCGCACTGTCCCAAGGACGGCTCGCCGATCGAGCGTCAGAACGCCTCGCAAATCACCGACCTGGTCCTCGCCTGGCCCGAGGGAACGAAGCTGGAGGTGCTGGCGCCGCTGGTGCGCGGCCGTAAGGGCGAGTTCCGCGACGTGTTCGAGGCCGCCAAGAAGCAGGGGTTCGTGCGGGTGCGTGTGGACGGCGAGACCTACGACCTGGCGGGGGTGCCGAAACTCAACCGGCGCCAGAACCACGACATCGCGGTCGTGGTGGATCGGCTGGTGGTGCGCCGGGCGGATCGCTCGCGGCTCGCCGACTCGATCGAGACGGCGCTCAAGGCGGCGGACGGGACCGTGGAGCTGGTGCACGGCGCCAAGTCCACCCTCTTTTCCGAGCGCTACGCCTGTCCGGCGTGCGGCCTGTCGCTCTCCGAGCTCGAGCCGCGGCAGTTCTCCTTCAACTCGCCGTTCGGCGCGTGCCCCGACTGCTCGGGACTCGGGACCCGTCGCGAGGTGAGCCCCGACCTGGTGCTCGGCGACCCGAGCCTGTCGATCCTCGAAGGGGTCATCCTGCCGTGGGGCGAGCCGAGCGGTTACGTGCGCAAAGTGATCCTGCCGAGCCTGGCTCGCGCATTCAAATTCGATCTGAACACTCCGTGGCGGGACCTTCCTGCCACCGTGAAAAAGGTGGTGCTGTCGGGGGCGCCCGGAAAAACGCTCACGTTTCAATACGACAGCGAGCGCTGGCACGGCGAATACGAGTCGGGCTGGGACGGGGTCCTGAAGCATGTCGAGCGGCGCTATCGAGAGACTGCTTCCGACAGCGTGCGCGAGCAGCTCGAGGAGTACATGATCGAGCAGGCGTGCCCCACGTGCGGCGGCAAGCGGCTGCGTCCGGAGAGCCTGTCGGTGCTGCTCCACGGCAAGAGCATCGGCGATGTCGTGGACCTGCCGGTGACGGACGCGCTGCAGTTCTTCGAGAGCATCCCGCTGCGCGGGAACGGCCGCACGGCCGGGGGCCTGGACCCCGAGATCGCCCGGCCGATCCTCAAGGAGGTGAACGATCGCCTCCGCTTCCTCAGCAACGTCGGCCTGGAATACCTCACCCTCGGCCGCTCCGCGGACTCCCTCTCGGGCGGGGAGGCGCAACGCATCCGGCTGGCCACCCAAATCGGGAGCCGGCTCGTCGGCGTGCTCTACATCCTGGACGAGCCCTCGATCGGGCTGCACCAGCGCGACAACGCGCGATTGCTTGCGACCCTGAAGGAGCTCCGCGACATCGGCAACACGGTGCTCGTGGTCGAGCACGACGAGGAGACCATCCGCTCGGCCGACCACGTCGTGGACCTGGGCCCCCGCGCCGGCCGGCACGGCGGCGAGGTCGTCATCGAGGGCCCGGTCAAAGCCGTGCTCGACCACGCGGACTCCCTCACCGGCCGCTACCTGCGGGGCGAGCTGCGGATCCCGGTCCCACCACGACGCCGCACGCCCGACCCGGAGCGCAAGCTCGCGATCATCGGCGCGCGCCAGCACAACCTCCGCGACCTCACCGTGGCGTTTCCGCTGGGCCTGTTCGTCGCGGTCACGGGCGTGTCGGGGTCGGGCAAGTCGACGCTCGTGACCGACATCCTGTATCGCGCCCTCGCCCGGCACTTCTACCGCGCCAAGGTCATGCCCGGCGCGCACGACCGGCTGGAAGGCCTCGACCTGATCGACAAGGTCATCGACATCGACCAGAGCCCGATCGGGCGTACCCCGCGGTCCAACCCGGCCACGTACACGGGGCTGTTCACGCCGATCCGCGAGCTGTACACCTACCTGCCCGAATCCAAGATCCGCGGCTACGGGCCCGGGCGGTTTTCCTTCAACGTGAAGGGCGGGCGGTGCGAGGCGTGCCAGGGGGACGGCCTGGTGAAGGTCGAGATGCACTTTCTCCCCGACGTGTACGTCCCCTGCGAGGTGTGCAAGGGGCGACGCTACAACCGCGAGACGCTGGAGGTGCGTTATAAAGGAAAGTCGATCGCCGACGTGCTCGACATGTCGGTGGCCGAAGCGCTCGACTTCTTCGAGAACCAGCCGCGCATCCGCACGAAACTGGAGCTCCTGAACGACGTAGGGTTGGGCTACATCCACCTCGGCCAGTCGGCGACCACCCTCTCCGGCGGCGAGGCGCAGCGGGTCAAGCTCGCCACCGAGCTGGCCAAGCGCGACACGGGCCGTACCCTCTACATCCTGGACGAACCGACCACCGGCCTGCACTTCGAGGACGTGCGCCTGCTGCTCGAGGTGCTGCACCGGTTGGTGGACAAGGGGAATACGGTCGTCGTGATCGAGCACAACCTGGACGTCGTGAAGACCGCCGACTGGGTGATCGATCTCGGCCCGGAGGGAGGCGCGGCGGGCGGCGCCGTGCTGGCGGCCGGACCACCGGAGGACGTGGCGCGGGTAAAAGGGTCGTTCACCGGCCAATACCTTCGCAAGGTGCTGGCGGTGGGCGACTAGCTCGGTAAGTTCACCTCTTAAGGAGGGAACTGTCGCATGGGAGAGTGGGCACCTGCTGTCGGCGTGATTGGCCTGGCCCTGGTGATCGGCGCCACGCTCGTCTTGGCGGGGCCGGTGGGCAAGGCGCTCGCGGAGTGGATCCGCGGGTGGTCGAAGACCGACGAGCAATGGATGGCCATGAAGGCCGCCAAGCACGGCGTCGTTCTTGGTGGCGACACGGAGCGGCTGCTCGCCGAGCTCGATGAGCTCAAGCGCCGAGTGGCGGAAGCCGAGGAGCGGCTCGACTTCACCGAGCGGCTCCTCGCTAAGGAGCGGGACGGCCAGCGGCTCGCGCGGCCGCACTGACGGGTATGGAAGACATCCTGACCGTCATCCTGATTTTCGGGGGCGGCGCGTGCATCGCGATGGCCTTCTCGCCGATCGGCCGCGCGGTGGCCGACCGGATCCGCGGCAAGAGCGCCTCGGCCGGTGGCGGCGATCTGCGCACCGAGCTCGCGGAACAGAAGGATGCGCTCGATCAGGAGCTTGAGGCCGTGCGGCGTGAGGTGGCGGAGCTCGCCGAGCGTATGGACTTCGCGGAACGGCTGCTCGCGCAGAACCGCGAGGGCCAGCGGATCGGACCGGGTAAATGAACGGCGACGAGAGGAACCGATGGAAGTCCTGATCCCCATCATCGCGGTCGGGGGG
>Ga0209237_1002752_pt1 | contig 10588 bp, 7 predicted proteins | sample GraSoi013_1_40cm_2_FD_185820 | JGI IMG/M metagenome (GOLD analysis project Ga0209237, IMG submission 185820) | Grasslands soil microbial communities from the Angelo Coastal Reserve, California, USA - Sample 10_02_2013_1_40cm (SPAdes) (version 2) | ecosystem: Environmental > Terrestrial > Soil >...
GCATCGGAGACCCGGCGTGCGGCAGGAACGATTTTCGTCTTTGTCTTTTTTGTTTAGTTCGCCGGTTGTGTTCAACCAGGGGTTCCCTCAGGGATAGGAGAGTTCATGAAACAAATGATTTTGTTGGCTGCACTGGCCGCTGGGATTGCCTTCACTGCTCAGGCTCAAAGCGAAATCACCCTTCTGGCGCCGGGTCCGATGCGAACGCCGCTGGACAAAATCGTGGCGAACTTCCAGGCGAAGATGAACCACAAGGTAAAAGTGACGTATGGGACCGGGCTCAGCACCCGGCAGTCGGTAGCGAAAGGCGAAGCTCTGGATGTGACGCTCGCAGTAGCTCCATTTTTCGGTGCCATCGCGTCCGGCAACGTCATCCCGAGCAGTGCGACGCCGATTGCCAGCTTCCTAATGGCGGTGGCTGTTCCGAAGAACGCGCCAAAGCCCGACATCTCCTCGCCTGCTGCAGTGAAGCAAGCTTTTCTCGCCGCGAAGATAATCGGATTCGTCGATCCCGATTTCGGAAGCGCGGGCCAGGGAGCCAGCGAAGCGATCATGAAACTCGGCATCACCGACCAGATCGCGACCAAGATCAAAGTGCCCAATGGCGGCGGGCCCGTGCAACGCGGACTTGCTTCGGGTCAGCTCGACATCGGCATGCTCTATCTCAGCGACATGCTTCCGAACAAGGACATCACGATTGTTGGCGTTCTCCCGAAGGAAATTTGCACGCCCACCGCCATCGTGGGTTTTATCTCGACGAAGGCAAGTGATCCCCCAGGCGCCAAGGCGCTGCTCGAGTACCTCGCGTCACCAGAAGCGCAGGCAATCTTCAAAGACGCCGGTTTCCAGCCGCATAGCTGATCGCATTCCCGTCCTCGCAGAGGAGTATCCCAACTGTCCTGCGGCCAGACAATAACAGTGAGGAACTTTCCATTGCTGGGATCGGGTCCAATACTGTCCCGGATGTGGTCTAAGAAATCGGACACGGCAGCGGTAAGCGTAGGTCGTGTCCCCAGTGGTGCTTGCTTCGGCGAGCCCGTAGAGGAGTTTGATCCCAGGCCCGTGCGCAATAACATTGGTGACGCGCAACCGTGGTTTGTGTTGTGATGATCCCGCTTGAGAGATTTCATTTCTTGCACGCCTGGCTCGTTGCCGAATCTGATTAACGGAGACGATCCATGGCCAAGAAGAAACGGAAGTATCGCAAATTGGAGCGGAGCTTGCCTGTGATGAGAGCGAATGCCGGTGGTATCGACATCGGAGCGACGGAGATTTTTGTCGCCGTACCCGCCGATCGCGATACGGAATCGGTGCGATCGTTTCCGACGTTTACCCAGGATCTTCATGCTTTGGCGGACTGGCTGCAGCAATGTCGTGTGGACACGGTGGCTATGGAATCCACCGGAGTGTACTGGATACCATTGTTTCAGATTCTGGAAGCGCGGGGTATTGAAGTTCATTTGGTCAATGCTCAACATGTGCATCACGTTCCCGGGCGCAAGTCGGACGTGCTCGATTGTCAGTGGCTTCAGTATTTGCATTCGGTGGGCCTGTTGCGGGCCTCGTTTCGCCCCGAACACGCCGTATGCGAAATTCGCTCCCTGATGCGGCATCGCGAAAACCTCGTTCAGATGGCCTGTGTGCATGTGCAGCATATGCAGAAATCGTTGGACCAAATGAACCTTCAGATTCACCACGTCATCAGCGATATCACCGGAGTCACCGGATTGGCTATTGTCGATGCCATTGTGGCCGGAAACACCAACCCCAAAGAATTAGCCAAACTGCGCGACCACCGGATCAAAGCCTCCATCGAAACCGTGACCAAGAGCCTGGTTGGTGACTATCGTCCGGAGCACATCTTCACGCTCAAGCAATCGCTGACGGCTTACCGTCACTACCAAAAACTCATTGCCGACTGCGACCAGGAAGTTCAGCAGCGCGTTGAAGCGTTCCAAAGCAACGACGACGGCCCCACCGCTGCCGCCGATTCTTCCAGTGCCACAAGCCCAACCGTGCCTAGCTTTGATCTCCACAGCCATCTGGAACGTATCTTCGGCGTCGACCTGACGGCTATCCCGGGCTTTGACGTGCTCCGTATTCAGACCATCTTCAGTGAACTCGGCGCCGATATGTCCCCGTTTCCAACGGATGACACTTTCTGCTCCTGGCTGAACGTCTGCCCGAAAGATGGCACCAGTGCCGGACGGCGCATCCGAACTCCCAAGGTCAAAACCAAAAACCGCGTCACCCAAGCGTTTCGCATGGCGGCTTTATCCCTTCACAACAACAAGTCCTACTTGGGCGACTATTACCGTTCTCAACGCGCCCGCCACGGTGCCCTCAAAGCCACCAAGAACGCCGCTCATAAACTCGCCCGCATCTTTTATCATCTCGTTAAAACTCGGCAGCCTTATGATGAAACTGTTTTTGCAAAGCTTGAAGCTCGTAACCAAAAACACCGTCTGCACAAGCTACAAACTCTCGCTCGGCAAATGGGTTACTCACTCGTGCAGGCCAATGCGTGACCCCCAGTTCCTTGAGAGAGGGGAAGGCTGCGCCATTAAAAAAATGCCGCAAAGCCACCGAAGCGGCGCAGCCGGGGTGGTCAGCCCGGCGGAACGTTTCGCCAAACTGACCATTAATTGAGGCTTCGCCCTATCGGGCTCGCGCTTCGCGCCCGGCGCGCCAGCTTCTATTAAGCTGTCGCGCCACCCTCCTCTGCGAGGAGGGGAATATTACGAACCATTACACGCGCAAGCCCGCCTGGATACAGTTCAGTGTCCAGCCGTGGATAACGGCATTTGTGGCAATGTAGCCGCCATCGGAATAGAGCCAACTATTTCCCTGCGCATCCGTAAAGACGCCGCCGGCGCGTTGAAGGATGAGCGCGGCGGCCGCAATATCCCAAATCCTGAGATCCAGGTGCCAGTAAGCGTGTAGGCGTCCGCAGGCGACGTTGCATATTCCCAGCGCGGGTGAACCCATGATGCTGCATTCATTGACCTGGCCGCTCATCATTCCCAGGATCAGCCGCGCCCGGTCTCTCGGTTCACCGGAATGGGGCCAGTCGGTTCCAACGATTGCGCTGCTCCAGGCTTCTATTCCCTCGGATATCTGCTGCACGTAGATTCGCTGGCCATTGCGCGTTGCCGCTCCCGTCAGCGTTGCCGCAAAAAGCTCATCATGGCAGGGATCAAAGACAACGCCTGCACAGATGTTTCCCTCCGCACGCAAGGCGACCGAAACAGCGAAGTATGGAATCCCCTGGACAAAATTCAGACTGCCGCAGATCGGATCGATAATCCACAACTCCGGGGCGTCGACCGGGACGGGAGCGTCCTCGGGGCCTTCCTCCGCGAGAATCCCGGCGTTCGGATATTCGGCCAGAATTACGGCAGCAATCGCATTCTGAATATAGAAGGAGGATTCGCACACCACGTCGCGGCTGCCCTTCCATGTGACGTATCCGGGATTACCCAGACGCGCCAGGGCGATCTCTCCTCCTTTTTGCGCGGCACGCGCTGCGACTTCGAGCGCGTTATTGACATCCAACGACATTGCTCTTCGGTAATATTGTGTACACAATGCCGGCTTTCCGGGTGTTCTAAATGCGCTGGATTCCAGTCAGAGACAGCTTCATCCGCGTCAAAGCTTCTTCCAGTGTCGATCGAGGGCAGCCGAAATTGAGACGGACGAAGCCGGTTCCTCCTGTGCCAAATGACCGGCCGTCATTGAATGCAACCCGTGCATGGTTCAGGAAGAAGTTGAACGGATCACCCAGCTTGAGTCCGCGACAATCGAGCCAGGCCAGGTAAGTAGCCTCGGGTTTACTCATCCGGATTCCCGGCAATTCCCGATTTATAAAGTCCGACAGAAGGTCTCGATTAGCCTGGAGGTAAGGGAGCAATTTGTCGAGCCACGACTGTCCGTAGCGATACGCCGCTTCAGCGCCAATCAGACCCATCGCATTCACCCAGGGCACGAGTCCTTCACGAGCAGAACGAAATTGCTGCCGGAGCTCCGAATTCGGAATGATGGCAAACGCGCACTGCAGACCCGCAAGGTTGAACGTTTTGCTCGGTGAGATGAGTGTAACGGTGTGGCTGGCGATCTCCGGATCCAGGGTTGCGATGGGAATGTGCTGATGACGATCGAGCAGAAGATCGCTATGAATCTCGTCCGAGCAGATCGTGACGTTCGCCGATAAGCATATTTCCGCCATGCGCTCGAGTTCATTCCGCCGGAAAACGCGACCCACGGGATTGTGCGGATTACACAGAATGAACAGCCGTGTATTCTGCGCAACGCCGGAACGGAACGAGTCCCAGTCGATAGAGTAGGACCCATCATCTTGGCAATGAAGCGGCGACTCCACGAGCTGCAGGTTGCTGTTTTTAGGGGCGGCGAGGACTGGTGGATACACGGGAGGTTGAACCAGAACGGAACCTTCCCTGAGAGAACGGCACGCGATGTTCAGGCCTGGCACGACACCAGGGATGGCAATGACATCGTCGGCAGCAATCTGCCACTTGTAACGATGCGCCAGGCGATCCACCACGAGGGCGGCGAGTTCATGGACCTGAGCCCGATCGTGGCTGTGCAGCCCGCGAGGGTACCCGAAGATCCCCTCATCGACGTATGCGCCGAGCGCGTGGGCAACCGGTTCCGGCGAACGGAAGTCCATGTCCGCAACAAATAGCGGCAGCACTTCCTCGGGATATTCCCGCCATTTGTAACTTTCCGAACGCCGCCGGTTGATGACCTCATCGAAATTCATGCGAATAGTTTAGAGTTTCTGTGCTGTGGGATGCAGGTATTAAAGACCACGGTAACGGTCTTCCACGGCTTGGTGTATCGGCGAAACGTTTTGCCGGTCTGACCACCCCGTCTGCGCCTTCGCTTCGCTCGGCGCAGGCATCCCTCCTCTGCGAGGAGGGGAATCCCGTCAGCGGCGGGTAAAATCCTCAATCACCGATGCGACTGAAGCCGTCAGGTTCTTCCCCGTGTTGATGTGCAAGAACTCGTTCGGCCCGTGGGCGTTGCTTTCGGGTCCCAGAACGCCTGTGATCAGGAACTGTGCCCTGGGAAACTTCTCACCGAGCATTCCCATGAAGGGAATCGAGCCGCCCTCGCCGTAGGAGCAGGCGCTCTTGCCGAAAAAAGCGGCTGACGCTTTTTCGACTGCCCGGTCGAGCCAGGGCTCGGGCGCGGGAGCTTCCCAACCGGCTGCGGCGTTGATCCTCTCCAAGCGGACGTGGGCGCCGTAAGGCGGATCGCTCTCCAGAAGCTGCTTCAGCTTTTCACCCAGGCCATCGGTCTTTAGCGTGGGCGGCAGCCGGACGGAGAGTTTGAGCGACGTTTGCGGCCGCAGCACATTACCGGCGTGTCCGATGTCCGGCATTCCCGCCTGTCCCGTGACCGACAGCGTGGGACGCCACGTCCGGTTCAGGATCAGCTCGACCGGATCCGAATCCATCGGCACCGCACCCTCGACGAACGGAAACTTGTCGTACACCGCGGTGCCCAGCACCTCCGCAGTACGGCGCGCTTCGGCCCGACGGTTTTGTGGGATCTCGGCATGAAGCCACGGCGGCAGAATCCTGCCCGCCGCCGGATCTTCGAGCCGGCTGAGCAAATGCCGCAGAATTCGGAAGCTCGACGGCACAATGCCGGAAGCGTCGCCGGAGTGCACGCCTTCGCGCAGGATCGACACCGTCAAGTCGCCCGATAACAAGCCGCGCAGCGACGTGGTGTTCCAGAGTTGTTCGTAGTTGCCGCAACCGCTGTCCAGACAGATCACCAGCCCCGGCGTGCCGATGCGCGGCGCAAGTTGATCCACATAGGCAGGCAGGTCGAAAGAGCCGCTCTCCTCGCAACATTCAATGATCGCAACCAGCCGGGGGTGCGGGGCGTCCAGCCGCTCTAAAGCCTTCACGGCGCTGACAACTGCGAAAATGGCGTATCCATCGTCCGCTCCCCCGCGGCCGTAGAGCCTTCCGTTCCGGAGGACCGGCTTCCAGGGATCCAGATCCGCCGCCCATCCCGTCATCGCGGGCTGCTTGTCGAGGTGGCCGTAGAGCAGAATCGGGTCGCCACCGGCCGTGCCTTCCACTTCCAGCAACAGCAGTGGTGTGCGATCCGGGGGAGAAAAGACCTCGAGCTTGCTTTTCCGGATGTCTTGCTTCTCCACCCACTGCTTCACTAATCGAACGGCCCTTTGCATGTAGCCGTTCTCGCGCCATTTGGGATCGAACTCCGGCGATTCGTTGGGAATCTCGATGTAGCGCGAGATTGTCGGTATGACCTCGGCGTCCCAGAAGCGATCGATGTAGTCCTTTGCTTGTTGTTCGTTCATATCATTTTTGCGATTTTTGTGCCTCTTTGTGGCCTTACACCATTGCCGCAGGCGGAGCCGGCTCGTCCGGACTTCCAGCATTTGCGAGCGGCACGCGAACGAGCACGAAGGCGATGACTGTCATCACCGCGAGTCCGAGGATGTAGCTCGGGTTGCGGAAGATGCTCGGCAGCGGCAGATCGAAGAAGTTAAAAGCCGCCGTCACCAGGCCGACGAGCGCTTCTCCCGCGATCAAGCCTGAGGCGGCCAGGATGCCGACATTCTCGACGCGGATCTTCTGGGCCTCGTTGTATCCTCTCCGGTCCCGCTGGGTATCGGTGAACCACCGGATCATTCCTCCGATGAAGATCGCGAAGGTCGTCTCGAGAGGGAGATACATCCCGACCGCGACGAGCATCGGACTCTTCACGCGAAGCATGATCATCGCAGCACCGAACAGGATGCCGACGACGACGAGAGACCAGGCCATGTCGCCACCGACAATCCCCTGCGCGAGCGCCGCCATAAGGCCGGCCTGCGGGGCGGAAAGCTTCGGGTCGCCAAAGCCGATCCCTCCCTGCGCGATGTTACCCTCGTGGAGGATCATCACGGGAAAGTACATCACCAAACTCGCACAGACGACCGCGATCAGTTCCACGATCTGAATCGTTCTCGGTGTGCCGCCGAGGATCCAGCCCACCTTGAAGTCCTGAAGCAGCTCGCCGGCAACCGCCGCCGAGACGCAGACGACCGACGCGACCCCGAGCACGGCGACCACCCCGCTCGTTCCGGACACACCCAACGCCACCATGAGGAGCGCCGCGATGATCAGCGTCGAAAGCGTAAGCCCCGAGATTGGATTGTTGGAGGAGCCGATCATCCCCACGAGATAGCCGGAGACGGTCGCGAAGAAGAAGCCCGCAATCAGCATCACGACCGCCGCTACGATAGCGCCGGCGACGAGACCCGACATGTAGATGTAGAGGATCGTCATCAGCACGAACAGCAGTCCTATGAGTGAAAAAACGGTTTTCCAGCTCATATACCGCTCAGTCCGCGCGACCGATCCTTGCGACTCCGGCCCCGAGCGGAATTCCGCGAATGCGCGCCTCAGCCCACCGAAAAGATTCTTGCGCATCCGAAAGAGGGTATACGCAGCTCCAACGAGCATCCCGCCGACCGCAATCGGCCGCACGATGTAACGCCAGACTGGGACCACCATGCCTATCCAATCCTCCCCCGCGGCGCCTCCGGCGGGGAGAAACGACTGGAGCTGCGGTCCGAGCAGGAAGATCAGCAACGGGACCATGAGTCCCCATGCCAGGACGCCGCCCGAAAAGTTCAGCGCTGCCAGCTCCGGCCCGATGATGTAGCCGACGCCGATATAGGCCGGACTCACGCTCGGCGCCGCAAATTTCGTCACGCCTCCCGTTTGAATCGCCGGGGCGTTCGTACCCGCTCCGAGCCTGATCCTGCCGCCGAGACTGCCTACCGACACGAAGCGATCGAAGTCCACAGCAAAAAGTCTCAACGCGCCGAGGAAGTAGACGACCGCACCGAACCCCATGTTGTAGAAGAGATACTTGGCCGCCTGGCTTCCCCGCTGCCCCGCCTTGTGGATCTCTCCCGCGGCCACCGACTCGGGAAACGGCAGCGTGGGATCTTCGACCATGACACGCCGTACGAGCGATACGAAAAGCACACCGAGAACGCTGCCGACGAGCATAAGTGCCGTCGACTTCCAATATGCATCGCCGGGCCTGAACGACGGCCATACGCCGGCGATAACGAATGCCGGCAGCGTGAAAATCGCGCCGGCCGCAACCGATTCTCCGATCGAACCTGCCGTACGCGCGATGTTCTCTTCCAGGATCGAGCCGCGAAACATCCGCAGTACCGCCATGCTGATGACGGCGGCCGGGTAGGTCGCGGCGATCGTCACGCCGGCGCGGAGTCCGAGGTAGGCGTTCGCAGCCCCGAGGATCAACGTCAGCGGCAACCCGATAAAAAGCGCCCGCCACGTGAACTCGGTCATCGTGACCGATTCGGGCACGAACGGCTGATAGCGCTGCGCGGAAGGGGGAGCCTGTTGGTCGGTTTTCATGGCTGTAGGGTCCTCCGGCTGTGAAAGTCGCACGAATCTAGCGCGGACCCCGGCGGACTGTCAACACATGCTTGCTTGCCGGTCGTTTGTCTTGTTGTGTCGGAAGCGCCATTCCCCGCCTTAACCAAGGCGGGGAATGGCCAACCCGATTATTTCCGTTTCGCAGCTTCGAGCGCTTTCCGCACACGATCGCTCTCAGCGCTGTTCGGGCGCTTCCTTGAGATAAAGCTCCAACTGATCGGCGACCTTGTCCGGCTTCGTGCGTAAATACATCTTTGCCAGAATCAAATGAAGATCCGCGATGCGATGCGGCCGGGAATCGGCTTGAAGCGCGGCTGCCTCAGCTTCCTGGAACCGTCCTTGCGAGACATAGGCGACCGCGAGGCCGAAATAGGCATCCCCGTTATCGGGCTTTCGCTGGATGGCGAGCGCAAGAACGGTTTCGGCTTCGGTAAACCGCCGCTGCGCCGTGTAGGTTTCTGCAAGATTCAGCGCGATATAAACGGAATCGCTCAGCTCCATTGCACGCTTGAACGAAGCTTCAGCCCTTTCGAAGTCGCCCAATAGGCGGTAACAGTTGCCGAGATCATTTAACGCGGATGAGTCGCTGGCGAGACGGAGGCCATTTTCAAGATGCCCGACGGCCTTTGAGCAATCCTGCCGCTTGATTTCCTTGCGCGCTCCCGGATTTCGAATCGGATGGATCGAACCCGGACGCTATCGAGACGCCGTGAGACGTCTCAAATTCATTAATACAGTAGCGGCACCATCACTGCCTCAACTCGTAATTGCCGAATTTATTGGATCCGGAGGATATGATCGCTACCTTCGCGGTCTGCGCCAGACCCTCTCCAGCCAGCAGCAACTCTACAGCCAGGCAGCAGCGAGGTATTTTCCGGAGGGCACCAAGATTTCCCGGCCAGCCGGCGGATGTGTCTTGTGGTTCGAGTTGCCGAAAAATGTTGACGAATTGAAGCTGTACCGGTTGGCGGCGCTACAAAATATAAGCATCCTCCCCGGATTGATCTTTTCAGCCAGGGGCCAGTTTACGAATTACGTCCGCATGAGTTGCGGATTCCCTCTCGACGATTCGATCGATAACGCTCTCCGCACCTTAGGTACGCTGTGCGGGACAGCCGTAACTCCCCTCGTGAGCTAGGATGTGGTTGGATACACGGGGAGTCACAAGTGTTAGCTGTCAAATGGCTTGTTCTGCATTGAACATCGTACAACAAACATTTGACAGTTGACATGTGGCGCTGGTGCCTCTGTCCCCGACTTCTCTCCCCCAAAACTACTCGACGGAAGCCAAGCAAGGATGCGATTCTTGGCATGTGAAAACCATCGCTCTTGCGACCCTTTCGTTGACCGTCTTGATCGCCTGCCAATCACGACAGCCATCCAATGAACATACTCGTCAATTGACACGGGAAGACTTCAATCGCCGCGCGGCGGAAAAGTTTTTGCCGTTCTTCTGGCGCGAAGACACCAATAGAGATGACAAGATTCAGCCAAACGAGTTCGCTGTCCTCTGGGGTTATGGCGACAGCGACTGGAGCCACTGGACCACCCCGCAACAACAGTTCACGGCTCAGTTCGATGAGGCGTATCGCGCGATGCTCGAGCCCGGCCCACCCGCTTCAAATCCGGCCGAAGAACAACGTCACAAACTGGTGCTGGACGAATTAGCACAGGGCAGGCCGACACTGGTGGAAACAGATCTGAGCCGCGAAACGCCGGATACTGCGAATACGATACGCCATTTGATGAACGCTGCGCGCTTCATCGAGTTCATCTATGCTAAGCAAAAGGGCGTGTTCGGGCTCGAAGGAAAAATTCCTGCTGGCGATTCTGCCGGCCGAATGCTGCTTTACCGCAACCAATCGCCGTTTTGTGAAGGACCGCGAACCGAGAACAACCCCGCGTGCAGTGCGCTGGAGACGAAGCCGGCTCGCATTTTCGGTTTGTATCCTGCCGGAATTCAAACGGACCCCCGCTTTTGCGAGACATTGGCGAAGGCACCGAACGCTCAAGATTTGATGGGTCATTTCAACGTCGTTGTGAACGGCGATCGGACCGGAACATTCAAAACAACACCGTATAACGAAGCCTACAAAGATGACATGCAAGCGGTCGCAGGCGAACTC
>Ga0209237_1002753_pt1 | contig 10585 bp, 10 predicted proteins | sample GraSoi013_1_40cm_2_FD_185820 | JGI IMG/M metagenome (GOLD analysis project Ga0209237, IMG submission 185820) | Grasslands soil microbial communities from the Angelo Coastal Reserve, California, USA - Sample 10_02_2013_1_40cm (SPAdes) (version 2) | ecosystem: Environmental > Terrestrial > Soil >...
GGGCACCAGGTGGTGACCAAGAACGTGGCCAAGTGCGAGTTCGTCGTGGGGCTGGCCAACCTGGTGGTGAAAACCCTCGGCTCGGAGAGCGCACCCCATGTGCAGGCCATGCTCGCGGAGTTGATCGAGGACCTGGAGATCACCAAAGCGCTGCTCTGTGCAGCCGAGGTGCACGCCACACTGGACCGGTGGGGGGTGATGTGTCCGGCGCGCGCCCCGATCACCGTCGCCCGCAATCTGTTCATCCGCATGTATCCGCGGATGGCGGAGATCATCCAGTTGCTTGGCTCCAGCAGCCTGATGGCCCTGCCGGGCGAGGCAGACTTTTCCGGGCCGTTAGGCAGGAAGATCGAGGAGTACCTGGAGACGGATACGGCCAATGCCAGGGACCGGGTGCAACTCTTCCACCTGGCCTGGGACGTGGCGTGCAGCGCCTTCGGCTCGCGCCAGGTCCTCTACGAGCGCTTCTTCCAGGGCGACTGGATGCGTAACGCGACCCTCCTCTACAGCACCTACGACGTCGAGCCGCTGATGCAGCAAGTCCGGCGGTTCATGATGGGGCGATTCTGAGATCCGCGCTTGCGCGGGCGTGGCCTGTGCGGCGGTTCAGGGGGCGAGATGCTGTAGAAGGCGGGGGTCGTTGCGGACGGACGCCGAACGGCCCTCGAGCGCGACCCGCCCACTATCGAGCACGTACGCGTACTCGGCGACGCTCAGGGCGAGATCGAGATGCTGCTCGACGAGGACGATCGCCATCTCCTTGACGAGCGCCCGCAGGCGCTCGGCGATCTCCTCGATCACACCGATCCAGACGCCCTCGGTCGGCTCGTCGAGCAGCAGGAGCTTGGGCTTGGACAGTAGCGCGCGGCTGATCGCGAGCATCTTGCGCTCGCCGCCGCTCAGCGTGGCCGCCGGCTGACCGAGCCGCTGCGCAAGCTTCGGAAAGATCGCGAGCACCGAGTCGATCGCCTTGCGGTCGCCGGCGGCGGCGGCGCCCACCTCCAGGTTCTCGCGCACCGACAGGCGGCCGAACACACCCTGCTCCTGAGGCACGTACCCCACGCCGAGGCGCACGCGGCGCTCGGTCGGCAGGTGCGTGGCGTCGCGCCCGTCGAAGACGATGTCGCCGCCGCCTGCCGCGACCTCACCGACGATGGCCCTCATCAGGGTCGTCTTCCCCGCGCCGTTTCTGCCCAGCACGGCGATCGCGCCTCGTCGCGGCGCCGTCACGCTGACGCCGAACAGCACCTGGCTGCGGTCGTAGGAGGCGCAGAGGTCACGAACATGGAGAATCGCCGCCGCCTCAGACACGGGTCAGGTAGACCTCCTGGACCTTGCGGCTTTTCTGGATCTGCTCGACGGTGCCCGTCTCGAGCACGCGCCCCTGGTCGAGGACGGTGAGCACGTCGCAGATCTCGCGGATGAAGTCGAGATCGTGCTCGACGATGACGATCGAGCATGCGCGTCTCAACGGGACCAACAGCTCGCCGGTCGCTCGCCGCTCCTCGAGGCTCATCCCAGCGGTGGGCTCGTCGAGCAGCAGGAGCCGCGGCCGGGAGGCCAGCGCCATGGCGATCTCCAGCCACTGCTGCTCACCGTGCGAGAGGACGGCGGCCGCGGCCGCCCCCCGGTCGAGAAGGCGAAGCTCCGCCAGGATCTCCATGACGCGTGCGTGGAGGCCCGGGCGCGTTCGGGAGAAGGCCAGGACCGTGAGCGGGTTCTGGGCCTGGAGGGCGAGCAACACGTTGTCGTAGACGGACAGTTCCGGGAAGACGCTCGTGACCTGGAACTTGAGGCTCAGCCCCGCTCGGGCCCGCGCGGATGGCGTGGCTTGGGTCAGATCGCGGCCGAGGAAGCGGATCCGCCCGCTGCTCGGCAGCTCAGCGCCGGCGATGCACTTGAGCAGCGTGCTCTTGCCCGAGCCGTTGGGACCGATCAGGCCGTGGAGCTGCCCCTCCTCGACCCCGAAGTCCACTTCGCTCAGCGCCGTGAGCTGGCCGAAGGCCTTGGTGACCCCCGTCGCCTCAAGCAGCGCCATCGTCGGCCTCCTTTGGGATCCGCCGCGGGCGGCGGGCGGCGACGCGGAAGATGCCGACACGCGCCCTCCGGGGGACCAGCAGGCTGATGAGACCGCTCGGCCGGAAGAGGATGACCACGAGCAGGAGCACGCCGAGGATGATGGGCCAGACCGTCGGGTACGCGTCGGCGAGGACGAAGCTGACGATCTCGATTGCGATGACGCCGATGACGGCCCCGATCAACGTGCCGACGCCACCGAAGAGCGCATAGAGGACGATCTGTGTCGACAGGATCACGCCGAGCAGGTTGGGCCACACGAAGCCCTCGTGGAAAGCATAGAGCCCGCCCGCGAGGCCGGCGATGGCGCCGGCCACCGAGAAGACGATGGCCTTCAGCGACTGAACGCCGTACCCGAAGAACGCCATGCGCGCCTCGTTGATGCGAATGCCGGCGAGTGCCAACCCGAGTTGCGAGCCGACGAGATATCGACAGGCGGCATAGACCGCGATCAGGGAGGCCAGCGCCAGATAATAGTAGGTCACGCCCTCGGTGAGCTGCAGCGGACCGGCCGTCATCGGCGGAATCGAGGGAATGCCGTTCTGCCCCCCCAGGTAGTACCAGCCGCGCGCGAGGCGATCACCGGCATACGAGCCGGTCAGCGTCCCCAACGCCACGAACGTGATGCTGGGCGGGTTGCGGCCGAGCAGCAGAAAGGACGCGACGAGGAAGGCGAGCACGAGCCCGACCGCGAGCGCGGCCGGCAGGACCAGGAAGATGGACGTGACGCCGGCATCACGGGCGAGCAGCGCAACGGTGTAGCCGGCCGCCCCGAAAAACAGCGCCTGCCCGAAGCTCATGATGCCGGCGAAACCCCAGACGAGGTCGAAGCTGAGCGCCAGCAGCGCGAGGATCAGCACGCGAGTCACGAAGATGACCCAGAAGTCTTGTAGAGCCAGCGGCAGCAGTGCAAAGACCACGAGCAGGAGGACCTCGAGGGCGGCGACGATCGTCCCCGGCGACGGGCTCGACCGGACTCCGCGTGCCGCGAGGCCCGCGCCCGTGACGCCCGCGCGCCCACCGCTGCCCGCTGGCATCACGCCTCCGCCGCTCAGCACTCCTTGGGATCGACCAGCCCCTTGCTCCGGGCGACGATCTCGTACGTGCCCTGCTTGGCCACGGCGGTGTACATTCGCATCTTGCAGTGGCGCTTGCCCGGCACCATCTCCGCCGGGCCGCCCGGTCCCTCGGTGATCCTGGCGTGATCGAGCGCCTTCGCCACCGCCTCCCGGTCAACCGAGCGCGCCTCCATCACGGCCGCCTCCCACAGCTTCAACCCCCGGTACATCCCGGTGGCGGCGCTCCCGGCCGCGAAGACGATGTTGCCCGGGAACTGCTTGTCGTATTCGGCCTGGATCCGCGCGCTGCCCGGCTCGTCGTTCGTCACCGCGCGGAAGTAATCGAGGCAGCTCGCCAGGCCTTCGATCTCGTGCGGGGCGTTGATGTTGAGCGTGTTCTCGTCGTAGTACACGCAGGAGAGCCGGCCGCCACGCTTCGTGAAGCCCGCCTCGTAGAGCTGCTTGAAGAACGGCCCCACCCCGGGCGGGATGACCGTGTTGAACACGACGTCGACCTTGTTCGTCATGATCTTGTTCACGGTCGCGCTGTACTCCACCTGGTCGAGGGGGTAGTACTCCTCGAAGATGACCTCGCCGCCGTTCCCCTCGATCACCTTGCGCGCGTACTGGTTCAGGACGTGGGGCCAGACGTAATTGGCCGAGGGCAGCGCGAAGCGCTTGCCACCGTTCTTCATGAGCCACGGGATGAACTCGTCGCACTGCTGGGCCGGCGTGGGGCCGGTGCAGAAGATGTAGGGCGTGCACTCCTTGCCCTCGTAGAGCTGTGGGTACACGTAGAGCGTGCGGCCGCGCGTGACGATGACGTCCTTGATCGCGTTGCGCATCGAGCTCGTGATGCCGCCGAACACGACATCGACCTTGTCGCGCTGGATCAGCTTGCGGACGTTGGCGACGGCGGTCGACTCGTTGGACGCGGTGTCCTCGACGTAGAGCTCGATCGGTCGTCCGAGGATCCCGCCCTTCCCGTTGATCTCCTTCATCACCAGCTTCGCGGTGTTGGCGTTCGCGTTCCCGGCGTAGCCGATCGCGCCGGTGAGGTCGGTGGCGATCCCGACCTTGATCGGGGTCGCCCCCCAGGCGGGCCGGATCATCCAACTCCCCGCGCCGGTGGCGATCGCCCCGGCCATCCAGGCCGTGCTTCCCAGGAAACGCCGCCGAGTCGTCATCGACGCGCCGTCATCAAGCTCGCTCTTGTCGCTCATGTCTCATACCGTCCTTCCCGCGGTGAACCCGCGCGGCCAGACTCTCACGAGCACCACTGCGATGACGAAGACCAGGACGTCGGCGAGCACGGGCGCCACGGCCCACGGCAGGGCCGCGCTCATGACACCGATGACCCCGGCGCCGACGACGGAGCCCTCGAAGCTCCCGACACCGCCGAGCATCACGGCGAGGAAGCCCTGGATCAGGAAGCGGATGCCGAGATCCGCCGAGAGGGAGAAGACGGGGACCACGAGGGCCCCCGCGAGCCCGGCCAGCGCCGCGCCGAAGGCGAACGTGGCTGCGTAGACCCGGTCGGTCGAGATGCCCGAGGCCCGCGCCAACGAGGGGTTCTCGAGGGCCGCGCGGACACGGAGGCCGAACCCGGTCCGGGTCAGGAGGAGGTAGCTGCCGACCATGACCAGCGTCGTGATGACCACGATGGCCAGACGCCACCTCGCGATACGGATGGCGCCGATGTCGAACGAGCCTGGCAGCGGCTCGGGGACGGCACGATAGAGACCGCCGATCAGCCCGCGGACCGACTCGCGGATTGCCAGGCCGAGCGCGTACGTCCCCAGCATCGCAATGACCGGCGCGGCGTAGAACCGTCGTATGACGAGCCGCTCCAGGACCAGGGCGACGGCGGCGACCACCGCCGGCGCGACCAGCATGCCGAGCCAGATCGGCAGCGCCCACGTGTGGAAGAGGTAGACGGTGTAGGCCCCGAGCAGCACGAACTCGCCGTGGGCGAAGTTGAAGATGCCCATCATACCGGCGATGACGCCGAGGCCGAGCACGACCAGGACCATGATGGCGCCGAAGTTCAGCACCTCGAAGACCGCGGTGACGACGGCTTCCATAGCCGGCTCGCGCCCGGGCGTCCTGTCAGCGTCCAGTCACATCTGCTTCCAGTCGCCCGACTTTTCGAAGGCCTGGGCCGCGCGGTAGATGGTCGGCTCGTCGAAGTGCTTGCCGACGAGCATCATGCCGACCGGCAGCCCGTCCGCCATGCCACACGGCACCGACATGGCAGGATGATGCGTGACGTCGAAGGGCGCCGTGTTGCCGATCATCTCGAGCGCCCGCTGGATGTATTCCTCGCGGCTTGCCTGCGGTCCCGGCAGCGGCGTGGCCTTCATCGGGGTCGTCGGCATCAGGAGCAGGTCGTGATCGGTCAGGACGCGATCGTAGGCCGCCGTGAGCCGCCGCACGATGTTCACGGCCTTCCCGTAGTAGCGCGAGCCGTGCTGGTTCAGGATGTAGGTGCCGAGCATGAGGAAGAGCTTCGTCGTCTCCGAGAACTCGTTGGCGCGGTGGCGCCAGTTGCGGTGGAAGTCCATCAGCGAGACCGAGTAGAGATCGGACCGGCTGAGGCCATAACCGTCACCCCACATCATCGTCTGGGTGAGCCCCTCCACACCGATCGGCGTCCAGATCGCCGGGCCAGCGGTGTGCATGGGAATCGAGACCTCGTCGACCTTGGCCCCTAGCTCCTGGAGCCTGCGCGCCGCGTTGTACACCTTCTCGTTCACCGCCTTCTCGCCGTTCGGCTGCTTGAAGCCCTCGGTCACCATGGCGATCCGCATCCCCCGAACGCCGCCGTCAAGCATGGTCGAGTACGGGTGCACCTTGGGCGCCTTGATCCGTGGGTCGTACCCGTCGTCGCCCGCAATCGCCTCGAGCAGGAGCGCGTTGTCGGCGACAGTGGCCGTCATCGGCCCCGTGTGGTCGACGAAGATCTCGATCGGCATGATGCCCGTGTACGGCACCAGTCCCCACGTCGGCTTCATCCCGCAGACCCCGGAGAAGGAGGCGGGCAGGCGAATGGAGCCGCCCTGGTCACCGCCCATCGCCATGTCGGCCTCGCCGAGGGCGACGACGACGGCGCTGCCCGACGAGGACCCACCGGCGGAATAGCCCATCCGGTGCGGATTGTGGACGGGTCCCGTCGCGTTCGTGTGGCTCCCGCCCGAGAGGCAGAAGTACTCGCAGTGCGTCTTGCCGATGATCTCGCCACCCTCGTCGAGGATGCGGCTGACGACGGTCGCGTCGAAGTCGGGAACATAGCCCTCGAGCGTCGAGGCGCCGTTCATCATCGGCACGCCGGCGAGCATGATGTTGTCCTTGACCGCCACGCGCTTGCCCTTGAGCTTGCCGGTCGACGCGCCCTTGACCGACGTCTTGCGGTACCACGCGTTGTGCCGGTTCTCCTCCGGGCCGGGCCGGTAGCCCGGCGTGCGCGGGTACCTGACCGCGGGAACCTCGTCCGGCATCGCGTCGACCGTGTTGTAGGCCGCGACGTAACCGGCGAAGAGCTGACGGAAGGATTCGGCATCGGCGCTGCTCAGTGACAGACCGCATCGGCTGGCGACCTCGCGCATTTGCTCCGGGGAGGGCATCTGGACCGCCATGGCGTCCTCCTGCGAACGTGTCTTCGTGCTCGACGGATGATCTGCGCAAACAGGCGCTGAGTCAACTGGCTGGCTTTCGGACTTCTTCCTTGGCGCCGCTCTCGTTACGGCGTTCATTCTCGAGCCAACCTCCCGGAGGGAGGCGATACTCGCCGGCGCGTCGTGGGAAGGTGTGATTTCCGGCTTGCTCACACGAAATTCGCGAGGGAGGATAGGCTCATGAGCCCGTCCCAGAATCGGAGTTGGCAGGTGCTCATCGGTGCCCTTCCGGTAGTCGCGCGTCCGTCGCGGGTTCATCGGGCCTCCTCAAGCTGGCGGAGGCTGCAGCAAGTGTTTGGCGCGATTCCGCTAGCGCCAGCACCACCTTCGACTTGGCGGAGCATTCAAGAAGCTATCGGCGCAGTCCCGAGAGTTTCGCGTCCCTCGGTTGAACCGGCCGCCCAGCCGGCAGAGGTACCGCAGACAAGGCCCTGACAAGTTTCCGGCACGATCACCACGAAGCGATACGCAGTGCCCCTTCCCGGTGCCCCCGGGTCATCCGCACGAGGCCGCGCCTCTTGCTGAGCTTCACCACCGAGACTCGCGTCAGTCCCGCTGGTCCAGGCGGAAGACCATCTGCGTCGGACGCACGAAGCGGAGCGCCAGCACGAGGACGGCCAGGACGACGGCCATGTAGATCACGGCCATGGCGTCCACCGAGTAGATGGGGCGCATGCCGGCGGCGAAGACCGCGTAGTAGAGCGCGACGACGAGCGTCTGCGAGCCCGCGCCTCAAGAGGAGGAAGGTCAACTCGAAGTTCGCCACCGTGTTGACGAGGACCAGGAGTCCCGTCCGGCGTCCGCGCGGGCCTCAGACCGCGCCGGTGGCGTCGAAGGCGGCGCGGATGTGGCGGAGGTCGGTGGTGCCATCGTCACGTACGGTGACGGTGAGGACGTCGAAGCGGCAGGAGACCTCGCCGAGACGCTTCCACTTGAGGTAGTGCTGGGCGAGGCGGATGAGGCGCCGCCTCTTCCGCCACTCGACCGCGGCCGCTGGGGCGTCGCCCCAGCGCGCCTGGCGGCACTTCACCTCGACGAACACCCAGACGCGACCGTCGCGGCAGACGAGGTCGAGCTCGCCGTGTGAGAACCTCACGTTGCGCTCGACGACGGTGAGGCCGGCGCGCTCGAGGAAGGCGGCGGCAGCCTCCTCCGCCTGCCGGCCCAGCGAGTGGCGGGGATCGGCCATGCTCGCGAATACCACGGACGCGAGCTACAAGGGAATGTCCAGAGAAGCTGACACCCGGCGGGGCGCTAAGAGTCGCGTTCGGGGCGCCGAGAGCGCTTCACGGCCTCGAGTTCCGCCCGTACGCGCGCCACTTCCTCGCCCTGCGTCAGCTTCGCGTACCGGGCTGCCGCCGCGCTCGAGTGGTTACCGACGTTCACGCGCGGGACCGTGAAGAGGCGCGTGAGCGGGCCGCCGCAGGCCGCGCACGTCGCCGACGGCGATTCGTCGACGCGGTGGCGAAGCTCCACCACGGCGCTGCACGCCTCGCAGGCGTAGTCGTAGGCAGGCACGTTGTGGCCTACTGCGCCTTTGCGGGCGCGCTGGGGTCAGTGGTTGCCCATGGACTGAAGCGGCGGCGTGGCGCCGACGGCGGTGTGAAGACGCGCTCGAGCGCGCCGCCGCAGGCCGTGCAACGACTGGGCGGCGGCTCGGCGATGGCGTGGCGGACTTCCGTCCGCGACCCGCAGGCGTGGCACGCGTACTCATAGAGCGGCATCAGACGCTCCGCTGCCCTATGCGAGCTTCATCCCCGCCGCGGCGGCGTACTTCCTGAACTCCTGGGTCATCTTCGGCGCGATCGCCGCGCGGACGTTCGAGATCGCGTCCTGCGCGAGCTGCTTCATGGTCTGCTCGGCGTTGATCCCGTAGACGCGGGCCGCGTTGAGCCCGAGGATCAGCTCCTTGTCCTTGTCGGTGATCGGCTTGTAGCCGTAGCCCTTCTGCATGTCTTCCGGGATCTGGAACCGCCGGAAGGCGTCGATCTGCCACTGCGGCGAGCCCCACCACGTCGAGTCGCTGCCCCACATGATCCGGTCGGAGCCCATGTGGGTCACGAGCTTCCCGAGGACGTGCGCGGCCTCCATTGGCGCCCCCGTCACCGTCAGCGCGAAGGTGGAGCCCAGCTCCGCGTAGACGTTGTTGGCGACGTTGAGCGCGGGGTTCCGCTTCCACCGTGTGATGTTGACGAGGTCGTCCACCCACGGGTAGCCGGAGTGGTAGATGATGAAGTTGATGTCCGGGTTCGCGAGCACCGCCGGCTCGAGGTCGTGCAGGCGGCAGTACTTCTCGTCGAACCAGATGACAGCGAGCCCCTTGTGGATGCAGAAGGTCTTGATCCCGAGCTTGCGTGCCTTGTCATACATCGGGTAGGCGACCTTGGCGTCGTCGAGGTACCACCCGCCGTAGTGGCCGCCGCTCGGGTAGCGGCCGCTGATCCCGTCCGCGGTGTATCCCTTCCACGAGTCGATCTTGAGGTCCTTGGCCTGCCACTCCATCATCTCGAGGTTGCGCGGATCGTTGGGCGCGACGAGCCCGTGCGAGAGCATTCGACGGGTGCCGGCCTTGGTATTGACGTGGTCACGCGTGCCCACCATGCTCTCGATCGGGAGCAGAATCTCGTCGTCACCGGCCGCGGCCGGCACGCCGCTGATGATCGACATCGTGGTCTCGCTCTCCAGGAACATCTGCTTGACGTAGGCCTCCTCGGTGCCGATGTCCTGGATCTTACTGTTGGGCAGCACGCTGTTGCGGAATCCCATCAGGAAGTCCCGCACGATCTTGCCCCGCTCAGTCTGCGCGTGCTCGAGCTTAGCCGCGTTGAGCCAGTGGGTCTGGTCGTCGAAGATGAACTGGGTACCCTTGCGGGTCTTGAGTTGCGCCTCGATCGCGGCCGTCTCGTCGGCCGCCTCGACCTCGGCCACCCGGAAGAACTCCCGCCCGTAGACCTTGTTCATGGCGAGCATGGCGGCAGCGAAGCCGCTCGTCGTCATGAGAAAGCTCCGGCGCGAGAGCCCGCGCGGCTTCCCGTAGCGGTCCGCGTACTCCAGGAGGCGGAGGTCCACCTCCCGCTGCTTTTGCGTCTTCGGCAGTGGCACGAACTCTCCGTTCGTCACGACCTGCGTCGGAATCGGAGGAATGGGAGGAAGACCGGCCTCGTCGCGCTTTCGGATGACCATCGGACAACCCTCCTTCAGCCGAGACAGGAAGAACGGGACGAATGTTGACGTGGCGCGCTAACAATAGTCCGCTCCGCCCCGTTGTCAAGGGAGAAAATGCAAAACCAATTGGGGCTTGACCCAAGCTCACGCGGTGGAGTAGGGCGATCTAACCCCCTGGCTCAGGGCTGCGTCTGAACGGTCTGCAAGTAGATGAGGATGCGCCGCAGCATCTCGTCGCTCAGGACGCCCTTCCAGACAGGCATCCCCTTGTCGAGGCGCCCCTTGCTCACCATCTCCTCGAACACCGCGGGCGCCTTCTGCCCGTAACGGAGCGTCAGCCGGCGCAGGTCGAGCGGCCGCTCTCCCTGGATCGCGTTGGGTCCGTGGCAATGCGCGCAGTATTGGTTGAACAGGCTCCGGCCGTCGATGATCGCCTCGGCGGACCCCTCCTGGGCCGAGAGCGCAGGGGCCGAGAGGGGCGCGATCCCCCCGGCCCAGGAGAGACAGAAGGTGGCGGCTGCGAGCGCCGCGACGCCCAGCGAGCCGCGGAGCCCCGTCAGGGGCCGAGCTCGAACACTACGAGAACGCCGCCCTCAGGGCTCGCGTCGATGA
>Ga0209237_1002754_pt1 | contig 10578 bp, 12 predicted proteins | sample GraSoi013_1_40cm_2_FD_185820 | JGI IMG/M metagenome (GOLD analysis project Ga0209237, IMG submission 185820) | Grasslands soil microbial communities from the Angelo Coastal Reserve, California, USA - Sample 10_02_2013_1_40cm (SPAdes) (version 2) | ecosystem: Environmental > Terrestrial > Soil >...
CATAGACGACGGGGACCGAGAGAAACGCTTCGCCGCGGTATTGACGCTCGCCCTGACTCGTGGGCTTCGCCGCGCGCTGATCGGTGGGATCGTAGCTGATGATGCGCATCTCGCGGAAGACGCGCGCCGCGATCGATCTGGGATCATCCACTTCGATCGGATCGATCTCGCCCAGCTCGAACCCACGTGCCGCAACCAGGCGCAGCACATTGGCGCGCGGATCGTGCACCATGAGCGTGGCCCGGCGAGCGCGGACGACCGCTGAGACTTCGCGCAGGATGCGGTTGGCGGCTTCGTCGAGGCGAATGGTATGACCGAGGATTTCGCTGATCGTGTAGATCAGGTCGATTTCCTCATACCGCCCCGACAACTCGGCCGCGACCTGGCCGGTTTCATCTTCGGCACCCATCACGGCGCCGATCACCTCAGCCAGCTCGACCGCCTCCCGCTTGCCGCTTGCTTCCGGCCGGACCTCGAGCCAGGCGTCCGGCACCGCGGGGATCGGTTGGAACCAGGCGGGGCCATCAGGCTCGAGCGGTCCGCCGCCGTTGGGTGTGGGTGTCCAGCGCGGCTCCTCGCGACCTTCTCCGAGACCGCCACCGACCTGGAGCAAACGGCCGCCTGGCGTGCGCGCCCGCCAGAGGCGAAGCGTCGTACCGGACAACGCCGACAGGACGGGCAGCAGGCGTTCGAGTCTGCTTACGCCCCCGCGCGCAGCGTCAGACAGATGCCGTTGCCTTTCTCGTTGAACGCCACATCGTCGACCAAGTGGCGAATCACGAACAGCCCGCGCCCAAACTCGCGTTCGATGTTCTCCGGGCGCGTCGGGTCCGGCAGCCGGTCGGTGTCGAAGCCACTACCATCATCCACGACGTAGATGCGCACGGCATCGCTCAGCAGCTCCACGCGCACGCGCACGCTGCGGTCGGGATCTTCGCCCGTGCCGTAGCGGATCGCGTTGCCGAGGGCTTCGGCGAGGGCGGTGCGGAGATTGAAGCTGATGCGGCGGGGAGACAGCGTACCGGGGGGAAGGTTATTCGCAACCAGCTCGACCGCGTCACCCACCATCCCGAGATCGCTCGGGACGTCGAGCTTCATCGTATTCTTGGAGAAATCGAATTGTAGGCTCAAAAAGCGGCCAGCGCCTCCTCGGCGGTCCGCGTGATGGCGAAGAGCGTGTCGAGCTTGGTCAGCTCGAACAGCGTCTGCAGGTCGGCGTTGAGCCCGGCGAGCCGCAGCTCCCCGCCCTGCTCGCGGATCTTCTTCGACAACGAAACCAAAACCCCTAATCCCGACGAATCGATATAACCGGTCTTGCTGAAGTCGATGACGAATTTGCGGGAGCCTTCTTCGAGCGCGTCGAGGACTTTCTGCTTCAGCTCCTGCCGGTTGCCGACGATGAGCTGACCTTCTACGCCCACGATGACGACGCCGCTCTTGTCCTTCTTGAGAGTGAACCGCATTAGGGGCTACCCCTCCCGCGATTGGAGAATAGCGATCGCCGCCGTGTCCACAATATCATCGGCCGTCGCGCCGCGCGACAGGTCCGAAATCGGCCGCGCCAGCCCCTGGAGAATCGGACCGAGCGCCATCCAGCCGCCGAGCCGCTGCACCAGCTTGTAGCCGATGTTGCCGGCATCGAGATCGGGAAAGATCAGGATGTTGGCACGGCCGCCGACAGGAGAGCCGGGCGCCTTGCGCGCGGCGACGTCGGGGACGAGCGCGGCATCCAACTGTAATTCGCCGTCGAATGCGAAGTCGGGCTTCCGCTCTCGCAGATTCGCCATTCCGGCGAGCACACGATCGATCCGCGGACCGGCCGCACTTCCCTTCGTACTGTAAGAAAGGAAAGCCACCACGGGCTCGTCACCCACGATGCGGCGGCGCTCGCGGGCCGACGCGATGGCGATGTCCGCGAGCTGCGCGGGATCGGGTTCGGGGCAAACGGCGGAGTCGGCGAACGTGAGCACGCGATCGTCCTTGACCATGTAGAAGGCGCCCGAAACGGTCGCGATGCCCGGCGCCGTGCCGACCGCCAACAACGCCGCGCGAATCGTTTCGGCGCTGGTGTACACGGCCCCGCCGAGCATCGCGTCCGCCTCGCCCAGGCCGACCAGGCAGGCGCCAAACACCAACGGGTGCGTCAACGCCTGAAGCGCCGCTAACTCCGTGGGGAACTTGTCCGGACGACGACCGCGCAGGAGCGCAACCATCGGCGCACGTGCCATCGGCAAGCTACGACCGAGCAGCTGCACGCTCGCCAGCCCCATCGCTTCCAGTTTCCCCGCCGCTTCCTGCACCCGCGCGTCCTCGCCCTCGGCGAGCACGACCCGAGCCTTGATTGCCCGCGCCCGTTCAAAGACGCGGTCCAGAAATTTCATTTCCCGAACTTGCGCTTCAGGGCCTGCTGGACGGTCGGATCCACCAGCTGCGAGACGTCACCGCCGAAGCGCGCGACTTCACGGACCAGGCTCGAGCTGAGGTAGGTGAGATCGAAGGCCGGCACGAGGAACACGGTCTCGATCTCGGGCGCGAGGTTGCGGTTCATCAGCGCCATCTGGAATTCGTACTCGAAATCCGACACGGCCCGGAGGCCGCGCACGATGACCGATGCGCGAATTCCGCGAGCAGCCCGTCGAATGACTGCACGTCCACGCGCTTATCGGGGACCGCGGTGCGGATCATCGCCACGCGCTCCTCGAGCGAGAACAACGGCTGCTTGGCGACGTTGATCGCGACCGCCACGATGAGCTGATCCACGAACTCGAGCGAGCGGTGGATGAGGTCTTCGTGGCCCTTGGTGATCGGGTCGAAGCTGCCCGGATAGACGGCGACGCGTTTCATCGCAGGAACGTCACCGCTGTGTCGCCGTACTGCCGGGTGTCGCCGCCGCCAATACTTCGATTCGTTTCGTGTTCGATTGCGAATATTCTGGCAAACGGAATCGCACGAAACAACGCCGCCAGCCGTTCGGCTTCGTCACTGGCGTAGGGTGGATCGGCGAACGCGACGTCAAACTGCCCGGGCTCGAGCCGTTCGGCGAAGCGCACCGCGTCGGTTCGGTGAATTGTCACGCGATCCTCCACCTTGAGAGCCTCGCTGTTGGCTTTCAGGATTGCGAGCGAGGAGCGACGCGTCTCCACGAAATCGACCGACACGGCGCCCCGCGACAGCGCCTCAAAACCCAACGCGCCCGAACCGGCGAAGAGATCGAGGACTCTGGCGCCCGGAATCGCCTGCTGCAAGATGCTGAACCACGCTTCGCGGACTCGGTCGCCCGTGGGTCGGACTGTCCGCCCGCTCGGGACCTTGAGTCGTCGACCTTTGAACTCACCCGCTATGATGCGGAGCAAGGCTCGCAATTCGCGCCTGAATCGTGACCCGCCCTTGCCAGTCATCGCGCTCGAGTCTGAAGGCAACATCCAATGGCTCGCCCAACCATTCCTCGGGCACATGATCGGCCCAGCGAAATCCGATCGCCGGCAGTACGCCCGAGCCGTCGTCGAGGGTGAACCGCAGGTGATTCGTTCCCACGCGTCGCGCCCCCACCGCCCGCGCATTGCGCACGCCGAAGACCGGAGCGGGATTTCCCGCCCCACACGGCTCGAGGTGGCGAATCAATCGCTCCAGCTCTTCACTCACACCCGCGAGCGGCAGCTCGAGATCGACGCGCTGGCTGGGCGCGAGATCGTCGGGCGTGAGCAGCTCGCTGGCGACCCCGAGGAACGCCGCGCGAAACGCCTCGAAGCGGTCGCGGCGGACCGTGAAGCCCGCGGCCATGGTGTGGCCGCCATACTTCTCGAGATGCGCGCCGACGCGGTGCAGCGCACCGTGCAGGTCGAATCCGGGAATGCTGCGACCGGAGCCCCGGCCGAATTCGCCACCGGGCTCCCAGCCGATCAAAAACGTCGGCCGCCCGTAGCGCTCGACGAGTCGCGACGCCACGATGCCGATCACGCCCGGATGCCACGCCTCATTGCCGAGCACGATGGCGGCGTCGGTCGGCGCCAACGTCTTGTCCACGAGCTCAATCGCCTCATCGAGGATCAGCTGGTCCATCTCCTGACGGCGCGCGTTGATCGTCTCGAGCTCGCGCGCGAGCGCGGCGGCTTCCTGCGGGTCTTCCGTGAGCAACAGTCGCAGGCCGTCGTTCGCGTCGCCGATGCGGCCGGCGGCGTTGAGCCGCGGCGCGAGGATGAAGCCGACGTGCGCGGCACGCAGCGGCCTCCCGGCGAGCCCTGCCGTCTCCACGAGCGCGCGCAGGCCGACCCAGCGCGAATCGGCGAGCATCTTGAGGCCGTGGCGCACGAGGATCCGGTTCTCGCCGACGAGCGGCACCACGTCGGCGATCGTCGCGAGGGCCACGTAGTCGAGGAAGTGCAGCGGCAAATTGGGCGATAAACCGAGCGCGTGGACCAGCGCCTGAGCGAGCTTGAAGGCAACGCCGGTGCCGGAAAGGTTCTTGTCCTCCGACCGGCAATCGGCTCGGCGCGGATCGAGGACCGCGTTGGCGGGCGGCAGCTGGTCGGCCGGCAAGTGGTGATCGGTGACGATGACATCAATACCGGCGGCACGGGCGGCAGAGACGGCATCAATCGCGGTTATGCCGCAATCACACGTGACAATCAGCCCGGCACCAACGCGTTGCGCTTCGGCAAGCCCAGCGGGCCCGAAATCGTAGCCGTCGCGAATGCGGTGCGGCACGAACGCATGGACCGTCGCGCCGGCGCTGCGGAGAATGCGCGTGAGCATCGCAGCGCCGCACTGGCCGTCGACGTCGTAATCGCCATGGACGAGAATCGTCCGCTTCTCGCGGACCGTCCTCGCCAGGAGCTCGACCGCCACGGACATGTCTGCCCAGCAATGCGGGTCTGACAGCCCGTCCAGGCCGGGGCGCAAGAACGCCTTCGCCAGGTCAGCGGACGCGATGCCTCGCTGCACGAGGATCGCGGCGAGCGCGTCCGGAATGTGCAGCTCCGACGCCAGCGAACGCGCTGCGTCAGGATCTGCCTGAGCGGTCACAATCCAGCGCGGGGGAATCATTCCTTGGCGTACAATAATACGCCGCACGCCTCGCAGCCTTCGATCGTGGCGCCGCGCTGGATCAACGCGCGCCGCTGCGTCGGCACCGCGGTAAAGCAGTTGCCGCACGACCCGCCGTGCAACGGAAACACCGCCAGCGGCGCCTTGCCGCGACGGATCCGATCGTAGCGCGCGAGCAGCGTGGGAGTCACCGCTCGACTCGCCTGCTCTCGCTCCGCCGCGGCTCGCTCGCGCTCGGCTGTAATCTCCTGTCGCTTGCCCGCCAGCGCTTCACGTTGCGCGGTCTGTGACTCGTGCACGTTCTGCAGTGCGTTCTCCGCTTCCGCCGTTTTGCGCTCGGCTTCACCGACGGCGTCGCCCGAGCGCATGAACTCCGCCTCTTCCTTGGCCAGCACCGACCGGGTGAGATCGAGCTCGGCCATCAGTGTCGATGCCTCCTTGGCACCGCGCACCCACTCGAGCCGCTGGCGGCGCTGCTCCTGCATCGTCCGATAGCTCGCGATCTTGCCCTCCAATCCGTCGCGGCGATCGAGCGCCGCCTGAATGCCGGCGCGCGCCTGATCGACTACCCGCTCCGCAACCGCGATCTGCTCATCGAGGGCGCGCAGCTCCGGCTCCAACGCTCTCAGCCGGGTGTCACAGCTCGCGACCGCGACATCCTTGTCCTGCAACGCCAACAACGCTTCAAGATCCGGGTGCACCCTTCCTCCTTGCAGACTGAATGATGCCGTACGTCGGCCGCTTCGCATTGCGCTCGGCGGCAAGGCGTAACTTCTCGGTGGCGAGTTTCGCCTTTTCATCATCGGTGGCGAACGGAATCGAGCGATTGATGCGGTCGATTTCCCGATCCAGCCGGCGCGCTTCCAGGCGATTCACGGAGCGCTCAAACACGATGTCGGGGGGGGCGGGGGGGGCGGGGGGGGCCTGCAACGCCTCGTAGGCCCGCGCGGCGGTCTCGTCAAGCCGATCCGGCGCGTCGTCGACTAATGACTCGAAGATCAAACGATACGGCCCAAACTCGAATTCCTCACTGTCCACCGCGTCCTTGACTCGCGACCTCCACGGCTCGCCCGCCATCATCAGTAAGAGGAGAGATTTTTCCGCATTGGAAGGCAGGACGGTAAGGGACGGTAAGGGACGGTAAGGGACGGTAGGTTGTTCTTTGGGGTCCACTTCACGCTGTAACACGTCTTTCCGTATGCCTGCTACCTCCGCCACGCGAGAGATGTAGAGATCCCGCGTAATTGGATCAGCGGCTGCTCTGATCGTCGGCAGTAACCTGTCTAACGCCCTTCTTCGTCCAGGCAAACTTCCAAAGAATCCCTTGCGATCCAGGATCTGAATCTTGCGTTCGAGGACATCCACCGAGTCCTTGAGCGCCTCTTCCAGCGCCGCCATGCCTTTGCGCTCCACGATCGTGTCGGGATCTTCCCCTTCGGGCAGCGTCGCAACGCTGACGCGCAGCTTGTGGCGCAGCAGCTCGTCACCCGCCCGGAACGTGGCGCGCAGACCGGGATCGTCCGAGTCGTAGAGCAGAATCACGTGCGACGTATGGCGCTGGAGCAGTGCGGCCTGGTCCTCGGTGAGACCGGTGCCCAGCGGCGCCACGACCTCTTCGAGACCCGCCAGCGTCACGCGCAGCACATCGAACTGTCCTTCAACCAGAATCGCGCGCTCCGCCTTGCGCATGGCATGCTTCGCGACGTGCAGGTTGTAGAGCAGCTTTCCCTTATGAAAGACCGGACTCTCGGGAGAGTTCAAGTACTTGGGCTCGCCGTCGCCGAGGACCCGACCGCTGAAGGCGACGACTCGGGACCGCAGATCGTGGATGGGAAACAGGAGTCGAGCGCGAAAGCGCGGGATGAGGTTCTTGGCATCCTCCCGTTTAACGAGCAAACCGGCCTCAAGCAACACTTCTTCCTTCAGCCCCAATCCTTTCATCGCGGCAAGGAACTCGGCGCCCCGGGGAGCGTAGCCGAGGCCTTGGAGCTGCGCCTGTTCCATCGTGACGTGCCGCGACTCGAGGTACTTGCGCGCGATCTCCGCCTCCGGGCTTTCGCGCAGCTGGCGCGCGTACCAATCGGCGGCGGTGGCGACAGCCTGGTACAGCGGCTCGCGCGGATCGGGACCAGTTGGGCCCGTGCGCTCGGGAATCGTGATGCCCACGCGACGGGCGACATCGCGCACGGCCGTGGGATAATCCATGCCCAGCTTCTTCATGAAGAACGTGAAGACGTCGCCCGCTTCATGGCAGACGAAACAGTAGAACATTCCCTTCTTGGGAATCACCGCGAAGTTGCGATGGGTGCCGCCATGGAAGGGACACGGCCCGCGGTAATCGGCGCCGGTGCGTTTCAGCTCGACATGTTCGCCGATGATGCCCACGAGGTCGGCGGCCTCACGAACCTGTTCGATGACGTCGTCGGGAATCATGAGGCGGTTGGGCGGTTAGGCGGTTGGGCGGGTTCGAGCAGATCTGGAGCAATCACTAAGCGTATCGCGCCGACCTCCACTACCACACGACCATCTGAGCGGATTTCCGTCACTATCCCAACTTTGCCCTGCCCTGTCCGCACGCGATCTCCGACGTTCAGGTCGGTCGAACCGCCTAACCGCCCAACCGCCAAACCGCCCGTTTTCTCAATCGCCTCTTCCACCATCCGTCTGGCTTCTTTGGCCGTTGCTTCGGTCACCGCGGCACGGGCTTGAGCGAGCGCCGCCTCGACGGTCTTGCGCGCTTCGAGGAGATACGCACGGGCGCGATCGCGCGCGTCCTTGTCGAGCGCTTTCTCGCGCGCGTGCAACTCGGCCTCGAGGGCTTCGAGGTTGGCCAGGTTCTGTCGCTCCAGTTCGAGCTGCGCGGCTCGCGTGTCGAGTACGGCCGAGCGAGCGTCGATGTCGCGGCCCCGCGCTTCCACGGACGCCAGGAGTCTGTCGAGCGTGCGCTCGGCGTCGGGCACGGCGCGTTCGGCTTCGGCGAGCACATCCGGCGAGACACCGAGCCGCCGGGCAATCGCCAATCCATACGACCGTCCCGGCACGCCCTTCAGCAGGCGATACGTCGGAGTCAGCGTCTCGGCATCGAATTGGAGGGATGCGTTGACAATGCCGACGGTCTCCGCGGCGAGCTGCTTGAGCGCGCCCAGGTGGGTCGTCGCGAGTGTGATTGCCTTGCGGCGCGTCAGCGCCTTGAGTGTCGCCGCCGCGAGTGCTCCACCTTCCGCCGGGTCGGTGCCGCTGCCGATTTCGTCCAACAACACGAGCGAGCCTGCGCCCGCGCCGTCGAGAATCGCGCGCAGCGCGGCGACGTGTGCCGAGAAGGTCGAGAGGCTTGCAGCGATGGACTGGCGGTCGCCGATGTCGGCGAACACCTCGGTGAAGACCGGCAACGACGAATGCGGTCCGATCGGCGGGATGATGCCGCTCTGCGCGAGCAGTGACAGCAGACCGACAGCCTTGATGAGCACGGTCTTGCCGCCGGTATTGGGACCGGAGACGAGAATCGTGAATTCGTCGGGGGCAAGTTCGAGGTCGAAGGGGACGGCGAAGGACAACAACGGGTGTCTTCCTCCCCGAATTTTCACATGCCCGCCAATCTCCGGCACGAACCCGTTCACTTCCACCGCATATCGCGCGCGCGCGCAGAGATCATCGAACGCGATGCACATCTCCCACGCCGCGGCGATCGTGTCGCGCTGGGGCCGCAACAGGTCGGTCAACTCGCGCAACACGCGCAACACTTCTCGTTGCTCGGCGGCCTCGGCGGCGCGCAGCTCGTTGCCCAGCTCGATGATCTCGGGCGGCTCGACGAAGACCGTGGACCGTGTCGCCGATTCGTCGTGGACGATGCCACCGACGCGGGCGCGCGCGGTACTGCGAATCGGAATCACATAGCGACCGCCGCGCACCGTGACGGCGGCGTCGGGGGCGCGCTCGGTCTGATCGAGCGCACCGAGAATCGCCCCCAGTCTGTCCATCACGCGCTTGCGCGACTCACGCACGTGCTGGCGCGCGCGCGCGAGGTCGCGCGAGGCGCTGTCCAACACAGCCCCATCCGGCGCGATCGATCGAACGAGCGTGGTCTCGAGCTCGCGTGGCGGCGGATCGACGCGGAGTGAAGCCGTGCGTCGTGCGTCGTGCGTCGTGCCGATGCGCTTTAGATCGGCTGCGGTTACGCGCATCGCGGCGAGTGCGACCGTTAACTCCGCCAGTGCGGGCCCTTCGAGTGCGCTCCCCGGCACGTCGAGCAACTCGAGGGACACCGTGATATCGGGCACGGGCTCGGCGCGAATCGAATCGTCGGTGATAAGTAGCGCGGCCAGCTCGGCGACTTGGGCGAGGGCGGCGCGGATGGTGGCGGCATCAGTCGAGGGCTGGCGGGCGGCGATGCGGGCGGCGATGCGGGCGGCGCCGAGCGGGCCTGCGGCATGCGCCGCGACGCGGGCCAGCGCTTCGGGAAACTCTAGTGTCTCTAGTACTTCCGGCGTCATTTGATCGCGGCCAACTCCTCGCGCACGATTTGGTTCACCAACTTCCCGTCCGCGCGTCCCTTGAAGCGCGGCATCACGGCGCCCATGATCTTGCCCATGTCCTTCGCGCCCTCCCCCCCCCCACTGGCGATGGCTTCGCGCACCGCCGCGCGAATTTCTTCAGGCGACACGCTCGCGGGCAGAAAGGATTCCAGGATTTGGATTTCGGCGCTTTCAGTTGCGGCCCGGTCGGCGCGGCCTGCCTTCTCGTACACCTCGACCGATTCGCGGCGCCGCTTGATGCCGCGTCGCACTACTTCGGCCGCTTCGTCATCGGAGGCGGGATGGTTCAGCTCGAGTTCTCGGTTTTTGAGGTCGGAGAGGATCGTTGAGAGGAGGAGGGTGCGCGCCTGTTCGCGTTGTTTTCTCGCTTCGTTCATCGCGGCGCGCAGCCGCTCACCTAAGCTGGGAGCATCCATTCAGGCGTAGCGTGGCCTGCGATTCTTGCGCCGCGCCGCGTTCATCTTGCGCTTCTTGCGCTCACTGGGCTTTTCGTAATGACGGTGCTTCCGCAGATCCGCCAGAATCCCCGCCTTCTCACATTTCTTTTTGAAGCGTTTGAGCGCACGCTCAAAGCTCTCGTCATCGTGGATGATGACTTCCGGCATAGACTCGAGTTTCCTAAGTGGTTAGAGACACAGCAACTTAGCGTCGCGTGACTACTGGTGCAAGCCTAACCAGGAGGCCATCTCATTGATCTGCCGCCGAGCACGTGCAGATGCAGGTGAAAAACCGTCTGACCGCCGTCTGGATTCGTATTCACGACCACCCGATAACCCTTCTTCTCGATCCCCGCATCTCTCGCGAGATCGCGCGCGAACGCGAGCAGTCCGCCGAGCAGATCAGGGTCTTTGGTGTCGTTCAGCGAGCCGACGTGTGTGGTCGGGATGACGAGCAGATGCGTCGGCGCCTGCGGATTCAGGTCCCGGAAGGCGAGCATGTTGTCTTCGCGCTTGACGATTGTCGCCGGGATTTCCCCCGACGCGATCTTGCAAAACACACAGTT
>Ga0209237_1002755_pt1 | contig 10572 bp, 16 predicted proteins | sample GraSoi013_1_40cm_2_FD_185820 | JGI IMG/M metagenome (GOLD analysis project Ga0209237, IMG submission 185820) | Grasslands soil microbial communities from the Angelo Coastal Reserve, California, USA - Sample 10_02_2013_1_40cm (SPAdes) (version 2) | ecosystem: Environmental > Terrestrial > Soil >...
TCACGGTCTCTCCCGCCGAGCCGGGATGGAATCGTTTCGAGGCCGCCGTCCGCACGGTCGAAGGGCCGGTCAATCCCGCAGGAACACGAGTCCTCCTGCGACTGACCAAACTCGACGAGGATCTCGATCCGGTCACGATCACGTTGCAGCCGGAGGGGGACCGCTTTGCGGCCGAAGGCGGGGAACTGGGAGTGCCCGGATGGTGGGAGGTGCGGCTCGTGGTCAGGCAGCGGGGCAAGCGCGATGCTACCACGACGTTCCCGCTCAAGCTCGGCGCCGCATCCGGCCGGCCCGACCCGCAGGCGCAGCGGCTGCTGATGCAGGCGCAACAGGCCGCTGCCCGCATCCGGACGTGGCGCGAGGCCGAGCAGATCACCGATGGATCGGGAGGCGTAACCGTCACGAACCTGGAGATGGTCAAGCCCGACCGCGTGCACTATCGTACGGCCAGCGGCGCTGAGGCCATTATCATTGGCGCCACCCGCTTGTACCGGCAGGGCGGGGGGCCGTGGGAACGCGATACCCTCCCGTCCCCCGTCGTACTGGAGGGTCCATACGTTTCTTACATGCAGGGTGCGACGGCTGTCGCGCTGGGGAGGAGCGGGACCTGCGACGATGAGCCATGTCGAATCCTCACCTGGGAGTTACCCAGTAGCCGCGCATCGTTCGCCGCGTGGGTGGGACTCGACACGTTCCGGATCTACCACCTCTACATGGCCGCACCGTTTCACTACATGACGGCGCAGGCGCTCGACCTCAACAGTCCGCTGCGGATCACACCGCCTTAGCAGGTCGGCCGGGGCTCCCGCCGCTATTTACTCGGTGCCAGGCACCGACGAAGTAGGGACCCGTCTACGTCCCCAGGTTCGGTGGTACAACATCGGCGGGGGGCGGAGGGGAAGGGGAGGGAGCCATGCTCTGTCGGTCGTGCGGCCGGATGAATCGTGACGATGATTTATTCTGTAGTTCATGCGGGGCAAAACTCCTACGATCGAAAGTCTGCCGGGCCTGCGGTGCAAAGAACCGCCACGATGCGACCTTCTGTGGAACCTGCGGTGCGAAGCTTCCCGATGATGGCCTGCACTGTCCCTCCTGCGGACATCCGGTCGGGCCCCACTCTCAGTTCTGCTCAAACTGCGGTACGCAGGTCGTGGAGGGAATCGTCTGCGGAACGTGCCATTCGGTCAACCGTGATGATGCGAGATTTTGTGCGTTCTGTGGGGGCGCGCTGAAGGTGCCCGCCGCAGCGGCCTCCTGATACCTCCCTAGAGTTGGGGAGTGGCGAAGCCGGCGACGAGCCGGCTTCGCTGTTTTGCGCGGGTCATCAAGCCAGCCTGTGCTGGGTGAGGAACCTGTCGGCTTCCTCGCGTGACGGAAAGGACGTCTGCGTCCCGATGCGCGTGACGGAGAGGGCGGCCACCGCGTTCGCGCGCCCGACAGCATCCCGCAGGGACGCTCCTTCCCCGAGAAAGACAGCCAGACTGCCGATGAAGGCGTCGCCGGCTCCGGTGGGGTCGACTGCGTCGACCCGGATCGAGGGTACGTGCTCCGGAGTCCCTGCGTCGAGCACGAGCGCGCCCCGCGCCCCCAGCGTGATGATGACGACGCGCGGACCCCGTCTGAGGAGGATGCGGCCCGCCACCGCCGCTTCTTCGACCGTCGTGGCCGGTCGCCCCGTCAGGCTCTCGGTCTCTGTCTCGTTGGGGACGCAGAGATCGCAGAGTTTGAGCAACTCGTCCGGCAGCGCAGCGGCCGGAGCCGGGTTCAGAATCGTCGTCGCCTTAGCTGCCTTGGCGATGCGGAAGGCTTCCAGGGTGGTCTCCACCGGGATCTCCAACTGGCAGATGAGGACGTTGGCAGCCTGGACGGCGGGCGTGCTCCGGCGCACGTCGGCCGGCGAGAGCCCCATGTTGGCCCCGGGGACAATCACAATGAAGTTCTGCGCGTTGTCGTCCACGAAAATCGGCGCGACCCCCGAGCCGCGTTCGTCATCGAAGAACACATACGTGGTGTCCACCCCCTGCTGGCGGTAGTTGGCGAGCAGGCCTTCGCCGAACACGTCTCGGCCCAGCTTGGTCACCAAGGTCACCTGCGCACGGAGTTTGGCCGCCATGACGGCCTGGTTCGCACCCTTCCCTCCGTAGCCCATGTGGAAGGAATGGCCGACGATCGTCTCGCCCAGACGGGGGAGGTGGGGGACCCTGGAAATCAGGTCCATATTTGAGGATCCCACCACGCAGATTTTCGGCGGTGTGTGGGACACGCGTGGCCTCCGCCCGGCGGCTCCTGTCCTGGGCCGGCGCTGCCGCGGGCCGGTCCCGAGGCATCTTCCTGCCGCCAGGCCGAATCTCCTCGGCAGCGTACGGTAGTATTTGGATAGATGCGTGCATGGCACGGTGATGATCTGCACTTTGCGACCGTCGTCGATCTTGGTCGGTGCTTGCGAGCGAAGAAAATCTCCGCGGTGGAATTAACGCGCCTCTTTCTCAGTCGACTGGCGACCGGGGGCCCTCGGTACAATGCGCTGGCCGAACTGACTCCTGAGCTGGCCCTCCACCAGGCGCAGCGGGCCGACCTCATGCTCCGCCGCGGCCCCGGTGCCTCTCCGCTGGTAGGCATTCCTTACGGCGCCAAGGACCTGCTTGCCACAAAAGGGATACCCACCCGATGGGGCGCGCCGCCCTTCCGCGATCAACTCTTCGACTACGATGCGGCGGTCATCATGCGTCTGGGTGCTGCGGGGGCGGTGCTCATCGGAAAACTGGCAATGGTGGAACTGGCCGGGGGAGGTGGCTACCACTACGCATCCGCCTCGCTGCACGGCCCGGGGCTGAACCCCTGGAACGTGCAGCATTGGTCGGGCGGTTCGTCATCGGGTTCAGCCAGTGCCGTGGCGGCCGGGCTGGCGCCGTTTGCCCTGGGTTCCGAGACATGGGGAAGCATCATGACCCCCGCCAGCTATTGCGGGATCACGGGACTGCGGCCGACCTTGGGGCGGGTCAGCCGCGCCGGCGCGCTGGAACTGGCCTGGAGCATGGACAAGATCGGACCCCTGGCGCACAGCGTGGAGGATTGCGGCTGGGTCTTGCAGTCCATCGCCGGTCATGATCCAAACGACGCTGCCACGGCCTCCCACAAATTCGTATTTCAGCGCCGTGTACGGCGACACGGTTTCCGGCTGGGGGTGCTCCCACTCGACTACGGGACTGCGCCGGGCGGAGCGGAGACAGCGGAGGGTTTCGAGGAGGCGCTGCGCGTGTTGCGGGGGGCCGGCATGAAGGTCGCCGCCGGTGGATGGCCGGACTACCCGTACACCGACATCGCCCGTACGGTATTGGGCGGCGAGGTCGCGGCGGTCCATGAGGAGTTCATCAGAAGCGAACGGTTGGATGAACTGGTCGACACGGGCCAAAAGGAGGGCCTGAGAGGTTACCTGACTCTGACGGCGGCGGACTACGCCCGTGCGGCAACGCAGCGCATTAACGCTGCGAGGGCGATACTCGAGATGTTCGGTCGGTTCGATGCGCTGCTTATGCCCACGCTGATCGGAGAAGCCGTGACGCTCGACACGAACCTCAGCACGCGCTTCGGAGGTTCGCGTGGAGCCAGCGTGCTGGGCGCGCTGGCCGGGGTCCCATGCCTGTCGGTACCCATGGGTTTCGGGCCGCAAGGGTTGCCCCTCGGCCTGTCCATCACCGGAGATCTATTCTGCGAGAATACAATTCTGCAGATTGGCATGACGTACCAGAGAGAGACGGACTGGCACCGGCGGAGACCGCCCCGGTGAGAGCCTCCTTCCGTTGCCTCTGCGGTTAGTCTAGGATGCCCGAGCCTGGGCAGGTCTAGGATAGGTATCTAGCCGTCCAAAAAGTGTCGGCTTGCACGGGTCGCACGACAGGAGGCCCCCCATGTCCTTAGGCCAGCCGATGTCTCGTTTCGAGCTGCGCACCTGCCCGAAGTGCGGAGCGCAGCAGCAAAGCCCAGGCTCAACGGTCTGTGAGCAGTGCGGCACAGACATGCGTGTGGCATCCATGCAGTTCCCTTCACAGCGTTCTGTGCCAAACTTCAAGGTGCGTTCCAGAGCCCCGACCCATCTCCTAAAGCGGACCATCACGGCGCTGGTGGCACTGGCGGTAGTCGTTGTTGGCTTGAGCTTCGTCCCTGCGGTGAGTGCGCGCGTCCCGGCGATGAAGAAAGTCGCTGCGACCACCAAACTGGAACTGCGGCGCGCCGAGGCATTTGTCAGCAGGTACCTGCCGGGTTGGAAGATTGGGACTCAGACCCAGCGACGCCCCTCGCCGTCGGCTGCGACCTCGCCGAAATCCGCGCCGGCCAAACGGCCGGCGGCTACGTCGCAGAAATCCGTACCGCCGCGCACCGGAGCAGTTCAGCCGGTGACGGTGAAGTCCACACCAATCGGAGTGACAGTACAAGTCAACACGCGCGCAGTGGGGAAGACCCCGCTGACCCTCAAGCTGGCGCCGGGGACCTACAAGGTGACGTTCAGCCGGTCGGGCTACGTGACCGTCACCCGTACGATTACGGTGAAGGCTGGGCAAGCCGCCTCGCTGAATGTGGCCCTTGCGAAAGTCCCGGCAGGAGCGCCTTCGGCGCCAGCACAGACGCCGCCGCCTCCGCCTCCGCCGCATGAGGGCGGGAAGTAAGCGGGCGGGTAATTCCCTCGAAGCCTCTCAACAGCGCGTCGCGCGATTACGTACGCCCGCGATCGCTTATCAGGTTAAGGACGAGTCCAATTCGGGTCCACGATGAAGAATCGCCTCACACCCCACGCTCGGTCGTGCGCGGCTAGATGATCGTAAGTCCGCGCACCACCGCCTTAGGGTACACAGCATCCACATCCGCGACCTCGACGCTGAGGTTAGGATGGCATCCTGATGGAACGCTCCTCAGTACGGTCACCTGGGCTGTCGGGTGGCTCTGCGAAACGAACGTCATGATCTAGCCCATGTCCATGCGAATCTTGAATCCTCGGAAGTCGCGATAGAATTCTCGATTCTCCTCGAAGGCGTCGGTTTTGACGTTCGGCACGACCCGCCTGACCGTCACGGCGATACCTCCTCTCCACCCGCTTGGACAAAGTGTCTGGCCCTGCTTTGCCCGGTTCCTCGGTTAGAGGAGGTACCTGGTGCCGACCATCGGGCCAACCCAGTAGCTGCCCCCTGAAGACGAGGCTCGCCTCTTGGCGGCTCAGGTTGGTGGATGAATGAGCGTGCCTGAATGTCGGTATAATGAGGGGTAGGGGGACCTGGGCCGATGACAGACGGATGTCGCTGACCATCAATACAAGGACGGGGGGAGACCGCAGATGATCATCAAGGCACTTCCAGCGGTGAGGGAGTTCATCCAGCCACGCGCCGCCGTCCTCGCGAGCGGTGCATTTGACCCTCTCCACTACGGCCACGTCCGATACATCCGGGCGGCTGCGGAGCATGCCAGAACGTCCAATCTCCCCTTAGTAGTCGCTGTGGCCCCGGACGAATACGTCAAACGAAGACACCCGCTGCTTCAACCACTCGAGGGGCGGATGGAAATGCTGGACGCGCTACGGTGGGTGGACTTCGTGGTCCCCCAGGCGAGTGAAAGTCTCACCAAGGCGATCAAGGAGATCTGCCCCGTCTATCTGATCAAAGGTACGGACTGGAAGGCGCACGGCCTGCCCAAAGACGAGGTGGAGGCCATTGAGGAGGTGGGAGCAACCATCTCGTGGGTCGATGTGAGCCCCATCAGCAGCAGCGAGTTGCTGCACGCAGCCTTTTGGCGGTTCGCCGACGAGTGGGTCGGTCGGACGTAGGGCACTCGGCGCCCGTTAGACTACGGGAGGAAGAGGGATTTTTAGGGAGTTGCCCCCCGGATCGACCAGGTTGCACTCGGGCTTCATCAGATCGAAAAGATACTTTTCGGCGCCCGACCGTTCGTATTCCATCGTGATATCAATCCAACGGAATCCGCACGTCTCCTTGACGTTCCTTTTGATGCACGGGTTGGGCTCATCATCGCTCAGGTGACCCAGCAGCTGCGATTCCAGGTTGTTTGCCTTACCGACATAGAACCGGCTCCATCCGCTGCCTTGGCTCTGCTTCCACAGAATATAGACACCGGGCTCTGTTGGCGCGGTCATGCGCACCTGCGTTTCAGCGTACGGCGTGTAGAAGACGGACCACGATCCGACCGTCATATGCGCCTCATTCTCTGCTAGCTGTTATATCACCTCCATACCCCCCTCTGGAACCTCCGGCCTAGGCCAGCGTAGCGACCCGCCGGATGACCTATGGGACTCTATCTAACCCCAGCCTGAGTCGCGCGTCGCGACCCCCACGAGCCCATTGCTCGTGGGCGGCCTCAGGCTACGGGAGTATGCCTGGCGGTACGGGAACAGAGAAGGCCCTCGAGGAGGCGCTTGGTGTGCTGCGCGCTTGAGGTTGCCGGCCGATGCCATGAGAGCTACCGGCTGAATCCGAACTTTCCGTTCGAGTTCTTCCACTCCGCACGCGGCGGGATGGGCTCTATGGTGTCCCAGTGCTCGGCAATTTTCCCGTTCTGAATTCGGTAGAAATCGTAGTACGATGAGGGGCGATCTCCGAAACTGCCCTCGGCCACGACGAGTACGAAATTGCCTTCCCCGAGCACTTTGTGCACTCGGTCGTACTTCACTGCCAAGCCCTGAATGGCCAAGGCCTGCAGCCCAGCGAACAGGCCGGTCAGGTTGTCGGCAACCAGCGGGCTGTGCTGGATATAGTTGTTGCCGTCGAAGTAGCTCGCAAATTTATCCCTTCGGCCATGAAGAAGGTCATCCATGTAGGTGTGCATCAGAGCCTTGTTGGCCTCGGTCTTGTCGAGCTCGGACGCGGTCGTCGGGCCATCGATCATCGTGTGGCCGCTCGGACTCAGCTGGGCGGCGGTTTCCAGCAGGTTGTCCCAATGTTCGACGATCTTTCCGACTTCAAAGCGGAAGATATCGAAACCCACCTTCGGGTCGAAGAAATTGTAGTCGGTATGGGCAAATACGAAGTTGCCGTCTTGAAAGGCACGCACCGTGTTGACCTTGGTTGACCTTGGGAAGGACTTGCAAGAGGGCGCGAAGACCGGCCAGGCCGTCGCCTACGGCCAGGTTGTGTTGAACATACTTGTTGGGATTGATATAGGCGATCGGCTTGCTGTCACCCGTCTCGAAGCTCTTGAGAAGTTCGACGACTTGCTGCTTGTAGTTGGCCATGTTTGGTTTCTCCTTCAAGGGTTGGGAGCTCGGCGCGAAGGCGACGAGTGCAAAGAGCTGAAGTGAGCGATGTCGAGTCGGATCATTTCGCTCTCCTGAAGCGTGAGGGCGTGACCGCGGCGCGGCTTCGCGGTCGGAGCATTCGAGATCGCATCAGACGATTCCCGTGTGGCTACACAATAGTGCGCAAAGGGCTTGAAGCCGACCCACGCATGACGGGAGTTGTCACCTGTTGCGGGATTGAGTGGGGTGACCGAGGGGACTTGAACCCCCGGCCTCCTGGGCCACAGTTTCGCCTTCGTTTCTGCGCTGAGTTGTCATGAGCGGTGAAATCCCGCGTCCAGTACGAACGTTTCTCGCCGTCCCGCTTCATTCATGCTAGTCTGAGTTGGGCCGCGTTTTGCCGGGTTTTGCGGAGTTTTGGACATATCGGCACACAATCGGCACACTGAAACACCCGCCGTTCGACGGGTCACGATCAGGATTCCACAGATGAACTTCTGCGAGGCATCTACTCTGGCGCTGCGCCTGGCGACCTGCAGCAGACGTATCTCAGGAAACGGCGCGGACGAGAAGGTGGCGTGCGTCTCGGGCCGGATTCAACGGGTTTGGGCACCGTGTGCCTTGCTCTACGCGCCGCCTACTTCGCCCGAAGTTGGGTAAGCGCTGCGAACCAGTTCTCCATGTGATACGTCTTCCGGATCTTGCCGCTCTCGATCGTCTGAATGTCGATGGCCATGATTCTGAAGCTCTTGCCGCTGTGGGGAATCAAGCCGCCGAACAGAGCTCCTGCGGGCGTGCCACTCACCTCGCCACGCACAATCACGCGGTTTCCTGCGACTAGCACTTCCTTGATCTCGAACTTCATGTTCGGAATCGAGGTAGCGAAGCTGCCGATCACTTTGATTGACACATCGCGGCCCCAGGACTCGCCAGCTCCGTCTCCAGTGAAGGACTGGTAGTCTGGCGTGACGGCTTTGTCGTGCAGGGCTGCGATGTCTCCTCGAACCGGCTGAGTGAACATCGAGTACCACGGTGCGATAATCGCGCGCGCTTGCGTTTCAGTCAGGTCGTCTGGTAATGATTTCATGCTTCCTCTCGCGTCATGTCTTCAGCCGGAATTTCCACAATGGTATCTGGAGCACCTGCGGCGAGAAAACTCCAGGTGCTGAGACCTCAGACCGTCCGACACCGGAAACCTACGTCAATACCGGCGGGCTCGGAGGGAATCGAACCACGACCCGAAGGCTAGGAGGCCAATAGAACCCGGGGTCTGAAGGCACCCATCCGATCGGATTACCGCGCCAGCCAGCCGCCATCCACGGCCAGCAGATGGCCGTGCACCGCGTTCCCGTTGGCTTTTGTTGGGGTGACCGAGGGGACTTGAACCCCCGGCCTCCTGGGCCACAGCCAGGCGCTCTAACCAGGCTGAGCTACGGTCACCACGACCAAATGGATTCTAACACACGTGAGGGTGATGCATTGCGTCTAGGATACCCGAGTCGGGGCAAGTTTAAAGATGGGAGCACTAGCGCCCCGAAATCCCGGCTCCTACAATCGAATACAGACCTCCGGGGACAGCGCCACTGGAGACGGGCAATGTACGGACGGCAGCCGCTGAATGATCTCCAGCTGCTTACCTGTCCGAAGTGCGGGGCGCCGCAGGAAAGCCCGGGCTCCACAGTCTGCGAGCTCTGTGGCGCGAATCTCCCGCACCCTCGCGTTAAGAAGCCTCGATCGTCTCATCCAGCCCTGCGACTCAAGCACGTCCTCCGCGGACCCGTTCGGCTGCTCACACGAGGCATCGCGGCGATGCAGTTACTTGTGTTCCTCGTCCTTCGAGGCGTGACCCTTCTGCTGCTGTTCACATCTCTCGTCATAGGCTCGAGCTTCGTCCCCGAAGTAAACGCGCTTCTTCCGGCGACGAAAGAAATTGCCGCACCAGCCAGACAGTGGCTGCAGCGCGCCGAGGATTGGGCTGGCAAGCTGCTGGCGAGTTGGGAGGCGGAGCCTCAACCGCAGCGCCCCGCGTCTCAATCAGCCGCCAGCCCGCAGAAACTTGCGCCGGCCCATTTCGAAGCAACCCAGGCGGTGATGATTAGCTCCGTGCCTGGTGGAGCGACAGTCCGGGTGAACGCGCGCGAAATGGGAAAGACCCCGATGACGCTCAAGCTCACCCCAGGGACCTACAAGGTGACAATCAGCCGGCCGGGCTACGCAACTGTCAGCCGCACGATCACTGTGAGGCGCGGGAAAGCCGCCTCACTCGGTGTGAGCCTCGCGCGCAAGGGCCCAGCCCCTGCACAACCTATACCTCCCTGGAAACAGCCCCGAGACGCAAAGCAGCATGACCAGAAACAGGATGACGATCCCTAAAGCAGTCCTAATCAGGAAGATCACCGCTAGTGTGCTACCCTTAAGTCGCAAAGCCGTGACCGCGCTGTTACTTATCCGGCGCATCCTCGGTGTGGGGAATTGTTCGGGGAGGTGACGGTATGAGAGTTACGGGCTGGATAGCGGTCGTCGTGGTGGTCGCCGTGGCTGCCTTCGCCGGGCAGATGGTTTCGGCCCAAGGATACGGCGGCGGATCCGACTACGGCACGGCGGGGGGGGCGGGGACAGTTGATGCCCTGAAGACCGCACGGACGCACGCCACCAATGCCGCCCGATCCGAGACGCTGCGCGATTCACTGTGGCATCTGGGCCACGTGGTGAACTGCCTGGAAGGCAAGGGTGGCAAGAACTATGATGCCAACAACGATAACCCGTGCCAAGGACAGGGCGGGGGGATTCTCCCCGATCTGCAGGCGGCGGCGCGGAGCTATCAGATGGGAGCCTCAACTGGGCTTGACCTGTCGCGGAAGGCGGAGCAGATGGCGATGGACACGTTGAAGTTGACCGATCTTGCTGGCGTGAAATCCGGCGCCGCGAAGGTCGCCGACATGTTAGGCGATGCCCTGAAAGCGCTCGGGAAATAACGTTAGTTTTCTTGCGCCGAGGGCCGGCTCCTGAACCGGCTTCCCATGAACGAGGGCGGCCGTGCCGCGGGTACGGAACGCGCGACGCAGACGGCGGACCTGGCGGATCGATCGCCCCAAGAGCTGGGCGGCCTCGACCATGAGGAGTTCGCCTCGGTCGAGAGCATGAAGGACTTTCAGGAACTGCTCGGCGCGATGCGTCAAGATGATCATGCCTCCCTAAGTTCGACCCAGCCGGGGAGGACATTTTCGCTGACCTGTTAGGGAGGACAAAATCGCTGATCTACCACATAGGGCTTTCCGGGGGTTGACATCCGCCCGCACCTTTGCTAACGTCCTGGACAAGCCCAAAATTGCATG
>Ga0209237_1002760_pt1 | contig 10565 bp, 9 predicted proteins | sample GraSoi013_1_40cm_2_FD_185820 | JGI IMG/M metagenome (GOLD analysis project Ga0209237, IMG submission 185820) | Grasslands soil microbial communities from the Angelo Coastal Reserve, California, USA - Sample 10_02_2013_1_40cm (SPAdes) (version 2) | ecosystem: Environmental > Terrestrial > Soil >...
GTCGGTGCGGGCCTTCAGCGCAGCGCGCAGAGTGCCCAGCAGAGCGAGTAGGAGGGACATTGCTACGCAGGCTCGCTTGGCTGGCGACCCACGTCCAGCGTGACGACCGATATTTTGGCCAACGACAGGTGCCGGTCAACGCCATCAAGGAGCTGGCCGGTCATCAGGACATCATGACGACCATGCGCTACATGCACCTGTCGCCGGCCGCGAAGGACACGGCAGTGCAGGCCCTGGACAACCGGGACGCCGCGCTCAAGAAGCAGCAGGAGGCGGCTGCTCCCGCGGAACACGCGTAGGCAGCGATGGAGACATTCTGGAGACGGGGTAGCAAGGCAGTCGGGGATCCCAGCCAACCTTTGGAATCCCCTTGAAGAAGACTGGCGGGGTGTACGGGACTCGAACCCGTGGCCTCCGGCGTGACAGGCCGGCGTTATAACCAGCTTAACTAACACCCCACAGAGTGGGCGGGACAGGTTTCGAACCTGCGACCCTCGGTGTGTAAGACCGATGCTCTACCGCTGAGCTACCCGCCCAAGCGGTAGCGCGAGCGGGGGCGGGTTCTACGGGAGCCACCCCCCGAAGTCAAGCACGTCGGAGAGGAAGCGCTCGGTCAGCCCCGCTCCCGACGAATCCGCAGCGGTACACTCGCTCCGTGCAGGCCATCGTCACCACCGCGCCGAGCGGCGATCCTGCCGAAGCCCGCGAGCTCGCTGCTCGTTTCGGGCTGCGCGCCGAGCCGCGCGCGGACAGGGCGCTGTCCACGATCCTCGCCAACGTGGCCGGAGCCCCAGTGTTGGTGCTCGCCGCGCGCCGAGCCGATCTCTACGAGCGCGGCCGCGCCTTCCGCGCCAGCGCGGGCATGGCGTTTCTGCGCCTGGTCCGCGCTCACAAGGGTGACATCGATCCGATCGTCGCGCACGCGGGCCTTCGCCCCGGCGACACCGTTCTCGACGCGACGCTCGGGCTCGGCGGAGATGCGCTCGTCGCCGCGCACGCCACCCGGACCCGGGTGGTCGGCCTGGAGAGCGACGGCACCATCGCCGCGTTCACGCAAGCATCGTTGCGCCGCCTGGGAAGTCACGGTCGCGAGCCCGGCCGCAGCGTCGAGGTGGTCCACGCGGACCATCGCGCATGGTTGAGAAAGCAGCCGGACGGCTCGTACGACGTCGTCCTCCTCGACCCCATGTTCCGGCGCTCGGGGGATGCGGGACCCCTGTTCGATCTGCTGCGCTTCCACGCCGAGCACTCTCCGCTCGACGCGCAGACGCTGCGCGAGGCGCAGCGGGTCGCGCGTCGCGGCGTGCTCCTCAAGGACGCTGCGCGCGGCGAGGAGCTTCAGCGGCTCGGCGTGGTTCCGCGCCCGTCCCGGCGATCTGCGACGATCGCCTTCGGCTGGGCGCCCGCCAGTCCATAGTCAAGAACCGCCGCTGCCATTGGTGTATACGCTCCCGCCGTGATCACGGTCCTCGTCGCGGGCGCCACCGGCGCCGTCGGAAGCGCGCTCGTTCCGCACCTGCGGTCTTCGGGATTCGCCGTCATCCCGCACGTGCGACCGAAGACCGCGGAGCGGCACCCGCTGGGGAAGGATCCCCGCGCCTTGGTCACCGAGCTCTCCGACACCGCCCGGCTCGACGAGCACATGGCCCACTCGCAAGCAGTCGTTTGCACCGTGGGAACGATGCGCCGCAGGTTCGCCGCCGGCGATACGTACGAGACGTCCGACTACCGTCCCGTCGTCCAGCTCGTCGAATCCGCCCGCCGCGCCCCGCCGCCGCGGCCGCGCCACTTCGTCCTCGTCTCTGCCTTCGGCGCTCGCCCTGGCGGCGGATACCTGGGATGGAAGCACAAGGCGGAAGAAGTAGTCCGCGCGAGCGGGCTGCCGCACACGATCCTGCGGCCGTCCTTTATCGACAGCCGCGGCTCGGGCTCCGTGCCGAGCGATGGGATCGAGAGAAAGCCGCCTCCGGCGGTCGGCCCCGCGCTGCGGCTGATCGGCAAGGTTCCGCGCTTCCGGGAGATGTCCGACGATCTTCGCCCGATCCCCGTGAAGATCCTCTGCGCTGCCATCGCGCGCATCCTCCACGACGGGGCTCCGCTCGGAATCCTCACCGGCCGCCAGATCTGGCCGCTGGGCGCTATGCCTCTGGCGGCGACGGCGGCCCGACGCTGACCTCCTGCTTCGTCAGCTCCAGGAGCGTCTTGCGCACGAACAGCAGGTGCCGCTCCTCCTCGCGCAAACGCTTCTTGAACTCCTTCTTCGCCGCCGAGTCGCCGAACTCGTCCGCGATCTGCACCAACAGGTCCCAGCCCGCGTTGTCGGCCAGCTCGGCGGTGAGCAGGGCATGGAAGTCGTGCGGGATGCTGTCGTCGCGCCGCATGACGCGCTCCACGCCTTCGGACTCCGCCCGCACCAATACCGAGCGCTCCGTCGGCGCATGCGCGTCGCCGCCGAGGGCCCTGATCTGTTCCTCGAGCCACTCCTCGTGCTCTTTCTCCTCGTCACGGTCGTGCTCTATCTGCTCGAGCAGCGCTCTGAGCGCCGGGTCGGTGGCGACGCGCAGCCGCGCGTGCAGGGTGTCGTAGAGCTTCACGGCGGCGCGCTCGAACGCCAGGCGCTCGCTCAGCAGGTCGATCACCTTGCCGACGTTCTTCTTGGCCAGCTTGTCCATGGCGCCACCTTGCGCATCGCGCAACGGGTGGGCCGCGTCGCAAGTCCGCAGGACGGACGCCCGACCCCTCGTCTAGACAGCCGTCTGCGGCGTGTTCCCCGGCGCCTCGAGCTTCGTATCCGTCGGCTTGAAGAACGCGTCGGGGTTCTCCAGCACCAGCGCGAGCCGCAGGACCTCGTCGATGTGCTCGACGGTGTGGATGGTCAGCTCGCGCCGCACCTTCATGGGGATCTCGCGGATGTCCTTCGCGTTGTCCTTGGGGATGAGGATGGTCTTCGTCCCGCCCCGGTGCGCCGCCAGCGCCTTCTCCTTGAGCCCGCCGATCGGCAGCACCCGCCCGCGCAGCGTGATCTCGCCGGTCATCGCCACGTCCCTGCGGACCGGGATGCGGGTGAGCGCCGAGACCATCGCCGTAGCCATGGTCACGCCGGCGCTCGGGCCGTCCTTGGGCACCGCCCCTTCGGCGACGTGGATGTGGAGGTCGACGTTCTCGGCGAACTTCTTGTCCAGGCCGAACCGCTCCGCACGCGAGCGCACGTAGCTCATCGCCGCCTGCGCGCTCTCCTGCATCACGTCGCCGAGCTTGCCGGTGAGGATCAGCTTGCCCTTGCCGGGCACCACCGTCGCCTCTGTCTGCAGCAACTCGCCGCCTACCTCGGTCCAGGCGAGGCCGGTGACCAGGCCGATCTCGTCGCGCTCCTCGGTCTTGCCGTAGCGGAAGCGCGGAGGCCCGAGCAGCTTGTGCACCCGCTTGGCGGTGACGAGGATCTTCTCGTCCTTGTTGCCGCTCGCGAGCACTTCCTTGGCGATCTTGCGGCACAGCGTCGCCACCTCGCGCTCCAGCCCGCGGACCCCGCTCTCCTTCGTGTAGCGGTGGATCAGCTCCATCAGGGCCTTGCGGCTGAACTTCACGTCGATCTTCTCCAAGCCGTTCTGCTCGCGCTGCTTGGCGACGAGGTACTTGCGGGCGATGGAGAACTTCTCCAGATCCGTGTAGCCGGCGATGCGGATGATCTCCAGGCGGTCCTGCAGCGGCGCGGGAATGCCGTGCAGCGTATTCGCGGTGCAGATGAAGAGGACCTTGGAGAGATCGTAGTCGAGATCCAGGTAGTGGTCGTTGAAGGTATGATTCTGCTCCGGATCGAGCACCTCGAGCATCGCCGCGGACGGATCGCCGCGGAAGTCGGTGCTCATCTTGTCGACCTCGTCCAGCAGGAACACCGGGTTTCCGCTGCCCGCCTTCTTCAGCGACTGGATGATCTTGCCCGGTAGCGCCCCGATGTACGTGCGTCGATGGCCGCGGACCTCCGCCTCGTCGCGCACACCGCCGAGGGAGATGCGCACGAACTTGCGCCCGAGCGCCTTGGCGATGCTCTTGCCCAGCGACGTCTTTCCCACGCCCGGAGGGCCCACGAAGCAGAGGATCGGGCCCTTCATCTTCTCCACCATCGCCTGCACGGCGAGGTACTCGAGGATGCGCTCCTTGGGCTTCTTCAGCCCGTAGTGGTCGTCGTTGAGGATCTTCTCCGCTTCGTTGATGTCGAGCTTGTCCTTCGTGTACTCGTACCAGGGCAGGGTGATGATCCAGTCGATGTAGTTGCGGACCACGGTCGCTTCCGCGCTCATCGGGCTCATCATCTTGAGCTTGCGCAGCTCTTTCTTGGCCTTGGCGATGGCCTCCTTCGACATCTTCTTGTTCTTGATCTTCTCCTCGAGCTCCTGCAGCTCCGACTTGAATTCGTCGCGCTCACCCAACTCCTTCTGGATGGCCTGCATCTGCTCGTTGAGGTAGTACTCCTTCTGCGTTTTCTCCATCTGCTTCTTGACGCGGGTGCGGATCTTCTTCTCGACCTGCAGGATCTCGATCTCTCCCTGCATCAGCTCGTAGAGCTTCTCCAGCCGGCGCGCGGCGGACTGCTCCTCGAGGATGGCCTGCTTGTCGTTCAGCTTGAGCGAGAGGTGCGCGACGATGGTGTCGGCGAGCCGGGCAGGGTCGTCGATGGTGGCGACCGACATCAGCATCTCGGGCGGAATGCGCTTGTTCAGCTTGACGTACGCTTCGAAGGTGGCGTGAACCGAGCGGACCAGCGCCTCCACCTCGACGTTGCGCTCGCTGATCTCGTCGACCTCCTCGGCCTCGACGAGGAAGAACTTGTCCTGGGGGGCGTAGCGGCGGATGCGCGCGCGCTTCTTGCCCTCGACCAGGACCTTGACGGTGCCGTCGGGCAGGCGCAGCAGCTGCAGGATGGTGCCGAGCGTCCCGATCTCGAAGATGTCGTCGGGCGCCGGCTCGTTGGTCTTCGCTTTCTTCTGCGCGGCGAGCAGGATGTCCTTGTCGTGGGACATCGCCTCCTCCAGCGCGGCGATCGACTTCTCGCGCCCCACGAAGAGCGGCACCACCATGTGCGGGAATACGATGATGTCGCGCAGCGGGAGAAGGGGCACGGTGCGGACCCCGGACTTGCTCCTGGGATCCTTCTTGTCGTCGTTGCGGAAGAACATCGGGTTCCTTGCCTCCGGGGGCTCGGCTGCTGCGGGTGTCGAAGCGAAGCGTACCGCTTCACCTGGGTGAAGTCATTCAAAGAGTCCCGCTATTCTTCTCAACGGGTCCGCGTGCCTGCCGAATTCCCGCAGACCCGGCGACGGACGATCACCTCCGGACCCGGCCGGATCGCGCCCGAGAAAGAATCGAGTGGCACGAAGAATGCGTCGAAACGCTCGCGAATGCCGAGCGCACCCGGCGAGAAGCGCGCCTGTTCGGGCCAGCACACCTCGTCGAGTGCCGCAGGCGGGCCGAGGTTGACGAAATCAGCCGGCGCGCGTCCGTCCACCACGAGCTCGGCTTCCGGATCGGCGACGTCATCCAGCGTGGGGCGGACCAACGCATTCCCCAGCGCTTCCCAACCGGTCGCTCCCTTCCCCACGAGCTCGCCCCAAGGGCGCGATGATCCCGCCAGAGTAGGCACGGGTGCGCGCAGGTGCGGCGGCAGCGCGCCGGCGCAGGCCTCCTGCGCGCCTCGCTCCAGAGCGTGCACGTGCGCCCAGCCGCCGAACGACTCGACCGGTCTGCCTTCGCGGATCAGCCAGCGGGCAGCGAGATCGCGCGTGTCCTCGCGAGAGAGCAGGCGATCGAGCTGCGCCGTCCGCAGCGCGGGCGGCAGCAGGGCGGCCGCCGCGAGCGCGGCCGCGACGATCCGGTTGCGCCGCAGCAAGGCGTCGAGCGCGATGCCCACTCCCGCAGCCAGCGGCGGCAGAAGCGGCGAGGCGTAGCGGGCGTACGGAATCTGCAGGGGTGCCAGCAATGCGATGACGCACAGCGCGAACGCCGCCGCGGGCAGCGCGCGTCGATTCGCGAGTCCGGCCGCTCCAAGCGCGAATCCGGTCCAGCCGAACGCCGCCGGAAGGACCCTGCCGGAATAGAAAGGCAGCGCGCTCGCTCCGTACCGCGCCGCGTGCGACTGCACGCCGCTCCAGAACGCCGCAGGGTCGCGCAAGACCGACGGCGTCACCAGCAGGAATGCCAGCAGCGCGACCAGCGTCGGCAGGAGCGCGGCGCGCAGCGGCGGTTCTCCCCGGCGCAGCGCGAGGACCGCGCAGATTGCGCACGGCACTACGAGCGGCGCCGCGGAATACTTGATCCCCAGGGCCGCGCCGGCGAATGCCCCCGCGGCCAGGAGCGCGTTCCGCGCGCATGCCCACAGACAACACGCCACGAGGAAACACAGCGGCGCATCGGTGACCGCAAAATGGCCGTCGCGCACTGCGAGAAGGTTCACCGCGTACGCCGCCGCGGCGAACAGCCCGGCGCCTTCCGAGCGCCAGGCCCGCGCGAGTCCATAGACGGGGAGGATGGAGGCCGCCCCGAACACTGCGCTGAGAGCGCGCGCGGGCAGATAGATGGACAGCGGCCGCACCGCCAGCGCGCAGGCGAGGTTCGCGTCGCCCAGACTGAAGATCCGTTCGAGGCGAAGGAGGGCATGGAGCAGCGAGGCGTAGCCTCCGGGCCAACCATTGGCGAGCGCGTCGTAGGGATGCGAGAAGAGGCCCATCGCGCGCAGCGCGAAGAACTCCTCGTCGGGCCGCGCCAGAGGCTGTGTGGCGCCGAAGCCGATGCCCCACAGTCGCGCCGCGAGCGCCACGGCGCCGATCGCGAGGAGCGCGGCTCGGTGCGTACGGGCGGACACCGCTCGACTGTACCTGAGACGCGCTCGCGGCCGCTTGCGGATCGGGTGAAGGTCTGCTTACCTGCCACCGTCGCACGCAGTCGAGGTGCCCCATGCGCTACGTGGTCGCAGTCGAGCGCGAGGACGAGGGCGGCTGGCTCGCCGAGGTGAGGGAGATGCCCGGCGCGATCGCTTTCGGAGAGACGAGGGAAGAGGCGCTGCGCGCGGCCGAGGCGCTGGTGCTGCGCACGCTCGCGGACCAGCTCGAGCACCGGGAGCTGCCGGCGAGGAAGCTCGACATCACGTTTGTGGCGGCTTAGCTCGCGTCGTCCACGGCCACGTCGCCGTCCACGATCACGTTCACGTTCGCGACTACGCCGTCTCCGCCTGCTTCTCGTACACGATGAGCGGCGCTTCCTTCTTCAGGATGCAGTCTTCGTTGAGCACGATCTCGCGGATGTTCTTGTGCGAGGGCACCTCGTACATCACGTTGAGCATCGCGTTCTCGAGAATGGCCCTCAGGCCCCGCGCCCCGCTCTTGTGGCGGATGGCTTCCTTCGCCACCGCCCGCAGCGCTCCTTCGGTGAACTTGAGCTGGACGCCGTCCATCTCCAGCAGCTTGCGATACTGCTTGGCCAAGGCGTTCCGCGGCTTGGTGAGGATGTCTACCAACGCAGTTTCATCCAGCTCCTCGAGCGTCGCCACCACCGGCAAGCGGCCGATGAACTCCGGGATCATGCCGAACTTGAGAAGATCCTCTGGCTGGACATCGCGGAGCAGCTCGCTGACGTTGCGCTCCTTCTTCGATTTCACGTCGGAGCCGAACCCCAGGCTCTTCCCCTCGGTCCTCTGGGCGACGATGTTCTCCAGCCCGCCGAAGGCGCCGCCGCAGATGAAGAGGATGTTCGAGGTGTCGACCTGCAGGAACTCCTGCTGCGGGTGCTTGCGGCCGCCCTTGGGCGGCACGTTGGCCACGGTCCCTTCGATGATCTTGAGCAGCGCCTGCTGCACGCCCTCGCCGCTCACGTCGCGCGTGATGGAAGGGTTCTCGCTCTTGCGCGCGATCTTGTCGATCTCGTCGATGTAGACGATGCCCTTCTGCGCGCGCTCGATGTCGTGATCGGCGGCCTGCAGCAGGTTGACGATGATGTTCTCCACGTCCTCGCCCACGTAGCCCGCCTCGGTGAGGCAGGTGGCGTCGGAGATGGTGAACGGGACGTTGAGGATGCGCGCCAGCGTCTGCGCGAGCAGCGTCTTGCCCGATCCGGTGGGACCGAGCAGCAGGATGTTCGACTTCTGCAGCTCGACGTCGTCCATCGAGACCTTGCTCTCGATGCGCTTGTAGTGGTTGTGGACGGCGACGGAGAGGATCTTCTTGGCCCGCTCCTGGCCGACCACGTACTCGTCGAGGATGTTCTTGATCTCCGAAGGCCGGGGGATACGCAGCTTCTGGTCGCGCGCCTCCTCCTTGTCGATCTCCTCGGCGATGATGTCGTTGCAGAGACCGATGCACTCGTCGCAGATGTAGACGGTCGGGCCGGCGATGAGCTTCTTCACCTCCTTCTGCGACTTTCCGCAGAAGGAGCAGCACAGCGTGTGGTTCTCGCGCTTGTCTACCAATGCTCCGCCTTCCAAGCTCCGCCCGGGCGCCGGCCAAGCCGCCGCCCTCCGCAATGCTCCGCCTTTCGGCCCTGAATCTAACCTTACTTCATCCCGGCGGCCGGTTTCTTGATGACCACTTCGTCGATCAGACCGTATTCCTTGGCTTCGCCCGCACCCATGAAGTAGTCGCGATCGGTGTCTTTCTCGATCCGATCGAGCGACTGCCCGGTGTGCTTCTGCATGATTTCGTTCAGCTTCGCCTTCAAGCGCAGGATCTCCTTGGCGTGCAGCTCGATGTCGCTCGCCTGGCCGCCGAAGCCCCCGGACGGCTGGTGGATCATGATCCGCGAGTGCGGGAGCGAGTAGCGCTTGCCTCTCGCGCCTGCGGCCAGGAGGAGCGCGCCCATGGACGCCGCCTGGCCCATGCAGATGGTCGACACCTGACACTTCACGTATTGCATGGTGTCGTAGATGGCCAGACCGGAGGTCACCGACCCGCCGGGGCTGTTGATGTAGAGGTTGATGTCCTTGTCCGGATCCTCGGACTCCAGGAACAGCATCTGCGCGACGATGATGTTCGCCACGTCATCGTCCACCGGCGTGCCGAGGAAGATGATGCGGTCCTTGAGCAGGCGGCTGTAAAGGTCGTACGCGCGCTCGCCGCGGTGCGTCTGCTCGATCACGGTGGGGTAGGGAATCATCGCCATTTCTGGGTCTCCGATAGGGTCTGCAAGGAGGTTACTGGAAGTTCGCTTTGGAGAGCAGGAAGGCAAGCGCCTTGTCCTGCCGCAGGCGAGCCTTCAGGCTGTCGAGCGTGTCCTGACGGCGGAACGCGGCACGAATCTTCTCGGCCGGCTGCTTCATGTCGGCGGCCATCTTGTCGAAGTGCTTCGCCAGGTCCTCCTCCGTCGCCTCGATCTTCTCCTTCTCGGCGATCGCCTCGAGCAGCAGATAACCTTTCACTTCCAGTAGCGCACGCTGCCGGAGCTCGTCGCGCATCCGGTCGAGGTTGAGGCCGAGCTGGCGGGGATCGATGCCGCGCCGCATGAACCCTTCCAGCATGCCCTGGAGCATGGCATCGACGTTGCGCTCGACCAGCGCCGGCGGCGCCTCGAGCGGGTTCTTCTCGACCAGGGCGGTGAGCACGGCCTCGCGCTGATCGCTCTGCGCGCGCTCCTTCTTGCGCTGCTCCATGTCGCCGCGGATCTTCGCACGAAGCTCGGGCACCGTCTTCTGTTCGCCTCCCAGGTCCTGGACGAAGGCGTCGTCGAGCGCCGGCACCTCGCGCCTCTTCAGGCCCTTCACCACCACCTGGAACCGTCCTTCCTTGCCCCGCAGATCCTCCACGGTGTAGTCGCTCGGGAACGACGCCGCCAGCTCGCGCGTCTCGCCGACGCGGGCCCCGAGCAGACCCTCCGCCTTGTTCTCGAGGAACGAGCCTTCCGCCACCTCGAGCAGGACCCCCTCGCGCTTTGCCCCCCGCAGCGGCGCGCCGTCGACGAAGCCCTCATAGTCCGCGGACACGAAATCCCCCGCCTCGGCCACGTCGCGGCCTTCCACGGGGACGAACATCGCCTGGCCCGAACGCAGCTCCTCGATCTGCTCGTCGACCTCGGCATCAGTCACGACCGGCTCGATCTTCGGGACCGTCAGGCCTTCGTAGTCCTTGGGCTCGACGCGCGGGCGCACCTCCACCGTGGCCGTGTACTTGAAGGGCTGGCCAGGCTCGACCGACCCATTCTCCACGCGCGGCGGGGCCACGGGATCGAGCTGGTGCTCGGCAAGCGCCTCTTGGATCGAGCCGGTCACCAGCTTCTGGGCCACATCCTTCTTCACGTCGTCGCCGAAGTACCGTTCGACCAGGCGCCGGGGAACGTGCCCCTGCCGGTACCCCTTCAGCTTGACGGTCCGCGACACCGAGGTGAAGGCGCGGTCCAGGGCGTCCTTGACGCGGTCCGGGGTGACTTCGACCGACACCTTCTTCACCACCGGGCTGAGATCCTCGACGCGGGACTGGACCACGGGTGCGGCTCCTTGCACGAGCAGAATGGTGCGAGAGGCGGGAATCGAACCCGCACGGGTTTCCCCACAGGCTTCTAAGGCCTGCGCGTCTGCCAGTTCCGCCACC
>Ga0209237_1002761_pt1 | contig 10560 bp, 8 predicted proteins | sample GraSoi013_1_40cm_2_FD_185820 | JGI IMG/M metagenome (GOLD analysis project Ga0209237, IMG submission 185820) | Grasslands soil microbial communities from the Angelo Coastal Reserve, California, USA - Sample 10_02_2013_1_40cm (SPAdes) (version 2) | ecosystem: Environmental > Terrestrial > Soil >...
CAGCAGGGGCCGAGAGTGGAAGCGAGCATCCAATGGGCAAGGCGATTGTTGCGGCCGCCCGGAAAGCAGGAGTAACAATTCCTGAGGCGTCCAACTTCGAGGCAGTACCAGGACTCGGCGTCCGGGCCGAAGTGGATGGCCGAGAAGTCTTGTTAGGTGGGCCCTTGATGGCTAAATTCTCGATTCCCTCGGACACTCTGTACATAGAGGCTTGGAATAGACTGCAAGACCAAGGAAAGACAGTGACGCCTCTTGCACTGGATAGGAAACCAGTGGCTTTGCTAGCACTTGCGGACACGGTGAAGGATGAGGCTCAGGCTGCGGTGGCCAGTTTGAAGAGGATGGGACTCAAGGTGATCATGCTCACCGGCGATCAGGAGAAGACTGCTCGTGCAATCGCACAGAAACTAGGGATAGATGAAGTGATCGCAAGCGTTAGGCCAGAACAGAAGGAGCAGATTGTGGAAAAGCTTCAGAAAGAGGGAAGAATCGTCGCCATGGTGGGTGACGGAATTAATGATGCGCCGGCATTGGCCAAGGCAGATGTGGGGATGGCGATTGGGAGCGGTACCGACGTGGCAAAGGAAACGGGGGGAATCATTCTGATCAAGAACGACCTACGGGACGTAGTCACCGCAATCGAGTTAGGAAGGGCGACTGTTCGAAAGATTAAGGAGAATCTGCTTTGGGCCTTCATCTACAATGTGGGTCTCATTCCGATCGCCGCAGGGGCCCTGGTGCCCTTCCTTGGGCCCTCGATCTATCAAGTACTGCCTTTCCTGGCAGCAGGAGCAATGGCTTTTAGCTCAGTCACGGTCGTCTCCAACTCGCTATTACTTCGAAGGTTCAAAGTTCCAAGTATCTAGTGACTGGGAGGTGAAGTATTGCAGAAAGATCCAATTTGTGGAATGATGGTCGACGAGAAGAAGACGAAGCTAACCTCATCGCATGACGCGAAGACGTTCTACTTCTGTTCCGCGTCTTGCAAGAGCACGTTCGACAAGGACGCACACCGCCACGCACACGGTTAAGCTGAGAGTGCCAGACCAGACAGGTGCTCGACCGTTTTCTTGTCGTAATCCTATTTGATCTTCATTATTTGTTTCATGATGCCGAGTTTGAACGAGGTTTCATCGTCGGGACCAAAATATGGATAGACGCAGGGAAGATTGATGCCTGCGTTCCGAAACTTGTCCACGAGTTTTTGAAGTTGGTCGACTGATGGGTTTGCCGCGCTGATCGCGTACAGTGAGTCAGGAATTTCAGGTGAGCGTATTGAGGAGAGACTCCTGCTAGCGGATAAGATATCGTTGGCGGTGCCATCCTCGACGAACACATCATGGTAGTGAGGGTTGGCGTCGTAGTGTGCAAACTCTTCAATCAAGAGTCTCTTGGCCGTGGCCTCATCTTTGGAATAGAAAATTTTGATGTAGCAGGCGAATGTTCGTTGATCAAATGCACCGGACGCAATTTCCAATCTAAGGTTTTTGATTAGGTTACCGGCGTATTCGGGAGAGCAGAAGTTCAGGATCAAACCATTAGCACGGCGTATCGCCCGCTTGGCGATCCCCAGCCTCAGGGCTGCAACGAAGACCTCGGGGGGCCATACACCTCGGCCTTTGAATTCCTTTGCAAGGGCCTTCGTGACTTCATCAATCATTTTCAGCATCCGTGTGATTATATCCCTTGGGTTCGGTCCGGGATTTCCTGTTCCAACACCTAGTACGAACCGGTTCTTGGAGAGGTATTGTACCGTGCCAAGCCGGCGTACTATCGTGTTTAGGTCATGTTCTAGAACTCGAAGTACGCCACTACCGGCCTTAATCCTCTTGGTAGCTGAGAGAGCAGCAGTGCTCAGCTCAATAGAATCCAAGCCGGCCCAGATATCTGGGAAGAAGATTGTCGAGAACTGTTCCGAGTCATCGGCGAGCTTTGAGAACGTGAGAATTTCTTCCGGTCTGTATAATGTGGACCGTAGCGCGAGTGCGAGGCGTTGATTCAACAATAAACCCCAGTCCTTCCCCGTCCCGAACGGTCTTTCTGCCAATTATCTATTTGTCGCAGGTCTGGCCTAAGGAAAAGTAATTCCGTCAGGGTCTGGATGCGGTGGAGGAATAGGCATGGGTCCCGTGTTAGAGTGGAGAGCGTACTTTCTGCGTCAGGCCAGTGTCCAGGGAATCGGGACTGAGGGACTAGAGAGGCTCAGAAACGCCAGGGTGGCAGTGGTTGGTTGCGGGGGAGTTGGGAGCGCCGCGGCGGACTATCTGGCAAGGTCAGGAATCGGGTATCTTCGTCTGATCGATCAGGACATCGTGGACTTGTCCAACCTGCACCGTCTCCACGGCGCGAGTGCAAGTGACATTTACCAGCCGAAAGCTGAGGTTATTGCAAATGCACTTTCTCGGAATATGCCCTGGTTGAAGATAGAGGCGATTGTTGATACCGCCAGGGAAGCGAACGTCGAGGAACTCCTTGGAAGCGTGGAATTAATCGTGGACGGGTTGGACAATTTCCGGACCAGATACGTCCTCAACAATTACTCGATCAGAACCCGCGTGCCATACCTTTTCACTAGTGCTATCGCGAACCAAGGCCACGCTGCTCTCTTCCAACCACCCAATAACGCGTGTCTTGAGTGTATTTTCCCTTCGTTGGCCTCAAGACCCAACGAGAGCTGTGAAAGCCTAGGAGTGACGAGCAGCGTTGTCGCGACCATCGGCGCTATTGCAGCCAATGAAGCCGTCAAATTCCTGCTCGGACAAACGTCCAGATTAGCGAGTAGCTTGTTGACGCTCGATCTGGCTGGACCGGACTTTGTCTTTTCGAAGCTCTCTAAGAAACCTGACTGTAGAGAATGTGGGGTGGCACCCCCCGCTAAGGGCTCGGGAAGTGATCATGGAGAGGTATCGATCTTATGCGGTGAAAATACCGCCAACATAATCCCTAGAAAGATGCAGAAACTAGACCTGGAGAGAATTTCTTTGAGATTGGGAGCGGGCGAAGTTCTTGCTTGCTCTGCAAATGTACTAGTTTATCGAGAAAACAATTTGGTAGTATCACTCTTCAGAAATGGACGATTGATAATACAGGGAGTCACATCGGAAGATGATGCGAGAGTTAAGAGTAGCCAAGTCTTGGAGCGACTAGGAATCGTTACCGCTGCGACACAAGAGATTGTTTCAACGAAAGGCCCATAGGGAAGAGGAGAGAAAGCCAAAAAGTCATGTCAGAGCACCATAGGAAGGTCATTGTGAGGAAAGGCGGACCCTACCGTGTATACGGGGGAGTTCCAGTCAGCATTCAGATAATCACTCCCAACAAAGAGGGCTTTTCCTGGGACTGGACGGAAGGAAAATCCTTCGACTCCAAGGGAGAGTATTATGAGCTATGCCGCTGCGGACAGTCAAAAAACAAGCCCTTCTGCGACGGGACACATGAAAAGATCGGCTTCGATGGGAAGGAAACTGCAACACGTAAGCCCTACGCAAGACAAGCAGAAAAGATAGACGGACCAACTTTAGCTCTGAACGACGCCGAACAACTTTGCGCCTTCGCACGCTTCTGCGACCCCAGCGACAGAGTCTGGGGCCTTACTCAGGAAAGTGACTCGCCGGAAGCCCGCGAATTGGCCATACGCGAAGCAAATCATTGCCCTGCGGGTCGACTCCTCATGTATGACAAGAAGACCCACCAGGATATCGAACCCAAGCTTCCGCCGTCCATTGGAGTTGTTGAAGACCCAGCCCTAGGCGTCAGCGGCCCATTATGGGTTCGAGGAGGCATACTCATCGAATCTCATGACGGTCGCCCCTACGAAGTGCGAAACCGTGTAACACTCTGCCGATGCGGCGCCTCAAGCAACATGCCATTCTGCAACGGCAGCCATGCAAGTATCAAGTTCAAAGATGGAATACCGGATCCAGCCATAACCAAACACCGAGAGTGATCCGAGACGAAGAGCCAGCCGAGGATGAACCTAAACTTTGCATATAGTCAAAAAGCTTAAACCAATTCGGGTCGTCCCGACTCTCGTGATTTTGGAATGACAATAGAAGAAAATCTTCGATTGATGCAGACTTTGGATGACGCCTGGAACAAGAAGGACTGGGAGACTTTCATGAAACGTCACGCCGAAAACGTGGCGGTGTACTGGCCCGGTCAATCGCAGCCCACCAGGGGACGGCATGAACATCATAAGGAGTCAGTTGACTTCTTCAAGGCCTTCGACAATCATATCGACAATAGTCCCTACAAGATTCTATTCGGTTACGGGGACTATACCTGTTCAGTTGCAAGATGGACGGGCAAGAACATAGGACCGTTCATGGGTCCAGATGGGCGAATGATTCCTGCGACCAATAAACAATTTGAACTTGAGTTCTGCACCGTAGCACACTGGAAGAACGGGGAGATTATCGAAGAGAAGCTATTCTACGACCTGGTAGGATTATTGAAACAACTCGGGATAACCTTGACAACAAACGCCCGAGCAAGAGAAGTGCCCGCGGTCTAGAAGCGGGAAAAAAGCGCTCTCGGAGAAACCCCGCGACCATAGCGTCGGTGTAGTAGCTTACTGGGCCAGCAACAGGGTTTCAAAGAGCAGGTCCCGTGAGAGACCTGCAAGATTCACATTGGATTTGCCATCAGATCGAGTAATCTGTTGCTTTGCCGGTGGTTGCTTAAGATAGTCCGGGTTCCTTCCGACAATTCGTTCCTCATAGGTTGGCATGGTCTCATTCTGGTAAAATACGCCGATAGGAATTTTGTCTCCCCATTCTCTTGATTTTTCAATGACCCCGAGTAGTTTCTTCTCCTGATCCGCCTCGCTCATCACTGGGGTGATTCTACCGTCATAGCCCTGCGTCTCCAAATCGTATGTCCTAGGCATAGATCTCTTCGTTGCAGGATCGATTCTATCCTCGCCGCCGTACCATTCCTTGGTGTTAATGTCGTTGTAGGTAGGGCACGGCTGAAGTGCGTCTATTAGGGCGAAGCCCTTGTGCGCAACCGCTCGCTTAATCGTCTCTTTCAGATGCTTTGTATTGTAGGCGTATGTTCGAGCGATGAAGGTGAACCCGGCGGCTAGTGCAAGCATGATTGGGTTGACGTTGGTGTTAATGTTGGGCTCGGGCAGGGACTTTGTCTTCAGTCCCAACTGGAGAGTTGGCGATGCCTGGCCCTTAGTCAGCCCATAGACACCGTTGTCATGGATGATGTAAGTCATGTCGATGTTTCTTCTTCCTGCATGGACAAAGTGTCCAACTCCAATTCCAAGGCCGTCTCCGTCCCCTCCGATCGCGATAACCTCCAGGCCAGGGTTGGCTAGCTTGGCACCCTGAGCGTAGGCCAAGACCCTACCATGAAGCGTGTGTATTCCGGATACGTTAGTGAAATGGACGATCTTACCGGAACAACCTATTCCAGAGAAGAGGGCTACTTTGTCGATGTCGACAGTAAGCTCTGCGAGGGCCATTTTCAGTCCTGCTTCTATTCCGAAATCTCCGCAGCCTGGGCACCAGTCGTTGTGGACATCTGTCTTGAGGTCTGAGAGTTTAAGCGCCATGGGTCAACACCACTCTTCTGTTTGCTTCTGGATTTGACAATATCTGCCTGATAGCAAGGTAGACTTCGTCTCGGGACATGGGTCTTCCGTTGAACTTTACAATCTTGTTCTTTATCTCGATCAGTGTCTTTTCAGCGATCACGGCGGCCATTTGGCCCGAGTAGTTCTGCTCAATATCGACGAGCAATTTGGCGCTGAACAATCGTTGCTGAACTGCCGCGGTTGGGAACGGGCTAACCAGTCGTATCTGCAAGAAATCCACTCCTATCCCATCTCTCTCCAAAAGTTTGATGGCATCAAGGATCGGTCCTTTTGTTGACCCCCAGCTCACTACGGTTACATCGGCTGGTTTGGCTGATTTGAAGAAGTTCAGTTTCTCTTCCTCTGGGATCTCCTTGGCCGCTGTCTCGAGCTTCGTCATTCTCTTCGTCATCATCTTCGTCCTATTCTCTGGATCTTCTTCGATATGGCCGATTTCGTTGTGTTCATCTCCAGTATTCCAGAAGCGGTATCCAGGGGTTCCCAGCACGGCTCGTGGGGAAACACCATCTTCGACAAACGCGAATCTTCGATATTCCTCCCCGTCTCCGATCCGAGTACCCTCCTGAATCAGCTTCCCCCGCTGTATAGGAATCACGTCCGCCCTAGGGGGCGGAATGGTAGTGCTGTTGTTGGCGAGGGACTTGTCGATGAGATGGATTGCAGGCATCTGGAATCGCTCTGCATAGTTCAGGACGCGAATGGCATCGTAGAAGCACTCTTCCATATCGCCCGAGCACAAGACTATCCTCGGAAATTCACCGTGTGCGGCGCTTAGGACAAACTTCAGGTCTCCCTGTTCGTGTCTTGTTGGCAAGCCGGTCGCGGGACCGCCTCTCTGGTAGTGAGTTATCACGACCGGGACCTCATTCATTCCCGCCCATCCCAGTCCTTCGACCATTAATGAGAATCCGGGGCCCGAGGTTGATGTTGCAGATCGCGCTCCTGCCAATGCAGCTCCAGTGGCCATTGTTATGGCAGCAATCTCGTCCTCTGTCTGTGTGACCAGGACAGACCCTTTGCTCGCGGTTTCTCCTCCGTCAAGCAGGTCGAAGTTTTCGAGCGACTCGATGAACTCGCTTTCGTCTGCAGCCGGCGTTATAGGGTAGTAAGTCTGTAACCTGCATCCACCAACTATCTTTCCCAAAGCTACAGCCTCTGTACCCATTAGCAAGAGTCGAGGCTCGTTTTGGACCGGGCGCAACTGCGAGGGAAACGGCTGTCTCAAAAGACCTCTAGCCGCTTCATAGGCGAGTTTGGCGCCTATCTCGTTCATGTCCACTATTTTCTTCTTGGAAGCGAAGGTTCTCTCGACAGAGAGGTTGAGGTATTTCAGGTCGAGTCCTAAGAGGGCTAGGGATGCAGCTACTGCCAGTACATTGATGATTCTCGATACTTTGCTGATCTGATGCTCTCCGATTTGGGCGGCGGTTTTCGCAATGAGGTCGCTGTAGGCTATCGGGTAGATGTTAATGCCTCTACGCTTCGCTTCTTCCAGAAGGCCTTGTACGTTTGCTGATAGCCCCTGCTTCTCCAACCTAGTCTTGATCCTCAATGCGACCGGTATCTCGATCGTATCGACATGGTCGACGTCTAGATTGGCAAAAGTAGGATCGTAGATTATTCCTCCGCCTGGGCTTACCTCTTCCGCATGCCGGATCAGGGTCTCAGCGTCGAATGTGGCAAGAAGATCTACCTCATTGACGTGGGACATGATTCTGTTGTCATTGACTCTAACTTCGAAGTAGCTGTGGGGACCCTTGATGCTGGAGTAGTATTCACGTAGACCGAAAGTCCACAGTCCGCCTGAGACGCAGGCACCTGCAAAGATGCTGGCTGAAGAATCAACTCCACTACCCTGAGGTCCACCCGTCATCCAGGTGACATCGTTGATCTTCGCCTCTGATTGGCTCATGCTTATCAGCCCCCAGTCGCTCTGCCGTGTCCGATCGCGCAGTCGCAACCAGTTGTTTCTCCACAGTAGGGACACGCGCATCTACAGTTGTCGATGGGGTTAGCGCAGTTGGGACATGTGTAAAGCTCGTTCACTTGTGACAAAACTATCGTGTAACCGGCTGTCGCCAATGTTTCAATTAAGCATTTGGAAGGGACCCCCGTAACGGCCTAGATATCGAATTCCTTGAGGGTCACCGGCTTAGCACTGCAGAATCCAACGAAGAGGCCGCGGAGTGGAAGCCTTACGACTGCGAATTTCCGGGAAGCCTTATACAAGGGAATAGTGGAAGCGTCGAAATTGCCGGGGGCCAACGAACGCAGTGCCGGGGTTGGACTAGCTTTTGTCAAGCTTTTCCACCGAAGGCCGAACGGTTCAGGCGGCGGGCTGCAGATAATAGGAGAGCTCGCAGCAACCCGCAGTAAACATCCAACAACAATGGATGACTGAGGTGGGTTCAATTCCCACCCCCGGCTCCAGGCTCGAACACGCTTCTGTTTGCACACTGGAAGTAGTATTAGTCTGCGGGTATTATCCTTAGCCAGCACTTTCATGCTGATACGCTGAGTGCTCCTGTTGCGAAGAGTCCGGCTGCCCTGCTGCCATTGCGATTACGAATATCGCAATTACCTTTGGCATTCACTCTTGATCCTTGTCTGGAGCATGAGCTTAACGTATTCAATTGTCTTGAAACTGGGCAAGGTTCCTATGCTGTCAATCAAGCCTGTCAAAAAGTCCGAATTATCTGCCTACGGAGGAAGATGGAGGCTGATAAGCGAGCTATCAAAATCTCTGGTGGGACTCTAATGGTATTCTGGATTGACATCGGGTTCTGCCTCTTGACCCAGTTAGGTTCATTGTTTCGGCTTTCTCATCTTAACAACGACAAGGGTGGTGACAAGAAGACCGATTACGACCACTACCGCCGCACTCATTATCGGATAGAATACCGTCGATAACACGAGTCCCGGGATCATCCTGTTTGTATTACCAGAATCTGTGTTGGGTGGCTGTGTCTGTGACGTGGCACGGTTAACAACGACCATTATCTGAGCTTTGTGAGACAGGTTCCCACTTTTCCCAAGTATGGTAACGGTGTATGTGCCTGCTACGGTATCGCTGCCGATGTTAGTAGTTACCGTTGCGGAGCCTGAGCCGCTTATGCTCGTTCTGCTGAGCATGACCGCGGGACCTTTCGGTGAAGCTGTTGTGGTCAGGTCTACCAAATTATCGAAGCCGTATTCTGGAACCACGGTAATTGTTGCTATTCCGGGATTGTCTGCGGTTATTGTTAGTGAGGTGACACTGGCTGTGATTGTAAAGTCGGGAGTGTCTGGAGCGGCCACTGTAACTGCAACATTGGTCGTATGGATCAAGGACCCACTGGTTCCAGCGATAGTCACAATGTAGGTCCCTTGCGTGCGGGAGCTAAACGTCGCCGTCGATGTAGTGTTACCGTACATGCTGCTTGGGTTGAAGGAGACTGTCAATCCGGTCGACGGTTCTACGGTCGCAGCCAAGTCTATGCTCGTATGGAAGCCGTTTAGGAGTGTAGGGGTGATCGTCGAAGTGCCTGTTGAGCCGGAGATGAAACTAACTGGTGAAGCAGCTGAGATGCTAAAATCTGGGGGCGGGCCTTGCATAATGAGCGTGAAAGCAGTCGGAGTTGTTGTGCCCCCCGTGGGACTACCTGTGACCTGTACAATGTACGAACCTATCGGCGTCAAGGGAGTTGAGGAGATAGTCAGTATGCTTGAGCCTGTGGGAGTCAGCGAATGCGGATTGAAAAGGCAGGAAGCCCCCGCCGGCAGGGTGGAACTGATACAGAATAGTGCTACAGGCTCAGAAGTACCGCTATTCAACGTGACCGTGATAGTGCTCGTTCCCGATCCTCCTTGCCGTACGATGATTCCTCCAGAGTTGGATAGGGAATAGTCGAATGGTGGCGACGTTACAATGACCAGCCTTGTTTTCGTAGCTGTCTGGTGGGGGTTAGATGTGTCTGTAATGGTTAAAGTCACGTTGAACTCTTGAGCCATCGTGTACGCATGAGTTATTGTCTGGCCCATCCCAGCCCAACCGTCCCCAAAGCTCCATGAGAACGAATAGGGGGCTGTTCCCCCGCTGGCCGAACCGTTGAAAGTCACAGACTGATTCACCACTGGTGATGAGGGTGACATTGCAAAGTTACTCGCTAGAGCATTTGCTACAGAGAAGGAATCCGTGTAGGATCCAATCGCGGCCTGGAAGGATCCGGTGATGGAGGTGTCGGTTACGACGAACTTGACGACGCCGAACGATCCGTAGGCACCCGCGGCCCAAGGAGAGTTGACCACAGGACAGCAGGCAAATTGATCTTCACCTCCTGTGCCGATGATGGAGTAAACCGTGCCGGCACCTCTTGTGTACGGTCCCGCCACCGCGGGGTTTGCAATAGCGCAACTTGTGATGTTTTTGTTGGTGCAATCTTTCAGTTGGACGGTACGTTGGTAGTTGTGCTCGTGCCCGGTGAGGAAGAGATCCACTCTCTTAGCGTAAAGGAGGTTGATGAGGTCCTGGCTAGTCGAGTAACCCTGTTGCCCGTTGTTGTTGAAGGCGTTGTAATGTTCCCCGACTATTGTCCACAGTCCACGTGACTTGGCATTATCGATCTGGGACGAGACCCAGTTATACTCTGCCGAGCCTACTGAGTACGCGTATGATGTCGGAACAGGAAATCCACAACAGTAGTATTTGAGGAGAGGATCCACCATGATGAACTTTGCAATGGGATTCGTCGCCGGATATTCGAAAGCATAATCGTATCCATAGGCAGTCTTTCCACTCGGGTCAATATTGCCTTGATGCGGCCCTGAAATCAATGGCACGGCCAAAACTGAGAAAGGACATGCATAGTCGAACGTGTTCATCGGTCCCGGGTCAGTATCACCGTCGTCATGGTTTCCTCCAATTAGGACGACATTGTTGAATGAGGCTTTGAATGTCTGGCACCATGTCGTCGCGC
>Ga0209237_1002763_pt1 | contig 10557 bp, 13 predicted proteins | sample GraSoi013_1_40cm_2_FD_185820 | JGI IMG/M metagenome (GOLD analysis project Ga0209237, IMG submission 185820) | Grasslands soil microbial communities from the Angelo Coastal Reserve, California, USA - Sample 10_02_2013_1_40cm (SPAdes) (version 2) | ecosystem: Environmental > Terrestrial > Soil >...
CAATTCACGGCGCTCCGAGCGGTACCGTCACTGGGGCATCAAACGCCGGACGAACACTCAGGCCCGGGAGGAATACATCCGGGAGGTCAACCCCCTCATCGAGGCGATGGGATTGACGGTGCCTGACCCGAACGCGGGCCGCGAATTCGTGTAACGGGGGTCGTGACCATGACAGGAGCGCCGAACACCCACGCCCTCGACGAGCACATGAAAGAGATGGTGCTGGCTCTCCATGCGGCCGTCAACCGGGCGATGCCGCACATCAAGGACGATCCGAAGCTCGTGGAGCAAGCGCTCCGAGACTGCGAGGAGATCCTGGCGGTCGTGCTGGAAGGAAACGTCTCGGAGTGGCTCGGCACGACGAAGTGAACATCGTCGTCTGCGCGAAGGTCGTTCCGCTGAGCTCGGTGACGATTCAGATCGACCCGGCCACCAAGCGGATGGTCAGGAAGGACGTCAGCCAGGAGCTAGACCCGCAGGCGGCCAAGGCGGTCGAGGAGGCGCTGCGCCTGACCGAGAAGCAAGGAGGAAGCGTGACGGTCGTCGTGATGGGCGGAGACGACGCGACGATCGGGATCAGGGGTGCGCTGGCCATGGGGGCGACCGCCGCGATTCATCTCTCCGATCCGGCGCTGGCGGGGTCTGACGCGCTCGGCACCGCGAAGGCCCTGGCCGCGGCGATCAGGAAAGAGCCGTTCGATCTCGTGATCTGCGCGACCGAGTCGAGTGACAGCTATACCGGCCTCGTCCCCGGACAGCTCGCTCAGCTGCTGGGAGTGCCCCCTCTGACCTTCGCGACGTCGCTGACCGTGGAGGGGAGAACAGCCACGATCAAGCGACAGAGTGAAGGCGGCTACGACGTGGTCACCTCCGAGCTTCCGGTGCTGGTGACCGTGACCACCGGCATCAATGAGCCGCGCTACCCTACGCTGAAGGGGATCATGGGAGCCAAGAAGAAAGAGATCAGGAAATACACGGCCGCGGATCTCGGTCTGGGTCCCGCTGAGATCGGCGAGAGTGGCGCCCGCGAGAAGGTCCTCACCGTGGGCAGGCCTCCGGCCCGGCCGGCCGGAACGGTCATCAAGGACGAGGGCCAAGGCGGCAAGCAGATCGCCGACTTTCTCGCCAACTTGAAACTGATCTGAGCGCTCCTCGCGACATGGCCGATCTCATCTGGGTCTACGGCGACGTCGTCGACGGAAAGATCTCTCGGGCCACCCTCGAGATGCTGTCCAAAGCCGCCGCGCTGGGCCGGGCGGAAGTGGTCCTTCTCGGACCGGCGCCGGACGACGCAGTCCACACCTTGTCGGCGCACGGAGCCAGCAAGGTCTACCGGTCGAAGGATCCGGTCTATCGGGAGTGTCTGACCCTTCCGGCCGTCGAGACGATGGCGACGCTGATCGCCGCGCATCGACCTCGAGTCGTGCTCTTCGCGTCGAGCTACGGCGGGCGCGATGTCGCCGCGGCGCTCTCCGCGAAGCTCGACTGCGGAGCGCTCACCGATGTGGGGGACCTCGCCCTCAGGGACGGCGCCCTGGAGGCGACCATCCCCGCGTTGGGAGGAAGCTATCAGAACACGAGCACGCTCAGCGGCCAGGGGACGAAGCTCGTCCTGGTGCGTCCCAAGGCGTTCGAGACCAAGCCGAACGAGAAGAGCGCCACCGTCGAAGAGGTTCCGCCCCCGCGCGATGCGGCGGTTCTCAAGATCCGCGTGACCGAGCGCATGACGGTCACACGCGAAGGGCCTCAGCTCGAGGATTCACGGGTGATCGTCTCCGGCGGGCGCGGCCTCAAAGGGCCGGAACGCTTCGCGATCCTCCAGGAGCTGGCCGCTCTCCTCGGAGGAGCCGTGGGGGCGACACGCGCGGCGGTCGATGCCGCGTGGGTTCCCTACGCGCTCCAGATCGGGCAGACCGGAAAGACCGTGAAGCCGGACCTCTACATCGCCTGCGGGATCTCCGGAGCGATCCAGCATCTGGCCGGCATGAAGGGATCGAAGACCATCGTGGCGATCAACACCGATCCGGAGGCCCCGATTTTTCAGGTGGCCGACCTGGGCGTGGTCGGCGACGTGTTCAAGGTGGTGCCTCAGTTGATCGAAGAGCTGAAGAAGCGCAAAAGGGGTTGATGGCTACGCTCCCGGCGGCAGTCTCCGACGTACGGCCCGGCGCCTACAGAGTCCTCGCGCTCGTGGCCGCCGCCCACGCGGTGAACCACGCGTATACCGCGCTGCTGCCAATCCTCTACCCCGCCATGATGGCGGAGCTCGGCTTCGGCTACCGCCATCTCGGCCTCCTGATCGGTGTCAGCCAGGTGTTCGGTCAGGGATTGCAGTTTGTGACCGGGTACGTGGGCCGCTTCGTTCAGCGGAAAGTCTTGCTGGGCGTCGGAACGGTGGCGCAGGGCATCTGCTTCGGGCTGGCGGGACTTTCCCAGAGCTTCCTCCATCTGCTCGCCTGGCAGAGCCTCACCCGGCTGGCCGGGAGCCCGTAACATCCCAATGGCAACGCGCTGCTCCTGGACTACTTCGGCCGGACGCATCGCGGGCGCGCGCTGGCCATGCACTATGCAGGCGGCAACCTCGGTACCGTCCTGGTGCCGCTGGTGGGCGCGCTGCTACTCGGCGCGTTCGGTTGGCGCACGACCCTCGCCTCCTTCGGCCTACCGGCGATCGTCATCGGACTCCTCGTTCTCGTGGGAATCACGGAAGAGCGCGGCGGCCAGGCCACCCTCGAGGCGAGACCGTCCCTCGGGCGCGAGACGCTGGAGATCCTCAGGAATCGAAATCTTCGGTTCATCGTCGGCGCCCAGGCCACCGCGGCGGGCGGGCGGGGCCTCGGCGTGGTCATCACGTTCGTGCCGCTCTACCTCTCTCAGGAGCTGGGGCTGGGCGTGATGAAGATGGGCGCGCTCTACACCCTCATGCTGATCGGCAGCGTCGTCGGGCCCACACTGGCCGGGTTCGTGTCCGACCGGCTGCGGGCGCGGAAGCCGGTGCTCCTCGGCGCGTACCTGGCCTCCACGCTCACCATGGTCCTGCTGGTCAACCTGGGCACAGCCGGAGCCTGGCTCCTCCCCCTCGTCGTGTTCATTCTCGGATGCGTGGCCTATGCGGAGAGCCCGATGTTACAATCGCTGACCGCTGACGCCACCGAGGGCTCCTCACAGGATGTGGTCTTCGGCCTCTATCACACGATCGGCTTCGGCACCGGCGCGCTCTGGGCCATCGTCATGGGAACCCTCGTCGAGGCCCTGGGCTTCCGCCCCGCGCTCTACGTGATGGCCGCCTCCTACTCGGCGGCCGCGCTCTGGCTTCTTCCCTTGCGGATGCCGTCGGGAGCTGTCGCGCCCGACATGCCAAGAGCGACCGAACGCGCGCGCTAACGGTCAGGGGTTGGCCGTCTCCAGAAACCACTCCGTTCAATCCACGTTCGGCGATCGTATCCGCCAGCGGCCAGCGAGTTCAAGCAGGCAGGGATCTTCGGGATCGGTGGGCGGGGGAAACATCCCCCCGCCCACCCCGAAGCTACTCCACCTGGATGCTGTTGGGCCCCGTCGCCTCGTCGGCCGAAGCAACGCCCACACCGCTGAGCGCCGTGAAGGCCAGCAACAGAGCGAGAGTCAAACGCTTCATCTCCTCACCCCCTCTCATTGCTTGAGACGACGATGAGGGAGTCAACGATGCGTTCCATATCAGAACGGCGATGTTTCACCTTGAAACAGCGTCAGTGTCGAGAAGCCGGCTGACACGCGCGCGTGTGGCACGAAGCGATCATCATGACGCTCCAGCTCTGAGACCCGCGCGCAGCGTGAGCAGCACCACGCCGGTCTCGTAGAGCTCCTCGCCGAGAAAGATCGCCCCGAACGCGAGGAGCCCGGTGTGAGCGAACAGGAGACCTCCGCTCAACGCCGCGAGCCCCGCCGCGACCGCCACGGCCCGGATCCCACGCACGACGAAAACCGGCCCGGAAGGATCATCGGCCTCGCGGATCCCCTTCGCCAGCAGCCGCGCTCCGTGCCACGCGGCGCCGACCGCCAGGGGAAGGAGCAGCGTCGCGAGCAGGAGGTTCAGCATGACATGAGCATGCCGCGACCGGCACCTCGTCTCAATTACCCACGAGGTCATGGCGGGAATCGGAAACGCTGCGGACGCTTCTGGCGTCTCAATGGAGTGGGACATGGTTCCGGACGCCGGTGGCGTGTCATAAGCGGAGCCGCCTGGCACGGTTCTTGACTCCTGGAGGATGCTCTTGACAGAAGGAGTCCTGATGCCGGCGCCGCTCGTGCTGAAGTTCATATCGACGCTCGCCTTCGCGATCCAATTCCTGATTTTCGTCTACCTGTACCAGTCGCACCGCATCCGCTTTTTCCATTACCTCCTGTGGGGTTGGGGATTCTTCACGGTGTCCAAGGGCCTGAAGCTGGCCGAGGCCGTTCTCCCGGCAGGGGTCCGGCTCGATCCGCTCATGGATGCCGCCGGCATCGCCGCCCTGTTCTGCGTGCTGGTGGGGGCAGCCGCCTATCGCTGGGACTACCGCATGCGCGGGCGCGACGCGCTCGTGGCCGGATCCTTTGCGCTTGCCGTCGTCATGCTTGGCGAACGCTCGGCGACTGGACCCGGCCTGGAGCTCGGTCTCGGGATCATCCTGGGTCTCGCCCAAGCCGCGGCCGGCCTCGCCTTCTGGCCTCGCCCATCCGCCGGCATGGCCTACCGGGGCGCGGGCCTCCTGGCCGCGTCGTTTCTGATGTGGGGCCTGTATCGCATCGCGACCGGGTTCGTGGCGGTCGAGTCAGGGTCGACGACGTACTACGCCGTTCACGGCGCGTTCATCTGCTTCTACTTCCTGTCGACGTTCGCCATCATCATCATGGTCCTCGACCGGGCCCGGAACGAGATGCGGTCGCTCAAGGAATTCAACGAGCGGCTCGTGCAGGGTCTGCGCGAGGGGCTCGCGTTGGTGGCCGGCGACTTCACGGTCCGCTACTCCAATCCCAGAATGATCGAGCAGTTCGGCCCCACCCAGGGGCGGCGATGCTACGAGCGGCTGACCGTCGACGGGAAGCCCTGTCCCGGCTGTCCTCTGGAGCGGCGTCACGAGATGGACGGTCAGCGGCCGGTGCATCTCGAAGTCGACGGCGTTGGCGGACGCCATCTGCTGCTCAGCTGCTCGCCGGTGCGCCAGCCCGACGGGGAAGTCTTGCTCCTCGAGCTCGTCGCCGACGTGACCGAGCAGACGCAGATGCGGGAGCGCCTGCAACAGGCCGAGCGCCTCGCCGCTGCCGGGGAGCTGGCGGCCGGGGTCGCCCACGAGATCCGTAACCCGATGGCTGCCATCGTGAACGCCACCACCCTGCTCGCGGCCGGCACCGGCCTTACCGACGAGGAGTACGCGAGCACGCTGAGTGCCGTCCGTACCGAGGCCCGCCGTCTCAACCGGATCCTCTCGGAGTTCCTGCTCTTCGCTCGACCTCGGGCGCCGGAGCGCCGCCTCTCGGATATCGCCGAGGTGGTGGAGCGCGTCGCCTCCCTGATCCGTGAGGACCGGGCGAGAGCGGCAGGAGTCGAGCTCGACGTCCGGATGGATCGTTCGGTGCCCGTCTTCCGCTTCGACCCGGACCAGATGATCCAGGTCCTCTGGAACATCGCCCTCAACGGGGTCGAAGCCATGGAGGGCCAGGGGCGCTTGCGTCTCGACGTCGAGCAAGTCAACGGCGACGTGGTGATCTCCGTCGCCGATACCGGCCGCGGCATCCCGCCCGGAGACCGGGCCCGCGTGTTCGATCCCTTCTATTCTCGCAAGCCGGCCGGCACCGGCCTCGGGCTGACGATCGCGCAGCGCATCGTCGCCGCCCACGGGGGCCGGATCGAGCTGAACTCGGCGCCGGGGCGGGGCACGCGGGTCAGGATCGCGCTGCCGCTGGCGCTGGCCGCGCCATGACGACGATTCTCATCGTCGACGACGAGCCCTCGGCCCGGACCACGATGGCGCTGCTGCTCCGAAAGCATGGCCACCGCGTCGTGCAGGCCGACGGCGTCACTGCCGCAGTCAAAACGCTCATGCAGGAGGTGGTCGATCTCGTCGTCACCGATCTCCGCATGCCCGACGGCAGCGGGCTGGACGTGCTCCGGGCCGTGAAGAGCCACTGTCCGGATGCGGACGTTATCCTGCACACCGCCTACGCCGGCTGGGAGTCGGCCAAGGAGGCCATCCAGCTCGGCGCCCTCGACTACTTCGAGAAGGGGCGCGATCCCGACGAGCTGCTGCACCGGATGGACAAGGCGCTCGAGGAAAAGGCACTCCGGCGGGAGAACGAAAATCTCCGGCAGCAGGTCCGGGAGCGCTACGGTCTGCCCGGGATCATCGCCGACTCGGCCGAGATGCGGCGGGTCCTGGACCTGGTGGTGCAGGTGGCGCCCACCGACGCCACGGTGCTGATCCGCGGGGAGTCCGGTACCGGGAAGGAGCTGATCGCGAAGGCGATCCACCACGCCGGCCCGCGTGCTCGCGGGCCGTTCGTCGCAGTGAACTGCGGCGCCGTCCCCGAGACCCTGCTCGAGTCCGAGTTGTTCGGGCACGTCAAGGGGGCCTTTACCGGCGCGACCGGGGCCAAGAAGGGGCTGTTCGAGGAAGCCCACCAGGGGACTCTGTTCCTCGACGAGATCGGTGAGATGACTCCCGGGCTTCAAGTGAAGGTGCTCAGGACGCTTCAGAACGGCGAGATCCGACCGGTCGGCTCGACCCAGGCCGACACCGTCGACGTCCGGGTCCTGGCCGCCACCCACCGCGACCTCGAGCAGATGATGCACCAGGGGACGTTCCGTGAAGATCTCTTCTACCGCCTGAACGTCATCGCGCTCATGCTCCCGCCTCTCCGCGACCGGCGCGAGGACATCCCCGCGCTCGCGCAGCATTTCCTCGATCGTCACGGCAGCAAGCTCGGGCGCCAGCTGCGGCTCAGCTCGGGAGCCCTCGACCGTCTGCTGGCCTATCCGTGGCCGGGCAACGTCCGCGAGCTGGAGAACGCCATGGAGCGCACGGCGATCCTCAGCCGGGGGGAAACCGTGGAACCTGATGATCTGCAACCACACGTCGCGGCGGGCACCAGCGCTCCCGCCCCAACAAACGCTGACCGAGCTGGAGGGGACGCACATCCTCCAAACCCTCGAGCGGTGCGGGTGGAACCACTCGCGGACCGCAGAGGCGCTCGGCATCGGCCGCACCACGCTCTGGCGGAAGCTCAAGGAGTACGGGCTCGAACGGGCCCCGCTGGCGTCCCCGCCTCGCCGCCCCTGATCCGTCCCGCTCAGTCGCCGTCCCAGGGACTGGGCACACGGGCGCACTGCCCACGATTCCATAACGGAACGTCGTGTTCCGCGACGAAACGACGACGAAACGACTCGGCCGCGTCCGCGGCGTCTATTTGCCCGATAAGGTTGCCCAGGCGGGGCTGGCCGCACCTTTGCATAGTGCCCGTGACCGAGTGGGGAGGCACGCACGAACGATGAGCTGGATGGACTTCAACGAGTACGTCCTGATGGAAGGCGCCGTGAGGGATCGACTGGACGACCTCCATCGCACAACCCGGTCGAGGTGTTGGCGAGGTCGCGACAGGAAGGACGTGAAGATGGATCGGGATCCTCAGCTCGTGGAAGCTCTGCGGCTCCGCCAGCCGACCGCGGCGGAGCGTCTCGTCGCCACCTACGGCGACCGCGCCTATCGCCTGGCGACCGGCATTACCGGACACGCGCAGGACGCCGAGGAAGTCGTCCAGGACGCGTTCTGGACGGTGGTCCAGAAGATCGACACGTTCAGAGGGGACTCTGCCTTCGGCTCCTGGCTCTACCGCATCGTCGCGAACGCGGCCTATCAGAAACTCCGCGTCCAGCGGGCTCGGCGTCGGGACCTCTCGTTCGACGAGGTGGAGATGTCCCTCGATGAGCGCGGGCAGGACGACGAGCCCCGGGCCGACTGGGCCGCCCGAGCGGACGACCCGGCCCTCCAGGCTGAATTGCGGATGGTGCTGACGGCGGCGATCGACGATCTGCCCGTCGACTACCGCACCGCCGTGATCCTGCGCGATGTCGAGGGTTTGTCGAATCTGGAGATCGGCGAGGTTCTCGGGATCGGCGTCCCCAACGTGAAGTCTCGGGTCCACCGCGCGCGATTGTTTCTCCGCAAGCGGCTCGGACAGTACCTGGCCGAGCGGGTGCCTGCCGCGTGCGGCACCTGAGGGAACCACAACAGACAAGGAAGGAGCAGAGACCATGAAACGGCAGCTGGCGATCGTGGCCGCGCTGGCGGTGCTGGCCCTGCCAGCTCTGGCCGGGGCCGAGGAGGAGAAGGGGATTCCCGGGGAGCGCGGGTGGGTCGATGCGGCCGCGTTGACGAATCTGCTCGAGGAGAAGGGCTTGATCACTCCCCAGGAGCAGGAGAAGTTGACGCATCCGATGGAAGCGCCTTCAGTCGACGACCAAACGATGCAGGAAATCTTCCGGACGGCGCCATACCGGGATCAGTGATGGATCGGGCTGCCCGATCAGACGCCCGAATCGGGCGGCCCGACCTCCGCGCTTCCGCGGCTGCTGCGGTCGGCGAGCATCGTCTTCCTGACCTCGTCCTCGATCAGATTCCAGACGAAGTCCTCGAGCTGGAGGAAACGCGGGTCGCGCTTGACGGCGAGCTTGCGGGGGCGCTCGATGTCGATGGTGACGCTCTGCTTGACCCGCCCGGGCCGCGTCGTGAAGACGATGACCCGGTCGGACAGATAGATGGCCTCGTTGATCTGATGGGTGATGAAGAGCACGGTCTTCTTGGCCTGGCGCCAGATCTGGAGCAGCTCTTCTTGCATCACCTCCCGGGTCTGCGCGTCCAGCGCGGCGAAGGGCTCGTCCATGAGGAGGACCTGAGGGTCCATGACCAGGGCCCGCGCGAGGTTGGCCCGCTGTTGCATCCCACCCGAGAGCTCGTAGGGATAGTGGTGCTCGAACCCCTGGAGCCCCACCATCTCGATGAAATGCTGGGCCCGCTGCCGGGCCGGGCGCGTGCCGATCCCCTGGCACTCCAGGCCATAGAGGACGTTCCCGAGAACCGTCCGCCAGGGGAGCAATGACGCGTCCTGGAACACCATGGCCCGGTCCTGACCGGGCTCGGTCACGACCTTGCCGTCGAGCAAGATGCGCCCGCTGGTGGCCGGCAGCAGGCCGTCCACCACGTTGAGGAAGGTCGTCTTGCCGCACCCGGAGGGACCGACGATCGAGACGAACTCCCCGTCCATGATCGCGAGGTCGATGTCGTCGAGGGCCAGGAGGCGACGGCCCGTCCGAGGCTGGTAGTACTCGAGGCAAATCCGCTGGGCTTCGAGCTTCACCGGCATGGCCCGGTCCTAGGTCGCGGCTCCCACCTTCGGCCGCCAGGTCTCGAATCGCCGCTCCAGGCGGGCCAGAGCCTCGATCATGAGGACCCCGGCCAGGGCGATGATCACGACCCCCACGAAGACCTTGTCCGTTTGAAACGAGGCCCCGGCCACCGTGATCATGAATCCGACGCCCGCCGTGGCCGCGTACAGCTCGCCCACCACGACGCCCACCATGGCCCGTCCGACCCCCAGGCGAAGCCCGGTGAGTATGAAGGGCACCGCGCTCGGAAGGATGATGGTCAGAAACAGGCGCCCCTCCGCGGCCTTGAAGCTCCGCGCCACCCGCAGCAGCTTGGCGTCGGTCGTCCGCACTCCGGCCAGGGCGTTGAGGCAGAGGGGGACGACGGCCCCGAGGAAGACGATCAACACCTTGGACCAGATCCCGATTCCGACCCAGATGATGATGAGCGGGAGAAGCGCCACCCGGGGCGTGGCATTCAGGGCCGACAGGAACGGTTCGATGGCGAAGCAAAACCTCCGGTACCATCCGGCCGCGAGACCCGCCGGGATTCCGACGGCGATGGCCAGCACGAATCCCAGGAGGAACTCCAGGCCGCTGACCCGGAGGTCGTTCCAGATCTCCCCCGCGGAGAAGAGGCGGATCGCCGTCCGCGCGATGGCCGTGGGCGAGGACAGGAAGATGGGACTGATGCGCCACCGCGCCGCCGCGCTCCCCAGCACGGGTCCCAGCAGATCGGCCCACCATCCCCGCGTCAGGCCCTCCCAGAAACACAGGAAGAAGACCACCGTGATGGTCCCCAGGATGGCCCGTTCCCTTTCGAGATAGAAGCGAAGGAAGAGCGGCATGGCGCGCTCTCAGGTGGCGGAGCCGACCTTCGGGCGCCATCCCTCGAAGCGGCGCTCGAGACGGTCGAGCAACTCCACCACCAGGACTCCCGTCGTCGTGACGATCAGGATACCGACGAAGACCTTATCGGTTTGGAAGGTGGCTCCCGACACCGTGATGAGAAAGCCGATGCCGGCGGTGGCGGCGTACAACTCCCCCACCACCACCCCCAGGAGCGCCCGGCCCGCCGCGTACTTGAGCCCGGTGAAGATGAAGGGGACGGTGCCGGGGAAGACGATGGTCCAGAAGATCTTGAGCTCGGAGGCCCCGAAGCTCCGGGCCACCTTGAGAAA
>Ga0209237_1002767_pt1 | contig 10554 bp, 8 predicted proteins | sample GraSoi013_1_40cm_2_FD_185820 | JGI IMG/M metagenome (GOLD analysis project Ga0209237, IMG submission 185820) | Grasslands soil microbial communities from the Angelo Coastal Reserve, California, USA - Sample 10_02_2013_1_40cm (SPAdes) (version 2) | ecosystem: Environmental > Terrestrial > Soil >...
CGTGCGCATCGCGGCCGTCGTTCGCACCTTTCTGGTCGGACGCGAGGTCGGAGCGGACGGCCGCGGCGCTCGTGCGGGCTGGCTGCTCGGCCCGACTCTTCTGATCTTCTGGGCGGCGTCCGCGTACGGATTCTGGCTCGTCGAGCACGGCGTCAACCCCGCCGTCAAGAACTTCGGGGATGCGCTCTATCTGTCATTCCTCACCGCCACCACACTCGGCTACGGTGAGGTGAGGCCTGTCACGCCCGAGGGCCGCATCATCGCGGGGCTGGTCATCTTCGCCGCCATCGGTTTGGTCGGATTCGCGTCATCGCAGCTCACCCTGCTCTGGCTCGGTCAGGACGAAGACGTATCCGCTCTCAAAATTCGCTTGTTCTCGGTGCAGAAGGAGCTCGCCGTCCAGCGCAACATGCTCGAGCAGGTCCTCAACCATGTGCGCCACGGCGATGACGACAGGTCGGTCGCACGCCACGCGGTCGAGACTTCGGTTGTTTCAGCCGGCGATGGCGAGGGCGGCTGACACCGCGATGCCGAGAACCGATGCCCGGCTCAGCAAACCGTCAGTTTGATCCGATCGGGCAGCCTCGCCGGCGCGCGCCGGAATCCAAACCCTGACGGCGGTCCCAGTTCCGTGCGCGGGGCCGATCTCGACCCTACCGCCCCAGGCTTGAACTCGCCTGAGCATGTTCGGAAGACCCCGGCCGCGGGTGTGCTTCGGAGCAATGCCCGTCCCATCGTCGCTGACGTCGAGACGAATCGACTGCGTGGTCCAGCGAAGGCTGATCACCACACGTGTGGCGGCAGCGTGCTTGGCGACGTTCGCCAGCGCTTCTCGTGCGATCTGAACGAGATCTCGGCCCAGATCAGCACCGATCTCGTCAACGTGCTCGTGCAGCCTGACCGTTGCGACCACGCCGGTGCTGGCCTGGAACTCTTTCGCGAGCGAGAGCATCTCAGACCCGAGCCCGCGCTTGGCCAGCCGTGTTGGAGTGAGGTCGTTGATGTAGGCGCGGAGATCGTCGATGAGCAGGTTTATGGATTCGGTGAGGCCTGAGAGCTGATCTTTGACGCTCGGCCGAGCGACCTCGCTCCGGACTCCTTCGATGACCAGACCGATACCGTACAGAGACTGGATGACGCCGTCATGCAGCTCGCGCGCGATGCGATTGCGATCTTTCGCGAGGACATCGCGCTCGAGCTCGCGCCTGGCTTCAGCGAACATGATCGCGAGGCCGGCTTCCGCGGTGTACGGAACCAGGAGGTCCAGGTCCGACTCCGTGAATGGCTTCGCGCCGGATCGCCTGGCCACCAGCAGCACGGCGGAGATGGGCTTTGAGGAAACGACGTTCGAGACCATGGCCGAACCCAGCCCGCTGCCCGGAACGTGGATCAATCGTGGCTTCGAGGCAACGCTCGCGAGCAGCTGAGCGGTGAGGGCCGAGGTCGGGCTCAGAGCCGCAAGCGTCGCCATCGACCAACGGCTCGTGGGCGAGATGACTGCATCGTCTCCGTCGATGTCGCGAACCAACACCGCGCCGAGTTCCGCGCCGGCGGCCTGACAAGCGCGGGCACCGACCAGAGTCAGCGCTGCCCGGCGGTTGTCGGCCAGCAACACGGCCCTCGTCATCGTCCGCAGCTGCCGCTCATAACCGGACATGGCGGCTGCGAATGCCGACTGGGTCATAGTGGCGGGTCCGGCCATGGTGTGTGTCCCCTGCCCCCGAGTACGGGCAAACGTCGAGGCGAGCCTCGAACGCAACAAAAGGTACCCGTCCTTAACGACAGATCAACGACATCATTGGGCCTTGCCGGGGCCGCATCAGGCGCCGGGAGTGAAGCTCGCGATCGCCTTCGCCACCAGCAGCAAGAGGATCGACACCGATGCCGTCGCCTGGAGCATGTTCACGTACTTGACGCGGGCGGAGAGAACCTCTGCGACACCCGCATGGAACCCAAGGCTGATCACGAACGCCGTGTGCAGGTAGTCGTGGAAGCCGGGTACCCATCCCTCCCATCCACGAATCTCGGTGCGCTGCTGAGGGAAGTCGAAATCGGGCCGCTTGGCCTTTGGCGTTCCCCTCAGGTCGGGTCCGCCGCCGTCGATGCTCCAGTACCAGAGCGCGAACACGACCACGTTCATGATCCAGAGCAAGCCCGCATCCACGAGCAGCGTGGCGGCACCGATATTTCCAGCGTGCTGGTTGATCGTGCCCAACACGGTGATGACCAGGGAAAGGACGTTGAGCAATGCCGCCCACACCGCGATCAAGAACAGGATCCGAATCGGCCTGCGCTTGCCAAACAGCCACGCGATGATGACTATCGGCAGGAAGATGCCGGCGAGGCCGATGTCCCACGTGGGCTGGAATTGGCCGTCCGACAGGGCGCCGACCCCGCGGGCGTTGACCAGATCGGAAGCCGCGAATGCCATCGTGCTGGCCGTCTCGAGGACAGCGATGACGGCCAGGGCCAGGACTCCCGGAGCGTCGTGCCGCCTGCTCTTCACAAACGACCTCAGTCTGGTGAGCCATCCGGCCTTCAGGGGCGCGGGGGCCGCCGCAACCGCGGTTTCGGTGGCCGTCAACTCGGTCGCTTGCGCCTCGATTTCCACAACAGGACGCCGCCTACCGAAGCCGCGGCGATCACGGCCCAGGCCAGCACTGCATCGAGCAGGGTTCCGGCACCGGGGCGGTACACGGAGACGACGAACCCGCCGGCGATCAACAGGGCGGACAGGATCATTCCCAGCACGAGGCGGTCCGCCGATTTCTCGATCCGATGGAGGTAGGGATCAAGGCCCTTTGGCTCGACCGCGATGGCCAGCTCGCCCTTCTGGAGCCGCGCGACGGCGCGCCTGAGGATGCGAGGCGACTCCGTAGCGAGCCACAAGACGTCCGGCGCGGCGCGGCCGAACTTGTTGGCCCACACCGCCGGCGAATTGTGTTCGATGATCAGATGCTTCACGTACGGCTCGGTCGCCTCCATCATCTGGAATGTCGGAGCCAGCTGCGCGACCATCCCCTCAGCTGTGACGAGGGTCTTCGCGAGCATCGACAGGTCGGAGGGCATCATGAGCCGGTGTGCTCGCACCACGACGAAGACGTCGTCCAGAAAGGCTCCAAGCTTCGTCTGCGCGATCTCCTGGCCGTAGTACTTGTCCACGAGCTGCCCGAGGTCCTTCTGCAGCTGCGCGCGGTCGATTTTGGGATCAGCCATGCCAAGGCCGAGCAGGGCATCGACCATGCTCTCAGAATCGCGCTGCACGAGCGCCATCAACAGTTGTTCGAGCCCGGTCCTCGACTCTTGATCGATGATGCCCACCATGCCGAAGTCGATGAGCCCGATCCTGGTCGCGGATTCGACGAAGAGATTTCCCGGGTGGAGGTCCGCATGGAAGAAACCGTCCTCGAGCAGCATCTTGAGCACGATCTTGGTTGCGTTATCGGCGACGATTTCGCAGTCGATGCCCGCCGCCGATAGAGCGGAGGCATCGGTTATCCGGCTGCCCTTGATGCGCTCCATCGTCAGCACGCGCGTGGTGCTCGCTTCCCAGAAGACCCGCGGGATATGGACACGCTCCGATTCCTTGAAGTTCTGCGCGAAGCGTTCGGCATTGTGGCCTTCGTGCAGATAATCGACCTCTGCCCGGAGGCTGCTGTCGAACTCGCGCACCACACCCACCAGGTCCCAACCGTCGGCTGAGCCGAGTCGCCCGCTGGCGATGGTCGCCAGCCGGTGGAGCAGCTTCAGATCCTCGTCGATCTGCTCAACAGCGCCGGGGCGCCGGACCTTGACCACGACCTCTGTGCCGTCCGCAAACGTGGCCAGGTGCGCCTGACCGATGGAGCCGGTGGCCAGAGGCTTGGGGTCGAAGGACGAGAAGCATCTCGCGACCGACTGGCCCAACTCGGCTTCGATCGTCTCCAACACATTTGCGATAGGCACCTCGGGCGCCTGGTCCTGAAGCAGGGCGAGCTCTGTCTGGAACTCGGGCGGCAGCAGGTCCGCGCGAGTTGACAGCACCTGGCCGAGCTTCATGAACGTCGGGCCGAGCTCCTCCAACGCCAGGCGCACCTGCCCCGGCGTTATCGGCTGATGCTGGCCTCGGGCGGGTCGCACGTGACCGAACGGCACCAGGTGCTCGAGGGCCATCAGCTCGATCAAATGCCACAGGTGGTGGCGGGCGAGGACGGCCGCGATCTGCCGCGCTCGGGCCAGCGACGAAAGCTCGTGCGCCCTCGGCGGCGCCGTTTCTACGATTATCCCTGTCATGTGCCTCCTGAGGATGGTGTCGTGCATGACCAATCGGAAGTGCCGTTTGGACAGGTCGGCACGTGCGTATCGGCGTACTGAGTTGCCGCACATCGGCACTGGCCCGGCTTGGCCGCCAGCCCGAGCATCGGCGCCATGGAGACAGCTTCTCAGCCGGTTGTACCGCCCGTCGCCGCGCCTACGGTTCGGGCGGTGACGGAACACCGGTCGCGCTTTCACCGACCGCTCTTGATCGTTTCAGCGGCATGCGCGGTCGCCCTGGCCGGCTTGACGATTCTCGTCTACACGAGCCCCTTCCTGGCGATAGACGCATCGATCGAGCGGGCGTTTCAGTCGATCAGCGTGGGGCCCTTGACGCCGGTCTTCGATTTCTACCGGCAGATCGGAGGGCCATACGGACTGTATGCGGAGGCCGTCGTGTTCGCCATCATCCTGGTGCTCAACCGGGCCTCGTGGCGACTGCTCATCGCCGGCGCGCTCGCGAGCGGCTGGTACTTCGCGCTCGTCAGCTTGATCATCCGGCCGCGTCCGGCGGTTCCGGACGTCCTCAGGGTGACCGAGCACCCGGGCGCCTCCAGCTACCCGAGCGGCCACACGATCCTGTTCGTCTTCTACGCGGTGATCCTGATGGTCTGCGTCGGCATGAAATACATCCCTCGCCGTTGGCAGCCGATCGGCTGGGCAATTGCGGTCCTGTTTGTCCTCGTGGGCGCGTTCAGCCGGGTCTACTCAGGCGCGCATTGGCCCACAGACGTGCTGGCCGGCCTTCTGATCGGCGTCGGCTGGCTCAGCCTGGTGATGTCGATCCGGTGGATCTCCGATCCCGTGCTCGAGCCTGGGCGAGGGGGAAACGAGAGGGAGAGCCGGAAGGCGGCTTAGCCGGATCCTCCGTCTTCGCGAAGTCGGCGTGCCCAGAATCGGCAAGCCAGCGGCGCATCCACGCATGCATCTCCTCCGCGCCGACGATCGGCTTCTCAGGCGCGGCCCACTCCGCTGGGAAGAGGACGAAGGGGCGGGCCTGCGTGCCGCCCAGCCCACCGTGCGAGCCCACGAGCTCTTCCATCGCCGGCACCTCCTCGGTGTCGGGGTCGAATGAGCCGTTGATCATGATGTCGGCCACGTGCTCGAACGAATCGCCGCGCTTGACGTGGCGTGCGGCGTTCGGCCCGAAGGGCGCCAGCGGGTCGACACCTTCCACCAGATTGGAATCCAGGTAGCGCGTGCCGTGGGGCCCGATGACAACCGCCCCGTGGCGCTCGGAGCGGACCAGCATGAACCCGACTCCTGGCTGCTTGCGAAGGCCCGGCAGCAGCCTCGGATAGAGCGATTCGATCTGCTCGAGGCTCAAGCGGGCCGGATGTCGCGGGAAGTAGACCAACCCCAGGCATCCCGAGCCCATGACGACCACCTCGGGCGGGGGCTCGGTCCTGCTCTCGACACGATGCCCCTGCAACATCTCCCTCCTCTCGCGGCCCAGCACGACCGCCTCGTCCACGCGGTGTCGGCGGGTCGCGAAGCGGAGGGCCTTAGCGACCCCGGAGCCGCCCGCTGACGCCTCGGTCAGCACCCCGAACAGCGCCCAGAGCGCCTCGCTCTGGTGTTTGGGAGTCTGCGACGCCGGAATCCCGGTGAGCTCATGCACGAGGTCGTTCAGGGACACGCCGATGCGCTGCTTGAACGTCGCGCCCTGGCTCTGCCCGTGGTCGGACAGCACCACCAACCGGTACGGTCGGGGCGCCTCCTTCGCCGCCATGGCGATGCGCTCCAGCTGGCGGTCGATCCCGGCCAGGACCACGAGCGTGTCTCTCCGTTCGATGCCCGAGTGGTGGGCGACCTCGTCGTAGCCCAGGAACGTCGTGTAGATCGCCGGGCGCCCGGCCAGGATGTCGCCGATGACCACCTGCACCTGGATCTCGCGCTGCACGGCCGTGGCGTAAGCGCGAACCAGCGGATACGGCCAACTGCGATCGATCCGTGGGCGCACATCGGCTCGCCGCTGCTGGCTCGCATACCAGAGCTCCTGGAAGATGTGGCCGACCGCAAGGACGAGAGTCCGCGTGAAGTTGTGCGGGCTCGCGAAGTAGACGAAGTATTCGCGTCCGATCGATTCGCCGCGCCCCTGTCCCAGCACGGTGCTCATGGTCAGCAGGCTGTGCGGGGCATCGCCCGAGACAATGTTGCAGCGACTGGCCCCGTCGAAGGCGAGGAGGCCCCGCTTATCGGAGTGCTCGCGCTCGATGTGGTAGGCGTCCTTCGGGTGATTGGTGACCACAACTGTCTGGCGGGCCCGGTCCCACCAGCGAAACGCCGGAATGTTGACGTTGGAACCGTGAAGCAGGCCCGCCTGGCACGCGCCGGTTTGCGACGACCAATCGGTCTCCCATTCGATCATTCGGTGCGATCCGCGATCGAGCCAGTCCGACATGGTCGGCGCCTCGCCGTTGCGCAGGGCACGCCGGAGCACGTCGTGAGCGAGACCATCGATCTCGAGAAAGACAACGCCAGGGACATCCGACTTCGTGCTTCCGAACCTTCGGGCGGCGAGGCGCGCGTGATGGAGGTATACATCGTCGTCGTCCATCGCCAGGAGGGCGACCAGCAGCGTATTCGCCGCCGCCATGGCCAGCGCCAGAAAGATCCCATCCAGGAGGCTTGCCACCTCCACGCCTCCGACGAGCTTCGCGGCTAGCCAGATCACCGCGCCGTTGATGACGAGCGCGGCCAGGCCGAGCGACAGCACCGTGACTGGGAGAAGGAAGCGGATGAAGAGCGGCCAGATCAGCCAGTTGAGGATTCCGATCGCTGCAGCCGCCGCCAGCGCCGCCACCCACCCGTCGACATGCACACCCGGCAGGACCAGGGCGAGCAGGCGCAACGCCATCGCCGTCGCGATCCAGCCGACGGCGATCCGGCCGATGCGTCGAAGTCGATTGGGGCGGACCACCTCATTCTCGCGCATGACGCCTTTCGCCACCCTTCGGGCTAGGTGACAGGCATCCTTCGGCACTGGTCCTTCGGGACGGCCGGTCCAAGACTTGATTTCGATGGCCAACGACACCGTGCCTGCCGCCGGTGTGATGGAGGCCGAGGCGCCCCATCACAGGGCTCTCGAGATCGAACCCGGCCTACGGGTTGAGATGCCTCGGTTTATCTTTCACCCGCTGCTGATGACGCTCGAGAGATTCGGGCTGCTCGTTCGCGGCATCCTGTACGCGCTCGTCGGCGTGATCGCGGTCGCGGCCATGATCGGCGCCTCCGAGTCTGTGGACCTGCAAGGATCGCTCAAGCTCGTCCTGACGAACGGGTTCAGAGTTCCGATCGCTATCTTCGCGGCAGCCGGCCTTTTCGGTTACTCCCTGTGGGGCGTAGTGCGTGCAGTCGCGGACCCGCTCGAGCGGGGCGGCAACTGGCACGGGATCATCTCTCGTGTCGGGTTTCTCTGGAGTGCAGTCGCCTACGGCGGCCTTGGGTTGTTTGCGATCCAGTTCGCCATCGGAGCCGTCAGCGGCGGCGCCGACCGCGGCGGCAGCCTGCCGTTTGGCGTCAACAAGGTCTTCGGCGCCCAGCTGACGTCATGGGTGCTGCCCGTGTTCGGCGGAGTGGTTCTGATCACGGGCATAGGCCAGTTCATGGACGCCTGGTTTGCACCGTTCAGGAACGACTTCCTCCCTCAGGAGAAGAGCCCACGCCTGTGGTCGCTGTGGGTTTTGGCCGGTCGGATCGGTCTCCTCGGTCGAGGAGTCGCTTTCACCCTGATCGGAATCTTGATGGTGCTCGGGGGAATCAACGGCGACCTCCACTACGACTACGGGCTGACTCGGGTGTTTGCGGTGCTCCTCGGGCTGCCGGCCGGCGCGATCGGGCTTGTCGTCGTCGCGATCGGCTTCGTCGCCCTCGGGCTGCATTCGGCGACGTCTCCCCCTGTGCTGCGCATGAAACCGGGGCTCGACCCGCCCGTGCGTCGCCGAACATCCAAGGAGGCTTGACATGGACAAAATCGCGGTCGTCATGAACCCGAGTTCAGGTCGCGGGTTGGCGGCTCAGCTCGAGCCATGGCTTCGCCTGCGCCTTCGCGATCGCGTGGAGATCTTGAAGGTCTCGCCGGATATCGACGCAGCGAAATGGGCGCGCCAAAAAGCCGAGGCGGGCTACAGCCGGGTTCTCGTCATCGGAGGAGACGGCACGTTCCGCTCGGTCGGTGCCGCGCTGATCGGGACCGAGACTCCGATCGGCCTCGTCTCCTGCGGAACCAATAACAACATCGCCGCTCACTGTGGGTTGCCGCACGATCACCATGAAGCCGTAGAGATCGCACTATCCGAGGAGCCACAGTGGGTGTCCGCCGGCCGGATTGGTGACTATGTCTTCTTCGAAGGCGCCGGGATCGGACTCGAGGCGGACCTGTGGCCGGTTGGCGAGGCGTTTGTGCGCCATCGATTCCGTGACATCCTCGAGACTCCCCTGAAGCTGGCGGGCGACCGCTCGGTGGAGCTGACGCTCGAGATCGATCCCCCTTCTGAGCGCCAGACGATCAAGGCGTTCACGATGACGATCAGCAACACCCCGGTCACAGGGGCTCACCTGAACCTGGCGCCAGGCATCGATATCCGCGACCCCAAGCTTTACCTGACCGTTTATCACGACCTTGGGCGGCTCAAGCTCATGGCTTCGGCGCACGCGTTGAGCCAGGGCCACAAGGGCCACGGCTACACCACGACCCGCTATCCCTTCATGAGGCTGAAAGTCCAGTCTGAATACCCCTGCCACGTGCACGCCGACGGCACCTTGATCGGCACTCTTCCCATCGAGGTGGTCTCGATTCCCAAGGCCATCCGGGTTGCGTTGCCCCCACCAGGAGCCCTCCTCACGCCGAGGCCCCCCGACGAGGTCGCACTTCAGCCTGCCCTGATCGAGAAGTCGTGAAGTCCGAGAACGCCCCGCACCTCCGCCTATACTCGGCTCGGGCCGTGGACGATCAACCCCCCGTCAAGAAGACGCGGGTGCTGCTGGTGGACGATCACGCGATCGTGCGCCAGGGGCTCCGCATGGTCCTCGAGTCGGAGGCAGACCTTCAGGTCGTGGGCGAGGCGGACACCATGCGCGGGGCTGTCGACGCCGCGGTGAGAACCCGTCCGGACGTCATCCTCATGGATGTCCGCCTGATGGAGGGGAATGGCATCGAGGCGACTCGCGAGATCCGCGCGCGCACCACCCATGCACGCGTGATCATCGTCACCTCCTTTGATGACGATGAGGCTCTGTTCGCGGCGATCATGGCGGGCGCGTCCGGATATCTCCTCAAGCGAATCGACGCCGCGCAGCTGGTGCGAGCGATCCGTGAGGTTGCCAACGGGCGGAGCCTCCTCGATCCAGCCGTGACCGACCGGGTCCTCCAGCGCCTGCGACGCGACCCCAACGCCGGGAAGGACGACAAGCTCGCGCGGCTCACAGCGCGCGAGGATGGAATCCTCCGCCTTGTCGCGGAGGGCAAGACCAACGCGCAGATCGCCAAGGTGGTGCATCTCTCCGAGCTCACGGTGAAGAACCATGTGTCGACGATCCTCGGCAAGCTGGAGGTCGCGAGGCGCACCGAAGCGGCGGCTTACCTGGTCAAGCGAACGAGCACCTTCGGCTGATCCGCGCCCGTCAGCGCAGCGTCAGATCCGCGAACAGCGGAATGTGATCCGAGCCGCGCACCTCGACCGTCCATGTGCGCAGGTCCAGTTCGGAAGGCGATCGAACCAGGATCGAGTCGAGCTTCTGCCTGATCGGCAGAGGGCGCGCCGAGTGCGTCCAACGGATCGAGCGCGCGGCGTCGGTGAAACCCTCCGCCTCGTACGCGTCGATCAGCTTCGACCACGACGGCCAGCGGGACAGGTGGTACAGGTTCAGGTCGCCCGCCACGATCGTGAGGTCGGCCGGGGTCCGGCTGTGCCGATCCTCCATGACATCGAGAAGCTGCTCGCGCTTGTGGGTGGGGCCGAAGATGTCGAGGTGCACCGAGTACGCGAGCACCGACATTCGGTCGGACTCGCCTTCGACCACGACGCTGTTGCGCTGCTGCCTGTAAAGCCTTCTGCCCCCAGTAAGCCGCAGGTGGTCGAACCGATCCACCTTGACCCGGCGCCGGTTCCAGATCATCGCGTTGGCCTGGATCCGGCCTTTGATGGTCTGGGCGGTGACCTGGTGGCATTCGTACCCGGAACCGAGGGCCGCCGCGATGGTACGTGCGTCGGCATGGCCGCGGTGCACCGAAGCCTCCTGAAGGGCAAACAGGTCGAG
>Ga0209237_1002769_pt1 | contig 10545 bp, 8 predicted proteins | sample GraSoi013_1_40cm_2_FD_185820 | JGI IMG/M metagenome (GOLD analysis project Ga0209237, IMG submission 185820) | Grasslands soil microbial communities from the Angelo Coastal Reserve, California, USA - Sample 10_02_2013_1_40cm (SPAdes) (version 2) | ecosystem: Environmental > Terrestrial > Soil >...
GTTCAAGAAAGTTCAGCTGGCCTACTATAAGCTCGGCGATGGCCCGTTCTACGTCTTCTACACACCGTATCATTTGCCTCACATCCAGATCGCCTCGACCATCGGTCGAGCGGTCATCCATCATGATCCGACCGTCGCTCCCATCGCAGGCCCCGTCTGCGAAGTGGTGACGGTTGCCAAGCGCGATCTGAAAGCTGGCGAGCGCCTCGACGGTATCGGTGGGTTCTGTACATATGGGCTCATCGACAACGCCGCCACGGCTCGCACCACGGCAGCCCTGCCAATAAGCCTCTCGGAGGGCTGCGTGTTGCGTCGAGATGTTTCGAAGGACGAGATGATATCGCTCGATGATGTGGAGGAGCCACCCCGTGACCGGCTGGTCGAGGAACTCTGGCGGGAGCAGAACGCACGATGGCCACTCGTGCCGCGAGGGTCGCAGGCACAGTCAATGCAGCAAGCGCCTGCGGGAGCCATCCCATGAAGGTTGTGTTGTTCTGCAGACGGAACCCCATTATGGTTGAAACGATCACCGTCGCGTCCTTCGGTCGCGACCACAGGCTCGCAGCATGCTGGGTATGGACTGGCCATGCCTAACCGTTCGTTCTGGAAGGGCCGCCATGTGTTCCTCACCGGCCATACCGGCTTCAAGGGAAGCTGGCTTTCGCTGTGGCTGGATGCACTCGGAGCCAACGTGACAGGATACGCGCTCGACCCGCCAACCCAGCCAAGCCTATTCGAGCAGGCGGAGGTCGCAGGCGCCGTCCGCTCCATTTGCGCGGACATTCGCGACTTCCCACGGCTCAAGTCTGCGATAGCCGAGTGCTGTCCGGACGTGGTCATTCACATGGCTGCGCAGTCCGTCGTGCGTCGCGGCTACGAAGATCCCATCGAAACCTACTCCTCCAACGTCATGGGGACCGTTCATCTTCTGGAGGCGCTGCGGCAGCTCGGACAGCCGTGCTTGGTGGTCAACGTCACGAGCGACAAGTGCTACGCGAACCGCGAGGAGGCCTGGGGATATCGCGAGAACGAGCCCATGGGCGGTCGAGATCCATACTCGAACTCGAAGGGTTGCGCCGAGCTCGTGACCACCGCCTACCGAGAGTCGTTCTTCGCTCCCGCGTCGCTCGAGCGTCACGGCGTCGCCATCGCGAGCGCTCGTGCCGGGAATGCGATTGGAGGTGGCGATTGGACTAGTTACCAGCTTATTCCCGACCTCATGAGGGCTTTCCTTGCAGGCCAAGCTTGCCTGATCCGAAGCCCTTCCGCCATCCGACCATGGCAGTTCGTCCTGGAGCCGCTACGCGGATACCTCATGCTCGCTGAGCGACTCGCGGAGAACGCCAGCCGGTTTGCCTCGGCCTGGAACTTCGGACCTGCCGAAGCGGACGCCAAACCTGTGTCTTGGATTGCGGACGAGTTGGCACGGTTGTGGGGTAACCGCGCCTCGTGGAGAGAAGATGCCGGAATGCACCCGCGCGAGGCCCACTCTCTCAAGTTGGACGCGTCCAAGGCGAAGGCATGCCTGGATTGGCATCCAGTGCTTCACTTGAACCTGGCCCTCGACTGGATCGTCGAGTGGTACCGGGCTTTCCAGGCAGGGGACGATCTTCGGAGTCTCACCCGAACGCAAATCGAGCGGTATGATGCACTCTCACACAACTGACGCCGACCGGTCACGCCATTGCTGCCTACATGGCAGGCTCGCCGCGAACCCCTGCATGCTCCGCGATGGGCGGTGACAAAAGCGCAGACCGAAGAATCGGGAGGAACTCTTTCAGTGCCAAACATCGTCATCCTGGGAAGCGGCATGGGGGGGTTCGGTGCCGCTTACAGGCTCCACGCCGAGGGCATCACACCCGTCATGTACGACAAGAACGCCTACCATGGCGGCCACACGGCGTCGTTCCGCTCCGGCAGCGGCTTCCTGTTCGACGATGGCCCGCACATTTCCTTTACCAAGGATCCCCGCATTCAGGACCTCTTCGCCGACAGTGTTGATCAGCTGTACGAGACTGTGCAGATCAACTTGAATAACTACTGGCGTGGCTACTGGCCCCGGCACCCTGTGCAGCTCCACCTGCACGGACTGCCTGAAGACGTCATTGTCAAGGTCATTTCTGGCTTCGTGGAGGAGCGCCAGGCACCCGACCGGCCGGTGAGGAACTACGCTGACTGGCTGCTAGCGAGCTTCGGTCGGACGTTCGCCGAACTCTTTCCCATGCCGTACACGCGAAAGTACCACCTCACCACCGCCGACAACATGACCACCGATTGGCTGGGCCCACGCATCTACCGGCCGAGCCTCGAGGAAGTGCTGCATGGCGCGCTCTCGCCATCATCCCCGCACGTACACTACATCACACACTTCCGCTACCCACGCGAGGGTGGGTTCGTATCCTATCTGAAGAAGTTTGTCCCACTGGTAAATCTGAAACTCAATCACGAGCTGGTATCGCTCGACCCCCGAGCGCGACAGCTCAGTTTCTCGAACGGCATCGTGGCAAACTACGATGCGCTGGTCTCTTCGGTACCGTTGCCAGATCTCGTTCGCATGATACGTGGCGCGCCACAAGACGTCCTCGACGCTTCCCGGCGCCTGGCTTGCTCGACGTGCGTACTCGTGAACGTCGGCGTGGATCGCAAGGACCTTTCCGATGCGCACATAACCTATTTCTATGACGAGGACATTTGTTTCACGCGTCTCGGCTTTCCGCACATGCTTTCTGACCGCAACGCTCCTCCGGGCACAGGAAGTATCCAGGCGGAAGTCTACTTCTCCGACAAGTACAAGCCCTTGACCGGGTCGCCCGACGACTGGATTGAGCCCGTCATCACGGATCTCCGCCGCTGCGGCCTCTTGCGCGAGGACGACCGCGTCTTGTTCAGCTCTGCGATGGTGTTGCGATACGCCAATATCATCTTCGACCTCGAACGTGCGGCTGCACTCGAGACGGTCCATGGCTACCTCGATGATCTCGGTATCGCCTATTGTGGACGGTATGGAGATTGGGGGTACATGTGGACTGATGAATCATTCAAAAGTGGCGAAAATGCAGCGCAGAAGGTTTTAGATAGAATGAATCCGTGAAATTGGACGCAGGAGGTGAAGTTGAATGAAACTACTCCTGTTCTGTGCAGGCATGGCGAGATCCCCCAACCGGCGGTCATGCCGCGCGGCACCAGTGGCATCCCCGGGGCCGTTGGGGGCTCTTCCCTCACAGGATACGGTCGTGGCAGACACTTCCTTTGCCACATAGATCCACCGGCTGCAGCCAGATGTCTTATATATTAAAAATCCCTTCATCCCCATCTTTTGAAGAAAAAGGTCTAAGGGGCTTCCAGTTTGACCCACTAAGAAATCAAGAGCTGGACATTCATTTTGTAGATGTAATAACGGGACATGATACTTTCTTTATAAGTAAAAAGATTATTCGCATCTATTATATCCTTGAAGGAAAGGGCCATTTCATAATTGAAAATCAGAAGTACGAGGTGGAACCTGGCATGCTTGTCGAAGTTCCTCCGAATGTAGAATATTCCTATTCTGGAACCATGAAACTGCTAATGATTGGCAACCCACGTTGGTTTAGGGGGAATGAGGAAGTTACGAAGAAGAACCCAGATGTGTTTAGTGGACTATCAATGAGCTCACTCTTGTCCAAATTGGGTTTTGAACCGAAATAGGCCCGCGAACTAAAGTGTGCTAGAGAGATTTCCCCTAAGAAACTGTATCACAATCAAGAGACCAAGAGTATGAAGATGTCGATCCAGTTATGCTTGCATCATTTGCGGATAGCAAATAAATTTTTATGTGCAGCGGCTTCTTTACCATTGGATTCGTGTTCATGCGTGTTAGTCGCGAGAACGCTCTAAACTGCGAAGGATGTCACGAAATCTGTAACAGGTTCAAATTATGCCAAAGAAAATTAGTTTTTTGGGGCTGTTTGGCCAGCAAAACTTGGGCAATGAATGCACTCTGCAAGCCATTATCCATAATGTTCGGAGGTACTTCCCGGATGCAGAAATTACATGTATTTGCACAGGGCCTGATGACACAAGAATAAGACACAATATCACTGCATTTCCGATCCTTAATCGCTATGCTAGAGGCTATAATTCCAAAGAGACGCGGGAGAAATACGGTCTGCTGAGGAGATTACTTCGAAAGGTCTTTATTCGAATACCAATGGAGCTTCTGCACTGGGTCAAAGCATTCGAGACCCTGAAGGGCACGTACATGCTCGTCGTCCCTGGAACGGGATTTCTATCAGATTACTCCACACACGCTTTTGGCTGGCCATATTTCATATTCAAATGGTCAATTATTGCAAGGCTGTGCAGGTGCAAACTGCTCTTTGTGAGCGTGGGAGCTGGACCGCTATGGCGACCTTTGAGCAAGTGGTTTATAAAAGTGGCCCTTTCGTTGGCAGACTACCGGTCCTACCGGGACAGTTTCTCCAAACAGTGTTTGGAGAGCATTGGCTTCGCGACGAATAATGACCCAGTTTATCCTGATTTAGCGTTCAGCTTGCCAAGAGCCATGTTTCCTGAATGTGACCATCATGATAGACAGAGACCTGTCATAGGCGTCGGACTGAAGGATTACTACGGTAAGCTCGGTGATTCGCAGCGCGGCGGTAAGGCCATCTATCGCGATTTCATCAACAAACTTGGCACCTTCGTGAGTTGGTTGGTCGAACATAAGTATACTGTACGACTTCTCATTGGTGACACTTTGTACGACGGCCCCGTGAAACAAGATCTAACAGAACTACTGGAAAAGCGTGGACTGAAGTATGAAGATGGGCAGATCATCAATGAACCAATTTCTTCCGTAGAGCAGTTGTCGTCACAGCTTGCAGCAACCGATATAGTAGTATCACCTCGGTTTCACAATGTCCTTCTAGGTCTAATGCTTGACAAGCCCGTGGTCTCGCTTTCGTACCACGAAAAGTTTGCTTCGTTGATGGCCGGGGTAGGATTACCGGAATATTGTCACGATATTGATCACCTGGATGTCGATAGGCTGACTGCGCAAATTGTGGAACTCGAGAAAAGGGCCGCGAAGCTTACGCCTCACATTAAACAGAAGGTACAAGAGTATCGCAATGCACTAGAGGAGCAATACGCTCACATTTTCAATTGAACGCGTGGCCGACCGTCGGGGCATCCGCTCAAGCGTCGCAATTCCGACCTACAGTTTAAGACAAGACTGGATGCTCACACGTGCCTCCGTGCCTACACTGGCAAACAAAAATTTACACAACAATGGGAAGGAAAAACATCGATGCAACAATCGCTTCTTGCCCGAATGTTAAAAATCAGAATTTTCAGAAAATCGCCGGTGGCCGCCTATTTGCGTCTGAATGAGCAACTCTGGCGGCTTTTCCCCACTTCCTTGGCTGCTTTTCTCCGTTCATACGCTGCCTCTCTCCATGCTTTAGCGCGCTTATCTGCAATATCGGAGACAAAACGGTAGTACTTATTTTCTTCGAAACCGTCCAGAGCTTGAATTGATCCGGCGTCTTGCAGACCAAAAACACACAGGCGCTACTTTAAGAATTGCGGTCTTGGGATGCAGCAATGGAGCTGAGGTCTATTCTATCCTATGGACAATTCTCTCGGCACGACCAGACTTGAATGTCGTCACGCATGCCGTGGATATTTCAGAGGAGCTTTTGAAGTTCGCCCAAAAAGGAGTTTACTCCCTGGAAGCCACTGAATTTTTTGGCGCACAGATTTTTGAACGAATCGCCCAAGAAGAAATGCGTCTGATGTTTGATAGGGAAGGGCATGAGCTCAACATTAGGTCGTGGATCATGGAAGGAATCACCTGGCATCCAGGGGATGCAAGAGATCCGGACATAATCAATGTTTTGGGGCCTCAGGACATAGTGGTGGCAAACCGGTTCCTTTGCCATATGGATCCACCAGATGCAGAAAAATGCTTGCGTAATATTGCTCGATTGGTTAGTCCCCGTGGATTTCTTTTTGTCTCGGGAATGGACCTGGATATTAGAACGAAGGTTGCACATGATCTAGGCTGGCAACCCGTCCGAGAGCTAATGGAACAGATCCACGAAGGCGATCGCTCCCTGAGAGATAGTTGGCCCTGGCGATACTGGGCACTGGAACCATTGAATAAAAGAAGACGCGATTGGGAAATCCGTTATGTCGCGGCTTTCCGGTTATGGGTCAATAGGTCACTTTCTGGTTTATGGCTTTCCAAAGTAATCTCTTATTTCGACACTCAACTTTCTTGTGGTCCTTTTGGAGTTTTAACCACATAGGAGCCCCTTTAGTGGAAGGGCTCATCCCAAATGAGTAATGCCTCCATCGACAGAGAATATAGTAAGCCACGAGTACTGATGTTCTCTCAAAGAAACATTTTCGAAGGGACTCTTTTTCGGTGTCCCATTTACGAATTTGAAGACGTCATCCACCAAGTTGATTCAGTCGACCTGCTGGCACCACAGCCTACAAAGTGGTTCAAATACGGCACTAGAATTGCGAACCGACTTGCAGCAGATTATGCTTATGCCATTAATCCTGGTCTTCCCAAAATAAAACTCAAAAATAACTATGACTTATTGTTTACGGTCTGCGGGTTCCCAAAGGATTTGCTAAATTTCAATACCGTTACAAATTGGAAAGATTACTGTAAAACTTCCATTTGTTTGTTGGATGAAATTTGGGTAAACCAATTGTCAAAATATGAATGCTTTTTAAAAATTCTATCGAAATTCGATTATGTCATGCTCTATTACAGTCAGAGTGTTAAAGCAGTTAGTGAAGTGATTGGGGATAAATGTTTCTTTTTGCCTCCTGGTGTAGATGCTATTCTATTTTGCCCATATCCAGAACCGCCTGAGAGGGTTGTAGATGTTTACAGTATTGGGCGAAGATCAGAGGTAACACATCAAACACTTCGAAGAATGGCAAAAGAAAATAGGATATTTTATGTTTACGATAGTATGATTGCGGCTGATGCCATTAGTGGAAAAGAACACAGATTTCTGGTAGCAAACATGGCAAAGAGGAGTCAGTACTTCATTGTTAATCCGGGATTAATTGATAAACCTGAGATAAGGGGCAAGCAGCTTGAGACTGGAAATAGATTTTTCGAAGGAGCTGCCGCAGGTACAATTATGATAGGAGAATATCCAAGAAATGGAGAATTTGAGAAGCTTTTCAACTGGCCAGACGCAGTGATTCATCTACCTTTTGATTCTGATAATATAGGTATAATCATTAATGAGCTCGATAAACAGCCTGACAGAAAAGAAAAAATCCGCAGAAATAACGTGGTACAGTCCTTGCTGCGACATGATTGGGTATATCGCTGGGAAACCGTGCTTAAAACTGCGGGGCTTGAACCTATGCCAGAACTCTTGAAAAGAAAAAAACGTCTAAAAGATCTTTCCGATATAATAGAAAAATAGTAACAATATCATTCAAAGGTAGAGATGTATTGAAGTTGAAGGAATATTTCTCGTATCCGCTTCTGAGGTTGAGATTACAAGCGTCTCCCAAGTGACATGGATCCTCAACGGAGGACGGCCCCTCCGGCACGTTCTCTGCCTCGGTGCTCACTCCGACGATCTCAAGCACGCATTGCGATTGAATAGACTCTGTGCGGTCAACTGGACGGAGCGTTACACGGCCATGAAACCCTTGGTGTCAATCCTCATACCGGCTTTCAATGCCCAGGAGTGGATCACGGACACGATTAAGTCGGCGGTCGGACAGACATGGCCAAGGAAAGAGATCATCGTCGTTGATGATGGTTCTCGCGATCAAACGCTGGCCATTGCTCGTCAGTTTGCCTCCAAGGAGGTATCTGTTGTCGCTCACGCCAACCAGGGTGCGGCAGCGGCCAGGAACCACGCCTTTTCGATCTGCCAGGGCGATTATATCCAGTGGGTGGATGCTGATGATCTCCTCGCGCCCGACAAAATCGCCAGACAGATGGAGGCAGTGGATCACGGTGCAAGCAAGCGAATGCTCCTCTCTTCAGCGTGGGGACGATTCATGTATCGCCCCCAGAGGGCCAACTTCGTTCCGACGCCGCTCTGGTGTGATCTGCCGCCGGTTGAATGGCTGCTCCGGAAGATGGGGCAAAACGTCTGGATGCAGACCGCGACGTGGCTCGTGAGCCGCGAACTGACGGAAGCCGCCGGGCCGTGGAACACGCAACTCTTGGGAGATGACGATGGCGAGTATTTCTGCCGCGTTCTCCTGGCGAGCAACGGTACTCGATTCATCCCGGAGGCCAGGGTTTTTTATCGCATGTCGGGCACCAACTCCTTAAGCTATATCGGTCGATCCGATCGGAAGATGGAAGCTCTGTTTCTCTCCATGCAGTTGCACATCGGTTACCTTCGGTCGTTGGAAGACAGCGAGCGGGTTCGGGCGGTTTGTGTGAGGTTCCTGCAAGACTCGCTGCCCTGGTTTTATCCGGACCGGCTCGATATCGTTAAGCAGGCGGAGCAGCTCGCTGCGACTCTCGGGGGTCGGCTGGAGGTCCCGCGTTTATCCTGGAAGTACGCCTGGATCCAGAAATGCTTTGGCTGGCCTCTGGCCAACCATGCACAGATCTTAATGCGACAACGCCGGGGGTCCATGATCCGATTCTGGGATAAAGCCCTGTCTCGATTTGATAGTCGAAATCTTGGGAGCTAATGCGGAACCAGAGGTCTCAGGCGAATGTGCATCGAGACGACAGTCTGCGGGCCATCGACGCTGTCTCCGGCGCATATCACATGAGTGAGGAGAATCTGTGCACAGCAAGGGTCGAGTTGGCCTCAACGACCGCTGGTGTGATCCGGGCAGTTGAGGGGGACGAGACTGGTGCGAGTGACGTCGCGCTGAAGGATCTGAAGCGGAAGACGGCCATGGGGGCCTTGGCTTCCACCGGCGCGCGGGCTGGTTCGTTTGTCCTGCGCACCGCCTCCTTGATAGTCCTAGCACGCCTTTTACTCAAGGAAGACTTCGGTTTGGTGAACATGGCGACCGCGTTCACAGGGTTCCTTTGGTTGCTCATGGATGCGGGTCTGTCGTTGGCCACGGTTCAAAGTGCTTCCATTACAAGAGCGCAGACCTCCACTCTCTTTTGGATCAATCTCGCCGTGGGCGGGTTGCTTGCCTTGGTGGCTGCGGTTACCGCTCCGATTCTCTCCGCGTTCTATGGTGAGCCGCGGCTGTACTGGGTGACCGTGGCTTTGGGAACGAGCTTTATTTTGAACGGCGCGGCAGCGCAGCATCGGGCGATGCTGCAGCGGAGTATGCGGTTCGCGGTCCTGGCGATCATCGATATAGTTTCCCTTGTCTTCAGCATTGCGGCGGGCATCGGCATGGCGGTGGCGGGGCACGGCTATTGGGCGCTGGTAGCGATGATGATCAGCCAACCGGCGGTCAGTGTCCCGGGCGTGTGGCTGGCCGCTGGATGGATTCCCGGGATGCCGCAGCGGCGGTCGGGCATCCGGTCGATGCTAGTCTATGGCGGCACGGTTACCTTGAACAACCTTATTACTTACCTGGCCTTCAACGTCGACAAGGTGTTGATCGGACGTTTCTGGGGCGCGGAGGCGTTGGGGATCTACGGCCGGGCTTACCAACTCATCAATTTGCCAAACGAGAATCTAGGCACGACAATCTGGTTGGCGATGTTCCCGGCCTTGTCACGTGTCCAGAATGATCCCGTACGCCTGAGACATTATTTTTTGAAAGGTTACAGCCTCTTTCTGTCTCTGGTCATACCGATAACCATGGGGTGCGCGTTGTTTGCTGATGACATCATCTTGGTTTTTCTCGGGCCGAAGTGGCGTGAAGCGGCGGACATCTTTCGTCTGTTGGCGCCAACCATCCTGGCCTTTGCCTTCGTCAATCCATTTGCCTGGTTAATGCTGGCCAGCGGTCGGGCGGGCCGGTGTTTCCGGATCGCGTTGGTGGTGACCCCAGTGCTGATTCTGAGTTACGCCCTTGGTCTGAAGCACGGGCCCCAGGGGGTCGCCGTGGGATTCTCCATCGCCATGGTCCTTGCCACCGTGCCCGTACTGCTGTGGGCAAAGCACGGCACGTTGATAACGATGCGGGACATCCTCAGGGCGGTAACGCCCTCCTCGGTGTCCATTGCCATAGGAGCTGCTGCAACGCTGGCCGTTCGACCGATGGTGGATCCCGTGGACCCGGCGTTCGTGCGGCTGGTCGTGGACTCCACCGTCTTGTTTGGGGTTTATCTCTTCAGTCTACTTTTCATCATGAAGCAGAAGTCGGTGTATATGGAGCTGCTCAGAGAAACTGGGCTTTGGCCGGTTGGCAGCCGACGGACGGACGGGGAAAAAGTATAGAAATTATGCCGTTTGATTTCTCAGTTTCCATCATTCTCTGTACTCGTGACCGCGCCGCAGGGTTGAAGCAGACGCTGGAGGCCTTGGGCAAGGTCCGGATTCCTTCCGGCTGGAAGGCCGAAGTCCTTGTGGTAGACAACGGCTCCACAGACGATACCGCGACGGTGGCGCGCAATGCAAAACTCCAGAAGCT
>Ga0209237_1002774_pt1 | contig 10519 bp, 8 predicted proteins | sample GraSoi013_1_40cm_2_FD_185820 | JGI IMG/M metagenome (GOLD analysis project Ga0209237, IMG submission 185820) | Grasslands soil microbial communities from the Angelo Coastal Reserve, California, USA - Sample 10_02_2013_1_40cm (SPAdes) (version 2) | ecosystem: Environmental > Terrestrial > Soil >...
GTGCTCCCACAGGGCGAGCGCGATGTTCGGCGTGCCGTAGTAGACGGTGCAGCGCTCGCGCTCGATCAGGGCCAGGGCCTCGCCGGCCTCGAACTGCTCCTGGAGCACCACCGAGCCGCCGTGGGTCATCACGGCGAGCAGCGCGTTCTCGCAGCCGAAGCCCCAGAAGAGCGAGATGCCCATCCACATGCGGTCCTCCGCCGTCAGGTGCTGGCGCTCGCCGATGCTCCACATGTTCTCGATGAGGCCGCGGTGCTGGAGCTGGACGCCCTTGGGCGTGGACGTCGTCCCCGACGTGTAGAGGATGTACGCGACGTCCTCGGGCATCAGCGCGCGCTGCCCGGCGTCGATCTCGGCGTCCGCGACGTCCCGGCCGAGCTCGGCGAGGTCCTCGAAGCGCGTGAGCCCGGGCCGGTGCTCGCCGCCCAGCGCCACCACGCGGCGGAGCCGCGGCAGCCGCGCCGAGGCCGGTGCCATCTCCCCGAGCGTGGCCAGGTAGTCCTGACCGAGAAACCGATCGACGGTGATCAGCGTGCTGGCATCGCAGTGGTTCAGCACGTACTCGAGCTCGCGCGGGCGCGACCACGTGCTGATGGGCACGAGGGTGGCGCCCAGCAACGTCACCGCGAAGTCGCTGATCAGCCACTCCGTGCGGTTCGGCATGAGCAGGGCCACCTTGTCGCCGCGGCGCACGCCGAGGCGGTGGAGCCCACGGGCCAGATCGCGGGCGCGGGCCCGCCATTGCCCGTACGTCAGCCGTCCGTTCGCGCCGACGACGGCCTCGCGATCGGGATGACGGGACGCCATCTCGTCGAGCAGGTCGGGAAGGGTGCGGCTCCGCGGCATCTCCATGGCGTCGGCGATTATAATCGCGCCGCGTGAACGCCGGCCTCGAGACCTATCGTGGCGTCGTCTACCGCTGGGAGGTCGACCACAACGACCACCTGACGGTCGCTTACTACTTCGCGCGCCTCGGCGACGCGACGCTCGCGCTACTCGACTCGCTGGCGCTACCGTCGGAGTGGGAGGCGCGGACGTGGATCACGGCGGACTGCTATGTACGGTACACGCAGGAGCTGAGGGTCGGCGACATCATGCACGTGATCAGCGCACCGATCTCCGTCGAGGCCGACGGCCTCGTGGCGGGCCACAAGCTGATCGACAGTGGGACAGGCGCGGTGACGACGACCTTCGAGCAGCAGCTGCGGCTCGTTCGCCTCGATGGCGCACCGGCGTCGCTTTCCGCCGGTGATCGCGAGCGCATCGAGGCGCGCCGCGTCACGTGGGACGGCCCGGCTCGCGAGCGGCGGCCGCGCCCGAAGGGCCTCGACGGCCTGCACGACAGCGCGCGCGACACCATCAGGCCGTGGGAGGCGGGCGGCTCGGGGCCGGCGGCGCTGGCCGCCTACGTCCACCGCTTCTCCGCCTCGAACTCGCACGTGCTCGCCGAGTTCGGCATGACGCCGTCGTACATGCGCGAGCAGCGCCGCGGCTTCTCGACGTTCGAGTTCCAGTTCGCCGCGACGAGCGCGCTGCCCGCGGCCACTCCCGTCGTGGTCCGCTCGGGCGTGCTCCACGTCGGCACGTCGTCCCTGCGGCTGTTCCACGTCATGGCCGACGCGCGGACGGGCGCCGAGCTGGCAACGCTGCACCAGGCCGGCGTCCACCTCGACCACGACGCCCGCCGTCCGGCGCCGCTGCCCCAGGACCTCGCGGAACGGGCGCGCGCACTGCTCGTGCGAAATCTTTCCTGATTCCTGGGTCACGCCCGCTACCCTCGTTGTATGAAGCGAGCGTTGCTGGCGATCACGATCCTCCTCGTGGCCGGCGCGGCCGGCCTCTACGTCCTCGTCGTCCGGCCTCTGATCGCTCCTGCCCAGTCCACACCGGCCGTCGAGTCGGCGCTGGCCACGCCCGACGTGGTCTTGCTGGCCGGCGTCAACGTGAAGCAAGCCGCGTTCATCGAGCGCTGGCTGCTCGGCGTGCCGGTCACGGCCGTTGCGCACGACGCGCCGGCTCGCTCGCCGCTCGATCGGACGCTGCTCGACCACCTCCGCGCCGCCCACGTCGACGTGCGCGGCGATCTCGACTACGTGCTGTACGCGCTGTATCGCACCGCCAGCGCCGATCTCCGTCACGCCGTCGTGCTGGTCGGCCGCTTCGACCCGGGCGCGATCGAAGGCTACCTCGCCCGCGAGCTGCACGGCGTGCCGCGCGAGGCGGGTGGCCGCCTGTCCCACGAGCTGACGATGATCGCTCCGACCGACTGCAAGCCCGCCGGTACGTGGATGGTGACCGCCGACCGGAGCTGGATCCTCCTGGCCGATCCTAGCTCCCACGCCGTCGTCCTTCCCAGACTGGTCGCTCCGGCAACCTACGAGCCGGACCAGCTCGCCTGGTGGCGCGGGCTGGCCCGCACGGATCTGGTGAGCGTCGGGCTGTGGGACGTCAAGGACGCCGACCAGGCAGTCCCCCACCCCTTCCAGAAGGGAATGGCAAAAGGGTTATCGACGGAAGCCGGAGTCTTCGCGCATCTCTATTTCGGGCTCGGCGTCCGTACGGTACCGCCGGACGGGCGGCTGCGGCTGGTCCTCGACGCCGCCGATGCGAGTGTCGCCGCGCAGAAGATCGCAGGCTGGCAGAAGGCGCTGAGCGAATCGAGGGCGCAGCTGGCGCAGACGCTCCCGGCGGCGGCCGCGCTCTACGACAGCCTCGCTCTCCAGACGCAGGGCACCCGGAGCACGGTCGAGTTCACGGTCGATCGCAAGCTCGCCAAGAATCTCCAGGGCGTCCTCAACGAGGTGCTCCGCGCCATTTTCTCCGGGTTCGGCGGTCAGCGTCCGGGCCTGGAAACAGCGCAGCGCGCCGAGCGCATCGACACCAGCCCCCTCGCGTTCCAGGCCACGGCGCCGCCGTCCGCTCTCCGCGCGTTCGATCCCGCCGCGCCGTTTGCCGAGGACGTCGACCAGATCCAGGGGCCCTTCGGGCTCCGCGTCGGCGAGCTCCGCCTCGGATCGGACCCCGATGTCGGCCTCGAGCTGGTCGTCGAGAGCTTCGCCAGTACCATCCCGAACGTCACCGAGGACTCGCGGCGGGCTCGGCTCTTCGTCGACAGCGTGAAGTCGAAGGCCGGCCAGGAATTGCTGAGACCGGAACCCTGCGGGCGGGAGCGCAACGATGAGCCGAGCTCGTTCCGGGCGCCCTCGGCTCAGTGGTTGAAGGCGAGCAAAGTCGTGCGGCTGGTCTCCGGCGCCGATCCTCGTCAGCTACAGAGCGTCGCCGGCCACGTCGAGGTGAAGCTACCGACTCGGACCGAGGCTGTCACGCTCTCGCACCCCCAGCCGGGAACGAAGGTCGAGAGGAACGGCGCCACCTTCGTCGTGACGAGCGTCACCGGCGGCACGGTCGGCTATCAAATCGTCGGCGCGCGCGACCGGGTGCTCCACTTCCGGGCCCTCAACGCCTCCGGCCAGCCGCTCGCTTCCCCGAGCGCCTTTTCGTCCGATTTCCTCCTCGGCGAGGGCACCGCCGGGCAGAAGGAGTACGCCGGCGTCGTCGATCGCGTCGAGGTGATCTTCGTCACCGAGGAGCAGGCAGTTCGCTCCCCGTTCACGCTGAGCGATTTCTCCCTCGCGGGCAAGCCGCGCACGGTCGCACGCGACACCACCCCAGCGTTCCAGCCGTACGGCTATCAAGCGCTGCGGAGCGACCGCCCGCGGTTGCCTGGTCCTGGCAAGCCCGAGGCCCTGGCCGTCGTGCCGCTCGATCCCTTCGAGCTGTCGTTCGACAAGGCGACCGAGTACTTCGGCACGCAGCTCGACTTCACGTTCCGGAGCCCCGTCATTCCCAACTTCGAGAAAGCGTTCACGGTCGGCCATCTTCGGTTGACCCGGGTCGAGCTCAGCGACGGGACGACACTGGAGCCGACGCCGGGAGGCGCACCAGCGAAGCATCTGACCGTCAAGCCGGTGTGGGACACGCCGATCCGCTTCGGGACGGCGCCGAAGGACGGCGCGCTGACGACCTCGCTTCGCCTCTTCCTCGATACCAAGGTGAAGCCGACAGACATCAGAGCGGTGCGTGGGGTCGTGACCGTCCAGTTCCCGCGGACGCTGCAGACGCTGCGTCTCGACGATCTCAACCCCGGCCAGCGCGCCGAGCTCCGTGACTTCACCGTCACCGTGACGGCCCGCGGTCGCACGGGCGTCACGCTTCGGGCCAACAAGGATGGGAATCGCCTCGTCTACACCCAGCTCGCCGGCGCCGACGGGCAAGCGGTGCTGTTCTTCAGCCCGAACATCACCGTGTTGCCCGAGGGCGCGTGGCGATTCGAGCTGTCACCGATGGGCGCCCCCGTGGGGGCCCAGCTGATCGTCGCCGACGAGCTCGACCGCAAGGACTATTCGTTCACGCTCATCCCGCGGTAGCCAGGAAGCCGCTCAGGGCTTTATTGAACTTCTCCGGCTGCTCCATGTTCGACAGGTGCGCCGCGGCGGGGATGATTTCCAGGCGCGAACCCTTGATGTTGTCGGCGATCACACGCGAGGCGGCCACCGGCGTCCCCGGGTCGTCTTCGCCGACGATGACGACCGTCGGCAGCTTGATCCCGCTCAGCCGGTCCGTCAGGTTCAACGCCGAGATGGCCTGGCAGCAGCCCACGTAGCCCGCGACCGGCGTCGTGCGGATCATCGTCGCCACCTTGTCGACCACGTCCTTCTTCTTGTCGCGGAACGGCGCGGTGAACCAGCGGCCGAGCGTCGGCTCGACGAGCGGCTCCATGCCCTTTGCCTCCGCCGTGCGAATGCGGTCCTCCCACTGCGGCTTGGCGTCGGCCGGGATGCGGCTCGACGTGTCGCACAGCGAGAGGCTCGTCAGAACCTCGGGCGCCTTGAGGGCGAGCGCCTGCCCGATCATGCCGCCCATCGAGAGCCCCACCCAGTGCGTGCGCTGGATGCCGAGCGCGCGGAGCAGCGCCAGCGCATCGTCGGCGAGCTGATCCAGCGTGTACGGACCGCGCGGCGCCTCGGTCTTGCCGTGGCCGCGCGTCTCGTAGCGCAGCACGCGGAACCGGCCCGTGAGCGCGGGCACGGTCGGATCCCACATGCCGAGGTCGGTCGCCAGGGAATGGCTCATCGTCACGACGGGCCCGTTGGCCGGGCCGTCGAACGTGTAGTTCATCGAGATGCCGTTCGCTGAGATCTTCATCGAGTCCTCCTGAGTCAGGTCTATCGCTCGGCCAGGCGATCGGTGTCGACGTCGACCACCGTCGCCGCGGCCGGCGGAGTCGTCGCGTGGATCCGGGTGAGCTCGTACACCTCCATGATGACGTCGGACGCGTAGCGGGCTTGCGCCACGGTCGACGAGGAAAACCCGCACTCCTTGGCCAGGTGATGGAAATAGTCGAGGTTCCCGGCGTTCGAGAAGACGATCCTCATCCGTCCATCGGGCCTGAGATGGCGGCCGACGCCCGCGAAGAAGTTGCGCAGCGTCGCGTGGGCCGAGTCGCGCATCATCGCCTGCACGGTGGACTCGGGGTTCATCGGCCGAAACGGCGGGTTGGCCACCACGAGGTCGAACTGCTCGTCGGGCTGCAGCGCCGCGAGGGCGTCGATGCGATCGCTCAGGCCGAGCCGGTACGCGTTGTACTTGGCGCACAGCACCGGCATGGTGAACTTGTCGATGGCGACCGCACGGGCGGCGCCGGCGAGGACGGCGAAGATCGCGTCGGCGCCCGAGCCCGTGAACGGGTCGAGCACGGTGTCACCAGGACGGACGCCCAGGTTGTCGAGCAGGATCAGGGAGGCCTTCGCATAGTTCGGGTTGAACGTCTCGGGGAACATCACGTAATCGAGCCCGCGCACCTTGACCAGGTAGGGCACCGGATGCTGCTCGATGGAGTGCGCGATCGTCCCTTGCCATTCGTCGATCTGCAGCTTCAGTGGGGTGTCCATAGTCTCAATCCTTCACCGTGGTCTCAGTCCTTCACCGTCACGAATGCGGCCGGAACATGGAACTCCAGAAAGCTGACGCCCTCGCCCTCGGCGACGCGCAAGCCGTGGCGGTCGCCCATCGGGAAGTACGTCGCCTGCCCGCGCTCGACGATGACGTCCTTGCCGTTGACGGTGAAGCGCGTCTTACCCGAAAGGAATACGAACAGGCTCTCGGCATTCGGGTGCATGTGGAGCGACGTCACCGTGTCCTTGACGTAGACCACGATCATCGCGTGCGCGCGCTCGGACTGGGCCGCGTCCTTGCCGACGAAATAGATGCGCTGCTTCTTCTCGGCGGGCAGGTCGTGGACGGGGGTGGTGGCGCGCGCGGCGGCCACGATGCCGCCGGAAAACCCCGGTCGTTTCGCGGAGTTGGCCGGCGGCGCCAGCACGCTGATCAGCGTGGTCTCGGCGGCGTTCGGGTTCGCGACCGTGAGCTTCGTGCCCTCCGCGATCACGGCGAACGTTTCTTCCGTCATCGTGACCGATCGGCCGCCGCCGCTGACCTTGGCGCCTCCGGTCAGCGTGAACAGATAGCGGTCGGAGCCCTCAGGAACCGCTTCGGTGAGCGTCGCACGCGGCGCGATCCGAATGACCTCGGCGGACATCTCCTTCATGTCTCCGCCGGTGATCGGCGCGCGCTTCACGCCGCTCTCGGCCTCCCGGAACGGAAGACCCGCGAACGTGATGACCCGTCCCATGGCGGGCCCGACTATACACCGGAGGCCAGCTTTCCGCTCTGGTAGTCCTCGACCGCCTGGGCGATCTCCTCGCGCGTGTTCATGACGAACGGGCCGTAACGCGCGATGGGCTCGCGGAGCGGCCGGGCGGCAAGGAGGAGAAAGCGCGCCGGGGCATCACCGGTGACTGCCTCCAGGCGATCACCGTCGCCGAGCACGGCCAGCCGGCCGGCGGCGATGTCCTGCGCGTTCGCGCCGCCGCCGAGCGCTGCACGGCCCTCGTAGACGTACGCGAATGCGGCGTGGCCGGGCGTAACCGCCACCGTCACGCGCGAGCGCGGCTCCATCCTCACGTCGAGATAGAGCGGCTGGGTGACGATCCCCTCCACCGGGCCGCGCACGCCGCCGGCCTCGCCCGCGATCACTCGCGCCCGCACGCCCGGGGCCAGCTCGGCCTCTGGGATCTTCTCGGGTGGAATGTCCTGGTAGCGTGGAGCCGTCATCTTGTTGCGCGCGGGCAGGTTCACCCAGAGCTGAAAGCCCCACATGAGGCCGTCCTTCTGCCGCGGCATCTCCGAGTGCACGATGCCGCGCCCGGCCGTCATCCATTGCGCGCTACCGGCGACCAGTTCGCCCTCGTTACCGACGTGATCGCGGTGATGCATCGCGCCGGCGAGCATGTAGGTGACGGTCTCGAAGCCGCGATGCGGATGGTCCGGGAAGCCGGCGAGGTAGTCGCCCGGTCGATCGGACTTGAACTCATCGAGCAGCAGGAACGGGTCGAGATGATCGAGCTGCGGCGTACCGAGCACGCGGGTGAGCCGGACGCCGGCGCCGTCCGACGTCGGCTGCCCGGTGACGACCCTGGTGACCTGGCGGTCCGTGGCCATTGGTGCCCCTCCCTTTGGCCAGCATAACCCTTGCCCCAAGCGATAGACTGAAGCCGCACCATCTGTCCCGGCGATATGGGCACCTATCGATGGCACGCGACGGCTGACAGCCTCCTCGACGCGCTGCTGGACGCGCGCGCCGTCGAGCTCGAGTTGCTGGACGGGCTCAGCGACACCCAGATGCTCGGCGAGCGTGCTCACTTCCTCGAGCCCCCGATCTGGGAGATGGGCCACGTCGGCTGGTTCCAGGAGCTCTGGCTCTCCCGCTACCTCCACGGCGAGGCGACGCTGCTGCCGGGGGCGGATGCCATCTACGACTCGTTCAACGTCTCGTACACGCGGCGGTGGGACCATCGCTACCCGTCCCGGAAGGGGACGCTCCAGTACATCAGCGAGGTGCTTGCCCGCAGCGTCGGTCGGCTCGAGTCGCGCACGCCGAGCACGGAGGACGCGTACTTCTACACGCTGGCCGCCCAGCACGAGGACATGCACGCCGAGAGCCTGACGCTCATCCTCCAGTCGCTCGGCTACGCGCGCCCGCGCCTCGGCCGCTTCGATCCGGCGGCGGCGTCGCCGCCGGTCGATCCGGGCTACCGGCCGCGTGACGTCGCGGTGCCCGGGGGCACGTTCCTGCTCGGCGCATCGCCGGACGAGCGCTTCGTCTTCGACAACGAGAAGTGGGCGCATCCGGTGGACCTCGCGCCCTTCAGCATCGCCTCGACGCCGGTGACGAACGCCGAGTTCCAGGCGTTCGTGGACGACGGTGGCTATCGCCGGCGCGAGCTGTGGGATCGCCGGGGCTGGGCCTGGCGGCGCCGCGAGCAAGCCGAGCATCCACTCTTCTGGGTGCGCGGCGGCGACGGCCGATGGTACGGGCGGAGCTTCGACGCCGTCGGAGCGCTCGAGCCGTGGCACCCTGTGGTGCACGTCAACTGGTACGAGGCGGACGCGTACTGCCGCTGGGCCCGCCGGCGCCTGCCCACCGAGGCCGAGTGGGAGATGGCGGCAACCGTCGAGCCGGCGACGGGCCGCAAGCGGCGGTTCCCCTGGGGCGACGATGCGCCGACGCCTGCGCGCGCGAGCCTCGACTTCCGCGCCGGCGCCACCATCGACGTGCGAGCCCTCCCCGAGGGCGACAGCCCCGCGGGCTGCCGGCAAATGATCGGCAACGTCTGGGAGTGGGTCGCGGACACGTTCCAGGCCTATCCCGGCTTCGAGTGCGACCCGTACAAGGAGTACTCGCAGCCGTACTTCGGCCAGAAGAAGGTGCTGCGCGGCGGATGCTGGACGACCCGCACGCGCCTCATCCGCAGCACGTGGCGAAATTTCTACATGCGCCACCGGCGTAACATCTTCGCCGGGTTCCGCACCGTGGCGCTCTGAGGCCAGCGCGATGCCCTGTCTGCTCGACGTTCACGCCGACGAAGCACGATCCCTGGCCCGGATGGCCGACGACATCCAGCGCGGCCTCACCGGGAGCCCTCGCATGCTGCCGCCGAAGTACTTCTACGACGAAGCCGGCAGCGAGCTGTTCGAGCGCATCACGCAGCTTCCCGAGTACTACCTGACGCGCGCGGAGGAGAGCATCCTGCGCGACGTCGCCGACGACGTGATGGGCGGGCTCCGGCCGCGCGACATCGTCGAGCTCGGCCCCGGGTCGTGCCGCAAAGTGCGCTGGCTCTTCGACGCGCTCGAGGATGCCGAGAACGTCCGCTACGTCGCCGTCGACGTCGGCCGCGACAGTCTCGTCCAGGCCGTCACGGCGTTGGCCGACGAGTATCCGTGGCTTCACGTGCACGCCGTCGTCGGCGACTTCGAGCGGCACCTGGCCTGCCTGCCGCTCGCCGTGGGCCGGCGGCTGGCGCTCTTCCTCGGAAGCACGATCGGCAACTTCGACCCGATCCCCCGCCGGGCCCTGCTCGCTCAGATTCGCCGGCTCCTGGGCGCCGACGGCCGGCTGCTGCTGGGCGTGGACCTCGTGAAGGATCGCGACGAGCTGAACGCCGCCTACGACGACCCTGCCGGCGTCACCGCGGAGTTCAATCGCAACATCCTGCGCGTGGTCAATCGCACCGTGGACGCCGACTTCGCTCCCGAGAAGTGGCGCCACCACGCCTTCTACAACGTCGCGGCGAGCCGGATCGAGATGCACCTGCTCGCCACCGAGCCCCAGCGCGTCATCCTGCGCAAGCTCGGCGTCAAGCTCGACTTCGACACCGGCGATGGCATCTGGACCGAGAACTCGTACAAATTCACACGCGAGTCCGTCGAGGCGATGCTGGCCGAGGCGGGCCTCGCGCTCGAGCAGTGGTACACCGACGCCGAGCGCCGCTTCGGCCTCGTGCTGGCGCGGCCCGTCGAGTCCGCGTGACGACGCCAGTTCCGCGCACGCTCTACATCCACGACGACCTCTCCGTGGACTTGAGGGCTCAGGGCGAGCACGCCCAGCGGCTCGGCACGGCGCTGCTCGAGCGGCTCCGCGGCGACCGGCGCATCGTCGTCCTGACGCTCGACGAGCAGCTCGACAAGCTGCTCGCCCGCGGCGGCCACGCCCCGTTCGCGGCGACCGTCGGCATCGGCCGGGCCGGCGCCCGTGTGGCCGCGCAGATCCATGCCCGCACTCGCTGGTTCCCCGTGATCCACCGCGTGGACCTCTGGCGCGAGGAGGACGAGGCCGGCGGCTACGTGCTGGCCGGCTCCGCGACGCTCGCTTCCGAGCTCGCCCGCATCGCCGATGTCGACTCGGTGGCGGTGGTCGACGACACGATCTTCTCCGGCCTCACCATGCGCGCGGTGCTCGAGGCGCTACCGCCACGAAAGGACCGCCGCGTTCACGCCTTCTGCCTGCGCGCCGTCGCCCAGAGCCTGCCGGGCGTGGCCGCGCTGGCCCCGGTGTCGGCCGGCGTCGTGGCACCGGGCCGGATCCTCGAGGACGTGAGCTTCATCAACGCGAGCGGTC
>Ga0209237_1002776_pt1 | contig 10515 bp, 10 predicted proteins | sample GraSoi013_1_40cm_2_FD_185820 | JGI IMG/M metagenome (GOLD analysis project Ga0209237, IMG submission 185820) | Grasslands soil microbial communities from the Angelo Coastal Reserve, California, USA - Sample 10_02_2013_1_40cm (SPAdes) (version 2) | ecosystem: Environmental > Terrestrial > Soil >...
CGCCGCTGGATGGGCGGCATGCTGACCAACTTCAGCACGGTCAAGAAGAGGATCGAGCGTCTCCAGGAGCTGCGCAAGATGCAGCAGGAAGGCCAGTTCGAGCAGATGGCGAAGAAGGAAGCCAAGCGCCTCCAGGACGAGCTCGACCGTCTGATGTTCCACTTCGACGGCATCGCCGACATGAAGCGATTGCCCGGCGCTCTGTACGTCGTGGACCCGCGCAAGGAGCACATCGCCGTCACCGAGGCGAACCGGCTGAAGATCCCAGTGGTCGCGATCACCGACTCGAACTGCGACCCCGACCTCATCACGTACGTCATCCCCGGCAACGACGACGCGATCCGCGCCGTCAAGCTGCTGACCGGAAAGATCGCCGACGCGTGCCAGGAAGGACGCCAGGAGGCTGCTGCACGCGGCGAGATCCTGCCCGAGGTCGAGGAGCGCGAGTTTCTCGAGACGCCTCGTTACGTGGAGATCGAGGAGTACCTCGAGGACGAGGAGGACTACCTGCCGACCGTGTCGGAGGAGGAGTTCATCGGACACACGGCCGACGACGAGGAGGCTCGGTAATGGCGGTGAGCATGGACCTGGTCAAGAGGCTGCGCGATCTTTCGGGCGCGGGCTTCAGCGACTGCAAGCAGGCGCTGGAGGAGGCGGGTGGCGACGTCGACAAGGCGTACACGATCCTGCGTGAGAAGGGAATCGCGAAGGCAAGCAAGCGGGCCGGGCGGGCCACAGGCCAGGGCGTGGTCGAGGCGTACCTCCACAGCCCTTCGCCGGACTTTCCGCCTCAGGTGGGCGTGCTGATCGAGGTCAACTGCGAGACCGACTTCGTCGCCAAGGGCCCAGACTTCCGCAAGCTCGCGAAGGAGCTGGCACTTCAAGTCGCGGCCCTGGAGCCGCGATGGGTCACGCGCGAGGACGTGCCCGACGAAGTTCTTGTCAAAGAGAGGGAAGTCTTCGAGGCGAAGGCGCTGCAAGATGGCAAGCCCGAGCAGGTGATTCCGCGCATCGTCGAAGGCCAGGTCGAGGATTTCCTCAAGCACAACTGCTTGATGGAGCAGGACTACTTCCGCGAGTCGGGCCGGACGGTGCAGCAGCTCGTCGCGGAGTACATCTCGAAGCTCCAAGAAAACATCACAGTCCGGCGCTTCGCGCGATTTAACATCAGGGAGTCCTGATCCAGAACGGCACGGTGGGAGACCGATCACCGAAGTACAACCGTGTGCTGCTCAAGCTGAGCGGTGAGGCGCTCGGCGGCAGCCGCGACTACGGCATCGACCTGGAGGTCGTCGAGACGATCGCGGCGCAGGTCAAGCGCGTGCACCAGATGGGCGTGCAGGTCGCGGTCGTGGTCGGCGGAGGCAACATCTTCCGTGGCCTTGCCGCGACTGAGCGCGGATTCGATCGCGCGACCGGCGACTACATGGGCATGCTCGCCACCGTCATCAACGCTCTGGCGCTGCAGGACGCGCTGGAGCGGACCGGCATTCCCGCGCGCACGATGACAGCGATCCAGATGCCGCAGGTCGCGGAGCCCTACATCAGGCGGCGCGCCGTGCGCCATCTGGAAAAAGGACGAGTTGTCATCCTTGCCGCCGGCACCGGCAATCCGTATTTCACCACCGATACGACCGCCGCGCTGCGCGCGGTGGAGATCGAGGCCGACGTGATCCTCAAGGCGACCAAGGTGGATGGTGTGTACACGGCGGATCCCAAGCGCGATCCCACGGCCACGAAGTTCGAACGCCTCGGCTACCTCGAGGTGCTCAATCGCGGCATCGAGGTGATGGACAACACCGCGCTCACCCTCTGCATGGACAACGACGTGCCCATCGTCGTGTTCAACCTGCTGACTCAAGGCAACATCGAGCGTGTGGTGATGGGCGAGGAGATCGGCACGCTCGTGGGGTCTTCGGCGTGATCGACCCATGATCGATCCAATCCTCCGCGAGGCGGAATCGAAGATGACGAAGTCGGTCGATCACTTCGCTGGCGAGCTCGCGACGATCCGCACCGGCCGCGCCAACCCGGCCCTGATCGACAAGGTCATGGTCCCCTACTACGGCACGCCGACTCCCCTCAATCAGCTCGCCCAGATCAGCGCGCCCGAGCCCCGGTTGCTCGTGGTCCAGGTCTATGACAAGAGCCAGATCGGAACGGTCGAAAAAGCGCTGCGCACGAGCGAGCAGGGCCTGAACCCAGCCAACGACGGTCAGGTCATCCGAGTCCCTATCCCGCCGCTGACCGAGGAACGGCGCCGCGAGTACGTCAAGCTCGTGCGCCAGAGAGCCGAGGAGGCCCGGGTCGCGATTCGCAACGTGCGGCGCGACGAGCTGCACCGCATCGAACACATGCAAAAGCAGGGCGAGGTGCCGGAGGACGACTCGAAACGAGCGTCAGCTCGCCTGCAGAAGATCACCGAGTCCCAGATCGAGAAGGTCGACGCCCTGGCCAACCGCAAAGAGCACGAAGTGATGGAGGTCTAGGGTCTAGCCAACTCCTCCCCATTCATGGGGAGGTGGCGGCGTAGCCGCCGGAGGGGCCGGCCGGTACCCTTTGCTCACACCTTGAGCTCTCACGTCCCCCGTCACATCGGGATCATCATGGACGGCAACGGTCGCTGGGCCCGCGGCCGGGGCCGGCCCGCCAGCTTTGGCCACCGCCAGGGCGTCCGCGCGATCAAGCGCGTGCTCCAGGCGTGCGAGGACCTCGGCGTTCACGCGCTCTCCATCTACGCCTTCTCCACGGAGAACTGGGCGCGACCGCGCGCCGAGGTGCGCGCCTTGATGCGCCTCTTCCACGAGACGATGCAGCGCGAGATTGACGAGATGCACCGCCGCGGCGTGCGCATCGTGGTCAGCGGCCGCCGTGACGAGCTGTCGGCCCGCATGCGAGAGCGCATCGACGAGGCCATGGCGCGCACCGCCAACAACACGAACGGCGTGCTCAACGTCTGCCTGAACTACGGTGGCCGGGCGGAGATCGTGGACGCGGTGCGCAAGCTGGTCCGCGACGGATTACCCGCGCAGAAAGTCGACGAGGAGGCTATCTCGTCGCGCATGTACAACCCGGAGCTGCCGGATCCAGACCTGATCATTCGCACCGCGGGCGAGCACAGGGTGAGCAACTTCCTGCTGTGGCAGAGCGCCTACTCGGAGATGTTGGTGACCGAAACCCTGTGGCCGGACTTCGGCGAGGACGAGCTCAAGGCCGCATTGGCTGAATACGCATTGCGAGTCCGGCGCTTTGGAGCGCGGCCCGCTGCTGAGATCGCGGTCGGTTGACCACGAATAATCCCCCGTTGGCCGGGGGCTGGAAGCCGAGCCCGCTGATGGTGCGCATCCTGAGCGCGTTCGTCGTCCTCGGCGCCGTCATCGGGCTCGTCTTTGTCGGGATCTACGGCGTCTATGTCCTTGTCCTGGTCCTCGGCGGCCTGGCGCTTTGGGAGTTCCACGGGCTTTCTGAAGGCATGGGTTCGCGCGCCCCGGCGTGGCTCCTGTATCCGCTGGGCGTGTTCTTCGCGTTCAGCGGCACGGTGCTCAAGGAGATCGACGTCACGCTCGTTTTGGCGCTCGCGCTCGTCGGCGGGCTTGGCGCATTCCTGTTCGTCCCTGGACGGCGGCAAGGCCTCAGCCGGTGGGCGATGGGCCTGGCGGGCGCGCTGTATGTGGGGATGCCCTTCAACTACTACATGCTGCTCTACACCTCCAAGCCCAGCGGCCTGACCTGGACCCTCTTCACGATCCTCGCGGTGGTCGCGAGTGACGCCGCCGCCCTCCTGATCGGTAGCCGCATTGGCCGCCATCCGTTCTTCACGAACATCAGCCCCAAGAAAACAGTCGAGGGCGCCGTCGCCGGCGTGGTCGGATCGGTGATCGTGATGCTGATCGGCGTCTCGGCGGTGCTCGGCCACAGCCCGATCCATGCCGTCGTGCTGGGCGTTCTCGTCGGCGTCAGCGCTGAGGTAGGCGATCTCGTCGAGTCGCAGATGAAGCGCCTGGCTGAGGTCAAGGACACCTCTCATCTCATTCCTGGTCACGGTGGGGTCCTGGATCGCATCGATTCGATCCTGTTTCCACCCATCCTGGTCTACCTCTATCTGATGCTCTTCCACCTGCTCTGATGCGACCCCTCAACATCGCCGTCCTCGGCGCCACCGGGTCGATCGGCCGGCAGACGCTCGACGTGATCGACCGCAACCCGGCGCGCTTCAAGCTGTTCGGGCTGAGCGAAGGCGTGCGCTCGACCAACCGGAAGGCCGAATACCTCGTGCACGGGCACGCGGGCGAACCGGAATTCGACGCCCAGGTCGAAGCGATGGTGACGGACCCCCGATGTGACCTGGTGGTCGTCGCCATCCCAGGGGCCAGGGCTTTGAAGCCGACGATGTCCGCGCTTCACGCGGGCAAAGAGGTCGCGCTGGCGACCAAAGAGGTGCTGGTGATGGCCGGCGCGCTGGTCATGAAGGCAGCCGGCGAGCGAGGTATCCGTCCCATCGATTCAGAGCACAGCGCGATCTGGCAGTGCCTCTGGGGCGAGGAGCGCAAGAACGTGCGCGGGTTGATCATCACCGCGAGCGGCGGCCCGTTCTGGGCCCACCCCGAGCTGGACCTGGACCAGGTGACGGTCGAACAGGCGCTCAACCATCCGAAGTGGTCGATGGGTCCCAAGGTCACGATCGACTCCGCGACCCTGATGAACAAGGGCCTCGAGCTCATCGAGGCGCATCACCTGTTCGGCATCCCGCTGGACGCGATCTCGGTGTGCATCCATCCGCAGAGCGTCATCCACTCGCTGGTGGAGTTCATCGACGGCTCGCTCAAGGCCCAGTTGGGCCGGCCCGACATGCGCCTGCCGATCGCGGTCGCCCTGGCGTATCCCGACCGCCTGCCCAACGCGGTCCCGCCGACCTCCCCGCGGGAGCTCAGCGGCCTCGAGTTCCATGACCTCGACGAGAGCCGGTTTCCCAGCGTCCAGCTGGCTCGGCAGGCGGCTGCCAGGAGCGGCGGGCATCCGGCGGTCCTGAACGCCGCCAACGAGGAGGCGGTCAACGCTTTTCTGGGCGGCGACGTCCCGTTCAGCGGCATAGTGCGGGTCGTGGAGCGTGCTCTCAGCGCTTTCCCAGGCGGCGGAGGCACGCTCGAGGAGATCCTCGAGGCCGACCGCTGGGCGAGGGCTTATATCAGGGAAAACTCGGTAGTCTGAGGGCCGCATGGAAGCCCTCCTGGTAGTCATCGCCGTCGCCGGCATGTTCCTGCTCCTGATCGCACCCCACGAGGCCGGCCACTTCGCCCTGGCCAAGCTCTTCAAGGTGCGGGTGATCGAGTTCTCGATCGGTGCCGGCACCAAGCTCTGGTCGACGACACGCGGAGGCACCCTCTACGCCATCCGGGCCATCCCCGTGATCGGATACGTGCGGATGGGCGGGATGGAGGCGGGCGATTTCGAGGACCCAAGCGGCTTCCACCACAAGACACCCTGGCAGCGGATCCTGATCCTGGCTGCCGGGCCCGCGGCCAACTTCGTGGTCGCGATTCTCCTGTTCACGGGTCTCGGTCTGACGCAGCTCAACGATGACGTCGGCAAGGTCGCGAGGGTCGTGCCGAACTCTCCGGCGGCGGCTGCCGGTTTCCAGGCCGGCGACCGGCTCCGGTCGGTCGAGGGTCAGCCGATCACCGCTCCCGACCAGCTGCGCAAGGTCGAAAACGCCGCGCCGAACGCGGCGATCGTCGTGGCCGGTGTGCACGCGAACGGCCAGCCGTTCACGTACATCGTCACGCCGCAGTGCGACCCCAAGACCAATCAGTGCCAGGTCGGCTTGAGCGTGATGGGCGTGGTCACCGTCAAGGACGCCGTCGTCAACGGGCTGGCGTTCCCGTTCGTGGCCGTGAGCAACATCGTGCAGGGCCTGGGCCAGTTGGTCACTGGACAGGTGCCGGGCGGTTTGCTCGGGCCGAACGGTTTCACGGGTCCGATCGGCATCGCCGACGTGGCCGCCCAATCGGTCTCCTTGGGTCCTGGCACGTACATCTTCTTCGTCGCCCTGCTTTCGGTCGCGCTCGGCTTCACCAACCTGCTGCCGTTCCTGGCGCTGGATGGCGGCCGGATGGCGGTCGTCCTCATCGAGGTGCTTCGCCGCCGGCCCTTCGACCGCACCAGCGAGCTCAACTTTCAGCGCATCGGCCTCGTCGCGCTGCTCGGCCTCGCCGCCGTGATCAGCTTCCTCGACATCCAGCGCATCGCGACCGGCCAGTTCCCCGGCCTGCAGCGCTGATGGCCGTCGTCACGCGCCGCAAGGCGATCCCGGTCAACGTGGGTGGTGTCGTCATCGGCGGCGCCGCGCCGATCGCCGTCCAGACGATGACCAAGACCGACACCCGCGACGTCAAGGCGACCCTGCGCCAGATCCACGAGCTGAAAGAGGCGGGATGCGAGATCGTGCGGCCCGCGGTGCCCGACCGCGAGGCGGCGGAGGCGTTGAAGGACATCGTCAAGGGATCGCCGTTGCCCGTCATCGCCGACATCCACTACGACCACACGCTGGCGTTGATGGCGATCGAGGCCGGCGTGCACTGCCTCCGTCTGAACCCCGGCAACATCCCCGACCGCGAGAAGGTCGCGAAGGTTGTCAATGCAGCCAAGGAGCGCCAGATCCCGTTTCGGATCGGGGTCAATGCCGGATCGCTGCCGGAAGAGGTGCACAAAACGCTGCGCGAGCAGCACCACATCGACCGCGACGACCGCGAGCGCACGGCGGACCGCATGGTCGAGGTGGCGCTCGGCCACTGCAAAATCCTCGAGGACCTCGACTACGGCCCTGGCTACATCAAGGTCTCGCTCAAGGCGACCGACGTGTGGACGAACATCATGGCCAACCGCAAGTTCGCCACGGCGCGGCAGTACCCCATCCATCTCGGGGTGACGGAGTCCGGTCCCGTCGAGGCCGGCAGCATCCGTAGCTCGGTCGGGCTGGGCATCCTGCTGAGCGAGGGCATCGGCGACACGATTCGGGTCTCGCTCGCCACCTCAGACCCGCGAGAAGAAGTTCGCGTCGCGCACGAGATCCTCAAGACTCTCGCGTTCCGCAAGGAGAGCCCGACGCTCATCGCTTGCCCGACATGCGGGCGGCTCGAGTACGACATGGTCCCCACCGTCAAAGCGGTCGAGGCATACATTGCGAAGCTCAAGGTGCCGATCACGGTCGCGGTGATGGGGTGCGTGGTCAACGGGCCCGCCGAGGCGCGACACGCGGACATCGGCGTCACGGGCGGCCGTGGCAAGGGCGTGATTTTTAAGAAAGGTAGCCTTTACAAGACCGTGCCCCAGGAGGAGCTGCTCCCAGTGTTGCTGGCCGAGATCGACGCGATTGCGGCCGAGCACGCCCTCCCGGCCTAGCCCTGCACCGATGAAACAGGAAACCGAAGAACAGCAGGACTTCGTGAAAGACCTCACCAAGATGTCCGACGACTTCGACCGCTGGTACACGGACGTCGTCCGCAAAGCCGAGCTGGCGGACTGGTCGGGCATCCGCGGGATGATGGTCGTCCGCGCTTACGGCTGGGCGATGTGGGAGGCGCTCATGCGCGCCTTCGACGACATGATCAAGGAGAGCGGCCACGAGAACTGGGCCTTCCCGCTGCTCATCCCTCGGGAGTACCTGATGAAGGAAGCGGAGCACGTCGAGGGCTTCGCGCCCGAGGTGGCCTGGGTCACCAAGGCGGGGGGCGCCATGGAAGAGCTCGAAGAGCCGCTGGCCGTCCGGCCGACGTCGGAATCGATCATCGGTCCGCTGATCAAGCGCTACATCCAGAGCCACCGCGACCTGCCCAAGCTGACCAACCAGTGGAACAGCGTCGTGCGCTGGGAGATGCGGTCCCGCCTCTTCCTGCGCAGCAGGGAGTTCTGGTGGCAGGAAGGCCACACATTCCACGCCTCGGCGAAGGAGGCGATGGACGAGGCGCAGCTCATCCTCGGCTATTACCGCGCGATCGCCGAAGACTGGCTCGCGGTTCCGGTGCTGAGCGGCAAGAAGTCCCCCGCGGAAACATTTCCGGGCGCGGTGCACACGCTCACGGTCGAAGGCTTGATGAAGGATGGGCTCGCGCTCCAGATGGGGACGTCGCACTACTTCGGACAGAACTTCGCTCGGGCCTATGACATCTCGTTCTCGAACAAGGCGAACGAGCGCGAACTTTGCTACTCCACGTCGTGGGGTATGAGCACCCGCCTGGTCGGTGCGCTGGTGATGGCGCATGGCGACGATTCGGGCTTGATCGTGCCGCCCAAAGTGGCGCCCACCCAGGTGATCGTGGTGCCGATTTTTCGGGACGACGCCGGCCGCGCCAAGGTCGAGCGTTTCATCGAGACGTGGGCGCCCGAGCTCAAAGCCGCGGGCGTCCGATATCGCGTCGACTGGCGCGACGAGCGCCCGGGCGACAAGTACGCGCACTGGGAGCTGAAGGGCGTGCCGGTCCGCCTCAACGTCGGCGGACGCGACGCCGACGCGGGCCAGGTCGAGATGGTGGACCGGCTTTCCCGCGAACGGGTCAGCTTGCCCGTCTCAGGAATCGGCAAGCGTTTGAGCGTGGAGCTCGATTCGTTCCAGAAGAAGCTGTTCGAACGCGCGCAGAAATTTCAGCGCGAGAACACTCATGAGCTGCGCACGCTCGACGAGGTCGTGGCTCACTTCCGCGAGCGCGGCGGCTTTGTGTGGACGGATTGGTGCGGCGACGGGGAGGAGGAAGCCCGGATCAAAGCGGAATCGGGCGGCGTGACGATCCGCACCATCGACGAGGACTCGAAACCTTCAGGCAAATGCTTTGTCTGCGGCAAGCCGGCGAAGTTCCGGGTCGCGCTAGCCAAGGCGTACTAAGGCCGTCGACTGTCCCGGATAGTCCGGACTATCCGGGGGTTGCTTCGGACGTCAAGTCGCTTTGTCCGGACTAACCGGATATTTCGCCAGGGCGGTCCGAGCGTGGCGCACCTGGGTAACGACTGATCCGGGGGCACGAAGGTCGGCGAATGTGAAGCGAAGAAGGTGGTATCCGGCGTTGACGAGAGCATTCTGCCGGCGTAGGTCGGAAACCAGCCGCTCCTTGTGGTTCTCGCCGTCGTACTCCATGGCCAACCTCCGGTCGGGGTAGTAGAGATCCACACGCCCGATGAAGTTACCTGCCGGGTCGTGAAGCTCGGCCTGGACGGAGGGACGTGGAAGCCGTGCTCTGACGAGCTCCATTCGTAGACGCGTCTCCATCGGTGACTCGGATCGCGGATCTGCCAGCCGGACAGCGCGCCGCAGCCTCTTGATTCCTTTTGCTCCAGCGTGACTTTCTACATGACGCGCGAGGTTCGACAGCTTGACCAGTCCTGCCCGGACGGCCATGTCGACCGCAACGACTGATTCGACCGGATCCCGGCGGCTCGCCAGGTCACAGATGGTCCGAATTGCGGAAGTCGTTCGAAAGCCTTGCCTCACAATCACGTCTGACTCAAGGAGCTCGGCTCGTCTCAGTCGCACTCCAGCTCGAGCTCGAACCGGCACCTCACGTCCAATGGTCACCTCGATGGGATCGCACCAAGCCACATCGAGGCCCAAAAACCAGGCCGCTGTGGAACCCGAGAACGCGTAACTCGCCGGCACGCGCTGCGCAACAGCCTCGAGCTTCAACAGCGCATCTTGCGGGAGGCCCATCCAGGCGTATTGGCCGCGACTCAAACGCGCCCAGCTCCTTGTCTGCAAATCGTCCCACCGCAATCCGACTCGCCTGGCATCGGCGACGGTGAATGGACCACCCCGCAACGCCGGCTGAGGTGAGGGCTTGACGGCCATACCTTCGAGCATCGCGCCCTCGACGGTCGGCGACAATCGAGCCTGTTAAGCCCTGGCCCACCATCGGATAGTCCGGACAAAGCCACCAGGGCGCAGCGGCAACCCCCGGATAGTCCGGACTATCCGGGAAGTTAGGCGGTCGGGTTTTCGAACGCTCCGATCTTCGGCGCGTCGGGATGCATGGACTTCTGCGGCACGAGCGTCAGCGTCCCGCCCCCGACTGCGTCCAGCACCGCCTCCGCGACGTCCGGGTGGAAGTGTGTCCCTGCCCCGGCTCGAACCTGCTCCACCGCCACCTCCAGCGGCATCCCCCGCCGGTAGGGCCGGTCCGACGTCATCGCGTCGATCGCGTCTGCCGCACTCACGATCCACGCAAACATCGGCAGCTCGTCGCCTTTCTTGCGGTCCGGGTACCCCTTCCCGTCGAACCGCTCGTGATGCGACCGCACGATGACCAGCTCGTCGGTCAACATGCGGAGCCCGCTCAAGATGTTGAACCCGACGACCGTGTGACTCTTCATCTTCTCGAACTCCGCCTCGGTCAGCTTGCCTGCCTTCTGCAACACGACATCCGGCACGCCGATCTTGCCGATGTCGTGCAGGCGCCCACCCCGTTCCAACCGTACCCACGCGCCCTGGTCGTCCGGCGAGTAGTGCATCTGCCGCGCGATCATCAACGCGTA
>Ga0209237_1002779_pt1 | contig 10513 bp, 13 predicted proteins | sample GraSoi013_1_40cm_2_FD_185820 | JGI IMG/M metagenome (GOLD analysis project Ga0209237, IMG submission 185820) | Grasslands soil microbial communities from the Angelo Coastal Reserve, California, USA - Sample 10_02_2013_1_40cm (SPAdes) (version 2) | ecosystem: Environmental > Terrestrial > Soil >...
CCCCGCCATTTCTCCCGAGTCGTCTTCATCTTATGCTGCAGCTTGATGATGTCCTCTCGGAGGACGAATCCTTCGTCGAGAAACTGTTCCATCACACGCGATGAAATGGAAACATAGTGCTTGTGCTGGCGAGTGTCACCGATGAGGACCGCACAGTGCTTCCCCGGCTTAAGGATCCGGAACGACTCACGCGCTACCAGCCTCATCGCATCCAAGTAGGGTTCGAGCTTCAGGGTCGAGAGGTCGTCTGGAACTCGTTTTCCAGTGTATTTGATGATCCCTGCATAAGGCGGATGCGTGGCCACTAGATCGATCGTTTCATCATCGACCCTGTCCAGATTTCGTGCGTCACCCCAATACAATCTTATCGAAGGGGGCTTGTAATCGAGGTCAAGAGTCGAATGTGAAAAGTCGATCCTATTGTGTGCTACCATGAGGGCATCGTGGTTAACGTCGACTCCAATTCCATTGCGACCCAAGAGCTTACACTCGACGAGAGTTGTGCCCGATCCGACCATCTGATCGAGAACCACTTCGCCGGGTGCGGAATACCGCAATATCAGGTTTCGCGGTATGTACGGTGACCAATTGCCTCGGTAGTTGCCCTTGTGGGTAGCCCAATCACCACGATCTGGGAAAGACCATACGGTCGAGACCTCAGGCCGGTAACTCGCTGGAGGTGCAAAGGAGTCAAGCTTCCATCTTCTTGCCAGCTGGACTTCCGTTTCCTCGATGAGAACACGATCTTGGTGTTCGAGGAAATCGGAATATTCTTCTCGGTTTACGAGTCTCATCGACCGCAGCTCTTGAGTCAAGTCCGTCTTACCCCTCGAAGCGCTCTGACACTCTCGATGACTGTTCGTCCTCGGTCAGTGATCTCGTACAATCTCGCCTTGGTTCGATGAGGAGTGAGCAGCAGAACGAGGCTTTTCTGCTGGAGCTCCTTGAGAGCCCGGCTGATGTGGCTTATGGGCTGATTGATTGTCTTTGCGAGCTGGCTTGGGGTAGCCTCGGCGCTTCGCAGGAGGTCCAGAATGTGAGTACGGACTTCGGAGGAGAATACGAAGCTAACGAGCTCCCAGTCACTCTCCCCAGGCATCGCTCACCATGAAGTTACTATTTGATTTGTCGATGCTTACCATTTACCTATCATTTTGAGGGCGAAGATGGTAGCTATCCTCGTATCGCCCCAAACCTCGTGCGTCAAGCGTGGCGCCGGAATTCGACACGGATCTCCGAACTGGCGGTGGCGTCCATCGAATGGCCGGCGCCAAGAAAATCGAGTTCGTCGGCATTGCCATATTGAACCGCTATTGGGCGCTTCAGACTCCGGGGATGGAGATCATCGACGTCCACTCAGACCCGAGCTATTTCCCGCGCGGGATCGACCTTATCCTGAAGAGCCCCGGGCGATCGTCGACCGTGACGGCTGACGTGAAGGTTGACACATACATTGGCTCCGATCCCACCCGGAAGGTTCGAGGTCTTTGCAATCCGGACTCCGGAGTCCTTCTCGTCGAGACGCTGAGTCAGCTCCAATACGATCGGCACGACAATGATGTCCGTGGATGGTTCTACACTAGTGAGGCGAGCGAGATTCACTATTACTACCTCGCACTCCTAAACTCTGCCGAAGATCTCAGTCCCTTCTTCGCCGAAGTCAGACAGCTTGTCTCGCTCGGGCGCTCCACGACATCGGTCGAGGAGCGGTTGATAAGAGAGCTTAGAGTCGATCGCGATCTCTTGCTAACCTATGACCTTAAGCAAGCGCGAGCTTGGTTTGAGAACGCTCCCGAGGATGCGCTTCGTGGCTACGCTGGCGCGACGAATCCAACCTACGTGACCGTAAGTGTGCGCGTGGATCGAGAGGAATTTTGTAAGCGGGGACCGGGTCGACTTGTAGGACCAATTTTCGAGCGAGTTCGCCGTAGCGTTGGGTGACTGCCCTGGTGGTGGACGATTGCGCGAGGTTACGACAATCCGAGCGAGATACTTCCAACATCGGCGGGACAAACTCTCCAAGCTAGCTCGAAGGATGGAAACCGAAGCTCAACGAAAGCCACAAGTGTTCCAAAGGTTTCCGCGGACCTGTGAAGTTGGATGCCACACATCCGACGGTACTCGCTCTCTCGGAGATCCTTCCAGACGCCGAGATCAGCGGAGGCTCATTCGCCCACTGGCTTCCTCACCCGACGGAGATAACCGCCGAAGACCGGCCCCGCGTCTTCAAATCGGCATACGACGCGGCGGTCGACGAATGCCTTCGAGGGCTGATCCAAAGCGCGGGTCTCCCAGAGGACACCACCGTGGCAAATGGCCCGGATGGGCAACGTTTGTGGCCTAGAGGATTCGTTGGGAGCGTTACCCACAAAGGCACTATTGTGCTGGGCGCCATTGCGCCAAGATCATTCCTTGAATCTCTAGGCATCGATCTTGAGCGAAGGGGCGGCCGCCACGTTGCAGGAATGGCCGGGTTCATCGCCCCTGAAGGAGTACCGCCTGGAAACGATGCTGATTTCGAAACCTTGCTCGTTTTCTCAGCGAAGGAAGCGGTCTTCAAAGCTTTCTTCGCGCTCCGACAAATGCGGTTGGAGTTCCGCGACGTGCGCCTGCGGTGGAGATCTCGCGACCTCGATTGCCTCGAGGCATCCGCGAAATGTCCGGGTGTGCGGTCCTTTGTCGTTCGATGCAGATGCCTGGACGGTTGGATCGTAAGCGCTGCCGTCCCTGAGCCTTCAGATCGAAAAAGGCCCGGTGCATGTTAGGAAGTCGAACATTGGAGGACTCTTCTTTAGGAGGAGGTTCGATGGAGAAAGGTTAATATCCAGGATAGATGTTAGGAATTCGAACATAAATGGCACCTTCGGACCACTTGCCGGAAGAGGGGCTCGAGAACGCCTTGAGACGGTGGTGGAAGGAGGAGCAGTCAGACTGGGACCGCCGGGTGGATTCATCGAACGCGAAACGACTTCCAGGCGGGGCAGAACTCTGGGACGGCATGCCAACCATTGATTCCAAGGCCGTCACAGAGACTTCGCCCATCTTTGAGCATCACCTAGGGATTCCGTTGGACACATCGAAGATTCGTCCTGGCGGGTATTCCGACATAGAAGATCTGATTTCGGATCTGGTGCCCAAAATGAAGAAGTTGAGGGAATTACGGCGGCCAAAAACTAACGCGGAAGGAGAGATGAAACATGAAGAAAGAGCTTGAACGTGCGTCTCTCGGCAGTCGACTGAAAGAAGCCAGAACATACAGAGGTTTCTCGCAGGAGGAGGTTGCCGACTACATTGGAGTGTCGAGGTCGTCCATTTCACTGATTGAGAACGGCTTGCGAGGGATCGACACCCTCGAATTGCAAAAGCTCGCCAAACTGTTCGAATGTAGCACCGACGAACTGTTGAACGAAGGTCCCTCCAAGGCCGCTGACTCCCAAAGCGTCGCAATGGTGGCACGTGCGGCTGCACGGCTATCCCCGAGTGACCAAGAGGAAGTTCTACGGTTCGCGAAGTTCCTCCAGTCACGAAAGAGGGGAAAGAGCAATGACCACCCGTAGGGCAAGAACGCTTCAGGCTGCTGGTGAAGCGGCTCGAATTCAAGCTCGTTTTCCTCCAGATCCGAGGACAAGTTTTGACATTGTCCGGGCGATCGCAACTTTGGGCTTTCCGATCCTTTTCAGACCCACGAAAGATCTATTGGGGGCTACCATTTCTGTTGGTGAGGATTCGCGGGGGATCCTCGTTACGACGAAACGGGGTTTGGCAATTCAGAGGTTCACCCTTGCTCACGAGCTAGGCCATATCGTACTCGGTCACAAGATGCACTTCGATCTAGTGATAGAAGAGGATAACCGACTCGTCGCAGGAGGAATTAGCCGACAGGAAGAAAACGCGGCGAACGAATTTGCATCCGGCCTCCTAGCTTCACACCATCTCATCGCAACGATAGCCAAGAAGCGGAAGTGGGACGTGTCCCGTGTCGGAGATCCAGCAACGATCTATCAACTCTCGCTTCGTCTCGGCGTGAGCTTTCAAGCGGCTTGCTGGGCGCTCGCAGGAAACAACATGCTATCGGCTGATTCCGCAAAACGAATTGCAGATGAAACGGAAGTGAACGCGCTCAAGACTGCCATAATCTCTCCATATACGCTCCAGGACCCATGGGCGGATGTCTGGACAATTACCGAGGGAGACATTGGATGCCTTCTAGAGGGAGGACCCAACGACATTTTCGCCGTCAATGTGCGAGACAAATCGTCCGCTGGATTCCTATGGGAGCTCGAGACGCCAGACCAAGACTTCGAGGTCATATCTGAGAAGACAGATATCGGCAGAAGCTATGGCAGCGACAGTTCGCGCGTTCTCCTTCTTCGTGCGAGATCGCCAGGACGTCATCAGATCTCCCTGGAACACGTACGACCATGGAGCGGTGAGCGTTTGTCGCGGATTGAAGTCTCCATCGTGAATTTTGGAAAGGAGGTTGATGGGCTTCCGCGTTCAGTGAAGCACGAGATGCTCCTAGCCCATTAGAACTATGATCGGGAACCTGGAGGTTGACCTCAGACCGAAACTGGCAGCCGTGCGTGACCAGGGCACCAGGCCGACCTGCTTAGCGCACGCCGTCTCAGCATCACATGAATACGTTCGTGGCTCATTGGTTCACCTCTCGGTAGAATATCTGCACTACTTTGCGACCGGCGGCACTCCCACGCACGGCAGCACGATGGCAGGCGCGAGATGTGCGCTAGAAGACAGCGGGCAGCCAGAGGAGAAGTTCTGTCCGAGCTTCCACACGGGTCCGCCACTGGGTTGGACCCCTAAGACAAACCTTGCCGTATTTCGGAGACGATCGGACAATCTCCCGCCCACCTGCGAGAATGTAGAGAAGGCGATCCGCGGAATGCGGGCGCCGGTCTTGGGCATTAGCTTACCTCGCTCTTTCTTTCGTCCAACGGAACCGTGGGTCATTATGCCGGGGAATCTGATTCTTGGCCTTCATGCCGTAATCGGAGCTGGCATTGGATTCCACAGAAACGAGCTGGCTATCCTCATTCGCAATAGCTGGGGGATCGGTTGGGGCGACCAAGGCCATGCGCTACTCACGTCCGAGTTCCTAGACCATCATCTGATAACGGCCATGGTTCTCACAGAAGCGGTGGCCAGATGACGACAAAGGTTTTTTGCGCCGAGACGAGGGTGGAAGCTTGGTCGGCGGCAACCGAGTATTTGCTCGCGAATGGAGACGCGTTAAACGTAATACTCGACATCTCCTCTCCGGTGGTGGAAGGCGAAGTCGGTCGTGCTGCGCGAAAGATGCTCGATGCGCTTTACCTGAAGGAGAAGCAATTGCCTCTACACTCAGTTGCCGAGACAATCTTTCCGGCATGGGAGTATCTACATCGAGGCAAGCGAGGAGTCTACACGAGGTACCCGGGAGAGTACCGCGTCCTGAAGAAAGGAAGCCCGTTGCAGTGGGGAACATACGCATATCGACTCATATCAAGGACGGACGCAGCTGGCAATGAAACAAACCCGTTGGACCTGCTAGTGGCGAAGATGCGTCGAATCCGAACTGAAGGATCGATCAAGTATCGGTCTTGCTACGAATTAGGCTTAGCGGAAGAGTCCTATGAGCTCCCGCTGTATGCCAATGCCAGTGATGGAAGAAGACTGCGCGGTGCGCCATGTCTGATGCATCTATCATTCAAACTCGTCGACGATATAGTTCATCTCACTGCTCTCTATCGAAGTCACGACTACAGATATAAGGTTCCGGGAAATCTGCTCGGGCTCGCTCGCCTTCAGGCATTCGTCGCACACGAAGTTGGCGCTGAGATGGGAAGTCTCGTTGTGCACTCCACGCTCGCATTCCTCGACCCAGCCGGGGGAAAGAGCCCGTTTAAGAAGCTGCTTAGTGATGTAGCGAAGGTACAACATGGGCGGAAGTAGTGCTAGGTGGCTCAAGGAGTTCGCTGAAGACGCGAGTTCCACGGACCAGTTCATCAAGCATCCTCAACATCTCGAGCTTCTTGGATTGGGGCTGCTGGGGGAAGCCGGAAGCATTCTCGCGGAGGTAAAGAAGGGAATGCGCGAGGGTCCCGCCTACCTGGGGTTTGGGGTCAAGGTCCAGGAAGAAATCGGAGATTTTCTATGGTACTACATTAGAATTGTTTCAGTCTTAGACCCCGGTCTGCTGGAAGAAATCAGCCGGCATGGCCGCTCGAAGCCAGCATCGAAGAACAAGAATGAGCTGGACCAAATTCTTGAATTTGGCGTGGTCGTGGGGAACCTCTTTTCCATGATTCCAGACATCAAGGGCGAAAGTCCGACGTGCATTAGAGAGGCTTTGCGACCGGTGTGGGCCCAGTTACGGGGGGTTGCAAGCGTCGCGCAAGTTCCGTTGAGTGAGGCGGCGCGCGGGAATGTTCGAAAACGCTCGAGTCGTTGGCCGACCGAGCTCAGGCCGCTACCCGTTTTCGATGACGCATATCCGTCAGAAGAGCAGCTGCCGCGCCAGATAAAAGTTGAATTTCTCGAACGGAAGAGGAATGGCAGCCCCGTGGTCATACTTCGGATTAACGGACTGAACATCGGGGATCGACTGACCGATAGCATTCAAGAACCAGATGAATACAGGTACCATGACGTTTTCCACTTTGCACATGCCGCTTTCTTGGGCTGGTCACCAGTCGTTCGTTCCCTACTCCGCAGCAAGAGAAAGAGCCGACCCGCAGTCGATGAGAACGAGGACGGAGGGAGGGCCCAAGTAATCGAAGAGGCGATCTCCGCCGTAGTCTTCGCTCGTGCCAAGGAGCTCCAGTTCTTCGACGGGGTCAATCGGATCGACTATGAACTACTCAAGACGATTCAAGGGCTCACTAGAGGATACGAAGTCGAACGAGTCCCTATGTGGCAATGGGAGAAAGCCATCCTGAAGGCCTACGAGGTGTTCCGGAAGCTCAAGACTAACCATGGTGGTCGCGTTCTTGTTGACCTCCAGAAGCGCGATCTTGAGTATCAGCCAAGTAGTTGGTGAATGAGATTGGTACTTGCAGCTTCCACTTTGGAGGATACCACTGTGGAAGCGGCGCGGAGTTAGGGTAAAACTTGCGCTTGAGCCGCGTCCGGGAGGAACCACCGGTGAAAGTGGGAAGGGCCGCGCGGGAATACTTGTCAACCTCGCAGAAGAGGTTTTGATGGTCGACGAGCTGCAGCTGACGCCCCCAAAGCGTATGAAACCTGAGGCCTAATCTCTCAAACTCATCCCCTGCCATCAACGCGACGGTCTCGATGGCTTGTTCGGGCGTGACATTTCTGAGCCTAGAGAAGCATTTGCGTATGCCGGCCTTCGCCCCTGGTCCGGCAACGACGAATTCGTTCTCTGAAAAATCAAGAATATTGCTGTAGTTGAGGTCAACCGAAAACTGGAAGGCAAGGAAATTCCCGAATGACGGAAATGAGCGCAAGATTTCGAAGACGTCCGAGAACGACTTCGCCGAGCGGACTCTGTCAGAAACTCCCCCAACCATCATCCTTTCTAGCAGGTGCAGGTGATTCCGATGCTTGATGCGACTGCCGAACGGCGGGGACGGCATGATATATGCGCCCGAATAGATCCTCTCGCCGGATGCGGCGATGGAGTCCAGAGCCCGTTCATAGGAACGATAGTCGAAGTTGCGCCAAGTTAACGGCCCAACCTGCGATGCAAGGCGCTCCCAGGTTTCGATTCTGTTGAAAAGGCGGAAAAGGAGTGCGCGAAAGAACACCTCATCGGGGGCTTGATCTCCACGATACAGTACATGGCGAATCAGGTACTGACTCACTCTGTCCGACGCTCTGTAGGGGTTTGTGAAACGGTACGTCGAAAGAATTGGGTCGTCAGTCAAAGGTGGTTTCATTCGAGCTAGGCGGCGCATGAAGATTTCCTGTCGCGCAGCGGCAAAACGCCAATACATGTCGAAAACGGGAGTGGTCGTCAGCAATCCGCCATCTGAGGTCCTTATCTCACGCGGGACGCTTGAAGCACGTCCGCCGGACGTCACGACTTGCGTGCTGCCAGCGGCTGAGTTGGTAGGGAGCCGTCGCGGCTCCAGAGCCTTCATCCTTCTGACGATAGGAATAGCCCGTTGGGGCACTTAAGCATGCACGGTAGCCAGCCACCACTGTTTCGTCCTCCCTCAGCGCTAATACCTGAGGACGGTCACGTCCCCGGGAACGCGCGAGGGGGGGAGAACCCCTATCAATACCTGGTGGACTGGATGGCGAAGTGCACCCTGGAAAACGAGGCCGCAGAGGTTCCCGCCTAAACCGCGAGCGGGAAATCGCATTAGTCAGAGTCAGGCACGGACGATGCTGAGCATGGTAAAGCGCTCGCAGTGGCGTTCGATAGCGGCCTAGCGCAACCTCAAAGTCAAGAGACTCGCAGCAAGGGCAACAATGAGAGCACTTAACAAGCTGATCAGAAAATTCACTTTCCAGGAGAGCCTTTCGACCGTTCGATTCAATCCGAGTAGTGATACAGCCGGACCCTTGGTGGAGGCAATCCACTCTGATTTCAATTGATTGATCTCCTGGAAAGCGGAGCCCTGCTGCCTTGCTTGCGCTATTCCATCCAGATCCGCGAAGATTATCATGAAGACTCTGTCACCGCTTCTCATGACTACCGGATTCGGGCCAGCGTTATACACCGAAAAGACGAGATGTCCTTTGAATCCCGGATCGACATGGAAACCGCTGATGTTGACGAGGCCTCTGATAGCGATCGAAAACCTCAGAGAGATGAAAGCTGCATGCGAGTCAGGCATGCTCAGTTCCTCCCAAGTCATCAAGAGCGCAAATTCACCCGGTCGAATCACGATGCTGTCTCCCTCAGCGAGAGTTCTGAGTGTCTTTTCGGAACTGATGTATGCTTCCTTTCCAAGTCGGAGGTCGTACGACCACGGCCCGAGGCATTGGGCGCTGTAAGTATCAGGCGTGATGAGTCCGTTTGCGATCAAGGGCTCGATGCTTTTTCGTGTCAGGAATCCTGAGTGCGTTTGCATCGGCATCTCTCCTGTCCGATCGCGATCCCATCATTCGACAGTGCCCTCACTTTCGCGACGCAAAGGCCCTATCGGAAGGGTCAGCCAAGAGCGAGAAGCTTTCTGTGTATAAGGCGACTCACACGACCTCCGCCCGAAGGGGGAAGGGGGTCCTACGCGAGTTCGTGGGAGATTGCCCCTCGGCAGCTCGAGCCCGTAATGGGCTGTTGTCTACCACCGGGGCAAAGCCCTCATCTGATAAAGCAGGCCGAGCAGGATGAACAGGATTGATGCCATAAGCATGGCTTTGAATGCCTGTACCAAACTTATCTCGGCGTCAGCGCTTTTGATTCCGAAAATCTCGGCCATAAATCCGCGCATGGAAATCACCAGGCTCCCAAAGAAAGCGAGCACTAGCCCAATATAGATTGACAAGAGCCCGGGCTGGGAGGTTGTGGATGCAGAGAGGAGGGAAGCAGCGATTAGGAACGTCAAGATGATCAACAGAGCTTCAGAACCGATCATCTTGCGGAAAGCATTCTCCGATTCCTTGGACAGAGGACTCATGTGCCAGAGAGCGCTAGATGTGCCATCAGGGTTTCGCTGCGCCGAATTTCCGGACGAAAAGTCATCGCCTCTAACGCGCGGGCATCTGATGCGCCGGGCGAACCCTCATCGGGCACCAGGGACTAGCCCCGGGGACATGGCGCCGATCATCGCGGGCCGGGATCTCCGGAAATCCTGGGGCGCCACGCTCGTCCTCGAGCACGCCGACTTCCTCCTCCAGGCGGGGGACAAGGTCGCCCTGGTGGGCCCGAACGGATCGGGAAAGAGCACCCTGTTCCGGCTCCTCGCAGGCGAAACGAAACCGGACCTGGGGGACCTCGTGAGCAAGCCAGGTCTTCGCTACGGCTACCTCCCGCAGGTCCCGAACGTCCCGCCGGAGACGGTCGTGCGGGACGTCCTCTCCGCCCCGAGCCCGGAGGCGCAGCGGATCGAGGCGGAGCTCGCCGGCCTCGAGGCGTGGATGGCCCGCCCGGACGCCTGGGACGCCGCGGACGCGAGCGCGCGCATGGCCCGTTACGAATCCCTGCACGTCGCCCGGGGCGCCGCCCGCAGCCAGAGCGTGATCGTCAACGACCCGATCCTGAACGACCTGGGCGTCGGCGAGGAGCTCCTCAACCAGCGGTTCGGCTCCCTCTCGGGCGGCGAGAAGTCCAAGGTCCTCACGGCGCGCGCCCTCGCGAACGCGAAGGAGAAGGACGTCCTCCTGCTCGACGAGCCGACGAACCACATGGACGTCGACACGATCGAGACGATCGAGGGCTTCCTCCAGGAGATCGACGCGGCCGTCCTGCTGGCCAGCCACGACAAGTTCCTCCTCGACGCGATCGCGGACAAGGTGATCGAGATCGACCGTCTGCGCACCCTCGAGTACGTCGGCAATTACACGGACTACCGGGTGCAGCGCGACGCGATCGCGCGGGCCCGGG
>Ga0209237_1002780_pt1 | contig 10512 bp, 13 predicted proteins | sample GraSoi013_1_40cm_2_FD_185820 | JGI IMG/M metagenome (GOLD analysis project Ga0209237, IMG submission 185820) | Grasslands soil microbial communities from the Angelo Coastal Reserve, California, USA - Sample 10_02_2013_1_40cm (SPAdes) (version 2) | ecosystem: Environmental > Terrestrial > Soil >...
CGAGCGGCATGTATTGCTCGAGCGCCTGGATGGTCGCGTAGTGGCTGCCCGACTGGTAGCCGACGGAGATCGGCACCCCGGCCAGATCGTTCGGCGCTCTGACGCTCGACTCCGGCGCGACGAAGATGCCCGCGGGCGAGACCGAGTACGCGTCGGCGTAGAGCTTGCCGTGGCCGGCGGAGGCGGCGACGTTGATCGTCCAGTGACAGGCGGCGCTCACGTCGCACTGGCGCCCGCGCTCGATCGTCTGATACGCGCCCACCCGGTTGCCGAGGTTCTGGCGCCTGGCGTCCCTCGTGCCGATCGACTCGCGAAACTCGTAGTCGAGACCTTCCGCGGCGAAATAGCCCTTCTCCTCCGCGACCCACTCCTGCAACCGGAAGTGCGGCGAGATCACGAACTTCGCCAAGGTGGCCTCCTTGTCCCGGGCAATCGCGCTGAGGATAATACTACCCCCTGGAGGATCGCCATGACGACGCCGCGCATCGGTCTCATCGTCCCGGCCAGCAACACCGCCGCCGAGGTGCAGTTCCAGCGCTATGCCCCCGCCGGGGTCGGCGTGCACACCACGCGCCTGCGCATGACCGGCCAGTGGTCGCGACCGCTGCGCGACCTCGCCGACGACATCACCCGGGCCGCCGAGGCGCTCTCCGACACGAGCCCGGGCGTGATCGTCTTCCACTGCACGGCCAACTCGATGGCCGAGGGCCAGGCCGGGGAAGCGCGCATCCTCGAGCTCGTCGAGAAGGCCAGCGGCTGTCGCGCCCTCACCACGGGCCTCGCCGTCAAGGAAGCGCTCGCGCAGCTCCGGCTCCGGAAGCTCGTGCTCATCAGCCCGTACGTGAAGGCCACCAACGAGCACGAGATCGAGTTTCTCGGCGAGGCGGGCTACGAGGTCATTCACGACCTCGGGCTCGGCCTCTCGGGCGGCGGCGACGCGTATCTTCGGATCACCCCGAAGCAGTGGGCCGACCTCACCGTGGAGAACTCCCGGGCCGAGGCCGACGGGTACTTCCTGAGCTGTACGGCCACCAGCATGATCGACGCCATCGAGGACGTCGAGGGACGCCTCGACAAGCCCGTGGTGAACAGCAATCAGGCCGTGCTCTGGGCCGCCCTCCGCCGGCTCGAGATCACCGAGCCCATCGCCGGCCTCGGCCGCCTGTTTGCCTAGTCCGATCGCGGGTCCACGGGTTGTGATACGGTCTCGGACGACAACGAACTGGAGGAGGTCCAGCCATGGCTGAAGACTGGAATGCGGATCGGGCGACCCTCGCACCGGAGGCGCCGGCGCTGACCCAGAGCGAGATCGACCAGCGTGTCTTCGAGCTCTACGACGAGTACTGCCACGGCAACATCGACCGGCGCGAGTTCCTGCAGCGGGCCAGCGTGCTGACGGTCGGCGGGGTGTCGGCGCTGGCCATGGCGCAGGCGCTGTTGCCCCGCTATGCCCTGGCCCAGACGATCTCGTTCACCGACGCGCGGATCAAGGCCCGGTACGTGACCTACCCGTCGCCCGGCGGCACGTCGGGCACCATGCGTGGGTACCTCGTGCAGCCGAGTGGGCAGGGGCCGTTCCCCGCTGTCCTGGTGATCCATGAGAACCGCGGGCTCAATCCGTACATCGAGGACGTGGCTCGCCGCGTGGCGACCGAGGGATTCGTGGCCCTCGCCCCGGACGGGTTGTCGCCCGTCGGCGGGTATCCGCACCCTCCAGGCCGGTCTCGACCAGGGCAAGCTGCGCACGGACATGGTCAACGGCGCGCGCTTCCTGAAGGCGCACGCGCTGTCCACTGGCAAGCTCGGGGTCACGGGGTTCTGCTGGGGTGGCAGCACGACCAACTTCCTGGCGGTCACGCTGGGCGCCGATCTGAAGGCCGCCGTCCCGTTCTACGGCGCGGCGGCCGAGACAGCGGCGGTGCCGAGCATCAAGGCGCCGCTCCTGATCCAGTACGCCGAGAGCGACGAGCGCATCAACGCGCTGTGGCCGGCCTACGAGGCGGCGCTGAAGGCGAACGGCGTCCAGTACGAGATGCACATGTATCCCGGCACCCAGCATGGCTTTCACAACAACTCGACGCCGCGCTACCACGAAGCGTCGGCCAAGCTGGCCTGGGAGCTGACGATCGCTTTCTTCAAGAAGCATCTCGCTTGATCGCGCGTCTCGCGACCGGAGGAATGCGCGCATGATCACGAAGTTCGGCAGCCTGTTCGCGGGCCACGTCGATCTGGACGACGAGGGGCTGGACGGCACGCCGGCGAACGACCGCTGGCTTTCCGACGAGCGCCTGGCGGAAGTGTTTCCGAAGAGCGAGGCCATCGCGAAGCTGATGGATCGGACCGGCTACGACACGTTCTGGCTGGCCGAGCATCACTTCCAGCGCGAGGGGTACGAGTGCATCCCGAACATCCTGATGCTGGCGCTGCACCTCTGCCACATCACGAAGAACATCAAGATCGGCTGCGGCTTCAACATCGCACCCATGTGGCACCCGCTCCGGATGGCCGAGGACTATGCCACCGCCGACTGGCTGACCGGGGGCCGGGTCATTTTCGGCGTCGGGCGCGGCTATCACACGCGCGAGGTCGAAGTGTTCGGCGCGCCGCTCCGCGACCAGGACGCCAACCGCGAGCTGTTCGAGGAGCAGGTCGAAATCATCTTCAGATCGTTCAACGAGCGCGCCTTCTCGCACCAGGGCAAGTACTACACGCTTCCACCCCAGGTGCCCTACCGGGGGTACGAGCTGTCCGAGATCACGCTCGTGCCGCGCCCGAAGACGCTGCCCGTTGAATGCTGGCAGCCGGTGGTCAGTGCCAGCCCGCGCGCGCTCGACTTCATGGCCAAGCACGGCATCAAGGGGATTATCGGCGGCGGCGCCGCGCAGGGCGGCGCGAACGAGAAAGTCGTGCACGCGTTCCATGAGGCGCGCGCCCGCGCCGGACGGGAGACCAAGCTGGGCGGCGATCTCTGCATCGGCTTCTCGTTCCACATCGCCGACAGCGTCGAGCAAGGCATCAAGGAGGCGACGCCGTTCTTCGAGGAGAACATCAAGATGTTCGCGCCGCTCGGCTTCGTGCCGGGCTTGACGCCGGAGCAAATCGATGCGGTCGCCGACCCCAAGCGGGCGCGGCAGGCCAACCTGCCGACCCTGCGCAACGCGCTCAAGGCCGGCACGTGGCTGATCGGCCCGCCGGAGCTGATCACCGAGCAGTTGATGGAGGTCCAGCACAAGTACCCGGGCCTCGAGGTCATCAACGTCGGCCAGCCGGTCGGCACGCCCCAGGCGGTCATTCTGGAGCAGCTCGAGCGTTTCTCGAAGCAGGTCATGCCGGCCTTCAAGGGTCAGGCTCAAGGAGTGGCACGATGAACCCTCTCGCCCTGGCGCTGGCGGCATTTCTGCTCTCGACAACGCTGGCGAGCGGGCAGACGCCGGCCCCGGCCGCAGCGCCGCCACCGCCGAGCATCAAAGTCGGTGACGCGGCGCCCGACTTCACGGCCAACTACCTGACGGCCGCCGATCCGAACGGCAAACGCGAGCGCAAGGCCGTCAAGCTCAGCGCGTTCAAGGGGCAGAAGAACGTCGTGCTCGCGTTCTTCCCGGCGGCCTTCTCTCCGGGCTGCACGACCGAGATGGCGAAGTATCAGGAGACCAGCGGCGAGTTCAACTCCAACAACACGGTCATTCTAGGAGTGAGCGTCGACAGCGTCTGGGCCAACGTCGCATTCGCCGAGAAGCTGGGGACGCAGTTCAACATTCTGAGCGATGCCAAGCGTGACATCAGCCGGGCCTACGGCGTTTTCGACGAGCAGTCGGTCGTCGCGCGTCGGACGACGTTCGTCATCGATCGGCAAGGCATCGTGCAGAAGGTCTTCATGGCCCAGGAAGCGCTCGACCCGTCGCACGCGCTTGCGACGTGCGCCCTCCTGAAAGAGGTCAAGTGATCCGCGCCTGATCAAGTGAGAGGAGACGACGATGGACATCGGCAAGGACAGGATCGCCTGTGGCCCGATCTGCTTCGCACTGCAATACCGCGACATCGACGGGGGCGCGCCGCATGGCCCGGACGCGGGAGGTGGCAGCCACGCCGACCAGGGTGTGTGTCTCCAGGTCGTCGGTGTCGTGGACGGCGCCGAGCGTGAGCTGCTCCGGTTCGAGTGCTTCGACAATCATCCCCACTATCACTACGACCCGGCGAACAAGAACGTCAGCATCATGCTCGACCCCACGGTCACCGGCAATCCGCTCCGGTGGGCCATGACCCAGCTGCGCCGGAAGCTGCCGGCGATGCTGGGACACGCCGGGTACGAGCAGATCGCGCTGCAGATCGACCCCTCGCAGCTGATGCCCGCGCTGGACGAGGTGGAGACCAAGGCGTGCGAAATGGCGATCTCCAAGCGCCGCACGGTTCGCCACAATCGCGGGACCGACATAATCGAGGCGGGGAACATCCGCTTCGGCCTTGAGATGCGTGTCGCCGGCGGCGGTGACGGTGGCATCGCCATCCACGTGCTCGGCGACATCGCCGGCCAGGAGATCGAGCTGCTCGCCTTCGACTGCTTCCGCATCTACCCGCACTACCACTACGGGCCCCGGTACAAGAACGAGCGGATCTACCTGGACAAGACGCTGGTGCCGGATCCCTTCAAGTGGGTGCTGGAGCAGTTCAAGGGCGGGAGGCTTCCCGGCATGTTGACGCGGGCCGGGTATCCGACGGTAGCGGCCGCTCTCGACGAAGGGCTCATCGCTCGAAAACTCACCGAAGTGGAAGCGAGAGGGCAAGCAATGGCCCAGGCCGGCTAGACTCGATCGTTGGTCGTCGGCGGGGCCCTGATCGCCGACTCCGTCCCGTGATCAAGCGACGGCGGGGCGCTAGCCCGGCGCCCCGCGCAGGAGCGTCACGACCTCCTCTATCAGCCGATCGGCGCGCTCGTCGAGCTCCTTGTCGCCGAGGTTCGCGATTGGATGCGGTACCTCGAGGAAACGGTAGCCCGGCATGCCCCAGCTCGTGGCCATGGCCTCACCCGTCGCCCGGAAGGGCTCGGTCACGACGGCGATGGCCGGTACACCCGCCCGCTCGAAGAGGATCGCGTCGAGCACACTGCTCGACGAGCAGGACCCTCAGTCGCCGATGCCGGAGACGACGAAGTCACTCTGCCTCCGCAGCGCGTCGATTGCCGCCTCGTCCACCTCGTGGCTGGGCGAGCGCTTGCGCACCATGCGAGCGACGGTCATGCCGTGGCGGCGGCCGAGGCGCTCGGCGAGCCGTAGGAGCAGCTTGTCCGAGTTGAACTTCGTGTTCTCGACGAGCCCGATCCTGAGCCCGTCGAGCGAGCCCGGCCGCGGCGCGATCGTCACCTCGCGGCCGACTGGCGCCGCGGTGGGGTCGAAGAGGGGCGAGCTCATGGCATCTCTCCTATCGCGATCGTAACCGCCTTCGTCCACTTGTTACCCCAGCCGGGGAGGCACGCCGACCAGCTCCCGGCGCGGCCCCCGGCGCACACGATCAGGATGTCGTCCGGCTTCTCGAAGAGGTAACGCCAGGTCGTCTCGTCGGCTGGCGCCACTTCGCCAGGCAGACGTGCGGCGCGCTTCAGGTCGGCCACGCGGCGGCGCGTGTGCTCGACCAGGAAGCTCTGGACCTGTCGTCGGGACCACCCACTCTGCCGGAGAACCTCCGCGTGCTCGCCCGCGACGACCAGCAGGGCCTGGTTGAAGCCTTTCACGTTGGGAAGGCCGAGGTTCGAGAGCGCGTCGGCGAAGCAGCGCAGGAGCGGCTCGGGCTCGGCGGCGAGCTGGTTGTAGACCTGGTAGAGGCTATTGGAGGCGTAGACCGTCACTGCGCTCTGTCCCGGGCTGAGCCCGCGCGCGACGTGGAGCGGCTCCCACGGGTGGTCGTCCTCGTTCTCGGCGAAGCAGAAGGAGTATTTCCCGGGGTTGCCGAGCGCGGCGCGGTCGAGCAAGCCCGGCCGCGTCTGCATGACGTTCATCATCGCCAGGCGGACGGCCCGGCCGACCGTGGCGTTGGGGCGCCAGCCCTGGCCGAAGGCGTTGTTGCCGGAGTTGAACCCGAGGCGTCGCGCGAGGGGGCCGTTGACGATCAACACCATCGCCGAGCCGCCGGTGCTCGATGCCGGTCCGTGGTACGCGAAGTCGGGGTGGCAGAGGCCACGGACCGCCGCGGCGACCACGGACATGTACTCCGGCCGGCAGCCCGCGAGCACGGCATTGATCGCCACCTTCTCGGCGACGACAACGGTGTTCCGGCCGGGGATCTCGCCCAGGATCTCGTCGCGACGGAGCCCGGCGCCCGCCAGCATCTCGGCGACGGACTTCTCGGTGGGCGGGACGACCGGGAGCCCGTCGGTCCATCCGCGCTCGAAGTACGCTTCGATCAGGCTGGCGGGATCGGGCTCGGCTGTCGCTGACATGCTCAGGCCGTGACGGGGCGCTTCCAGCCGAGCCAGTCGACGATGGCGCCGCCCATTACCCGCTCGAGGTCACGACCTTTCAGCCACGACAGCTCCTCGGTGAACATCGTCACGCACTGGCGATACGAGCACGGCATGCGGGTGATGTCGGTGCCCAAGAACGAGCGCTCGGGCCCGAACGCCTGGAAGATCTGGCGCAGATAGCCGTGGATGTTCTTGTACGGATAGGGCTGGCTCGAATAGCTCGGCGCGCCCGACATCTTGATGCCGACGTTGGGGTATTTCGCGAGCGCGAGCGTGTCTTTGAGATCGGCGAAGGCCGCGTCATCGGCCAACCCGGTGCCGCCGCCGTGGCGCCCGAGGTGATCGATGTGCAGCTTCAGACGGGGATGCCGCTCGGCGATCTTGGCCAGCGCCGACATGTTCCCGCCGGCCAGCAGTCCCACGGGCAGTCCCCCCCGCTCGCACGCCGCCCAGAACCAGTCGAGCGAGCCATCGGTCCACCAGGCTTTCTGACGCGGCTGGTTGAACGTGAACCGGAACCCGACCATGCCCGGCCGCTCGCGCCACTTGGCGACGATCTTCTCGCGATCCGGGCTCTCGAGGTCGAAATGCCCGAGGATGCAGAATTTGTCGGGGTGCCGGCGCACCGCGTCGACGGCGAGCACGTTGACCGGCTCGCCGAGCGAGCTGGGCGGATGGATCACCGCGCAATCGACCCCGGCCGAGGCCATCTCGGCCAGCGCGTCGTCGACCGAATAGGTCGGGATCTGGCGATGGTGCGCGCTCATATTGCCGTTCTGCCAGAGGTGGATCTGGGAATCGACGATCAGCATGGCGCCCTCCTCGACGTCTTCGCGGGTGCCCCCTTGATACAGCGGGGACATAGGAAGGTCAAGGCGGTGACGCGCTAGAGTAGGAGCGATGCTCCCGCGGGGCCCCTGCCGTGCTCGTGCTGGCGATCCTGGCGTTCGTCTGCAACACGGCCGATGCGGACGTCAGCGTGCTCTCGACACCCGCTCGAATTCGACCGAGCCGTTTCTCGTGAGCGTCAGCACCCGGCATGCCGACTTTCACAATGGCTACTCCCGGGAGCGTTTCAAAGGCTTGGTGCACGCGAACCAACGCACGCGTGTACCGATCGACTTCTACTTCACGCTGGTCGGCCACGGCGTCTCGGCCTACCACCCCGACTAGCAGCAAGCCGACGCCGAAAGCGATGGCCACCACCATGCGCGCCCACCGGAGCCTGCGGCGCTATCCACACGTCATCGACCCGGATGGTCCTCCGTCCACAGCTCGATCGGGGTGTCCCGGCCTCGCAGGACGTGAGGGCCACGAGCCGTCAGCCCCTCGAGCAGTTTCGCATCGGCGGCCTCGCGCTCGATGGCGGCGACGAGCGCGCCGCTGGCCACGAGGCTCGTGCCCAGCTCCCGGGTGAGGGCCTGCAGGCGGCTGGTGACGTTGGTGGTGTCACCCACGGTCGCGAAGGCCATGCTCCGGCGGCTGCCGATGTCGCCGGCCACGACCGGGCCGTAGTGCAGGCCGAGCCCCATGCGCAGCGGGGGCAGCGCGGTCGCCGCTCGCTCGTGGTTCCCACGCGTGCAGTGAGGCCAGCATGCCGCGTGCGCAGGCCAGCGTGTCGGTGGCGTCGCGCGGGCCGGGCTCGGGCACCCCGAACGTCGCCAGCAGCGCGTCGCCGATGAACTTCTCCAGACAGCCGTTGTGGCGGAACACGACCTCCTCCATCCGGCCGTGAAAGTCGCGCAGCAGGGCCATGACCTCTTCGGGCGTCATGTCTTCGGCCATGGTGGTGAAACCCACCAGATCCGCGAAGAGCACCCCGACCGCCTGCCGGCGTACGCGGCCCAGCGGCTCGTCGCGCTCGGCCAGCGTGTCGACGACCTTGGGCGAGAAGTAGCGGGACAGATTCCCCCGGGCGCGTTCGGCCTCCGCCCGCTCGGCCACCAGCGAGCGCGAGCGCCGGACGAGAAGCGCCAGCCCAGCGCTCACCAGCAGGAACACGATGACCTCGTTCTCGTACTTGATGAGCGAGGCGAAGTTCCGATCGAAGTACACGGGGAGCTGGGCGGCGCGGCCGCTGCCCGGAAGGACGATGGTCTCGGGCCGGGTGGCGATCCAGAGAAAACCGAGCGTCCAGGCGACCACGCCACTCAGCCCCGTCCAAAGCAAGAGTCGCGGCCGGAACGAGAAGGCCGCCTGCATGAGGAGGACGAAGAAGTACATGAACGAGGCGTACCGCAACGGCAGCGCCGGCGGCAGGTTCATCGTGTCGAACGGATTGGGAAGGAGGATCGCCGCCGCCAGCGCCAGCGAGTCCACGAGCATGAACACATAGGAGACGATCGGCGGCGCCAGCTGCCGCCAGTAGAGCCAGAACTGCGCCAGGCCGGTGACGAGAAAGAAGGACGCGGTGCCGAGGGTCCACGCATAGGCCAGGCCGCTGTCGGGGTTCGCCATCGCGAGCCAGCCGATGATCACCGCCACCGCGGCCGCGGCCTGCATCAAGCCGCGCCGCTCCTCGCGCGTGAAGGCCGCCTCCAGCCGAGCCCGGGCGCCGAGGTCCGAGATCACCGGGCTATACTACTGCCGGCTCGTATCCAACTCCTCAGGAGGAGATCGTGACCAAGATCCTCACGCCCCCCCAGGCCGCCCCCATCATGAACATCGCGCGCGAGCTGCTCCCACCCGGCATGGAGCTGGTCGTCGCCGACCCGAGCAAGCCCGAGTTCTACGATGCCGCCGTGGACGCCGAGTACTACCTCGGCTCGCCGCGCCAGGGCATCGGCAACGAGTTCTTCCGCGCCGCGCCCAAGTTGAAGCTCGTCCAGCTGACCAGCGCGGGCTACGATCGCGTCGACATCGAGGCGGCGCGCAAAGCCAAGGTACCCGTCGCCAACAACGGGGGCGCCAACTCCGTCGCCGTCGCCGAGCACGCCGTCATGCTCATGCTCGCCGTGCTCAAGAAGCTCGTGTACCACCACAACAACGTCGTCGCCGGCAAGTGGCGCCCCGGTGACTTCTCCGCCATCCGCACCTACGAGGTCGAAGGCAAGCGGCTCGGCATCGTCGGGCTCGGCAACATCGGTAAGAAGGTCGCGCGCCGCGTCCAGGGCTTCGACATGGACGTTCGCTACTTCGACATTCTCCGCCTCACCGAGGACCAGGAAGACGCGCTCGGCGTGCGCTTCGCCCTCTTCACCGAACTCCTGCGCACCTCCGACGTCGTGACCTTGCACGTGCCGCTGAACGACGTCACCCGGAAGATGATCTCGACGCGCGAGCTCGCCATGATGAAGAAGAGCGCGGTGCTCATCAACACCTGCCGCGGCCCGGTCGTCGACGAGGACGCGCTACATCAGGCGCTCACGTCGGGCACGATCGCCGCCGCCGGACTCGACGTGATGGTGCAGGAGCCGCCGGCGCAGAACCATCCGCTCTTCTCGCTCCCGAATGTCACCCTCACGCCGCACAGCGCCGGGCCGACGTGGGACAACTGGACGAAGGCGTACCGCAACGGCTTCGACAACATCCAGCGCGTGGAGGCCGGACGGACGCCGCTCTGGGTGGTTCCCGAGCTGCGCAACCTGATCGGATAGTTCGAGTCGCCGACTCAGCGCCGGTGCGATTCCTTCAGGAGCCAGTCGACCGCTGCGCTGCCGTCGCCGACGTCCGTGTCGGCCTGGCGAGGAACCGAGGCCGGCGGCGAAGGCGGCGACGCCGCTTCGGCCGTGGGTGCCGGCGTGCGTGACGGTGTTGGCGCCGGGGATGCGCCGGTCTTGAAGCTGGCCGACACCCGATCCGTCATGGGCGGAACCGGCCGCGCCGCCGGCGGAGTAGACGCGACGGGGGGCGGAGCCGGCGGCGTGGTCACCGTCGGAGACTGCGCCGCGACCGGGGGCCTGGTGTCGGCCGCGTCCGGGCTCGACACCTTGGCCTGAGCGTCGTCCGCGATGACTTTGATCGAGGTCGCGTACTTCACATCGTTGCGGACCTCGTAGAACACGCGCACCGGCAGGTCCTTCGTGAGGTTACCGAGGCCGGCCCGCTTGTCGTGGACC
>Ga0209237_1002782_pt1 | contig 10511 bp, 10 predicted proteins | sample GraSoi013_1_40cm_2_FD_185820 | JGI IMG/M metagenome (GOLD analysis project Ga0209237, IMG submission 185820) | Grasslands soil microbial communities from the Angelo Coastal Reserve, California, USA - Sample 10_02_2013_1_40cm (SPAdes) (version 2) | ecosystem: Environmental > Terrestrial > Soil >...
AAGGCCGCTTTGGATTCTATCCGAAAACAAGGTGGTGGAATAGTTGAGGCGTACCCGCCTACTTCGAAGGAGGGTGGATCATGGGCGCTCTGGTTTGGAACGGTGGCCATGTTTGAGAGGGAAGGCTTCAAAGCCCACGCCAAGCTCGGCGAGAAGCACTTGCTCATGCGCAAGACCATTGCATAACGTGTTTCAGTTCTTGCCAAGAGAGAACCTAAGGTTTCGAAAAACCCCAAAACCTTGGAAGACTCTGGAAAGTAGAAACATCGCAACTCTGGGCGACCTAAGGCTTCACCGAGACCGGATCCTCTCCAAGACCGGCTTTGAGATGGTTCACCCTCGACTACTGGTAGACGATTTCTCAATCGTCGTGCCAATTCTGGGTGGTGACAAGCTTGTGATGATATGGAACTACCGTCATGCCATCCAGGGCTGGGAACTCGAACTGCCAGCCGGCCATATCGAAAATGACGAGAGCCCGGAGGCTTGTGCAAGGCGGGAGCTAGAAGAGGAGACTGGGTATTCTGCGGGTTCTTGGAAGAGGCTTGGATGGTTTCACCCCTCTCCGGGAATGTCTCCCCAGAAAGCGTTTGTCCATCTTGCTCGCAATCTGAAAGATGGATCCTTACACCGCGAGCCTTACGAGGTCGGTATGGAAGTTAAGATTCTCAAAGTAACGGATGCCTACAGACAGCTGTGGCGTGGCGAGATTGTTCATTCGCCTACGGCGTCCGCTCTTGGTATTGCCCAGCCAAGAATTCTAAAAGCGAAAAGAGCTACTGTTTCGCGCCGCAGTTAGTGCAGAAGGAATTGCCTGAAGCCAGGGGCATGCCGCAAGAGCGACACTTCCCGGTCGCTGTCGCCGGCGCCTGTGCAGGGATTGGCGCTGGGGCTGGGTTGTACTGGAGGGTGGGCGGAGCCGTTGGAGCGTACTGTGTCTGTGATTGGAGAACTGGTGCGGATCGCATTGTCGGCTGAGTGTTCATCGCGGGCATGTAGTTTGGAACAGTCCCTTTGCCGAAGAAAACTTTGACGTGAGATCTGGTAAGATAGATGATCATGATAATCCAGAATACCAACGCGTAACCCGCTTGGTACACTCCGGTAAACGCGACGTAGGCCGCGCCGAGTATGGAGAGGACTGTAAAGATCATTCCCAGGGTCCACGCCCAGCCTTTTCCATGGAGAAAGCCGACCCCGGTTGCCAGCCAGATCAGGCTGAAGAAGAGAAAGACTCCACCAATGACTACTCCTACAGTACCGATTAGGGTCCCGACTGCTGGTAAAGTTGAGAAGAGAGCTGCCAAGCCGATGATGGCGAGGCTGACAAGGAGTCCGAGAACGCCGATCAGGATCTGAATTATTGCGAGAAGAGTAATGCCGATTGGCCGCGAAGGCTTCTGCATCATGGGAAAATCGAATCTCACGAGAAGGTGTTAAGCGGACTGTTACCAACCTCTGTTTCGAAAAGTGAGCCGTGTCTGAATAGGTGATTGGAATGTAGAGAAAGCTTGATTCTGATTGCCGGTGGTAATGGGTCGACTAGGGTGTCGAGGAACCTGTTCCTGGCATAGTAGAGGGTGATGCCATCGGGGTTCCCTTGCCGAAGAAGACTTTGACGTGGGGTCTCATCAGATAGTAGACTATCAACAGCGAGATTATCAGCGAAAGAATACTGCCATAGTTGCCGAAAACCAGCTGAACTATGGCGAGAACTATTCCGATAACACTTACTACGATTCCCAGGGTCCAGGCCCACCTTTTTCCACCGAAGAACCCAATTCCGACGGCGAGGTAGAGTATTCCGAGAATCAAGAATACTGCGCCGAGGGCAATTATGAGCGCGGTTATTGTTCCAACGCCCAGCGAGCTCAATCCGGGATAGCCGGCATTATTGATGGCATTCGTAATGTCAACGGATGCTGCTAGCGTACCAAGGAGGATTCCAAGGGCGATGAGCGCTGTTCCGCTGAACAGAAGCCCTATCGCTCCTAGAATCGCTAGTACGGCTAGAATTGTTACGCCGGTTGGTCGTTTCGGTTTCAGTTGCATGGCTGTCATAGACTCGCTCCACAGCTTGGACATCGAGTAGCTCCCGCGGGAATGCTTGCGCCGCAGTTCTTGCATGTCATGCCCATTGATCCCATGGGTGCTGAGCCCATCGGCATCGACGAGCTCATCATTGGGGGAGGCATTGCACCGGGAGCCATTGTTGGCTTGAAGGTTAGCGCCAATATCCCACCGATCAGTCCGAGAAGGAAGCCGATGAAAAATCCGCCGATTGCGGTAACCCAGCTAATTATCGCGAGTATCAAGACGACTACACCCCACATCTTGGTGCTGGTTGGTTTAGAGTACATCATGAATCCTCCAACGACCATGATGAGCCCCATGATGACGCCGACGATTCCTAGTGCCAAGACGGTAGCGCTGGCGGATGCTGCGCCTGTAACGTTAAAGGAGCCGATTAGGGAGCCCGCGAAGGCAAGGAAGGCTCCCCCGAGAATTACGAATATTCCTCCAATTAGCGAGAGGACCATTGCGGCTGTTGGCTTATCGCCCATATCGAGTCACGCTTCGCCACGCTATCACAATATATAACACATTCTATTCCAGCCGAGTTTGGGCATTTCTTGCCAGTTTTAGGGGGCTTTTCCGGTTTTGAAGCTATCTAGCTATAGACCTGATTGAGGCCTTCAGGTTTGTACTTGCGTTTCGTGAAGAGCGGGGCGCGGGAAATTCGACCACCCCCGGGGGTCGCTAGAAAAAGAATGCTTAGACAATAGTTAGCGGAAAGAATAGCTAGCGAAAAAGAAAAGCTAAGAGAACAAAATAGTTGCAGAAAGAAGGTTGCGCTGGTTCTGGGATTTTCCTAGCGTTCAGCTATCTTGCGCCAGGTTCTGTTGGTTCTGGCATTTCAGACCCAAGTTGAACAGAAGACGGTTTCCCGGGGAGTTGCAGGATGATCTTCCGGGGTCGTAGGGGAAGGCGAAGAAGCCGAGAATTATCGCGAGGACCAATAGCCCGTGGAAGAGAACGCGCATTCTTGTCGAGAGCCAGATCCGAGTCTTGGATTGTGAAAATGTTAGCTCGACGAGGAAGATCGGGATTGTGATGCTGAAGATTGCTTGGTAGATCGCGAGCCATTCCGCCCAAACCCAGTTTGTTCCGAGCCAGCGCCTATAGGTTGCGAGTAATCCGAGATCTTTCCATGTTGGACGGATGGGACTGAAGAAGCTGCGGACGGTTCTGTTAAGTCTTTGTTGGATATAGTCGGAAGTCGTCGGTTGTTGGACTTAACTTGCCTTCATCGACTTTGAGGATTAGGGTCGCGTTGTCCGGTTCCCGTTCCTCTACCATTGCTTCACCTGGAGGCCCGTCGGGGCTGAACCTCAGCCCTCCCGCGGCTATGTTTCTAGCCGCGTTCTCATCCCTGTCTAGGACTGCTCCACAGTGCGGACACCATAGTTGTCGTTGGGTGCTCTCTAGGGTCTTGTACCCGCATATTGAGCACCGCTTGGACGTGTGCCTAGCAGGAACGTAGATTATCTTCACTCCTTCCCATCGTGCCTTGTACTCTATCTGTCGTTGCAGCTCTCCATAGCTCCAGCTGTTCATCCTTGCTCGATAGTTTCTGCTTTGAAAGTCGCCTCTGCGATACAGCTTTCTCAACCCGGTCAGCTTCTCCATGACTATCCCATTCCGTTTTGTCTTCGCGTCGTCAACTATTCTCTTGGACACATTGTGGAGTAGTGGCTGGATGCGATTTCGCTGTTTCTCTCCATACCTGGAAAAGACTCGTGCTCTTATTCGGGAGTCGTTTCTCTTGAACCGGCTCTTGACGTAGCGATAATCAGCCTTGATCTTGGTTGGATTGGACAAATCGAACCTTCGAACTGTTCTGTCCGTTGATGCGACTGTAACATTGTCCAAATTTCGGTCAACACCGACGTATCCTTCCGGTTGGATCTCGCCTATTTCTTTCGAGTAGCTTATGCTCAGCGAGTCTGGGGTAAGCGTTACCGAGCGAACGTTGAGCCCGGAGAGGACCCGCAACGGATGACTATTCAGTTTGACGTAGATGTACTGTCGTGGTTTGGTCGGTAGTCTGAGAAGACCGTTCTGGATTTTGAACCCGTAGCATGTGGTTAGAATCAGCTTTTTGGCATATGGAAACTTTGTCCGGGAGTTCTTTTTCTTGGCCTTTCGATAGTTACGGAGTATTCCAGTGGCTGTGCTGATTGCGCAGAGCCTATTGTAGCTGAGAGTCTCACGGCTAAGACGATGATACGCTTTCAACGAGAGAGCCTTGAGAGAAGAGACATTCTGCTCTATCCCAACAGCGATGCAGACATTCACCATGCGCCTGAACTCGTCCAGGAGTCGTAGAAGTTCGGTTGAAGCCTGATGGTTCTGTCTAACCGTCTTCACCGCCAGCACAAGGAGACGCCAAACAAGAGAGCCTGCTTCCGGTCTAGATAGGGGTTAGAGGATTGTGAAAGCATCCAGCACCTAGAACAAATCATACGGACGAGAGTCAACAACCCTCAATCCGACGAAGAGTTGACAGCGCTCGGGCGGACCATTATTCCCTCCTCGATTATCCCGTAGGCGGCGCCGAGGATCAGGATGGATCGCCAGCCTTTCTGCCACCGCCGAGCATAGTCTCGAACCAATAGTGCACCGCTTCTATAGAGAGCAGCGAGAAGAAACGTGACCGCGGGATTGAGGAATGCTAGTGGAGGAGTTGATTCGGAGAGTCCCCCGCCGATAAGAGGGGAGAGAAAGAAGAGTAGGAGGATTGGTTTTCGATAGACTCGCGTCAGATTTACGGCTGCCAGGATTGGACCCTTTGAAAAAGAGTCTTGATGAGGCGAAAAAAGGGAGTTTGAAACTGCGCGCTAGGCTAGCGCGTTACTAGCGAACGCGTGTCCGCGTTGGATGGTTACTTTTTGCTCCAGAGGCCGATGACGTTGCCGTGCGGGTCGCCTATGGTGCCCCAGTAGCCCATTCCGCCGCCGATAGACTTCCGTTTCTTCAGGATCCGTCCGCCGAGGCTCTTCGCCTTCTGCTGGGTTGCCGGTATGGTGTCCACGTTGACGTAGAATGTTGTCGAGCCCGGTTTGACCTTTTTGCCGAGCATGAAGCCGCCCCCGACGCCTTTCTGAGTAGTCTTGAACATTGCATAGCCGTCGCCAGCCATTTCGAATTTCCAGCCGAAGAGTTTGGAGTAGAACTTCTTTGTCGCCATGAGATCCTTGGATACCAGTTCTATGTGGCCGATTTCCTTTGGCATAGTAGCTGTATATTGCCAATTATTGAGTTTAAAAGTTCTCACACGAGGCTCGAAAACACTGGTTTTGATGTATCAACCACTCAGGCCTTGCCCAAACGATCTAGAAACAGCCGCTTGAACCCTCTAGACTCAACATTCTCGCAAATCATCATCTTTTCGCCTTGCATCTTGCCTTCCGATAGCTGCCGACGTCTGTCTGCCACGGTCATACCTGTTGTGATTTCGCCCTTGGTCTCAACTTGGACATTGTAGCTTGCGAACTTGAAGAACGCCGGCCTGATCTTGGTCGCGACGGCCATCGGATCGTGCAACGCGAAGATCCTATGTTTGTGTATGTTCTTGTCGAGAATCTTGGCCGCAAAGACTGCAACTCTACCCTTGCCCTTCTTGATATGGACATATTCTGTAAGAGTCAACTGGTTCTTGGCGATCATTGTCACGTCGAGACCGACCGCTTCTAACGGGACTCGGGATTCGAACACGATCTTTGCAGCCTCCGGATCAGCGTAGATGTTGAACTCGGCCACAGGGGTCACGTTGCCAACACCATGTTCTGTTACGCCGTAAGCTCCGCCCATTATCACGAGTTCTTTGATCATTTTGGCGGATTCGGGGAAACTGGTCAGGAGAGCGGCAATGTTGGTTAGAGGACCAGTGCAGATGATAGTCAGCTCACGGCGCTTGGATACGGTTAGTTCTTCTGAGATCGTGTCTAGAGCGTTTTTTTCTGCGGGACGAATCCTTGAAAGTGGAAGGTTAGAATCACCTAGCCCATCTCTTCCATGGAAGCTGGTAGCCCGAACGGGATCTCGTACAAGCGGGTTTGCAATTCCTCTTGCAACTGGCACGTCTCCTCTGTTGAGAAGCTCAACAACTCGCAAGCCGTTCAGGGTCGCCTGTTCCACTGTTACATTGCCGGAGACAGCCGTTATGGCCGCAACATCTAGTTCCAGGGATCTTAGTGCGAGGATGAGAGCTAGAGCATCGTCTATTCCCCCGTCTTGGTCGATGATGACGCGGGTGGGCCTTTTCGAGCCCGAGCCCATCCTAGAACAATTTCGTAATCTTCTTTGTCGGAAGAACGTCGGTCAAGTACCAGAATTTGACATACTGTAATCCTGTCCGGTATTGTAGCTCGGTGAACGAATTGACAGCGTCCTCCGAGACGATCGTCTCGTAGCCTTTGAAGAACGCGTCCGCGCAAGTATGCCTCACACAACAGTCCGCGTGGAGCCCCGCGAGTATCAGAGTGTTGGCACCCTTGCCATCGTAAGCCCTCTTCAATTCCTTCTCCAGCCTCGTGTCATGGAAGCTGCTGTAGGTTGTCTTAGGAATCTCAACATCCTTCTTCCGAGGTCTGAGAGCGCTGATCACCTTCGCGCCTTTTGTTCCTCTCATAGCGTGTTCGCCCCAGCGCTGGATCTCGAAATCCCGGCGTGTGTGTGAATCTTTAGGATAGAAAACTGGGATGTCTGCGCTACGAGCGGCGTCCGTCAGCTCCCCAGATTTCGGAATGATTGGAAGGGCACGGTCGGTCTTGATCTTCCCGTAGACAAAGTCATAGAGCATGTCCACGACCAGGACAGCGTATCGTCGATCTTTGTCGTAGACGTGAGGCGCGACCGACATTCCGGGATCATAGAGTATTAGCTTCTCGGTGGCACCTTGTCCGTGAATTCTGCTCAAGTCTTCTCGCCCAAGGTTCAGGCATGATTTTAAGGCTGCTGGGGTGACTGCCAACTTAGCGGGAAGCTATCCTGGATCGACTTTGGGAAAAGGCGGATCCCAGATCCGTTCTTTCGCCCATTCCCTTGCAAGTTCGCCAATTTCCAGAACGATCCTCGTCGTCACCCTGTTGAACGCCCTTTCATCTGAAGTTACCCTCAATGAACCTCGCCCAGCTTTGCCAACTAAGACCTTCATCGGTAATCGCTCCTTCTCTTTCATGTAGAAAGACCTCCACGGAGACCGTTTCGCTATAAGTATCAGTTTGGCTCCGAAAATTGTTTTCTTGAGAGCTGAGTCGCTTCCAATAGAGTGCCTCGTAGGATAGTCTGGACGCGCTGTCAATCCCATGGAACGTAGCCAGCCCCCAGGCCACAATTTGTAGACCCATGGACGTTTCGTGAGTGCTGTTAGCGAAGTTATGCAGCCAACTCCGAAAATCCTCTGATGTATTGTGTGAAAGCTCAATGCCTTACACGCCGATCGCAGCTCTCCGTCCAAGGCATTCAACTCTTGCTTCGAGGAAGCATTGTCTCGTTCTATACGCAGGTCTTTGTACATGGGCGAAGCTGAGTATTGCTCTGACAACCTGACCTTCTTCTGAACAAATTCGCGGTAGTTCAACAACTCAATTAGGCGAACTATCTCAGTTTCCGTTCTTCTATGCCTGTGCCATACGACCTCGGCTGAGAAGTCACGTAAGATTTTGGCATCAACAAAGTCGGACTTGCGAAGACCGTACTTTTTCCTCAGTCCCTGCTGTTCTGTCGTTTTCGTATAATACACATCGAAACCCCAGTCAATGTATCTGTCCTTGACGATTGTTGGAATGCCATCTGAGAACACTCTTCTTGGAGGCGGAAACTTTTGTCTTAGCTCTTCCTCGGACAGAACTTTCTCCACGTTGTCCTTGGTGGCTACAGTGAGGGGCTTCGTCTTAGCCCAATCCACAAAAATGTCGCCATTGTTTAAACCGGCGGCGGTCGAAATCATGCTAGTTGTAAGATATCTAGAACCGCCGGCCGGTTGCGGGGAACCGAACCTCCAGGATTCGGGCCCCTTTCGCTACTTGTGGGAGTCAATCACTTGACAGACTACTTTCTCAGATTAGTTCCAATATAATCAGAGTCCCAAGCGAAGGTACTCTAATGTTGAGATCTAAACGAGAGAAAGCAATGTAGAACATCCCGAGATGATAATAGTTTGAGACTAGACGTGGCCAAACTCAATTGAGAAACCGCCACGGCGGCTTTGTTACTTGAGGCAGAAGATGAGATGGCGGCTTTGAACGCTGGTACGGTTGCTGATATCGAGGCCGCGGTGAGCATCTACAATATGCGTCCGATTTTTCTCCCTGCAACCCAAATGAACTCTTCCAACCAGCCCGCTAATATCTCAAAGTTTCCCAAGAGGCTAATAATCACCTAGAGACTGGTCGGGACGTCTGAGGAAGGAAGATTGCCTGGGAAGGCCGATGTTGTAGTTGTAGGTGCAGGAATCGCCGCTCTCGCTCTAGCGGTGGAATTGCAAACCAAGGGAATCTCAACAATCCTTCTCGAACGACAGAAAAGCCCAGAGGGCATTCCCCGAGGTTTGACCTTCCAGCCGAACGGGTTGGCCGTTCTGGAAAAACTTGGAGCATTGGGCCGGGCCAGAGAAGTAGGCTCTACGTCCCAGATTCTAGAAGTGAAGAGCTGGGAGGGAGAAATCCTCCTAGAAGCAGACTATGGCTTGTTGGACCATCCTCAGAATTATCTCTTGACGGCCAACGCGACCGAGATAGAGCGTTTGCTGGTCTACTTGGCTGAGAAGGTGGGGGCGAAGGTGCTCTGGGGGACTTCTTTCCAAGAATTACTATTGAATGATAACAGGGCTGAGGGAGTGGTCTTCGAAGAAGAAGGCGTGAGGGACGAAATCCGGGCTCCGGTTGTTGTCGGAGCGGATGGCCCACAATCGCGCATACGCACTAGCATCGGAGCGGAGGTAAAGACCAAGAAATACCCTGACTCGTTTCTTGTCGGACTCGTCGGTCCGGTTCCGGGCTTGGAGGGTAGAGCGCGCCAGTATCAGAGTCCGGGGAAGATGTTGGGAATCATGCCTTCGGGTCCTGAAGCCACCTATCTCTTCCATTGTGTTGGTCCGCGCAGTTTTGACAGTGTGAAGAAGGAGGGTTTGGCCTCTTTCAGAGCGGAGGTTGTTCAAGCTGCCCCCGAGATGGCTGACGCGTTTAGTGGCGTGGAAGCGTGGACGAAGATGGCGTACTTCACGCCCTCGTACGTACAGGTGAAAAGGTGGGTGGGAAACGGGATCGCGCTGCTAGGGGATGCCGCACACAGTTTCCATCCGCACGCAGGACAGGGAGTGAACCTGGCATTGGAGGACGCTGTGGCGTTGGCCGAGGTGATTGACAAGTGTAAGGTTGCAGGAGATTTCTCACAGACGTCGCTGCTCGCATACCAGAAGGAACGGAAGGTGCGCGCGGACGTGATAGGAAAGCACGCGAACTATACGGTGACCTACGCGCTGAGCGATAACTGGCTAATAAAACGGCTGAACAAGAGAGCACTTCACAAGCTCAACAAGGACAAGAAGTTACAGAAGAAGGCCCTAGAAATAACAGCTGGGATCTTTGAGAAGAAGCCTGGACTGATTACGTTAGCGAAGATAGGCGGAATACTGCCCTAGATAAAAGAAGATCGTCTCATTTGTCATCCTTCTCCTTCTTCACCTGATCCTTCACTGACTTGAAGAAATCCGTATTCTCTATTCGTCCAGCTTCCGATCGGACGGCGTCCAGGTCTATCTTCAGCCTTGCATGTGTTGTTTTGCGTCTTCTGAACAAGAGGAATGCAGCCACCAATAGTAATGCGAGTAGGGCGGCTATGATCGCGAAAAAGTAGAGCGGGAACGATGCATTCCCGCCAGTCGTATTCTGAACGGTGATAGCTCTCGTTGCAGAGCCAGTGTTGGGAGGCGTCGGGGAATCGGATGCCGTGACGACCAGGGACCACAGTCCACCTGTGTCTGCCGGCCTCACGGTATAGGTTCCGATCCATAATCTCAAGCCCGTGTCGAAAACAACTGGAACCGTATCGTTGACCGCGGGTGTCCCACTGTAGAGCAGGTACGCTTTCACAATTCCTGACTGGAAAATTGTTCCATCAGGATACGTAATGGTCGCGTTGAACTTGAGTAGTTGGCCCACAGCTATGGTCGTGTTGGCGGTGACGCTGATTGATAGGGCGGCTGGTGTTAACGGTGGGGTGTTGGTGACTAATGTTCCTGGACCATTATTCCCGTAAGCGTCGCTGTATGCATGTCCTCCCAGAGACGCCGTCCATGTTCCGGTCTGATTGTCGACCGAGGTCTGGTAGCTCGAGCTAAAAGTCTGAGACGTACTATCGTAGGTTGCCGTCAGAGTAGCGCTGTTGCTACCTGGGCTCGCCAGAGTTAGAAGTGCAACTCCCGTCGAGGCAAAGGACCCGTCCGG
>Ga0209237_1002785_pt1 | contig 10507 bp, 10 predicted proteins | sample GraSoi013_1_40cm_2_FD_185820 | JGI IMG/M metagenome (GOLD analysis project Ga0209237, IMG submission 185820) | Grasslands soil microbial communities from the Angelo Coastal Reserve, California, USA - Sample 10_02_2013_1_40cm (SPAdes) (version 2) | ecosystem: Environmental > Terrestrial > Soil >...
GGTCGCGGCTTGTCGATGACCTGGCGCATCGCGTCGAGGATGGTCATCCGCGCCTCGCGCGCCTGCGCGAGGGCGCTCTTGATGATCTCGATCGAGAGGCCCCGTAGCTTGATGTCGAGCTGGATCCCGGTGATACCGCGCTCCGAGCCCGTGACCTTGAAGTCCATGTCGCCGTAGTTGTCTTCCATGCCCTGGATGTCGGTGAGTAGCTTGTAGCCGCCGCCCTCGTCCGTGACGAGGCCGATCGAGATGCCGCCGATCATCCCCTTGATCGGCACGCCCGCGTCCATGAGCGAGAGCGTCGAGCCGCACGTCGCGGCCATCGACGTGGAGCCGTTCGAGCCGAGTGTCTCGGAGACCACGCGGATCGTGTACGGGAACTCCTCCTTCGGCGGGATGACTGGAAGGAGCGCCCGCTCGGCCAGCGCGCCATGCCCGATGTCGCGACGGCTCGCGCCGCGGAGCGGGCGGACCTCGCCGACCGAATACGGCGGGAAGTTGTAGTGGTGCAGGTAGCGCTTGGACTCGACGGGCGACAGGGTGTCGATGATCTGCTCGTCGCCGCCCGGGCCCAGCGTGACGACCGAGAGGATCTGGGTCTGGCCGCGTTGGAAGAGCGCGGAGCCGTGCGTGCGCGGGAGGACGCCGACCTCGATCGTGAGGGGCCGGATGTCCTTCAGGCCCCGGCCGTCCGGTCGGATGCCCTCGTCGAGGATGGCGCGGCGGATCTCCTTCTTGAGGAGCGCGTCGAAGGTCAGGCTGACGTCCGTCTCGCTGATCGAATCGCTGGGGGCTACGCCCCCCTCGGACCCCCCACGGGACACCAGCGCGGCAATGCCCTCGCGCTTGAGCTCGTCGAGGCCGACCTCGCGCTGCGCCTTGTCGGGGTTGCGGACCTTGCCACGGATCCTGTCCTTGAAGAACTCGGCGACCCTCGCCTCCTTGGCTGGATCGACCTTCTCCGGCGTCCACTCGATCTTCGGCTTTCCGACGGCGCGGACGAGCGCCTCCTGCGCGGTGATGAGCTCCGCGATGGCGGGCTGCGCAAGCCGCAGTGCTTCGACGAACCGTTCCTCGGTCACCTGGTTCGCGCCCGCCTCGAGCATCATGATCGCGTCGCGGGTGCCGGCGATGACGAAATCCATCTCGCTCGTCTCGAGCTCCTGGATCGTGGGATTCAGCGTGAGCGTGCCGTCGACCGTCCCGACCCGAACGCAGCCGATCGGTCCGTCGAACGGCGCGTTCGAGATCGCGAGGGCGGCGGACGCGGCGTTCACCGAGAGGATGTCGGGTTCGTTCTCCTGGTCGGCGCTGAACGGCGAGACGACGATCTGGACGTCGTTGCGGAACCCCTTCGGGAAAAGTGGCCGGATGGGTCGGTCGGTGAGTCGTGCGGTGAGGATGCCCTCCTCGGACGGGCGGCCCTCGCGGCGCGGGAACGAGCCGGGGATCTTGCCGGCCGCGTAGAGGCGCTCCTCGAAGTCGACGGTGAGCGGGAAGAAGTCGATGCCGGGCCGGATGGTCGGCGAGACCGTGGCCGCCGCGAAGACGATCGTGTCGCCGTAGCGCACGGTGACCGCGCCACCAGCCTGCTCGGCCAGCTTTCCGGTCTCGAAGACGAGGGGCTTGCCGTTGATGACGGCCTGGGCTCTGGTTATCGACATGAGGTGTTTCCTGCTCGGATGCCGGCGCGAGACCTACGCGGGGCTCACCGCCGCAGACCGAGTCGCCCGAGGATCTCCTGGTAGCGCTCCGGGCTCTTTCGGTGCAGATAGGCGAGGAGCCGTCGCCTCTGGCCGACCATCATGAGCAGACCGCGACGGCTCGCGCTGTCGTGGTGTGCGGTCCGCAGATGCTCGGTGAGGTGCTTGATCCGCGCGGTGAGGATGGCGATCTGGACCTCCGGCGAACCGGTGTCCTTCGCATCGCGGCGGTTGGCCGCGATGACCTCGCCTTTGTTGGGGATCGTTGCTGACGGCACCCGTTGTCCTTTCTTGATTTCCTTCGCGATGAAGTCTACCGGAAAAGAATGGTCGGCCGTGCGCTGGCCACGTCGCGAGTCCGTCTCTATGCCGAAATTGACGGAGCGCGTGGCGCGACGAATGCCATGATGCAAGACCCATGCAGACGGCCTCTCGCGCGTTCACGATCGAGCAGCTCGACCTCCCGAGCGCGCCTGAGCCGCTCGTCGCCGAGGTCGCGGCGCTGCGCAACGCGCTGCAGCGCGAGTACCTCCCGGACGATCCGCCCGTGCCGGCCGCGGCGATCGCGGCCCGCGCGCGGGCGCGGCCCAAGATGTTCCGGATGCGGGAATGGCTCGCGCGGGACGCTGCCGGAACGGTCGTCGCGCAGGCCTCCCTCGGGCAGTTCGTGGCCGACACGAACAAGCATCTCCGCGAGGCCGGCGTGAGCGTCCTGCCGGAGCACCGCCGGCGCGGGATCGGCCGCGCGCTCTACCGCGAGGTCGTCCGCGCGGCGGGCGATGGCGACGACATCGTGTTCGAGCACTACACGAACGACCGCGTCCCGGCCGGTGAGGCGTTCGCGCGCCGCATCGGCGCGCGCGAGACGCTCCGTGCGCACATGAACCAGCTCGACCTGCGCGAGCTCGATCGCGATCTCGTGCGCGAGTGGAGCGCGCTCCGGCCCGGGGGGTACCGGCTCGAGTGGATCGACGCCGACGTGCCGGATGCCCTCGTGCGCAACGTTATCGTCGCGTACGACACGATGAACACGGCGCCGCGCGGCGAATCCGGCATGGAGGACTGGCATCACACGCCGGAGCTCATCCGCGATTGGGACCGCTCGCGTCGTGAGGCCGGGCGTGAGCGCCGTCTCGCCCTGGCGATCGACGAAGCGACCGGCGACACCGCCGGCTTCACCGAGCTCACCTACGACCCGAAGATCCCCCACGTCATCTCGCAGCAAGGCACGGCGGTGATCCCGGCGCACCGCGGACGGGGCCTCGGGAAGTGGCTCAAGGCGGCGATGCTCGAGCGCGCGCTGCGCGAGTGGCCGAACGCGCGCTTCGTGCGCACGGGTAATGCGGACGCGAACGCACCGATGCTCGCGATCAACACGCGCCTGGGCTTCGCTCCGGCGTGGGCGACGATCATCTGGGAGATCGGCATCGCCGACGCGCGCCGGTACGCGGAGGGCGGCACCGCCTGATGCCCGCGGCGGGCGCGCCGGCGGATCGCCTCGCCACGCTGCCGCGCTCGCCCGGCGTCTACCGCTTCCGCGACGCGCGCGGTCGCGTCCTCTATGTCGGTCGCGCGGCCGAGCTCCGTTCGCGGGTCCGCAGCTACTGGGGCGACCTCCGGGACCGGCCGCATCTACGCCGCATGGCGCGGCGGATCGCCGCGGTCGACGTGCTCGAGTGCGCCTCGGAGCACGAGGCCGCGTTCGTCGAGCGACGCCTCCTCGAGGCGTCGTGCCCGCCGTACAACTGGATCGTCGCGGACTCCGTCGAGGCGTACCTGCGATACGACGATGGGACCGGCCTCGCGTTCGCGCGCGACGCCGATCCGCAGGCGCGCTCGTTCGGCCCCTACCTTGGATCGACGCCGGCACGTCACGCCGCGCAAGCGCTGAACTTCCTTTTCCCCGTGGCGCACGCGCTGGGCGGCACTTCGCGCGTCGCGCGAGAGCTCGGAAGGAGCCGTGGCTTCGGGGCCGCGGACGCGCCGACCCTGCGCGCGGAGCTCTTCGCCGTCCTCGAGCGCGACCCACGGGCGGTGGCCGGGGCGATCGATCGGCTCGTCGCGAGCCGGGACGCCGCGGCGGCGACGACCGCGTTCGAGGGCGCCGGTCGGGTGCAGGCGCAGATCGCGGGGATCTCGTGGATCACGCAGCCCGTCGCGCCCGAGCGGGTGGAGCGGCTCGTGCGCGACTGGCGCCCGCAGGAGGTCGGCGCGGCGCGGAGATAATCCCGCGGATGGCGCCCGCGATCTCGCTCCGCGACGTCGCGAAGGTCTACCGGCCGCCGCGGAAGCGGCCGTACCTCGCGATCGAGCACGTCGACCTCGACATCCCCACGGGACGTTTCGTATCGGTCGTGGGGCCGTCGGGGTGCGGGAAGTCGACGCTCCTCGGCCTCGTCTCGGGGCTTCTCCCGCCTACGGTCGGCGAGGTGACGCTCCTCGGCAGCCGCGTGACCGGTGTCCGAACCGACGTCGGCTTCATCTTCCAGCGCGACGCGCTCCTGCCGTGGCGGACGGTGCGCGAGAACGTCGAGCTGCCGCTGCGCTTTCGCGGGGAGCGCGACCCGGCGCGCGCGAAGGAATGGATCGTCCGCGTCGGGCTCGGCCCGTTCATCGACAACTACCCGCACGAGCTGTCGGGCGGGATGCGCAAGCGCGCGCAGCTCGCGCAGTCGCTGGTCCGCGATCCGTCGGTGCTCCTGATGGACGAGCCGTTCAGCGCCCTCGACGTCCAGACCCGCAATCTCATGGAGAACGAGCTCCTCAACGTCTGGAATCCCGGGGGGTCCTCGGGGGCAGGGGGAGGGGCCCCTGGGCGCGAAGCGACAGTCCCCCGGACAGTGCTCTTCATCACACACGATCTCGAGGAGGCGATCGCGCTCTCGGACGAGATCGTCGTCATGACCGCGGGCCCCGGGACGATCAAGGCGCGCTACCCGGTCGCCCTCCCCCGCCCTCGGAACGTCACCGAGATCCGCTTCGCGCCCGAGTTCGTGGCCCTGTACGAGCGCGCCTGGGCGGACCTGCGCGACGAGGTCGCGCGCTCGTACAAGCGCAGCCTCGAGGCAGGATGAGCACGCTCGACCTGACCGCGACGACCGCGGTTCCCCTCACCCGGCGCACGTGGTTCATCAGGACCATCCAGCTCGCGGTGATCGCGTTTTTCATCGGGGCCTGGGAGGTGCTCGGGCAGGCCGGCATCCTCGACAAGTTCTATTACTCGCGGCCCTCCCTCTTCGTCCCGCGGATCGGTGGCTGGTTCGCGGAGGGCCTCGGGCAGGGGTCGATCTACCGGGACATCGGCATCACGCTGCTCGAGACGATCCTCGGGTTCGTCATCGGCACGCTCCTCGGGGTCGCGATCGGCTACCTCTTCGCGCGCAACGAGCTTCTCGGGAAGGCGTTCGATCCGCTCCTGTCGATGTTCAACGCCATCCCGCGCCTCGTGCTCGCCCCGGTGTTCATCCTCGCCTTCGGCATCGACCTGCAGAGCAAGGTCGCGCTCGGCGTCACGCTCGTCTTCTTCATCGTCTTCTTCGCCACGTTCACGGCGATCCGGGACGTGGACCAGACCCTTGTCGACAACGTCCGCGTGCTTGGTGCCCGGCGCCGGGACGTGACGTCGCAGGTGCTCCTCCCGGCCGCGTTCAGCGCGATCGTCGCCAGCCTGCGAACGAGCGCGGGCTTTGCGTTCGCGGGCGCCGTCGTCGCCGAATACATCGGCTCCAACGCCGGACTGGGGCGTCGCATCGCGACCGCGGAGGCGTTCTTCGACTCGACGGGTGTCTTCGGGGGTATCGTGCTCATCGCGGCGCTGGCGCTCCTGCTCGACGCGGGGCTGCAGCTCGCGGAGGGGGCGTTCTCCCGCTGGAAGCCGCGCCGGGAGCACTGATCGACGACAGGGTGGAGGACATCATGACAAAGCGAGGCATCGGGTTCGCGCTGGCCGGGCTGCTCCTCGCGGCCGCGTGCGGCGGCGGCGCGGCACCGGCCGCCAGCCAGGCGGCAGGCACCGCCGCCGCGTCGGCCGCGCCGACGAAGCCGCCGCGCGCCGCGATCAAGGTCGCGATCGGGTCGGCCGCGTCGCTCAACTACCTTTCATGGGACCTCGCGAAGGCGCTCGGCTACTTCGAGGACGAGAACCTCGACGTCTCGCTCAGCTATTCCGCGTCGGGAAACGACGCGGCGACCGCCCTCCTCTCCGGCTCGGTCGAGTTCACGGGCAACTCGATGGATCAGTCCATCAAGGCACAGATCGCTGGGAAGCCGACGAAGATGGTCGTTTCCTTCTCCAAGACGCCGGGCGCCGCGATCGTCGTCCGGAACGAGCTCAAGGACACGGTCAAGACCCTCAAGGATCTCAAGGGCAAGACCGTCGGAGCGACGGGGCAGGGCACTGGGACACACGTGGTGCTCACGTACGCGCTCAACCAGGCCGGGCTCGTGCAGGACAAGGACTACACCTTCAAGCCGTGCGGCTCGGGCACGATGGCCGCGACGCTCGACTCGAAGGGGGCCGACGCCTGCATCAACTCGGACCCGTACATCACGCAGTACGTCGCGGCGAACAAGGGCTTCATCCTCAAGGATTACCGAACGGTGAAGGACACCACCGAGCTCATCGGCGGGTCCTACCAGTTCACCGGGGCAGTCACGACCGCCGACTTCATCGCCAAGAGCCCGGACGTCGTCCAGCGGGTCGTGAACGCGCTCGTGAAGACGAACAAGTACATCCAGGCGACGCCGTCGAAGGACATCGCCGCGAAGCTGCCGAAGAGCGTGACTGGCGACGACGTGGACCTCTACGTGAAGACGCTCGACGCGGCGAAGGGCTACGTCTCGGCGGACGGCCTCATCGACCCCGCCGGCGCGCAGAACGTGCTCAAGATGAACGTCGAGGACTGCAAGGTGAACCCGACCCTGTGCGGCAACGTGAAGCCGGACGACAAGGTCGACGTGAACAACCTCTTCGACAACAGCTTCGCGCAGAAGGCCCAGAGCAAGTAAAGAGAAACAGAGGGCGGCTCTCCCACCGGGGAGCCGCCCTCTGACGTGGCACCGCAGATGCATATCCGCTGCCATGCGGATCGCCCTCGTGCTGGAAGATGACTACGCGACCCGCCGCGCCATCGCCGAGCTCCTTCTCCGCGACGGTTACGGCGTCTGCGAGGGCTTCCAGGCCGACCCCATTCCCTTCGTCCCGGCCCTCGACGTCATCGTGACGGACGTCGTGATGCGGCCCGAGATCGAGGCGGTGCGCCTCTGGGCCCGCTCGATGACGGAGCGGTTCGGCGTGCCCGTCGTCCTCGTGACCGGCAGGAGCGAGTTCGTATCCGCCGGGCCGAGCGAGCTCGGCGTCGCCGACGTCGTTGCAAAACCGTTCGACATTACGGACCTGTTACGGCGCGTGCGGAGAGTCGTCGACAGCGGGCACGTCGTGCCCGGCGCGCTCGCCTGGAACTAACGGAGCGCCCTCCGAGTCTCCTCCACGTCCCGTGCGATCTGCGCGCTGAGGTCCGCCGGGCTCGCGAACGCCAGCTCGTCGCGCAGCCGCGCGACGAACGCGGCCTCCACCGTTTCGCCGTAGAGGTCGCCCGAGAAGTCGAGCAGGTACGCCTCGAGGACGCGTTCCCCGCCGCCGAACGTCGGCCGCACGCCGAGCGAAGCCGCAGCGGCGAAGCGCCCCTCGCCCATCTCGATCCACATGGCGTAGATGCCGTCGCGCGGCAGCAGCCGCTCGCGCGGGAGAGCGAGGTTGATCGTCGGGAAGCCCAGAGCGCGGCCCCGCTTGCTCCCGTGGACGACCGTGCCGCGGACCGCGTAGGGACGGCCCAGCAGATCGGCCGCATCGGCGACGTCGCCCGCGCGGAGCAGGTTACGGATTCGCGTCGAGCTGATGACCGCGCCGCCGCGCTCGACCGGCCGCACGACCTCGACGGTGAAGCCGTCTCGAGCGCCGCGCGCGCGGAGCGTCTCGACGTCGCCTTCCTGCCGGTGACCGAAGTGGAAGTCCGGGCCCACGACGATCCGGCGGGCGTCACCGGCCTCGCGGATGCGGTCCATGAACTCGTCGGGCCCGAGCGCCGCGAACCTCTGGTCGAAGCGGAACACGACGACGGCGTCCGCGCCCGCGCGCCGCAGCAGCGTCGCGCGCTCGGCGGCGTCGGACAGCGCGGACGGCGGCGCGCCGGGCGCGAGCGCCTGGATCGGGAGCGGGTCGAACGTCGCCGCGAGCGCGGTCGCCCCCGCGGCGCGCGCGCCGCGCGCGAGCTCGGCGATGAGCGCCTGGTGTCCGCGGTGTACCCCATCGAACACACCGATCGCGAGATGGATAGGCCCCCTGGGCCACCCCGCGAAGTCCTGAAGGGCCTCTATGACGCCGAGGTTAATCCGCCGAGGTCGCGACGGCCGGCGCCGGCTCGAGCGAGGGCGCGATCGGCGCGGGGGCAGGATCGACGACGGGCGGCGCGGACGGGGACTCGCTCGGCGGAACGGGACTCGCCCCCCGCAAGCCGGCCGTCAGGGGGACCGGTTGAACCGCAGGCTTCGGGCGAAGGGACCCGCGAGCACGGACGACGTCCCGGACCCGCCGCGAGCGACGCTGCTCGCGAGCGGGACGAACGGCGAGGAACGGCACCGGCGACGCGACCGCGAGGATGAAGCCGAGGTAGTTCCCTTGGAAGTACCTCCCGAAGAAGAGGAACGCGAGAAGCGCGAGTGCGTAGCCCGACAGCAGCGTCGCGATCGTCGGCCGGCGCCACAGCCTCACGAGCCACCACGCGGCGATCGGCGCGGCGACGGCGATCTCGACCGCGGCGAACGGGAAGTCCGCCTGGCGGTACTCGATGACGCCGAGCGCGAGGAGCAATGCGGAAAAGCCCATGCCCGAGATCGGATAGGTCCAGGCGGCGCCGCCGGCGTTGTAGCGCACGACGTCGTCGTAGAACGCGGCGAAGTCGTTCACCAGGAACGGCACGAAGGTCGCCGCGAGGACGAGGGCCGCCGGCCAGGCGGGCCGCCACAGCGCGGACCAGGCCTCGCCGACGGTGCGCGGGCGCCTCGTTGCCACGAGATAGACCGCGACGAAGGGCAGGATGAAGAGCGCGTGCAGCTTCGCCGCGCCGGCGACCGCGAACGCGAGGGACGCGAGCGTGCGCCGCTCGCGCTGGAGCAGGAGCACGGCGCCGAAGAGTGGCAGGAGCACGAAGAAGTCGTTGCGCCCCTCGACGACGAACGGGAAGAGCTGCGGGTTGAGGGCGACGATCGCGGTGAGCGCGAGGCGCTGCGCGGCGCCGCGGACGATGAACGGGACCAGGCAGACCGTCGCGACGTACGCGGGCAGGTAGAGGTAGCGCTGGTCCCAGAAGATGCCGACGTGGTCGAAGAGCCACACGAAGGGCACCGTGACGAGGAACATGAACGGGAAGTAGGTCAGGTGGTACAGGGCCGGGTTGTTGATCATCGGCCAGTAGAACATCGGCGTGTCCAGGTAGTCGGCGACGTATGGGTTCATCCCGTGGAGGAGCTTGCGCGCTGCCTCCTCCACCATGAGCGCGCCGTCGTGGATGTAGGTGTACGGGCGTCCGGTCTCGCGCAGGACCACCGACGCGACGGCCGGCAGGATGACGAACGCGACGACGATCGTCGCGAGATGGATCGCGCGATCGCGCGTCGTGAACGAGCTCCCCGAGCGCCGGTCCCGGAGCGGGTAGGTCGCCGCGAGCGCGCCGCAGGCCATGAGGAACGCGACGTCCGCGCCGAACGGGAAGAGCTGCCAGAGCGGGACGTCGTGCGTGGCGGCGACCGTGGTGTGGCTGCCGAAGAGCAGCAGCCAGTTCGCGACGGCGACCGCGCCCACGACCTTGGCGTCAACGGACAGCTCGCGCCACGCCTGGAGCGACCACCTGAGAACGCGTTCGACGGCCCTGGCGAGCACTAGATCGACTCCCCCGCCCCGACGATCGTCCCCGCCTTCTCCGTCAGGAACCGTCGATCGAGGCGCAGGAGCAATTCGTCCGGGGCTCGCAGAGCGGCGAGCGTCCCGGCCCTTCCGCGCTCGCGGAGGAGATCCGCCCGGAGGGCATCCCGCGCCTCGAGTGCCCCGACCGCGAGGCGGCGCAGTGCGGCGAGGTGCGCGGCCGAGCCGAGCGCTCGGCCGAGGTCGCGCGCCAGCGAGCGGACGTACGTGCCCGATGAGCAAACGACGAGCAGGCGGACATCGGGGGAAGCGGTCGAGATCACGTCGAGCCGTGCCACCTGCACGGTCCGCGCCTGGAGCGTGACGACCTCGCCGGCGCGAGCGCGCGCGTAGGCCGGCCGACCTTTCACTTTCACCGCCGCGTACGCGGGCGGCACCTGCTCGATGACGCCGCGTAATCCCGCGAGGCCCTCGTCGAGCCGGCCGAGGTCGGGGACCGGCGCCGCACGCGTGACCTCCCCCTCGCGGTCGTCGGTCGCGGTCTCGGCGCCGAACCGGACGACCGCGTCGTACACCTTCGGCGCCTCGTGAAGGCGATCGGCGAACTTCGTCGCGCCGCCCACCAGGATCGGGAGCAGCCCCGACGCGAGCGGGTCGAGCGTGCCTCCGTGCCCGACGCGGCGGGCCCCGAGGACGCGGCGCACGAGCGCGACGACGTCGTGCGACGTCCAGTGCTCGGGCTTGTCGAGCGCGATGACGCCGGAGGCGTCGCGGGAGAGCGCCGCCGTGCTCAGACCGTGACCGCGGCGCGCGAGCGCGCTTCGGCCAACGCGTCGCGCGCGGCCGCGAGGACGGTGTCGCGGACGGCCGCGAGCTCGCCGGGGAC
>Ga0209237_1002788_pt1 | contig 10505 bp, 8 predicted proteins | sample GraSoi013_1_40cm_2_FD_185820 | JGI IMG/M metagenome (GOLD analysis project Ga0209237, IMG submission 185820) | Grasslands soil microbial communities from the Angelo Coastal Reserve, California, USA - Sample 10_02_2013_1_40cm (SPAdes) (version 2) | ecosystem: Environmental > Terrestrial > Soil >...
GGGCTGGCCGCTCGAGCCAGCGTTCATGATTCCTGACGACGTTCGTGCCCACTTCCGCTCGGCGGTCGAGCGCGGCACGGCGCTCGAGCAGGACTGGCGCCGCCGACTCTCGGCGTACAGCGCGGCATTCCCGGAGCTCGGCGCCGAGCTCACGCGGCGCCTGGCCGGCGAGCTGCCTTCGCGCTGGGATGAGGACCTGCCCGTCTTCTCCGCCGACGCCAAGGGATTGGCGACGCGCAAGGCATCGGAAACGACGCTGCAGTCCCTGGCGCGCAAGGTGCCAGAGCTCATCGGGGGCTCGGCGGATCTCGAGGAGTCGACGTACACCGTGCTCAAAGGTGAGGGCGATTTCGAGTCGCCGTCTCTTGGCAAGACGGGAGCCCAAGGCGCCGCCGGAGGACCCTGGGACTACACCGGTCGCAACATTCACTTCGGCATCCGCGAGCACGCCATGGGTGCGGCCGTGAACGGCCTCATCTACCACGGCGGCGTCATCCCGTTCGGGTCGACGTTTCTCACCTTCTCGGATTACATGCGACCACCCGTGCGGCTCTCGGCGCTCTCGCGGCTCGGCTCGATCTGGGTGTACACGCACGACAGTGTCGGCGTCGTCGAGGATGGCCCCACGCACCAGCCGGTCGAGCACTTCCTCGCGCTTCGCGCCATCCCCGACCTGCTCCTCATCCGCCCCGCCGATGCCAACGAGACCGTGTGGGCGTGGCGGGTCGCGATCGCGAACCGACACCGCCCCACGGCGCTGGCGCTCACGCGCCAGGCCGTACCCACGCTCGATCGCTCGGTCTACGCGCCTGCCGAGGGGCTCACGCGTGGCGCGTACGTCCTGAACGCGCTCGCCGAGGCGTCGCGTCAGCCGGACATCATCCTGATGGCGACGGGCTCCGAAGTGCAGCTCATCGTCGCCGCCGAAGGAAGGCTCGCCGCGAAGGGCGTCAAGGTGCGGCTCGTCTCAATGCCGTGCTGGGAGCTGTTCGAGGAGCAGGCGGCGGAGTATCGCGAGAGCGTGTTGCCGTCCTCAATCACCACCCGACTGGCGGTGGAGGCTGGCCGGTCACTGGGATGGGAGCGATGGGTCGGGCCACGCGGCGCGATCATCGCGCTCGACCGCTACGGCGCTTCGGCGCCGGGCGACGTGGTGATGAAGGAGCTCGGCTTTACCGCCGATCGCGTCGTGCGTGAGGCCGAGGCTCTCCTCGGGTCACCAGCCAGATGATGTCCTGGGCGAGCGTCGAGGGGCTACCGTTGCCGCTCGGAGCGACGTGGGCGGCCGACGACCTCGCCTACAACTTCGCGATCTATGCCCGGCATGCGCAGCAGGTGACGCTGTTGCTGTACGGTGATGACCTCCGCACGCCCGTGCTCACGCACCGATTCGACCCCGGGCGAAACAAGTCCGGCCACGTGTGGCACTGCCGCATCCCGGCCACGGCCGTTGCGGGCGCGCGATACTACGCGTACTCGATCGACGGGCCGCGATCGGCCCCCCACCAGTTCGATCCCGACAAGATCCTCTTCGACCCCTACGCCAGAGCGATCTTCTTTCCGCCCGAGTTCGACCGGGAGGCCGCGCGACGGCCCGGGTCGAACGCCGGTCGGGCGCCCGTCGGCCTGCTCGTCGCCGGCCCCACGGAGTGCACCTTCGATTGGGGTGACGACCGGCACCCTCGCCACGAGGCGAACACGGTCGTGTACGAGCTCCACGTGGGAGCCTTCACCGCCCACCCGAGCTCGGGGGTGAAGGAAGAGCGGCGTGGAACGTACGCCGGGCTCATCGAGAAGATCCCGTACCTCGTCGAGCTCGGCGTGACGGTCGTGGAGCTCATGCCCGTGTTCCAGTTCGATCCGTCCGACGGCAATTACTGGGGCTACATGCCGCTCGGGTTCTTCGCGCCCCATGATCGCTGGGCCCGTGCGCGCGAGACCTGTGAGCAGCACACCGAGTTCCGGTCGCTGGTTCAGGCCCTCCACGCGGCGGGCATCGAAGTCGTCCTCGATGTCGTCTATAACCACACCGGCGAAGGCGACCATCGTGGCCCTGTCTACAGCTTCAAAGGCATCGACAACGACAGCTATTACATGATGTCGGGCCGGCCCGACGCCCCCTACGCGGACTTCACGGGAACCGGCAACACCCTCAACTCCGCGAACCCCTCTGTGCGGCGGATGATCCTCGACAGCCTGCGCTACTGGGCGCGCGAGATGCGGATCGACGGATTTCGCTTCGATCTCGCGTCGGTCTTCGCCCGGAACCCCGACGGCTCCCTCAGCTACGAGGAACCTCCGATCTTCAGCGAGATCGCGTCCGACCCCGAGCTGGCCGGGCTGCGTCTGATCGCCGAGCCGTGGGACGCTGCCGGCGCGTACCAGCTCGGCCGGGATTTCCCCGGCATCACCTGGGCGCAATGGAACGCCCGGTTCCGCGACGACGTGCGGCGGTTCGTGCGCGGCGACCCGGGAATGATTGGCGTGATGATGCAGCGACTGTACGGAAGCAGCGACCTCTTCCCGGATGATCTGGCGAACGCCTACCACGCGTATCAGAGCGTCAACTACGTGACCTCGCACGACGGATTCACGCTCTGGGACCTGCTCTCCTACGACACGAAACGCAACATGGCGAACGGCCACGGCAACACGGACGGGCCGGCGGACATCAGCTGGAATTCCGGATTCAATGGTGACGACGGGGCGCCCGCCGAGGTGATCGCGTTGCGCAAGCGCCAGGCCAAGAACCTCCTGTGCCTGCTCTTTCTCGCCAACGGCACGCCGATGCTGCGCGCGGGCGATGAGTTCCTCCAGACCCAGAACGGGAACAACAATCCGTACAACCAGGACAACGCGACCTCCTGGCTCGACTGGAATCGGCTCGAATCTCACGCCGACGTGTTCCGCTTCACGAGGCTGATGATCGCCTTCCGCAAAGCCCATCCCTCACTGTCCCGCAGCCGCGTCTGGCGCGAGGACGTGCGCTGGTATGGCGTCGGACCGGCCGTGGATCTCTCCGTCGACTCGCGGAGCCTCGCGTTCTGTCTTTCCGGAGCGTCCCAGGGTGACGATGACCTCTACGTGATGGTCAACGCCTACGGGGCGGCGCTCGAGTTCACGATCCAGACCGGCGCCGCCTCGGAGTGGCGGCGCATCGTCGATACCGGATGCGTCAGCCCCGACGACTTCCGCGAGCCGCCCGGTGTCGTGGCGCTGACATCGGCGCGTTACGTCGTGGGGCCGCGGTCGGTGGTCGTGCTGTTACGGCCGCGGCGCGGCTGAGCCCGACCACGGTGAAGACCGACCCACTCGCCGGAAGACCGGCGCCGCCGTCGCTGTTGGTGGACGTCCCGGAGCTGGTCAAGGCGTACTACACGGAGCGGCCGGATCCGTTCGCGCCCAAGCAGCGGGTGGTGTTCGGAACCTCGGGGCACCGGGGCTCGTCATTGAAGGCCGAATTCACCGAGGCGCACATCCTCGCCATCACCCAGGCCATCTGTCTCTATCGCCAGGTGCACGAGATCGCCAGCAAGTCATCGCTCAGGCCACGACGCGCCTGGCGACCCGACGCGCTCACTCTCCGCGCAGCGTCGGATCGAGCAGGTCGCGCAACCAGTCCCCCGTGCGGCTGACGACCAGCGACGTCGCCATCAGCACGAGCCCCGGCCACGTCGAGATCCACCACGCGCTGTCGAGGTACTCGCGGCCCTCGTAGATCATCCCGCCCCACGACGGGGTGGGCGGCTGGATGCCGAGGCCGAGAAAGGACAGCGTCGCCTCGAGGACGATGGCGCGCGCCAGCTCCAGGGTTGCGATGACGATCAGGCTCGAGAGGACGTTCGGCACGATGTGGCGCAGCACCACGCGCACGGCCGAGCCGCCGAGGGCCTGGACGGCGTCGACGAACTCGCGCGTGCGCAACCCGAGGACCTGAGCGCGAAGAACGCGCGCGTAGGAGACCCAGCCGGACAGCCCGATGACGAGGATCAGCGTGGGAAAGCTCGGGCCGAGCACCGCGATGATCCCGATGGCGAGCAAGATGAACGGGAAGGCGAGCTGAGCGTCGGCGAGCGTCATGACCACCGTGTCGAGCCAGCCACGCCGGAAGCCGGCGACGACGCCCAGCGCCGAGCCTACCAGGCCCCCCACCACGACGGCGGCGAAGCCGACGATGAGTGACACGCGGGCGCCGTAGACCAGCCGCGAGAGCACGTCGCGACCGAGGTGATCGGTGCCGAGGGCGTGCGCCCGGCCGTCGGCGGCCTCCAGGGTCGGCGCGACGAGCCGCACACGCAGCGACGTGCGCTCGGGGTCCTGCGGCGCCAGCCACGGCGCCGCCACCGCCACCAGAGCCAGCACGAGGACGAACACCCCGCCACCGGCCGCGAGCCGCGCGGTGCGCTGGCGCTCGCGCGGCCGCGCCACCGTCGCCGCGACGACCAGGTCAGCGGGCGCGGATGCGGGGATCGAGGACGCCATAGAGCATGTCGACGGCGAAGTTGATGACGACGAAGAGCGCGGCCGAGATGAAGACGACGCACTGCACGACCGGGTAGTCGCGGTTGTAGATCGACTGGATGGCGAGCCGGCCCATCCCCGGCCACGCGAACACGGTCTCGGTCACGACGGCGCCGCCGAGCAGGGCTCCGAACTGGAGCCCGGTGATGGTCACGATCGGCACGGCCGCGTTCTTCAGCGTGTGCTTGGCGACGACCAGCGTCTCGGACAGGCCCTTGGCACGCGCGGTGCGGACGTAGTCCGTGCGCAGGATCTCGAGCACGGCCGAGCGCGTGAGCCGGGCGACGTACGCCATCGCGAACACGCTGAGCGTGAGGGCGGGGAGAACCAGGTAGTGCCAATCGCCGCGGCCGCCCGTGGGAAGGAGCCCGGCCTTCAGCGACACGAGCAGGATGAAGAGGATGCCGAGGAAGAACGTGGGCGCCGACTGCCCGACGAGGGCCACGGCCATCGCCGCGTGATCGAGCGGCGAGTTGCGGTGGGCCGCCGACACCACGCCGATCGGCACGGCCACCAGTACGGCCACCACGAACGCGGTCAGGCCGAGCTCGATCGTGGCGGGCAGGTAGTCGAGCACGACGGTCATGGCGGGAGTCTTGAAGTGGATGGAGCGACCGAAGTCGCCGCGAGCCACGTTGCCGAGGAACGTGACGTACTGAACGGGCAGGGGGCGGTCGAGCCCGAGCTCGGCACGAACGCGAAAGATCTCGCTGCGCGGGGCGTCGGGCGGGAGCAGCAGCGGCACGGGATCGCCACTGAGCCGCATCACCACGAAGACGACCGTGGAGACCAGCCACAGCGCGACCCCCGCGCGCAGGACGCGGCGCCCTGCGTACAGCGCGACGTCCCGCACGTCTCAGGCGCGGCGGAACCTGAAGTTGAAGCGCCGGATCTCGAACTGCTGGTTCGGGTTCGGCGTCCACTCCACGTACCTCTGGATCCCGTAGTCCTCGTACGGCTGGATCACCGGCACCCACGGGAAGTGCTCGAGGAAGATCTGGGTCATCTCCTTGTAGGCCTGGGCCCGGAACTTCTCGTCCACGGAGAAGCGCGCGGCGTCGCCGAGCTGGTCGAAGCGGGCGTGCCGCCAGTAGTCTTGCGGTCCGCCGGGGCCGAGCAGCCGCCAGAACATCCCGTCGGGATCGGACAGCGTCGAGGTCGGATCCGACCACCAGAGGCCCTTGAAGCTCTTGTCGCGGAGCTTCTGGGCGCGCACCGAGTACTCGAGCTGTTCCACTTTGGCGTTGACGCCGACGTCGCGCCACATGGCCTGGATGGCCTCGGACATCGCCTTGTCGTTGGCCGTGTAACCGACGGTCGTCTCGATGACGATCTCCTCACCCTTGTAGCCGGCCTTCTTGAGCCGCTCGCGAGCTTCCCTGGGGTCGTACTTCAGCGGCGGCAGCGAGGCGTCGAAGTGGTTGTCGCCCTTGGCGATCATCGAGTTGGGGACGATCCCGCGGCCGCGCCACAGCTCCTTGACGATGATCTCGCGGTCGATGCCGAGCGAGAGCGCCTGCTTGACGAGCGGATTGTCGAGCGGCTTCACGTTGCTGTTCACGGCCAGCACGTAGAGCCCGGCGTAGAGGGCGCCGATCATGCGCGTGGTCGGGTTGGCGTTCACGCGATCGCCGTGGTCGGGCGCGAGCTGGGTGATCGCGTCCACCTCCCCCTTCAGCAGGGACGCGACCCGCGGCGCCGTCTCTGGAATCGCGCGCATGACCAGCCGGTCGACGTCGATCCGGCCCCCCCAGTAGTCGGGGTTCGCCTCCAGCACGGCCTTGTCGTCCTTGGTCCACGACACGAAGCGGATCGGGCCGGTGCCGACCGGCTTCTGGTTGAACGTGTCGGGCCCGACCGACTTCAGATACTTCTCGGGCACGATCTGGCCGCCGTAGAACGCGAGCCGAGCCGGGAGCAGCGGGTCTGGCTTCTTCGCGTGGAACACGACGGTGCCCGGGTCCGGCGCCTCGATGCGCTCGATGGTCGAGAAGACCGTGCTCACCCGCGTCTTGGCGGCGGGATCGTACGTGCGCTCGATGCTGGCCTTCACGTCGGACGACGAGAACGGATCGCCGTTGTGGAACTTCACGCCCGGGCGGAGCTTGAACGTCCACGTCGTCGGCGCGGTGAGCTTCCACTCCGTCGCGAGCCCCGGGTAGAGCTTGCCGTCGGGATGCCGACTCGTGAGGTTGTCGTAGAGGTTGAACGAGACGCGGATGTCGTTGGACGACGTGCTCATGTGCGGATCGAAGAACGCGATGTCGCCGCCCTGGGCGACGATGAGCTCACGCTTTTGCGTGGTCTGCGCTCGCGCGGGCCCGGGCAGCACGGCGACGGCGCCAGCAGCGGCGGCGGCGCCGGTGATAAGCTCCCGTCGGGTCATGCCAGTCATGGACGCCTCCTTGGGTGCGCCTATATGGGGGTCGACGGCGCCGCCTGTCAAGCGGTGCCCCGCCGTGCCACAATCCCGGAAGTGTGGACTGGCACGCGTTCTGGAACTCCTCGCCGTGGTGTGCATCTACGGTAGCCGACGAGCGCGAGTTGTAGCAAGGGGTGTAGCGCTACAACCCCGGCGGTAAGCGATGAGCCCCACGCCGTTTGGCGACTGGCTGAGACGCCAGCAGTTTCCTGACGCGGCCAACATCCCCGTCAAGAGTGCGTCACCGCGTGCTGCCGCTGCCCTCCATCATCTTCCCGTACTTCATCATCACGTCGCCCATCGCCTTCATCATCTCGCCACGCATCTGGAGCGTCTTGGGGGTCCGCCTGTCCGCCCATCTCGCACGGGCGCTCAGGCGCACACGCGCGGGTCACGGGCTGACGCCTCGCAGGCCCCACACATGTACACAGGCGCGCGAGCGCTGTACGAGTCGCTAGGCTTCACGTACCCGTTCGCACCGGAGAATCACTCAGTGATGGTGAAGAAGCAGGCGATGTACTGAGATGGCCGTGTTGAGGACTACTCGGGTGGAGGAGCCGGCAGCGTCAGGAAGTTGGGGCAAAGCCGGCGCTCCGGTTCCTCGTCCGTCTGGTGCAGGACTCTGGGTGGGGAATTTCCCATCAAGCGAAATAAATTGCCTTGAAGGCTCGCCCCATCGGGATACGATGGTCGCATCCTGTTCGCTCATGGCCTCCATGGATGATGTGCCCAACCTCCGTGACCTCCACGTCCTCGTTCTCGACGATCACCAGGACACGCTCGACGTGTTCAGCACGGCGCTGCGAGCGTGTAACGCGAACGTATTTACGGCGCGGACGGCTCGCGATGCCGTCACCATCTTCAAGACGGTGCGGCTTGACGCCATCGTCTCCGACTTGGCGATGCCGGGTGAAGATGGCCTCTGGGTGGTCGATCAACTACGCCGATTGTCGGTGACGAAGGGCGGTAGCGTCCCGGCACTCGCCGTCACCGCGCACTGGGACAAGTACACAAGCAAGGACGCCAAGGACGCGGGCTTCGACGGCTTCCTCACGAAGCCGGTCGATCCGTTGGAGTTATGCACGACCGTCGCATCCCTGGGGGGGGGCGCTGATGCCGACTGTGCGATGAAGGAGGAAATTCTCGGGGTACTCAAGGCCAATCCCGCGATGTTCTACTGCCGCATCTGCATCTCGCGCCTCCTCCAAGTGGCCCACGCGGAAGTCCAGAATGTTCTGTCGAGCTTTGCCGTCACGCATCCGACCATCCAGTTCACGCAGGGGCATTGTGTCAAGTGCGGCGGTCTTCGCACGGTGTTCCGGTACATGCCGTCCACGGGAGTGTAGTCGCTCGACTACGCCCGGCCCTCACTACCACCGTCCCCGACGCGAGGCTACCAGCGGCGACGGAGGTGGTTCACGATGCGCGCCACGAGAACGCCGACCACGCTGATGAGCACGGCAACGACGGCGATGGTCACAGCCTCGATCATCTCGGGAGCACCACACCCGCATATCCGATCTTGTTCACCGCGTCCCGTAACGTCGGCACGTTGTGGCCCAACCCGTAGCCCGCCGCGAGCCCAAGGCCAGCGTGGCCGAGAAGCTGACGGCGAACATCATCAGGAACGCCCGCGTGTCGAAGTGCATCCTGACCCGAGTGACGCCACGAGTGGGCCGTGGTTCGATCACGGTCACTCAAGCATCAAGGGTGGAGAGCCAACGGCTGATCCACTGGCTCGCATTGTTGGGCGCTAGGTGGCGCGGCATGATGACCCTGCGGTACGTCCAGATGCCTTTTCGCTTGAACAATCCTGGGATGGTCACGGTGCTCATCTAGTGGTAGCCTCCCCGCCGTGGATTTGGAGCAGTTCTTGGAGCATCACCAGGGCGAGGAGGGCAGAATCGCCAGTGTTTACGCGGGTCGGACGCTCTCCGTGAACATCCAATCCCCGCCATGACTTCGGCGGACATCGTCATTGTCGGCGGCGGCGTGGTGGGCACCAGCACGGCGTTCCACCTGGCCGCGCTCGGCGTCCGCAACGTCGTGCTGGTCGAGCGGCGGCACCTGGCCGCGGGCGCCAGCGGCAAATCGGGCGCGCTCGTCCGGATGCATTACACCAACGAGACCGAGTCGCGCCTGGCGTTCGAGAGCCTGAAGATCTTCCGTGATTTCGCGGCCGTCGTCGGCGGCGATTGCGGCTTCGAGCCGGTCGGCTTCTTCCAGATCGTGGGCCGCGGCTGGGAAGCCTCGCTGGCCCACAACGTCGCGGTCCAGAGGGCGATGGGCATCCGGACCGAAGCGATCAGCACCGAGGAGCTGGCTCGGCGCCTGCCCGGCTGCCGCGTGGACGACGTCGGCGCCGCCGCGTGGGAGGCCGACTCGGGATTCGCGGACCCCAACGCGACGACCTTCGCCTTCGCCGACGCTGCGCGCCGGCGCGGCGTCACGCTGCGCACGGGCTGCACGGCCACGAAGGTCGTCGTCGAGGGAGGGCGGGTGACGGGGATCGACACGACGGCGGGACAGATCGCCGCGTCCGTCGTGATCCTCGCCCCGGGCGCGTGGGCAGGCCGTCTGCTCGCGCCGCTCGGACTCGACTATCCGCTTTCGCCCTATCGCATCCAGGTGACGATCTTCCGCTGGCCCGCCGGCTTCACGCTGCGGCATCCTGCCATCATCGACGCCATCCACCATTCATGGCTCCGGCCGGAGGGCCGGACGAGCACGCTGATCGGCGTCGAGCTCGGCGCGGGCCACGGCGATCCCGATCAGCTCGACGAGGGCGTGGACGGCGATTACGTCGCCCGCTGCCGGCACGCGCTGACGTCGAGGTTGCCGGTATTCAGTGAGGCGACGATGCGAGGCGGCTGGGCCGGGATGATCATGATGAGCGGTGACGGCCGGCCGATCATCGACCAGATCCCGTCAGTCGATGGCCTCTACGCGATGCTGGGCGACTCCGGGACATCGTTCAAGACGGCGCCTGCCGTCGGGCGCTGTCTGGCCGAGTGGATCGTGCACGGCAAGCCCCGGACAGCCGATCTCAGCCCCTTTCGCTCCACGCGGTTCGCCGAGGGCCACCCGTGGGCAGATGAGCACCACTACGGCCGGCCGCAAGGGCTGACCGTCTCCCGCTAAGCTCGAGGCCCCGGCTCGCGAAACCCGGGGAAGGGAGGAGGATGTCATGGAAACACTGGCTCGGAACTGGTGGGCGCTCGTCCTTCGTGGCATCGCCGGAGTGATCTTCGGCGTCCTGACGTTCATAAATCCCGGAATGACCCTCGCCGTGCTGATCGTGCTCTTCGGCGCCTATGCCATCGTCGACGGCGTCTTCAACCTGGTCGCGGCCGTCTCCGGCCGGACGGGGCAGCCGTGGTGGCACCTGGTCCTCGAAGGCATCGTCAGCATCGCCGCCGGTGTGATCGCGTTCGCCTGGCCGGGATTGACGTTGCTCGCGCTCGTATGGCTTGTCGCTGGCTGGGCCATCGTCACCGGCGTCCTGGAGATCGTCGCGGCCCTCAGGCTGCGCAAGCACATCGACAACGAGTGGGGGCTGGTC
>Ga0209237_1002789_pt1 | contig 10504 bp, 10 predicted proteins | sample GraSoi013_1_40cm_2_FD_185820 | JGI IMG/M metagenome (GOLD analysis project Ga0209237, IMG submission 185820) | Grasslands soil microbial communities from the Angelo Coastal Reserve, California, USA - Sample 10_02_2013_1_40cm (SPAdes) (version 2) | ecosystem: Environmental > Terrestrial > Soil >...
GGTATCGAGTTCCCTGTCGGGATTCGAACCTTGTTGAACACGTCGCGATACGTCACCACCTGTACCTCGGGTCTGTCTTCACTCAAAAGCACGATGTCGAGACTGGTATTCTGGGCGTCAGTGCCACCATTCAGGATGTCACATTTGACACAACCGCGATCGGCGCGAGGGTACTCGTCCACGGGGAAGAGCTTCTTGGCGGAGGGAGCGGCGATGACGGTCGACACAGGGTTGGCCACGGGTGCCTCCTCCTCGCTCAGCGGCCCGGCCGCGTCATCCGCTCCGGGCGCACCCACTGCTCGAACTGCTCCGCGCTCACGTAGCCAAGGGCGAGGGCCGCCTCCCGGAGGATCGTGCCGTCCTTGTGCGCCTTCTTGGCGATCTCGGCCGACTTGTCGTAGCCGATGTGAGGCGTGAGGGCCGTCACCGTCATGAGGGAGTCACGCAGGTGCTCGTCGATCACCCCGCGGTTCGGCTCGATGCCCCGGGCGCAGTGCTCGTCGAACGAGACACAGGCGTCGGCGACGAGCTGGATGGACTCGAGCAGGTTGTGGAGCATCACGGTCTTGAAGACGTTGAGCTGGAAGTTTCCCTGCGAGCCGGCGAAGGCCACCGTGAGGTCGTTGCCGAAGACCTGGGTAGCGACCATCGTCATCGCCTCGGACTGAGTCGGGTTCACCTTGCCCGGCATGATCGACGAGCCGGGCTCGTTCTCGGGGATGGAGAGTTCCCCGAGCCCGGCCCGCGGCCCCGACGCCAGCCACCGCACGTCGTTGGCGATCTTCATGAGCGCCCCGGCCAGCGTGCGCACCGACGCGCTTGCTGCCACCATGGCGTCGTGGGCCGACAGCGCGGCGAACTTGTTCGGTGCCGAAACGAACGGACGGCCGGTCTCGATGGAGATCTTTTTAGCCGCCAGCTCGCCGAATCGCGGGTGGGCGTTGAGCCCCGTGCCCACCGCGGTGCCGCCGATGGCCAGCTCGGTGAGGACGGGAATCGTCCGGCGCACGCCCTCGAGGGCGGCCTCGAGCTGGGCGACCCAGCTCCCGATCTCCTGGCCGAGGGTGATCGGCGTCGCGTCCTGAAGATGGGTTCGTCCGACCTTGACGATGTCGCGGTGCTGCTCGGACTTACCGTGGAGTGTGTCGCGGAGGCGGCCGACGGCCGGGATCAGGACGCGCTCGAGCTGCTCGACGGCGGCGATGTGCATCGCGGTCGGGAAGGTGTCGTTCGAGCTCTGACCCATGTTGACGTCGTCGTTCGGATGGACCGGCTTCTTCGAGCCCATGACGCCGCCGGCCAGCTCGATAGCTCGGTTCGAGATGACCTCGTTGGCGTTCATGTTGGTCTGGGTGCCGGACCCCGTCTGGAACACGACGAGCGGGAAGTGATCGTCGAGCCTGCCGGCGATGACTTCGTCGGCCGCCTGCACGATGAGCTCCATCTTCTCCGTCGGCAGCTCGCCGAGCTCGGCGTTGGCGAGGGCGGCCGCCTTTTTCAAGATGCCGAGGGCCCGGATCACGGGGCGCGTGAAGCGGAAGCGTTCCACGCCGATCTTGAAGTTGTTGCGCGACCGCTCGGTCTGGGCGCCCCAGTACCGGTCGGCCGCCACCTCGATCGCCCCCATGCTGTCGCGCTCGGTCCGGGTCTTTGTCTGTGTCATCGCGTTGTCTCCTTCCGCGGCGCTCGGACGGTCCGGCGGCGTCCCCTGCCGCGCAGGACTTCGAGGGCCCCGAACGATTTTCGGAGCTCGACAACGCGGATCACCGGCGCCGTGGTCGCCCGCGTCACCTCCCGCGTCAACGTGGCTTGCAAGGTTCCGGCAAGGTGCGGCGATGTTTGCGCCAGAGCGCCTTGACGGTCTTGTCCGGTTCGTTCGGCATGAACTGGACGTGATCCTTCCCGTCCAAGGTCATCCCTGAATCGCTTCGATGTTAACTCCGGCGTCGCCTAGGACATTTCCGAGTTCGGCCAGGGTTCCGGGCCTGTCCTCGACGATCACGGTGAACTCTCGGTAGCCATGGCCATTCCTCCTTCCGTGGCGAAGGCGCGTTTGGGCCGGCGCTCGAAGAATACTCCTCCCGACCAGACAGAGGCATGGCGTCAGGCTCGATGGATCGATCCGAGCCGGACAAGTCCCCGCGCTACACGACATCGCGAGCTCACCTGCGCCAGCCGCTGCGAGCTCCACCGAAGACAGCCCAGCGTTCAAAATCCTTGGACTTAGGCCCAACCGGATTCCAAGGCTGATGGGACACTATGATCCTGTACCGACGTCAGGCTGTCAGCGCGCCGTTCTCGGTGCATATGGAACACGGAGGGAGGGCATGGCAGTACCCGAGACGCGACACCGAACCACATGGTGGACCCGTCTCGACGATGGGCGGATCCGCTGTTATCGCGAGGTGCTCGGCGTCGAGCTGCCGTGGCTCGACGCCGTCGTCCGGGCCAAGCGGCCCCAGCACCTGCCCGTCGTGCTGACGCGCGACGAGGTCCGCGCCGTCCTCCAACAGCTCGATGGCGTGCCACGGCTGATGGCGCTCCTGCTGTACGGGGCGGGACTTCGCCTGCTGGAATGCTGCCGCCTGCGAGCCGGCCGCTGCCCGAGCCCCGGGGCTTGGCGACCTCGGACCTTCACCGTCGGTCCAACTCGTGACCGTTGCACTTCTTGACCGCCGCCTCCGCCTCCTCGACGCCATTTTCGGCGAAGCCGAAGCCGCGCGCGCCCGGTGTCCCGGTGCATCACCACCGTGGCCGACCGACTCCGCGGCGGTGGCCTGGAACGTACACCTCACGCCGACGCTCACACGACGTGGAGAAAGGCTGTGCGCCAGCGCCGCCTCTGGAACGCGGAGGAGGGTTGAGGTCACTGAAGCTCACCGGCGAGGGCAGACGCCAGTGGGTTCCGATGTACGCAGTCGATCTCGCGCCTCCCGGCGGACCCATTAGAAGAGGCTGAAGGCTCTCGCCATGACAACGCCGACGGCCAGCAGCACGACGACACCCACGATCGTCTTCTCATGCGTGCACATCCCGACCTTTGCCTTGCATGCGGCCTGCGAACACATCAGGGACATCCCTGGTCACCCCCCTTTCCCACGACTTGAACCCCCTGCCTAGTAACACCGCTAAAACCGCGGTCTTTCGTGGTTCTCCTCGTCAGCTTTTTTGATTGGCTCTCTGAAGACTGCTGGAGCTGGTGTTCCCTTGCTGTGGACAACCCAGGCGCCGTTTTCGGTCTGCGGGCTTGGTATGGCTGAGGATTTAGTCTAAGCGGGCATCCGTTGTCGACCACTCGGGCGGCGAGACGTCCCTTTCGCCTAGAGACCCAGAACGAAGAAGGCCTACCGCTTCCCTCGAGGAAGTCGACGACGGTGTCTGGTCCATCTACTTCTGCAACGTTCTCCTGGCCCGCATCGATGAGCGCGACTACATCATCCGCGCGTGGACCTCAGCAGTGTCACCCATGTTCCCGGTTCACTGTGTTAACGATCCTCCCGGTTGCTCAGGGTTTCTTCGGAGGACCGGATCAATCGACTCTTCTTCTCCGACAAGTCAGTACGGATGACTTGGCGCAGCGAGCGTGCCCGCTTCGGCGACGACGTGGTGCACGGGCACGTGAAACTTCCGCTGCACACGGTGTGGGAGGTCAAGACTCAGCCAGCGCGAGATGCCTGGCGGCAAGGTACAGACGACGATAGCGTGGTAACCCGGGTGCTCGCGCATTTCGTCAACGATCGCCAGTAGCGGATCCTGTGCGCCGACGGCCGTGCGGACGACTTTCGCTCCAGCGGTTTCCAGTAGGGTGCTCGCGGCTTCCGCGCGCCGCTCGGCCACGTCCACGCTTTCGCCCTCCCAGCTGAAGCTCGAACTCGGCGCGGCGGGCACCAGCACTGCGAACTCAGCTGCGGTGTCCTCGGCTAAGAGCGCTTTCACCTTGCGCTCGAGTTCGGGGCTCGTTGCCGTCTGATGAGCGACGATCAGGTAGCGTGACATTTTTCCACCCTCCTGACGCTTCTCGATGTCAGATCGTGGCTATCATCCGCCCTGTCCCGGATCACCACGAGCGGGTTGATCTCGGCGAGCGCGCTGTCGTTGGCGACGTACCGGGCGAACACGATGTCCGCACACCGTAGCACTAGGAGATGCTCCACAACATGTAGCCGGCCAGGGCGGTGCCCAGGAGAGCGGTGCCATAGCAGAGTACAGCGATGAGCTCGGTCAGGTGTTTGAGCTGCAGCCCATCGTAGAGCGTGTAGCGAAAGCGGTGAGCCCAATGGAAGAGGGGTAGGGAAATGAACACGAACAGGTAGAGGCGCACGACGGGGTGCCGCACCAGGCCGTGAACCGCGTCGTAGCTCGGAGCCTCCAGCCACCCGAGCGGAAAGGCCAGACCGGTGAGGAGGAGATGGATCGGAAACAGGAGCGCGGCGACCGTCCCCCCCACGCTGAACAAGAACCACAGCAGCGGTGTGATCGATCTCGCCATCTACGCCCGCCCCCGCAGCACGATCACGGCCACGATCGCGGAGAGAACGAGCCAGGCCGCGTAGTTCACGCCGACGACGACCCAGTCAGGCACGCGCGTGCCCCGCACGCGCACCACCACGGCCCTGGGAGCGAGGTTGAACCAGGTGACGGAGTGGAGGAGGACGAAGAGGAATGTGACGGCATGGAGCGCGACAAAGAGGGGCGTCCCCAGACGGGCGAGGAACTGGGCGTAGGCCTCGGGGCCCTGCGCGAGGGCCCTGAGTTGCCAGAGGTAGGCCCCGGCAAAGAGCGCGACGAAGACGCTGGTGAGCTCCCGCAGCACGAACCACGCGTAGCGGCGGTTCTGGAGCCACCACCAGACCGACACGCGGCGACGGTACCACCGGGGATGGTACAGGGTGTAGCTGGGCTCCGCCCTCATCTCGCGCCTCGGGGCAGGAGCAAGGACTTGAACCAGTCGGCCACGCCCGCGAGCTTGTACTGCTGGATGGCGCCCGCAGGATCGACGTTCTTCGGGCACACCTTCGTACACTCCCCCACGAAGGTGCACTCCCAGATCCCGTCCTTGCCCGAAAGAAGCTTGAGGCGCTCGGCCGCCCCCTGGTCTCGGGAATCCATGTTGTAGCGCTGCGCGAGGGCGATGGCAGCCGGGCCGACGAAGGTCGGCTCGAGCCCGTAAATGGGGCACGCGGAGTAGCACAGCATGCAGTTGATGCACATGCTGAACTGCGTGTACGTGTCGAGCTGCGCGGGCGTCTGCAAGTATTCGCCCTCGGAGAGAGGTTTCTCCGCCGTCCGGATGATCCAGGGCTTCACCCGGTTGAGCTTGCGCATGAAGTCGGTCAGGTCCACCACGAGGTCGCGGATGACGGGGAAGTAGTCCAACGGCTCCACGCAAATGGGGCCTGGCAGGAAGTCCCCGAGGAAGGTCGCGCACGTGAGCTTCGGTATGCGGTTGACCTTCATGCCGCAGCTGCCGCAGACGCCCATCCGGCAGGACCACCGGAACGACAGGGATCCGTCCAGCTGGTCTTTGATATAGTTGAGGGCGTCAAGAATCACCCAATCCTTCCGGAAGGGCACCTCGTAGGTCTGGAAGATGGGCTCGGCTTCCTGCTCCGGTCGGTAGCGCGCGACCGATAGCGCGACGGTAGCTTCCATCCCGCCTACCTCCCGTACACGCGCTTTCCCGGTGGCCACCGGGTGATGGTCACCGGCAGATAATCGACCCGAGGACGGCCTGCCGCCGAGCGGTAGACCAGGGAGTGAGTCAGGAACTTCCGGTCGTCTCGCTCCGGGTAATCCGTGCGCTGGTGCGAGCCCCGGGACTCCCGGCGATGAAAGGCCGACTGCACGATTGCTTCCGCGACGTCGAGCATATAGGACAGCTCCAGGGCCGCCGTCAGCTCCGTGTTGAAGGTGTAGCTCCTGTCGTCGAGCGCGACGTCGTGGAAGCGCTCCTGAAGGCTGTGCAGCTTCTCCGCCGCTTTTTCGAGCGTGGTACCTGTCCGATAGATGCCAGCGGCCTCCTCCACGGTCTGCTGCATCTCCGCCCGAAGCGTGGCGATCCGTTCCCGACCGGCGGTCTTCCGCAGAAACTGCTCCTCGATCCGCCGCTGCTCGTCGCCACCCTGGGCTAGGATGGACGGGCGTGGCGTCTGCTGTTCGCAGGCGAAGTCCGCGGCCGCCTTGCCGGCCCGCGCCCCGAAGACCAGGATTTCGGTGAGCGAGTTCGACCCCAGCCGGTTGGCGCCGTTGATGCTCACGCACGCAGCTTCTCCGGCCGCATAGAGGCCCGGCAGCGGCGTGGCGCCGTGGAGATCAGTCGAGATCCCGCCCATCATGTAGTGGACGACGGGGCGGACGGGGATCATCTCTCTCACCGGATCGATGTTCATGTACTTGAGGCACAGCTCGCGGACGAAGGGGAGCTTCCGGTCGATGAGCTTCTCGCCGAGGTGGCGGAGGTCGAGGTGCACGTAGTGACCGTACGGCCCCTCCAGCGTGCGCCCCTTCTCCTGCTCTTTGACGAACGCCTGGGAGAGCCGGTCGCGGGGGCCCAACTCCATCGAGCGCAGCACCGGCCTGGGCTCGGGCTTGCCCAGGTCGTAATCCTGGAGGTACCGGTAACCGTCCTTGTTGAGGAGCCAGCCGCCCTCCGCGCGCGCCGCCTCCGTGATCAGGATGCCCGTAAACGGGAGCCCTGTGGGGTGGTACTGGACAAACTCCATGTCCTTGAGGGGCGCCCCCGCGCGATACGCGAGCGCCATGCCGTCGCCATTCTTGATGTTGGCGTTGGTCGTGAAGGGGAAGACCTTGCCGCAGCCCCCGGTGCAGAGAACGACGGCTCGGGCGGTGATTACCTCCATCCTCCCGGTCGCCATCTCGATGGCCACAACCCCCTGGCAGCGCCCCTCGTCCACCAGGAGTCTCGTGACGAACCACTCGTCATATCGCTGAATCGCTTCGTACTTCAGGCTCGTCTGGAAGAGTGTATGGAGCAAGTGGAAGCCGGTCTTGTCCGCGGCGAACCACGTCCGCTCGATCTTCATGCCGCCGAACGGGCGCACGGCAATGTGGCCATCAGGTTCCCGGCTCCAGGGACAGCCCCAGTGCTCGAGCCGCAGCATCTCTTCCGGGGCCTCCTTCACGAAGGCCTCCACCGCGACCTGATCGCAGAGCCAATCGCCCCCCGAGATGGTGTCGTAGGCGTGCTCGTCGAGGCTGTCCCCTGGCTTGATCACCGCCGCCGCGCCGCCCTCCGCCGAGACCGTGTGGCTGCGCATCGGATAGACCTTGGAGATCACGGCTACGCGAAGCTCCGGGCGCGTCTCGACGACAGCGATCGCCGCGCGAAGGCCAGCGCCTCCGCCGCCTACTACCAGCACGTCGCACGACAAGCGATCCATGGCCGTCTCTTTCGGAAAGCCCGACGAACGTCCAAGGGTTCGGTTAGGCGAGAAAACTACCCCCCGGACCTCGCGCCGTCAAGGGTCGTCGGGCATGCGCGTCGGGCGCTGGTCGAAGGGGCGTGGGCCTATCGGTATCCGGCGAAGGTCAGTACCTCGCGCTCGAAGGCGATTCGTGAGGAGCTCAACCGCGCCCACGCCGAGCGAACGCGCCCGGCCGTGCGCCCGATCCCGAGTGCGTCCCCATCGAGATTATCGGGCAAAAATCGGACTTGACGGGTGACGCAGGTCTGGGCTGTTCCCGAGACGTCTATCGCCCAGAATAAGTACGAAATCGGCGCTCATTCCACGATTTGGGCGATAGGGAAATGGCAGCGTACCCGGCTGGATCCCCGCGTCCTTATTGTCGTAAGACCTCGGGATTGGGGGGGGTAGCGGACGCAGCAGCCGCTAACCCCTTTCGTTTACCCAGACTTCACCCAGGAATTGGTTTCGTCGAACGGTGTCGACCTACGGGGTGGAGCAACCCTTCGAGCCGCGCTCTTATTAGCACGCCGCAGCGCATCGCTTATCTTCGATAGGCAGGTCAGCTCCCCCGGAGCGTTGCTTGACGCTCCTTGTCTGGACGCTCTACAGTCCCGCCGTCCCACCCGCTCGCTCGGTGGAGGTGTCATGCACCGGCGATCCTTCCTGACAGGGCTCGTCACTATCGCCACCGCGCCGCGCGTCGTCGAGGCGCAGCCAGCGGGGAAGGTCTGGCGGGTTGGGCTCTTCCACGTCGGCCTCGACCACGAGCCACCCACGCTGGCGCCCCTTCGCGAAGGCCTGAAGCGTCTCGGATACGAGGACAAGAACATCCGCCTCGACTGGCGGAATCAGGCCGACGAGGACGCCGCTCGCGTGACGGCCCGAGCGTTCGTGCGAGAGCGGGTCGATCTGATCGTCGCCTTCGAGGCTCAGGCGGTGCGGGCCACGCAGGCGGCGACGTCCGAGATCCCCGTTGTTTTCGTGCACGTGGGCGACCCTGTCGCTTCCGGCTTCGTAAAGAGCATCGCCCAACCAGGCGGGAACCTCACGGGTATCGCCGACTTCGTGGGCGAACTGCAGGACAAGCGCATGCAGATCCTCGGAGAAATCGTTCGCCTCCGGCGGCTTCTCATCCTGACCGATCCGCTCGATCCGAATACGGCGCGGCTCAGGGCTGAGGTCAGGCGCGTGGCACCCCAGCTCAAGGTCGAGCTCGTCGAACGCCAGGCCACGACGGAGGCGGACGTCACCCAAGCCTTCGCGCCGCTAAAGCGGGGCGACGTGGACGGCCTGATCGTTGTCTCACCAAACCTCATCACCAAGTTCCGAGCGCTGATCCTCCGGCTCTGCCAGGAGCACCAGATCCCGCTCGCCGCCCACGCGAAGGTGCTCGTGGAGCACGGGGCGCTCCTCTCGTACGGACCGGACAACGTTGCCGTTGCCCAGGATCTCGCTGGGTACATCGACAAGATCTTGAAGGGCGCCAAGCCCGCGGACCTTCCCGTTCAGCAGGCCGCGCGGCTCGAACTCGTCATCAACATGAAGACGGCGAAGGCGCTCGGCCTGACGGTCCCGCCGTCGCTGCTGCTCCGCGCCGATCAGGTGATCGAGTAATGCACCGCCGATCCTTCCTCGTCGCTGTCGCAATTCTGATCGCCGCGCCGCTCGTCGCGGAGGCGCAGCCGGCTCAACGGCTCTCGCGCGTTGGCGTCCTTGCGGCGGGCTCAGCGGAAGAGGCAACGAATGTCGCGTTCTTCGAGAGGATGCGAGAGCTGGGTTATGTCGAAGGGCAGACCGTCGTCTTCGACCGCCGGTTCGCCACCGGTCGGATCGAGCAACTCTCAGCCTTCGCGACGCAGATCGTTGCCGCGAATCCGGACGTGATCTTCGCGCCGGTGACGCCAGCCGCCCTCGCCGCTCGCAAGGTGACCAAAACCATTCCGATCGTATTCGCTGTTTCCGCTGACCCTATCGACGCCGGACTCGTCACGTCCTTGCGGGAGCCCGGCGGCAATATCACGGGGATCATCAACATGAACGTGGAACTCGCCGCGAAGCGCCTTGAGCTATTGAGGCAGGTAGCGCCTCGGATCTCCCGGATCGCCGTCTTCTCCAATCTCGACAATGTCCCTGACCGCCAACAGGTGAACGCTCTTCGTGACACGGCCGCCAAAGTCGCAGTGGCCATTGTCCCAATCGATGTCCGGACGGAGAACGACTACAATATCGCGTTCGAAAGACCCGAGACGCAAAGCGCCCATGCGATCATGATTCTTCCCAGCCCACTGAATATCCGGTTCAGGCCGTCGGCGCCCAGCCGACTCGCGCGGGAAAGGATGCGGTCGGATCATGGCGCGGTAGCCCTGGACGGTCTCTCACACGGTACCCATCAGTTGGAGCACGTGCCTGAGCGCACGGCGGCGAGTGCAGCGATGAGCAGGGCGCCGCGTGGGTTATTCAGCGATAGCGGCGCCTTCGGGGCATCGGACGCGCCGTCGTCGAACGACAATAGAAGGTCTCGCCGTTCACAGTCGCACAATGCCGGGCGTGGTGGTGATACGCTTCAGCATCTTTTCGTGAGCAATACCGCCAAGCTCCGCATGGCGGCGTACGCATATAATGCCCCGCGGCAGGACAACCCCAACAAGCTGCTCGAGGCGCAAGGGCTGCCTGGGTGTCCCGCACGGGGGAAGCTCAAGCGGCCCTGTTTGTTTCAACACACTTGCGCAATACAGTCATGACGTGTGGGGCCGAGTACTTGGCGCGCGGTCACGCACTAACATCGTCCGCCAATCTCGACATCCATGCATCGCCTCGGATGTAGACCACGCCTACAGCGATCTGGTGCTTTTAGCCGCCGCGGGCAAAGGCCCATCGTGAAATCCCCAACAACAAGAGTGGCCGTGTCCGATGAAGTCCGTACTCTACCGAAGCGATGTCGGTATCGTTCGTTCTCGTACCGGTTCGACGGTCAGAGAGCCATGCGACGATGGCGGTCGTGCGCGGACTGGCGCGCGATCAGGGCTCGACCGTGCGGCTGCTGCGGGTACTACCGGTTCCGGAGCTCGTGGTGGGGC
>Ga0209237_1002792_pt1 | contig 10498 bp, 8 predicted proteins | sample GraSoi013_1_40cm_2_FD_185820 | JGI IMG/M metagenome (GOLD analysis project Ga0209237, IMG submission 185820) | Grasslands soil microbial communities from the Angelo Coastal Reserve, California, USA - Sample 10_02_2013_1_40cm (SPAdes) (version 2) | ecosystem: Environmental > Terrestrial > Soil >...
CGCAACGGCTCAAGGCTGTCACGCGCGTATCCGGAACAGAACGTCACTGATACAGCGTAAAGCTGTACAACGTGTCGCCGGCGGCGACGAGCACGTGCTGGCGGCCGTCGACCAGGTACGTTTCCGGCGCGTTCGACACCTGGCCGAGTTGCGTATGCCAGAGCGGCTTGCCGTTGGCCGGATCGAACGCGACGAAATTTCCGGAGATGTCGCCGCCAAACAACAGCTTTCCCGCCGTCGTCATCAAACCGGGCGCAGCGCGGCCGCCGCCGGCGGTTCTGAACTTGTGACGCCACACGGTCTTGCCGGTCTTGTAGTCGATCGCGGAGATGTAGGTGCCCGCCGAGCCGACGCCGATTTCGTCCTTGCCGCCGAGTCCCATCGCGCCGCGCGGATCGGTCTCGCTCAGGTAGTACATCGCGTACGTTTCGGCGGTGGGCACGTAGAGGAGACCGGTGTCGGGACTGTACGCCGGCGGCGGCCAGTTCGTCGCGCCGCCGTTTGCCGCCGACACGAGCGCGCCGGCGATGTGATGATCCTTCGCGGGCTCGCGAACCGGCTGCCCTTTCGCGTTCAGGGCCGGCTTCGCCCAGTTGACGGTCTCCGAAAACTGGCTCGTGACGAGATGCTCGCCGGTGTGCCGATCGAGTGTGAAGTAGTAACCGTTGCGGCTCGCGGTCAGCACCATCTTGCGCGGACCGCTGCCGCCGAACATGCCGTCGACGAGTACCGGTGTCTGCGCGGAATCCCAATCGTGCGTGTCGTGCGGCGACGTCTGGTAGTACCACTCCATCTTGCCGGTGTCGACGTTCACCGCGACGATGGCGCAGGTGAAGAGGTTGTCCATCCCCTCACCGCGCGGCTTCGAGTGGTACGCCGGCGTCGGGTTGCCGGTTCCGAAGATGTACAGCTTCGTCTCGGGATCATAGACGCCGGGCAGCCACGGATGACCGCCGCCGTGTCGCGCCGCATCCAAGTCTTTCCACGTGTCGAGTCCGGGATCGCCCGGATTCATCGGCACGGTGTAGAAGCGCCACTGCTGCTCGCCGGTTTCCGGATCGTACGACGTGAGGTAGCCGGGCGAATCGAGATCGTTGCCGGTGCCGACCATGATGTGATTGCCGACGGTCATCGGCGCGGACGTCAGGAAGTACTGCTGCGCGAAGCTCGCCGCCTCCTTGTGCCACCGCTCCTTGCCGGTCCGCGCGTCGATCGACACGAAGTAATCGTCGGGCGTGACGAAGAACAGATAGTTGCCCCACATCGCCGCGCCGCGGTTGCCGATGTGCGTGCCGCCCTTCGTCTTCCAGAAGTAGTGCCACAGCTCGTGACCATCGTGCGCGTCGAGCGCCCACACGTGGTCGGGCGCGGTGACGTACAGCACGTTGTTCACCATCAGCACGGCGCCCTTGACCGCGATTGCGCCGCCGACGGTCACCTCGCCGGTGCCTTCTCCGCCGATCATCGTTCGCGGCGTCGTCGCGCTCGACAGTCGCGCGGTCCACGCGAGCGTCATGTTCTTCACGTTCGACTGATTGATCTGCGTGAGCCCGCTGTAGCGGCGGCCGGTGTAGTCGCCGGAATACGACGGCCACTGATCCGCGAGCGGCTTGAGCAGCGTCGCCGGATCGAGGCCGTTATCGGGAGCCGCGCGCAGCAGCACAGACGCCGCACACAGCAGGAGAGCGCCTGCGGCCATGCCGAGCGGTCTGCCGCGAGGCATCAGCGTCAGTTCGCGCCGGGGGTGGCGGGGTCCCCAACGCGGCAGCCGCGTTGGGGTGCCTTGGGGCCCCGGCGCCAGTGCAGAAAAAGTTGGCGGGGGTGGAACGCCCCGAGCGAGCACGGAACGTCGAAGAGATCTCATTTCAGTGTCACCAGAAAAGCAGTCACGTTGTGAATGTCCGCGTCGGTGTAGACGCGCAGCAGATCCTTGTGCGGCTGCAGCGGATCGTGGACCTCGACCTTCGGCGCGTCGCCGCCGCTCATCGGCGTCCGGAACGAGCGATGCGTGCCGTCGGCCGTCGTCAGCGACACGACGAAGTCGTCCAGGCGATCGAGTTTGCCTTCCACTTTTTCCCCCGACGGCAGCGTGAGGGTGACGGTGGTCGGCGGCACCGTCACCGGCGGCGGACCACCGCGCCCGCCGCCGCTGCCCGGCATCAGCCACGTCTGCTGCAGCAGCCGCTCATCGGCAATCTTCGACGCGAGGCCGCGCAGATCGCCGGTCGGGGAGTGGCACGACGCGCACTTCGCGTTGAAGAACGCTTCCCCCGCCTTCGCGTCGCCGACGATGATGCTCGGCGGCTTGACGCGTGATTCGTCGTAGCCGGCCGTGAACGCAAACTTCGGCATGCCGCGATCCGGCCGTCCGTTCTGGATCACCGGCGCCATCAGCTCGCCGTTCTGATCGTCGAGCACGACGCTCGACCGCAGCAGACTCGGTCCGCCGTCGCCGCCGCGCGTGTCGGCGCCGTGGCAGAACTGACAGTTGACGCCGTAGAGGGCCTTGCCTCGCTCGATGGCGGCCGGATCGCCGGGCGGCCGATCGGGATAGGCGTTGCGCGGCGAGGTGATCGTGCCGCCGCGGCCGCCGCGTCCGCCTTGTGTTGGCGGTTGCGCCTGGAGGGTCAGCGTCGCCACGACGAACAACGCTGAACCCGCAGAGAACAGCATCTCTCTGCAGGTTCCGCGAGCTCTGCGTTTGACGTTGTCGGTTCGGGTGTCGCGCATGGGGAAACCTTAAGCGATTGCATCGGCTTATGTAAACGGTTGCAGAGGCTAACAAAGCGGTTCTGCCAATGCAATAGGTATGATGGTGCCGCGTGGCGAATATTTACGAAGTCGCAAAGCGCGCCGGCGTCTCGACCGCCACCGTCTCACGCGTCCTGAGCCAGCCCGACGTCGTCTCGCCCGACACGCGGCGCAAAGTGCTGCAGGCGGTCGAGCATCTCGGCTACACGCCGAACGCGGCCGCGAAAAATCTGCGCACGCTGCGTACCGGCAAGCTGCTCGTCACGGTCCCGGACATTTCCAATCCGTTTTTTTCGCTCATCCTTCAGGGGATTGAAGACTCGGCGCAGCGCGAAGGCTACTCGGTCCTGGTCGGCGACACGCAGCACGACGAGCAGCGCGAGGAGCGCTACGCACTGATGCTGCGGCGGAAGGAAGCCGACGGGTTGATCTTTCTGGGCCACCGCCTGCCGAAAGAAGCGGCCACCTTTGCCGACACGATCGCGCCGCGTTGCGCGCCGGTCGTCAACGGCTGCGAGTTCAACCCGCGGCTCGGCGTCCCGAGCGTCCACATCGACAACGCCAAGGCATCGGCCGAGGCGATGGACCATCTCTATCGTCTCGGCCATCGCCGGATCGGCATCATCACCGGACCGCTCGTCAGCCCGCTCAGCCGCGATCGCCTGCGCGGCGCCACGGCTCGCGCGAAGACGCAAAAGGCCGAGCGCGACTTCGTCGTCATGAATGGCGACTTCTCGATCGAGTCCGGCGCGGCCGGCGCCGAGCGGCTGCTCGGACGCCGCGAGCCGCCGACGGCGATCTTCTGCTTCAACGACGAGATGGCGATGGGCGCGATCGAAACGGCGAAGCGGCGCGGGCTGCGCGTCCCGCTCGATCTGTCGATCGTCGGGTTCGACGACATCCGCTTCGCGCGGTGCGTCGACCCGCCGCTGACCACCGTCGCGCAGCCGATGCGCGCGATCGGCGAAGGCACGGTGCGATTGCTGCTGGAAATCCTGAACGGCGACGGCGAGCGCGCGCCCGAGTCGGTGACGCTGCCCCACACGCTGACGATCCGATCGAGCACGGCACCGCCACGGACGGGCTTTCGGTCCGGCCGCTAGCTCGGCTTTTGTTTCTAGTGACATCTCAGTAAAAGAGTCGTTAGAATCCCTTCCCGTGCGTCGCCGTCGCTCCATGCCTGAACTCCCGTCGCGCGCGCTCGATCAACGCGAGCGGATCCGATCCGATCGCGACGCGGCGGCGATCGATCAACGCCTGGATCGCGTCGAGTCTCTCCTCCGGGAAATCCTGCGGGCGAGCGACGTCAACGCCAAGCGCCTGAACGCGCTGCAGGCGCAGCTCGATCATCTCTCCGCCAGGTTTCGGACAGTCTAAACGGCAGGTCGATCACCCAATCACCCGATCACCCGATTACCCGATTACTCAATTCGGATGCGTGCCCGTCACGGTTGCAGCGCGAACGCGTATAGCGTGTCACCGGCGCCGACGACGACCACCTGGCGGCCATCGAGCAGATACGTCTGCGGCCCGTTGCTCGTGTTGGCGCCGAGACCAGCGTGCCACAGCGACTTACCGGTCGCCGCATCGTAGGCGACGAAGTTGCCGCCGCCGTCGTTGCCGAACAACACCCCGCCGGCCGTGCTGAGCAGACCCATCGGGCCGCCCTGGCTTCCCGTCGCCGTCATCGCGAGCGGACGGCTCCAGCGAACTTTCCCGGTCTTGTAGTCGATCGCTTTGAGCTCGCTGCCGATGTTGCCGACGCTACGCTCGGCGGCGGCCCATCCCTGCGGACGCGGATCGATGTCGGTCAGATACATGATGCTGAACCCCTGGCGTGTACCGACATAGAAAAGACCCGTGTCCGGCTGGGATTGCGAACCGGTTGCCCCTTCGCGTTGATCTCTTTCGTCCAGTTCGCCGAGTCGATGAGCCTCGTCGTGAGAACGTGCTTGCCGTTGGTGCGATCGAGCAGGAAGAAATGGCCGTTGCGGCTTGCTTGCGCCAGGAGCTTGCGTGGCTGCCCGTCGATGACGCCGTCAATCAGCACCGGCGTCTGCGCGGCATCCCAATCGTGCGTGTCGTGCGGCGTCACTTGGTAGTACCACGCCATCTTCCCGGTATCCGGATTCAAGGCGACAATCGAGCACGTGAATAAGTTGTCGCCCTCGCGGCTCTGCCCGGTGAGCACAGGCTGCGGGTTCCCCGTCCCGATGTAGTAGAGATTCAGCGCGGGGTCGTAGGTGCCGGGCAGCCACGGCATGCCGCCGCCGCTCGACATCGAGTATTCATCCGGCCACGTTTCGGCGCCCGGCTGGCCCGGCCGCGGTGTCGTGTTGAACCGCCAGACCACTTCCCCGCTTTCCGGATCGCGCGACTCGAGATATCCGGGAATATCGAGCGCGTCGCCGCCGACGCCGATGATCACGTGACGGCCGATGATGACCGGCGCGTTGGTCGAGAAGTACTCGCGCTTCATGTTCGCGATCTCCTTGTGCCAGCGCTCCTTCCCGGTCGCGGCCTCGAGCGAGACGAGGTAATTGTCCGGCGTGAGGAAGTACAACCACTCGCCGTACATGCCGACGCCACGGTTGCCGATGTGATCGCCGCCGCGCGTCTTCCAGAGGTAATGCCAGACCTCGCGGCCGGTTCGCGCATCGACGGCCCAGACGTGATCGGGTGCCGAGAAGAACAGCATGCCGTTGAGCATCAGCGGCGTCGACTTGATCGAGGGCGTCGCCGCGGGCGCGCCCGCCGCGGGTTCGCGGCCTTCGCCGCCGACGATGGCGTTGCCGGCCGACAGGTTCAGCCGATACACCCACGCGAGCGTCAGGTTCTTCACGTTGCCCGCGTTGATCTGTTTGAGCGTGCTGTAGCGGCGACCCGAGTAGTCGCCGTGATAGGTGGGCCACGCGTCGATTGGCGGCTTACCGAGCAGCGCGGGATCGAGTTTGACCGACTGACCGGCGACACGACTACCCGCAAAAAAATCTCCACCACGGAGGACACAGAGGACACAGAGGAGAAACCCAAACAAGGTCCTCCGCGTCCTCCGTGTCCCCCGTGGTGGAGAGCTTAGCTGCGGTGGAGAGCTTGGTGGAGAGCTTGGCCGTGTGTTGATTCTCATTTGAGCCCCGCGAGATACGCCGTCACGTTGTGCATGTCGGCATCGGTCCACTTCGTCAGCAAGTCGACGTGTCCTTGCAGCGGATCGGTGACGACCACCTTCGGCGCGTCACCGTTGCGCAGCCACGACCGCATCTGTCCGGACTTCGGATCGAAGAGCGTCACTTCGAAATCGGTCAGCCGCACCAGCGTTCCACTCGTCGCCTCGCCAGACGCCGGCGTCACCGTCACCTTCAGCGCGTTCGGCGCGCGATACGGCGGCAGCGGCGGCCCGCTTGGCGCGCCGCGCGGCAGCATCATCCGTCCCTGCAGCATTGTCGGATCGCTGTACTTCGCGCCGATGCCTCGCAAGTCGCCGCTCGGCGAGTGACACGAGCGGCATCGGCCGGCGCCGTTGAAGAACGCTTCGCCCGCTTTCGGATCGCCGACGAGGATGTCGAGGATCTTGTAGAGACGACGGTTGGAATTGAGGTAAATCGCCGCGTGCAGAAACGCGGCGAGGTCCGACATCTGCGCGTCGGGGAGATCGAACCGCGGCATGCCTTTGTCGGGCCGGCCCACGCGCAGGAACTCGCCGAGCTGCTTGCCGTTCTCGTCGGTCTGGACGATCTCGGATCGCGTCAGGTCCGGGCCGCTCGACCCGCCGCGCGCGTTCGAGCCGTGGCAGAAGCCGCACTGCGAGGTCATCAGTTGTTGGCCGCGTTCGACGGCGGCGGGATCGGCCGGCGGCGTGAGCGCCTGCTGTTGCGCGGCAGGCGCGACGGCGGCAACGACGAAGAGCGCAAAAATCGAAAATATCGGAGATTTCATGATTGATTCTCTCGCGGGGCCCTACATTCTTCTATCGCGCCGGGGCCCCAAGGCACCCCAACGCGGCTGCCGCGTTGGGGACCGCGCCACCCCCGGCGCAGTTGCTCGGCGCGTTCGCGCCTCGCAACGGCTCAAGGCTGTCGCACACCTTACCAAAAAACCGCGACTTGACATACTCTGTGACCGCTATGCAAATCATCCGTCAATCCAAAACCTACGACGTCTGCATCGTCGGTTCCGGAGCCGGCGGCGGCATGGCCGCGAAGGTGCTGTGCGACGCGGGCGCCGACGTCCTGATGCTCGAAGCTGGCGGCCCGTGGGACGTCGAAAAAGACTCGAAGATGTCGGCGTGGGCGTACGACTCGCCGCGGCGCGGCGCGGCGACGCCCGATCGCCCGTTCGGCGAGTTCGACGGCTGCATCGGCGGCTGGGATGTCACCGGCGAGCCGTATACGCAGGCGCCGGGCGAGAGGTTCGACTGGTTTCGCGCGCGCATGGTCGGCGGCCGCACGAATCACTGGGGCCGCATCTCGCTGCGCATGGGTCCGGACGACTTCAAAGGGCGCAGTCTCGACGGTGTCGGCGACGACTGGCCGATCGGCTACGACGACATCAAGCCGTACTACGACAAGCTCGATCGCCTCGTCGGAATTTTCGGATCGAACGAGGGCATTCGCAACGAACCGGACGGCGTCTTTCTGCCGCCGCCCAAGCCGCGCTGCTACGAGCTGATGATCAAACAGGCGGCCGACACGCTTGGCATCACGTGCATTCCGTCGCGCCTGTCGATCCTGACCAAGCCGCTCAACGGACGCGCCGCGTGTCACTACTGCGGGCAATGCGGACGCGGCTGCGCGACGCACTCGAACTTCTCGTCGCCGTCGGTGCTGCTGGCGCCCGCGCTGAAGACCGGACGCCTTCGCATCATCACCAACGCGATGGCGCGCGAGGTGACGACCGACGAGAGCGGCATGGCGACCGGCGTGTCGTACGTGAACACGAAAGACCGCCGCGACTACGCGGTGCGTGCGCGCATCGTCGTCCTCGCGGCGAGCGCGTGCGAGTCGGCGCGCCTGCTCCTCAATTCGAAGTCGGGGCGATTCCCGGATGGTCTCGCGAACTCGAGCGGCGTCGTCGGCAAATACCTCACCGATTCCACCGGCCTCACCGTGACCGGCTACATTCCGAAGCTCGCCAACGGCGTCGCGCACAACGAAGACGGCGTCGGCGGGATGCATCTGTACATGCCGTGGTGGCTCGATAACAAGAAGCTCGATTTCCCGCGCGGCTATCACGTCGAACTCGGCGGCGGCCGTCGCGGCGCGCCGGGCTACGGGATCATGGGCGGCATCCAGCGGTTCAACGGTGTCGGCGGCTACGGGAAGTCGTTGAAGGACGACTATCGGAAGTATTACGGCGCGACGGTGTACTTCTCCGGCCGCGGCGAGATGGTTCCGAACGAGAAGACGTCCTGCGAGATCGATCCGAACGTCGTCGACGCCTACGGCATCCCGGTGCTGCGCTTCCACGCCGGGTTCGGCAATCACGAGATCCTGCAGGCAAAGCACATGCAGGAGACCTTCCGCGAGATCATTCACGAGATGGGCGGCACGCCGCTCTCGCCCATGCCGTCGCGAGCATCAGAGTACGGGCTCGAGCCGGTCGGCCGGATCATTCACGAAGTCGGCACCACGCGGATGGGGTCGAATCCGCAGACCTCGGTCGTCAACGCGAACTGCCAGGCGCACGACGTGAAGAACGTGTTCGTCGCCGACGGCGGTCCATTCGTCTCGAACGCGCACAAGAACTGCACGTGGACGATCCTCGCGCTCGCGATGCGGACGTCCGAGTACATCGCGCAGCAGAGAAACCAGGGAACACTCTGACATTGCGGATTGAGGATTGCGGATCGCGGATTTATCGTGGATTGACGATTGAGGATTGCGGATTATGAAGAACATCACCCGCCGAGCGGCGCTCCAAATCATCGGCGCTGCGCCCGTGGCCGCGGCGATGGTGTGGACGCCGGCCGAAGCCGAGCAGGCGCACCACGATGCGCAGGCGGCGCGCACCGCGGCCGCGAAAACCGCGAAGGCGTTCAAGCCGAAGTTTTTCAGCGCGCACGAATACGCGACGGTCGGCATGCTGGTCGACCTGATCATCCCGAAGGACGAGCGATCGGGCAGCGCGACCGACGCCGGCGTGCCGGAGTTCATGGACTTCATGATGATCGACCAGCCGCTGCGCCAGGTCACGATGCGCGGCGGCCTTGCGATCATCGATCGGCTGTGCGAGGAGCGCTACGACAAGCGGTTCACGGCGCTCACCGACTCCGAGCGCCGTGCGATCCTCGACGAGGTTGCGTACGCATCGAATCCTGATCCGGGACTCCGTCATCACATCGTCTTCTTCAACAGCTTCCGCGATTTGACCGCAAGCGGATTCTGGACGACGAAGATGGGGATCGAGGATCTGCAGTATCAGGGCAACGTGTTCGTGGACGAGTGGAATGGCTGTCCGGATGCCGCGCTCAAGAAGCTGGGTGTTCGCTATGAATAACATGAAACTCGCGATGCTCGTCGCGGCGGTCGCGGCCGCCGCGTCGGTCGCGACGCTTGTCGCGCAGAAGCATATTCAGAAGTCGACGGTGTACGAGTGGACGACGACTGACACGAAGCCGAACGAGTGGGGCGCCGTGCGTCAGGTGATGCGGACGCCGACGCCGACGCTCGACGAGCTCGAGATCCACATCTCGACGCTGCAGCCGGGCAAGTCGCCGCACGCGCCCCATCAGCATCAGCACGAAGAGCTGCTCATCATCAAAGAGGGCACGCTCGAAACGTTTCAAAGCGGCGCGACGCGTCGCGTCGGCCCGGGCGGCATCATCTTCCAGGCGTCGAACGAGATGCACAACGTGACCAACGTCGGCCAGACGCCGGCCACGTACTTTGTCATCGGATGGACGACGAAATAGATCCGAGATTGCGGATTGAGGATTGCGGATTGCGGATTTATTGAAGATTGGCGATGAAATCCACAATAAATCCGCAATCCGCAATCCTCAATCCGCAATGACGTTATTCCTGTCGTCGTTTCTCGTCCTCTTCCTCGAGATCGCGCTCATTCGTTGGATGCCGGCATACATCCGGCTCCTCTCGTACTTCTCGAACTTCATTCTGCTCGCCGCGTTTCTCGGCTGCGGCATCGGGTGCATGCTCGCCGGCGCGCGGCGGAATCTCTTCCTGCTCTTCCCGCTGCTGCTCCTCGTCGTGGTCGCCGCGGTCGATCGTCTGCGCCTCGAAGTGGCAGTGCCGAGTGCGACGACGATCTACTTCTCGAGCGGCACCGCGGACAAGGTGGTCGCCGTCGAAAGCACAATGCTGCTGCCGCTGTTGTTTGTGGTCGTGGCGTTGTTGTTCGTGACGGTGGCGCAGCGGATGGCGCGCGAATTGGAACATGTGGGACGGTCTGACCACCTCCGCCAGGGCGTAGACCGTCCCGCAGCCCTGCGCGCCTACGCGATCAATTTGCTCGGGAGTCTGGCGGGTGTCGGGGCATTCGCGCTGATGTCGTGGCTGCAGGTTCCGCCGGTCGCGTGGTTCGCCGTCGCGTTTGCCGCGGCGCTGCCGTTTCTGTTCGAACGCCGCCGCCTGATCGCGATCGTCAACATCGCGCTGCTCGCGGCCGCGCTCGTGATCGTGCAGCGGATGGAACGCGGCAGCCTGTGGTCGCCCTACTACAAGATCAACGTCTCTCAGGATCGCGACGATACCGTCGTCGAGGTGAACAACATCTTTCACCAGTCGATGGC
>Ga0209237_1002793_pt1 | contig 10498 bp, 10 predicted proteins | sample GraSoi013_1_40cm_2_FD_185820 | JGI IMG/M metagenome (GOLD analysis project Ga0209237, IMG submission 185820) | Grasslands soil microbial communities from the Angelo Coastal Reserve, California, USA - Sample 10_02_2013_1_40cm (SPAdes) (version 2) | ecosystem: Environmental > Terrestrial > Soil >...
ATGGCCCACGATCCAGCCGATCGAGTTCATCGGACCGAAATGCCGCGCGGCGTCCTCTTCGGTCACGCCACCCAGGCCGCGAAGCCATTCGCTTCGTGTGAATCTCAGCTGGTCGACGAGCGGATGAGGCACTACCTAAACTTTACGCGTCCTTCACGGTCTGGCGGATTATCCGCATCGCCGTCGTCGACGACGATCACGAACTTCCCTGCCCAGTGCGGTGTCGGATACAGCCCGTCATTGCGATCGATGGCCAGGAGCGAGCCGTCCGGCATCCGGATCGGGCTGGCGTAGGGGAAGCCAAGCCACCATTCGTCGCGGTTCCATTCGTCGAGGCTCAGCAGCTGTCCGGTTTGGAATCCCGCCGTGCGGTACTTGTCGGGCCGTCGGTTTTGCGTTGCCGGACTCAGGTCGCCCCGTTGCGGATCCTCGACGATCACGCCGGTGATGCGGTTCGCGGGGTCGTCGTAATAGGTGCCGTACGAGCCCTGGAAGCCGATCAGCACCGGGCCGTGCTGGCCGGCGAGGCTGATCACCATCACCGGCTTCCCGCTGCGGACGAGCCAGTAGACGGCTGCGCCGGTGGCATCCTCGCGCGTGTCGTACCGGTAGTAGTGGTAGTGGTTGCCCGGCTCCATGCGCTGGAGCACGGTCGCGATGGCGACCGGATCCAGGCCGGGATCCTTGCTCTTGTTGAACTGACGCCCGAGGTCGAGGATTCCCTGCGCCGTGAGTGGATCCTTCCCCGCGGTGTAGTTCTGGATGATCCGGCAGCTCGCCGCGGCGCAGGCGAGCGGCTCGCCGCTCGGATCCTCGAACTCGGTGAACCACTTCACGTCGTTCAGCTTGTCGCCCATCGTCTTGAACTTCTGCTCGAAGGGGTACGTCCCGGCCGCGGTGGTGAGCTCGAGGCGGGCGACGTAGTCGGTCGCGCCCTTGAGCAGACCGGCGCACCCGAACCTCCCCCGCAGACCCGACGGCTCGACCGTCGCATCGCAGGCGAAACCCGGGTCCGGCGTAAGGGTCACCTTCGCGGCGCTGACACGCGTGCCCGATTCCCAGGTAGCCCGGATGAAGCGCGCGGTCTGCGCGCAGCAGGTCTCCTGCGTGATCTTGGCGTCCGGGCCGCGCGCCGTCGGCGTCGCGGATGGCGCGCCGGTCGCCGCGGGCCCTCCTCCACGGAAGACGAACCCGACCACGCCGACGGCGAAGACAGCGGCGATCGCGACGACCGTCATCTGAGCAACGCGCTCCGCTTGCGTGTACCGCATCGCGGGGATAATCCTCGCATCCCGATGGACGACGTTCGCCCGATCACGCCTGTGCGCCATCCGCTCGTCGAGAAACGTGTGAAGGTGCCAGCCTCCAAGAGCATCGCGAACCGCGAGATCGTGCTGTCGGCGTTGGGTCAGGGCCGCTCTCGGCTCGCGCTCGGTCCGCTCGATCCGGGTGACGACGTCGATGCCATGACCGACGCCGTCGTCGCCCTCGGCTACCGCGTCGACCGGAGTGGCGACGAGATCCTCATCCACGGCATGAGCGCCAGCGGGCGCGCGGGAGCGACGATCGACGCGCGTGATGCCGGCACCGTGGCGCGCTTCGGCGCGGCGCTCGGCGCGCTGGGCAGCGGCTTCGTCACGGTCACGGGATCCGAGGGGCTACGCCGCCGCCCGATCAAGCCGCTCCTCGACGCGCTCCGCGAGCTCGGCGCGAGCGTCAAGGGCGACGAGCTCCCGGTCCTCATCGTGGGGCCGCTACACGGTGGTGAGGTTGAGATCGCGGGCAACGAATCGAGCCAGTTCGCCTCCGCGCTCCTCCTCGTGGCGCCTCGCCTTCGGGAAGGCCTGCGGCTTCGCATCGTCGGCGTCCTCGTGTCCGCGCCGTTCGTCGACCTGACGATCGCCGCCCTGCGGCAGCGCGGCGCGACCGTCGATCGGAACGGCGGCGAGATCGCCGTGAAGGCGAGCAAGCTTCGCGCGCGCGATCTGCGCATCCCTGGCGACGTGACCGCGGCGACTTACCCCGCCGCCGCGGCCGCGGTCCTCGGCGGCTCGGTGACGATCGACAACGTCGACGCGCGCGTGCGCCCCGGCGCTCAGGGCGACGCGCGCTTCTTCGAGCTCCTCGGCGCGATGGGGTGCGGCGTCTCGCACCGGTCGGGAGCCGTGAGCGTGCGCCGCGTAGGCGAGCTGCACGGGCTTCGCGCGAACGTCCGGGACTGTTCGGACGTCTTCCCCACCCTGGCCGTGGTCGCGACGCAGGCCTCCGAGACGACGGAGCTCACCGGCATTGGCCACACCCGAAAGCAGGAGAGCGATCGCATCGTCGCGGTCGCGGACGGGATCAACGCGCTCGGCGGAGCGGCGAAGCCGTTCGCCGATGCGATCCGCATCGAGCCACGGCCGCTGCACGAGGGTCTGGTCGATTCATGCGGCGATCACCGGGTCGCCATGGCGTTCTCGATCCTCGGGTTGCAGGTGCCAGGCGTGGCAATCAAAGGCGCAGGCTCGGTCGGAAAGACGTTCCCGAGCTTCTACGACATGCTCGCCACGCTCGCTCGATGAAGTAGAGCCGCCGCCGTCCTAGCCGAGCTCGTCCCGCACCGAGCGGGCGGTACGCAGGAAGCTCTGAACGTACTCGCGATCGCCCCGATCGAGCCGGTCGCTAAGCTGCTCAAGCCCGTCGATCACGGATACGATCGCGGCGCGCGAGTCTTTGGCGCTCGCGAACAGCAGCTCGACCGCGAGATCGAGGGGCGTATCCGCAAGGCGTGTCGAGTCGCGGAACCCCGGACCTGCGGCGCTGACGAGTGGAGCCGCCTCGGCTCCGGCGACGGCAAGCGCCGCCGCGGTCGCGAGCGGAGCCGCAAGGAGGCGCGCCATCGCTCGGTCGTGCACGGCCGCCGAGCACACCGTCACCGTGCCGCCGGCGTCCCGCGCGATCGTGCCCGCCACGGCCATGGCCGCGTCGTCCGAACGCTCCGTGGGAACGAGGAGGAATGGCCGACCGTGGAAGAGGTGCCTGTCCGCCGCGGAGAAGCCGGAAGACGTCGTCCCGGCCATCGGATGTCCACCGACGATGCGCGCGTCCTTGGGCGCGCGGGTGGCGAAGTCGATGACCGCTCGTTTCAGCGATCCGGTGTCGAGAAGGACCGCGCCGTTCGAGCGCGCGGCGAGGCGCTCGAGCGTCGGGACGATCGCCGTCATCGGGGTCGCGACGACGACCGCGTCCGCGGGCATCAGATCGTCGAGCTTGGAGCCGACGCGGATCCCGTCGCTCGCCGCCGCTCGGCGAGCAGCTTCGTCGACGTCGTAGCCGGTCACGTCGTGCCGCTCGCGCAGCGCCAGCGCCAGCGAGCCGCCAATGAGCCCCAGACCAACGATTCCGATCCTCACCGTGCGGCGACCTGCTCCGTGCGTCCGACCGCCCGCGCCACGTGCGGCACCGCTGACATGAGCGCGCGGAAGTTGTCGAAGTTGAGCGACTGAAAGCCGTCGGAGAGCGCGTGGTCCGGGCTGGGATGCACCTCGATCAAAAGCCCATCCGCCCCGGCCGCGACCGCAGCGAGGGCGACCGGCGCGACGAGGTACCACTTCCCCGTTCCGTGCGAGGGGTCGGCGAGCACCGGCAGGTGGGTGAGGCGCTTGAGCAGCGGGATCGCGTTCACGTCGAAGGTATTCCGCGTGTAGCGCTCGAAGGTCCGGATGCCGCGCTCGCACAGGATGACGTTGCGATTACCGCGGGCGAGCACGTACTCGGCCGAGAGCAGCAGCTCCTCCACGGTGGCGGACATCCCACGTTTGAGGAGTACGGGCTTGGTCTGCTCGCCCACCGCGTCGAGGAGCGAGAAGTTCTGCATGTTGCGAGCCCCGATCTGAAGGCAGTCGGCGACCAATGCCACGGCTTCGACGTCTTCGGGAGCGAGGACTTCGGTCACGATGGGTAGCCCGGTCACCGCCCGCGCCTCCGCGAGGATCTCGAGGCCTGCCTCGCCCATGCCGCGGAACGTGTACGGAGAGGTCCGCGGCTTGAACGCCCCGCCACGCAGCGCAGCTCCCCCCGCCGCGCGCACTCCGCGCGCCGTCTCGAGCGTAACCGCGCGAGACTCGACCGCGCAGGGCCCGGCCACCACCGCCAAGGGATGGCCATGCCCGACCGGGACGTCGCCGATGCGGACGACGGTGTCGCTTGCGATGACCTCGCGCGATGCGAGCTTGAACGGTCGGCTGACCGGAACGACTTCCGAGACGCCCGGCAGCGACTCGACCGCTTCGGCGGCCTCGCGTGAGGTCGTCCCGAACGTGCCGATCGCCGTCCGCTCCGCACCGGGCAGCGGGATAGGCGTGATGCCGAATTCCTTGATGCGCTCAACCACCGCCTCGATCTCTTCCTTCGTGGCGTCGCGCTTCATGACGACGAGCACTTAGGGCACCCCGAGCGGCGCGTCGCCCGGTAGGTCTACGGCCCACGCCGGGCGCAACACCCGCGCGCGGTGTAGGAAAGCGTGTCGGATATCGGTCTGGGTCTTCGGCGTGTTCCAGGCGAAGAGCACGCGAATGCACTTCTCGAGCGCTCCCGGGACCGGGATCTCACGCCCGCAGATGAGCGGCACGTCCGTCCAGCCAAGACCCGCGCGCGCCGCGTCCGCGGGGAAGGAGGCGTCGAGGTCATCGGTCACGGTGAACCAGACGTAGCCGACGTCCTCGGGCCGTACGCCGTTCAGCTTCACGATCGTAGTGAGGAGCTCGAGCGTGGCGCCGTAGATCGCGCTCGCTTCGTTCTTCATCACGGTCGTCGCCCCGCGAATGCCGCGGACGGGCATCAGGCCCTCCCGGCGGCAGCGAGGCCCGCGACGAATTGGCGGAGCGCGTCCGACCGCCGCTCTGTCGGCGCGGCCGCGATTGTGTCCAGCGCCGCGCTCCCGACCACCACAGCGTCGACGACCCCGCGCAGCGACGCGACGTGTTTCGCCACGCTGATGCCGAAGCCGACGGCGATGGGAAGGTCGGTGTGCCGCCTCACCCGCGCGACGAAATCGCCGACGTCCGATCCGAGGGCGCGGCGCGCACCGGTCACGCCGGTCAAAGACACGCAGTACACGAAGCCGCGTGCTGATGGGACGAGCCGCGCGAGCCGGGCATCGGGGGTCGTCGGCGCATAGAGGTCGATGCGCGCCAGCCCCTCGGGTCCGAGTGCGGCGTCGAACTCCGCCGATTCTTCGGCGGGCAGATCCGGGACGATGATTCCGGCGACGCCGGCGCGAGCGGCGTCGGCGGCGAAGTCCGCGAGACCACGCCGGTATTTCAAGAACGGATTCGCGTAGCCCATGAGGAGGACCGGGACGTCTCGCTCGCGGACGATGTCCTCGGTCTCACCGATGCAATCGGCGACCGTCACGCCGTTCCGGAGCGCGATCTCGCTCGCGCGCTGCACCGTCGCGCCATCGGCGAGTGGATCGCTGAACGGCACGCCAAGCTCGATCAGGTCGGCGCCACCATCGAGCGCGGCGCGCAGCAACGGAGCGGTGGCGGCGCGCTCGGGGTAGCCGACGGTGAGGTAGACGGCGATCGCCAGGCGCCGCTCCTCGCGCGCATGCGCGAAGGCGCGGGCGATCCGCTCCGTCCCGCTGCGGGTGGTCGATACGGTCACCGTAGGAGCCCCTCCTGCATCACGATCTCGAGATCCTTGTCACCCCGCCCGGAGAGGCAGACCAGGACGGCTTGACCGGCCCCCTCGCGCGCAATCGCGGGCAGCTCGGCGATCGCGTGCGCCGGCTCGAGCGCGGGAATGATGCCCTCGGTCCGCGACAGCAGTGCGAAGGCATCTAGCGCTTCGCGGTCGGTGCGCGCGGCGTACCGAACCCGTCCTGACCTTGCCAGCTCGGCATGCTCGGGACCCACGCCCGGATAGTCGAGGCCGGCCGACACCGAATGGGTTTCGCGGATCTGGCCGTGCTCGTCCTGCAGCACGAGCGTTCGCGAGCCGTGCAGCACGCCGACCGCCCCGCCGACGATCGAAGCCGCGTGACGGCCACTCGCGATGCCCTCGCCTCCGGCCTCGACGCCGACCAGACGTACGGCTTGGTCGCCGAGAAACGCGCTGAAGATCCCGATGGCGTTCGAGCCGCCACCCACGCACGCCACGACCGCGTCCGGAAGGCGCCCGAGCGACGCGACGCTCTGATCGCGCGCCTCGGTGCCGATGATCGACTGAAAGTCGCGGACCATCGCGGGATAGGGATGCGGCCCGATCGCCGAACCCAAGAGGTAATAGGTGGTGCGGACGTTCGTCACCCAGTCGCGGATCGCTTCGTTCACCGCGTCCTTCAGCGTGCGGCTCCCTGCCTCGACCTCGCGGACCTCGGCGCCCAGCAGCTTCATGCGGAAGACGTTCGCCTGCTGGCGTCGTGCGTCGACGGTGCCCATGTACACGATGCACTCGAGCCCGAGGAGAGCGCACGCGGCCGCGGTGGCGACGCCGTGCTGGCCCGCCCCGGTCTCGGCGACGATGCGCCGCTTGCCCATCCGCTTCGCCAGGAGCGCCTGCCCGACGGCACTGTTGATCTTGTGCGCGCCGGTGTGCGCGAGGTCTTCGCGCTTGAGCAGCACGCGTCTTAGGCCTACCGCGTGCGCAAGGCGCGGGGCGTCGGTGAGCGGGGTCGGCCGGCCGACCCAGTCGCGCAGCACCCGCCCGAGCTCGTCATTGAACGCCGTATCCGCGCGCGCCTCGAGCCACGCGGCCTCGAGCTCCGCGACCGCCGGCATGAGGGTCTCGGGCAGGTATTGCCCGCCGAACTCGCCATATCGCCCCGGGCGCGTCTTCGTGATCACGCATGCACCGCCCGGCGGATCGAGGCGATCCCATGGATAAGGGGCGCTGGGTCTTCGGCGCGCATCAGCGCCGTCCCGACGAGCACCGCGTCGACCCGCGCCGGAAGCATCCGCGCGTCATCGACCGAACTGATGCCCGACTCGGCGACGAGGACCTGGTCCGCATGGACGAATGTGTGCAGCTGCCGCACACGGCCGACATCGATCTCGGTAGGGCGCCGAAGGTTCCGCGCGTTGACGCCGACCACTCGGGCGCCGCACACCACGGCACGCCCGAAGGCAGGGAGCTCATGCGCCTCCACGAGCGCGGTCATCCCGAGGCGCTCGACCAGGGCCACCATCTCGCGAAGTGGATCGTGCTCGCGGAGTGCCGCTTCGGGGCCGCTCCTTCCGTACGCGACATAGGTGCCCGCGCTGCCGGCGCCATCGAGCACCGGCCTCAGCTCGCGACCCGCGAACGCTTCCGCGATGAGAAGGACGGCGTCCGCGCCCGCAGCGCGGGCTTCGTACACCTGATACGCATCGACGATCACGTCCTTTGCGAGAACGGGCACGTCGACCGCCGCACGGACAGCGGCGAGATCGGCGAGCGAGCCGCCCCAGTGTCGCGGCTCGGTCAGGACGGAGATGGCTCGAGCGCCGGCCGCCACGTATCGCCGCGCCTGGACCGCCGGGTCAACATCGGTCGCGAGCACCCCGAGCGCAGGCGAACGGCGCTTCACCTCGGCGATCACCATGAGGTTCGCGCGACCGTTCCAGAGCGTCTGATGAAACCAGCCGATCCGCGTGTTCGGCGATGCGGCGGCGTTCGCGCGCATGTCCGCATCCCTACCGAGCTCTCGTGCCGCGGCGACATCCATGCGCCGCTCCCGGATGACTTGTTCCAGGAAATCGGTCACGCTTGCGCCGCCTCGGCCAGCCCGAGGCGCTGGCTCGTCGTGATGAAGCGCTGCAGCACCTCGGTCGCGCGTCCGCGATCGATCGCGTCGGCCGCGAGCTTCATCCCCTGCCGCACGTCATTCGCCAGGCCCGCGACGTAACACGCCGCGCCCGCGTTCAGGAGGATCGCGCTCCGCGTCCCGTCGCTCGCGCCGCCGAGGACACGACGGGCCATCGCCGCGTTCCTGGCGGGATCCCCTCCGACGATCTCCTCCCGTCGCGCCGCCGCGACGCCCAGGTCCTTCGGGTCGATCCGCCCCTCACGCACGTCGCCGCCGCGGACCTCCCAGGTGCGCGTCGGTCCGCTCGGGCTGATCTCATCGAGCCCATCCTCGCCGTGCACGACCAGCGCGTGATCGGTACCGAGCTCGCAGAGCACGTGCGCGATCTTGTCACCGAGAGCCGGGGATGGCACGCCCAGCAGCATGCGCCTGACGCCGGCTGGGTTGGCGAGCGGCCCGAGCACGTTGAACACAGTGCGGATGCCGATCTCCCGCCGGACAGGCGCGGCGTGGCGCATCGCCGGGTGGTAGCGGGGCGCGAACATAAAGCCGACGCACGTTTCTTCGACGCAGCGCGCCACGCCGGCGGGGCCCAGATCGATCTTCACGCCGAGCGCCTCGAGCACGTCCGCGCTTCCGCACGCGCTCGATGCGGCCCGGTTCCCGTGCTTCGCGACGCGACCGCCGGCCGCGGCGACGACGAGGGAGCTCACGGTCGAGATGTTGAAGCTGTTCGAGCGATCGCCCCCCGTGCCGACGATGTCCATCGCGTCGCCGCCCACGATGACCCGAACCGCCACCGCACGCAGCGCCGTCGCGAAACCCGCGATCTCGTCGACGCTCTCGCCGCGGATATGCAGTGCCGCTAGGAGCGCGCCGAGCTGGGCGGGCGTCGCCTCCCCGGTCATGACCGACGCCATCGCCGAGCGGGCCTCGTCGCGCGCCAGCGTCCGGCCGCCCGCGACGATCCCCAGGGCCTCACGCGCGTCCACAGAAGTTCTCCAACATGCGCATTCCGTCCGCGGTCATCACCGACTCCGGGTGGAACTGCACGGCCTCGAGCGGAAGTGTGCGATGGCGAAGCGCCATCACGACGCCATCGTCGCTTCGCGCGGTGACCACGAGCTCCGGGGGAAGGCTCTTCTCGTCGACCATCAGCGAGTGGTAGCGCGTCGCCTCGGTCGGATCGGGCACTCCTGTGAAGATGCCGCTGCCGTCATGCCGAACGAGCGACGTCTTGCCATGGCGCGGCTCCGGTGCGCGCACCACGCTCGCTCCGAACGCGATAGCCGCGCACTGCAAGCCGAGGCATACGCCGAGCGTCTTGATGCCACGCTCGGGCGCCTCTCGCACCAGCGCCGGCGATCGGCCGGCGACCTCCGGCCGCCCCGGGCCCGGCGAGATCACGAGCCGGTCGGGCTTTTGGTCCAGGGCCGTCTCGAGCGTGGGATCGTCCGCGCGTACCACGGTCACCTCGGCGCCGAGCGACCCGAAGGCCTGGGCCAGGTTGTAGGTGAACGAGTCGTAGTTATCGATCAGCAGCACCTTCGTCATGGCCGCGCCTCCCCTCCGTCGACGAGCTCGATCGCGCGAAGCAGCGCGCGGGCCTTGGTGCGCGTTTCGAGCTCCTCGGCGGCGGGGTCCGAGTCGGCGACGATGCCTGCGCCGGCCTGGATACGGCAGACGCCGTCCGCGATCACCGCCGTACGGATCGCGATGCAGGTGTCGAGACGGCCGTCGAACCCGATGTAGCCCACCGCGCCGGCGTATGGACCGCGCCGGTCAGGCTCGAGCTCGGCGATGCGCTCCATGGCCCGGATCTTCGGCGCGCCGGAGACCGTCCCAGCCGGGAAGCACGCCCGGAACGCATCGAGCGCGTCGAGGCCGGGGGCGAGCTCGCCGTCGACGACGGACGTGAGATGCATCACGTGAGAGAAGCGGTCGACGCGCATGAGCTCGCGCACGCGCACCGTCCCCGCACGCGAAACGCGGCCGATGTCGTTGCGCGCGAGGTCGACCAGCATCACGTGCTCGGCGCGCTCCTTCTCCGACGACCGGAGCTCCTGCTCGTTCGCTTGGTCCTCACGCTCATCGCGGCCCCGTGGTCGGGTACCGGCGATCGGATGCATCACCACGCGGCCCGCTTCCACGCGTACGAACGGCTCCGGAGACGCACCGACCAGCGTGGCCCCGCCGGCGCCGATCAGGAACATGTAGGGCGACGGATTCACGTGCCGGAGCGCGCGATAGAGCGCGAGCGGCTCCGGCGCCGGTCTGACGTCGAAGCGCTGCGCGACAACGATCTGGATGCAGTCCCCCTCCGCTATGAGCTCGCGGGCGCGGGCGACGCGGGTGCGAAACTCGTCGGGCGTTCCGTTCGCGGTGATGCTGCGCACGCTCCGCTTCGCGGTCTCTGGCAGCACGAGCGGAGCGTCGAGCGCGGAGAACACCCGCGCGATGCGGTCCTGCGCGGACTCGCGCTCGCCCGCGACGTCGTGTGCCAGCACGACGAGCGAGTGCCGGACGTGATCGAAGCACACGACGGTGTCGTAGATCGCGAAGGCCGCTTCCGGCAGGCGCAAGACATCGCGAGATGCCGCTGGAAGGCGCTCGAAGCGCCGCGCGGCCTCGTAGCCGACATAGCCCACGGCGCCGCCGGAGAAACGCGGGAGGTCGTGGCCATCGTCGCGCCGGTAGCGACCGAGCTCGTCGCGGAGAAGGTCGAGC
>Ga0209237_1002797_pt1 | contig 10493 bp, 8 predicted proteins | sample GraSoi013_1_40cm_2_FD_185820 | JGI IMG/M metagenome (GOLD analysis project Ga0209237, IMG submission 185820) | Grasslands soil microbial communities from the Angelo Coastal Reserve, California, USA - Sample 10_02_2013_1_40cm (SPAdes) (version 2) | ecosystem: Environmental > Terrestrial > Soil >...
CCTCACGCAACTCTTTCTGCGCCACCGCCTGGACCTCGAGCAGCTCGCGGATGAGCTTGACCGCGGCCGCGGAACGCTCGACGTCTGCCACCGCTTTGGCGAAGTCGGACTTGGCGGCGCCCACGTCTGCGCTGTCGATCACGAAAAGCCGCGTGCCCGCCTCTACGACGTCGCCCGGTCGGGCGAAGACCTCCACGATCCGGCCGGTCGCTGGCGCGTGCACGCGGACGAGCGTCTCCTCGTTGAACTGCACCTTCCCGGTCGTTTCGATGACACGCTGTTGCGTGCGGTTCTCAGGGTAGACGACCTTCGGGTTCAGCTCGGTCGACGCCGCGGACTCGTTGGGGGGGGTGGAGGACGCCCTCCTCGGTGTGGCCGAATCACTGCAGGCCGCGCTCAGGAGCGCCAGGAGAAGGAGAACCGCCAACCAGGTCGACATGCTAGGTGTCCCACGACCAACGCCAGATTTCCGGTCCGCGCGGGGGCACGGCTCAGTGCTCCCGAGAAGGACACGCGGGCGCGGGATCCATCCACCAGGTGGCGACGGTCAGCGTCGCGCGCAGCACGTTGCTCACCTGGCCTCCGCGGTCTTCGACCTGCATGTAGTAGTAGTACGTTCCGGAGCGGTCGGGCGTGAGCGTGGCCACAATCTCTCCTTTGCTCTGGCCGCGAATCGCGGCGACATCAACTGCGAGCGACGACGAGCCGAACTCGGCGCTCCGGCCGAGCCGCCGAACCCAGCCGGTTTTCGCGCTCGCGATCTCCTCTGTCGGAGCTTCGAAGCGAAACGCCGCGGTGATCGGACATCCCGCTCTCGTCTCCGACGGAACGAGTCTCAGATGTGAAATGCGTGGCCCTCGGGGTGATGGCGCCTCCATGTCTACGAGGGGCGCGCACCCAGCGAGGCCGATCGCGAGCACGACGGCCAACCAGCAGACGCGCCCACAGACGCTGACAAACCTGACCACGGGTTTCTTTCCCGACTTCTCCTCGAGCGAGCACGATTTCTATGCGTTTCGTCACCGCGATACGTCGACGTCGCGGGCGCGGGGCGTACGGGAGTCCGGGTGATAGCCGCGGACGACCCCGCGGCTACGTCAGGCTGAGAGACTTAGGCGGCTGGAGGGGCGCGAGTGCGCCACGAGGCGCGCGGGCTAGCGAGCAGCAGGTCCGGGCCGGGCGGAGCTACAAGGGCGACGAAGATCTCGGCGGACGGCTCTTGGGGCGGATGCGAATCGGCGACACCGACGCCGTTCGCCACCAGTATAACGACGTCGTCGTAGTCACTGTCGTCCCAGAAACCGCCGATCCAGCCCGGATCCGGTGGACTGGCGTACGCGAGGGACCCCAGCGACACCATCGTGCAGAGCAGGAGAAGCGCGAGCAAGCGCGGAAGAACCATCGTCGATCGATATCACTGCGTCGGTCCGCGTGTCAAGCGCTCCTCGCGGCAGACACTTCGCCTGAACGTCAGGAGGTCAACCTGAAGCCGAACTCCTGAAGGGCGCGCTCGTCTCGGCGCCAGTGCCGGCGCACCTCCACCGTCGACTGGAGGAACACCTTGATCCCGAAGAACGATTCGAGGTCCTGCCGAGCCGCCGTGCCGATCCGCTTCAGCATGACGCGACTCCTGCTCGACGAAGACGGTCGCTCTGACGTACAGGCACGGGGGACTCTCACGCTCCGTGAGCTCCTCGACCCGGACCGCCACCGCGTACGGCACTTCCTCCCGTGTGAGGTAGAAGATCTTCTCGCGGATCATCTCGGCGACGTAGAAAGTCTCGGGCTGGTCGCTCGTCGCATCCGCCGGGAAGAACGGCGGATGCTCCGGCAGCTTCTCGACGATCAACGCCATGAGCTGGTCGCAATAGGTCCCTTCGGTGGCCGAGATCGGCACGATCTCGGTGAACGGGTGGCTCCGACGCCACGTCTCGATGAGCGGCAGCATCCGACTCTTGGGACGCACGCGGTCGGTCTTGTTGAGAACGCAGAAGACCGGCCCCGAATACCCTCGCAGCGGGTCGAGCACGATCCGGTCCGGACTGTCCGCCGCCGACGCGTCCACCACGAGACACACCAGGTCGACGTCCTCGACGGCGCGCCGGGCCGTTTTCAGCATGAAATCGCCGAGCTTGCCGACGGCGGGGTGCAGCCCGGGCGTGTCGACGAAGACGACCTGCACGCCCTTGAGATTCTTGATGCCGGTGATGCGATTCCGGGTCGTCTGCGGCCGAGGGGATACGATGGAGAGCTTCTCGCCGACGAGGCGGTTCAAGAGCGTCGATTTCCCCGCGTTCGGACGGCCGATGAGCGACACGAAGCCCGCCCGGCTGATCATTGTAGCGGGGCCCGTGAGCCCGACGTGGACCGAGGGTGGCCTGAGACAGGTGCGATCCGGCTGCGTTGTAGCGGGGCCCGTGAGCCCGACGTGGACCGAGGGTGGCCTGAGACAGACGCGCCCGCGGGGGTCGGCGTGTCCAGGAGCCCCTGCCAGAGTCGCGCGGGCGGCTGGCGACGCCCGGCCGTGAGGATCTCCCGCTCACGCTCGTGCATCAGCAGCGCTTCGACGGGATCGCGATCGTCGTAGCCGACCAGGTGGAGCACGCCGTGCGTGACGAGCAGGTCCAGCTCGGTCGCGAGCGGGACCTTCAGGCGGCGCGCCTGGCGCCTCGCGGTCTCCGCCGAGATCACGATCTGGCCGACGAGTGGGCTCGCACTGCCCGGCGCCTGCAGCGGGAAAGCTAGGACGTCCGTGCGTCGCCCGACGCCCCGGTGACGTCCGTTGAGCCGCTTGATCACCGCATCGTCCACGACGAGCACGTCGACGTCGCCCAGGGCGCGGCCGAGCGCAGCGAGGGCGCGCCCGGCGACTCGGGCGAGCCGCGCCGGCGACGCCGTGGCCCGACGCTGGCGATTGACGACCATCACCGCCATCAGGAAGGTGCGGGCGTGGACCCGCGATCCCCCTTGCGGGCGTCGTGGGCGTCGTAGGCGCGGACGATCGCTGACACGAGCTGGTGCCGGACCACGTCACCGTCGTCGAAAAAGACGAAGCGGATCCCCGGGACGCCCCGGAGCACCGACTGCACCTCGATGAGCCCCGAGCCGCGCGAGGCCGGGAGGTCCACCTGGGTCACGTCGCCGGTGATGACCATCTTCGAGTTGAAGCCGAGGCGAGTGAGGAACATCTTCATCTGCTCTGCGGTGCTGTTCTGCGCCTCGTCGAGGATGATGAACGAGTCGTTCATCGTGCGGCCACGCATGTACGCCAGCGGCGCGATCTCGATCGCTCCCTTCTCCATGAGGTTCGTCACCTTCTCCGTCTCGAGCATGTCGTAGAGGGCGTCGTAGAGCGGCCGCAGGTACGGGTGGACCTTCTCGTACAGGTCGCCGGGAAGGAATCCCAAGCGCTCCCCCGCCTCGACGGCCGGCCGCGTCAGCACGATCCGCGCGACTTCGCGCTTCATGAGCGCGGACACGGCCATGGCGACGGCGAGGAACGACTTGCCGGTGCCGGCTGGGCCGATGCCGAACACCATGTCGTGACCACGGATCGCGTCGACGTACCGCTTCTGGTTGACCGACTTCGGCGCGACCCACTTCTTGCGCGACGGCACCGCGATCGCGTCGGCGAACACCGTCTTGAGATCGGCCTGGTCGTCGTCCGAGAGCATCCGGAGCGCGGCCCGGACCTCGCCGGCCCGCAGCGAGGTCCCGCCCCGCACGAGCTCCGCGAGCTGGACCAGCGCGCGCTCGGCCTTCTTCACTTGACGCTCGTCACCCTTCAGCATGATGTCGTGGCCACGGGCGACGATGCGGATGTCGAGCTCCGTCTCCAACGTGCGGAGGTGATCGTCGTTGCGCCCGAGGAGCGGGAGCAGATCGAGGTCGGGGGCGAGCGAGATCCGGCGGGTGATCGCTGCGGTTTCGTTCAACTCCGAGGGTTCCTCCCCGAGTCTACACTCGGCAAATCGAGCTTGAGATGCAGTTCCTTCAGCCGCTCCGGCGGCACGGGCCCCGGGGCCCCCATCAGCAGATCCTGGGCCTGCTGGTTCATTGGAAACGCGATGACCTCGCGGATGTTCGTCTCGCCGGCGAGGAGCATCACGATGCGGTCGATACCGGGCGCCGAGCCGCCGTGGGGCGGCGCGCCGTACTTGAAGGCGTTGAGCATCCCCCCGAACCGGGCCTCGACCTCCTCCCGGCTGTACCCGGCGATCGCGAACGCCTTGTACATGATATCCGGGCGGTGGTTGCGAATCGCGCCGCTCGAGAGCTCGACGCCGTTGCAGACGATGTCGTACTGATACGCCTTGATCGTCAGTGGGTCGGACCCCTCCAGCGCCTGGAGCCCGCCCTGGGGCATCGAGAACGGATTGTGGCTGAACTCGATCTTCTTGGTGTCCTCGTTCAGCTCGTACATCGGAAAGTCCGTGATCCAGCAGAACCGGAACGCGTTGCGCTCGACGATCCCGAGGTCCTCCCCGAGTCGTGACCGGACGCGACCGGCGAGCTTCTCGGCCGCCGGCTTCCGGTCACACACGAAGAAGAGGGCGTCGCCCTCGTGGGCACCGACCGCCGCGACCAGCCGGCCGAGCCGGTCCGCGTCGACGAACTTCGCGATCGGCCCCTTCGCGCCGCCGTCGGCCAGGACGACGTACCCGAGTCCCGGCGCGCCCTGCTCGCGCGCCCATTGCCCGAGCTTGTCGAAGAAGCTCCGCGGCTGCGCCCCAGCCCCGGGCGCCGGCACCACTCGCACGACCGCGCCGTCCCCGATCGCTCTCGCGAACGCCGAGAATCCCGAGTCCTGGAAAACGTCGGTGACGTCGGCGATCCGGATCGGGTTGCGGAGGTCGGGCTTGTCGGTCCCGTACTTCGCCATCGCCTCGTCGAACGGGATGCGCGGAAACGGCGCCGGCGTCACCGCGGCCCCGCCGGCGAACTCCTCGAACACGCCGTGCAGCACTGGCTCGATCGCGGCGAAGACATCCTCCTGGGTGACGAAGGACATCTCGAAGTCGAGCTGGTAGAACTCACCCGGGGATCGGTCGGCGCGGCCGTCCTCGTCACGGAAGCAGGGCGCGATCTGGAAATAGCGGTCGAACCCGGCGGTCATCAGCAGCTGCTTGAACTGCTGCGGCGCCTGCGGCAGCGCGTAGAACTTTCCGGGGTGCACCCTGCTCGGCACGAGATAGTCCCGGGCGCCCTCCGGCGAGCTCGACGTCAGGATCGGCGTCTGGAATTCCGTGAAGCCCGCCTCGATCATCCGACGGCGGATCGATGCGATGACGCGGCTCCGGAGAACGATGTTTCGGTGCAGCTTCTCGCGCCGGAGGTCGAGGAAACGGTACCGCAGCCGCGTCTCCTCGGGGAACTCGGCATCGCTGTTGACCTGCAGCGGCAGCGACTCCGCCGCGGACTGCAGGGTCAGCTCGTCGATCACCAGCTCGATCTCGCCCGTCGGCAGGCGCGGGTTGACCGCCGCCGGCGCCCGCGGGACGACCTTCCCGGCGACCGTGATCACGCTCTCGAGCCGCAGCGCCTCAGCGGCCTTGAACAGCGGGCTCGAGCTGTCGAGCACACATTGTGTGATCCCGTAGTGGTCCCGGAGGTCGATGAACAACAGGTTTCCGTGATCGCGCTTGCGGTGGATCCAGCCCGAGAGCCGGACGGTGAGCCCGGCATGCTCGCGGCGCAACTCGCCACACGTATGGGTGCGCAGGCTATGCATCGGCGCCGCCCCCACCCGAGGTGCGCCGAGCGAGCGGCTTGACCTCGGACGCCTGCGGGCCCGCCCGAAACACGGCGTACGAGCCGAACCCCTCGCCCGCCAGATCGTCGAGCTGCTTCGCGAGGTTCTTCCGCTTGAGCGTCAACGACACGACGCGGTCTCGACTGCGCAGCCGACCAGCGGCCGCGACCACGTCGGTCAGCGGATCGTCGCGGTCGAAAAGGAACACGATCCTCTCGCGCTCGGATCCGGCGCTCCCGTTCCGCTCTTCCAGAATCGAGACGACCCGCTCGAACCCGATCGAGAAGCCGCACGCCGGGACGTCGTGGCCGAGCAGGCGGCCGACCATCCGGTCGTACCGGCCGCCGCCGGCGATCGCCGACGTGGACCCGCTGTAGATGGCCTCGAAGATAGGGCCGGTGTAGTAGCCCATCCCGCGGACCAGGCTCGGGTCGAAGACCAGGGTAGAGCGATCCCCGGCCTCCCGTGCGACCGCCCGCGCGATCGTGCGGAGGCCCTCGACCGCCTCTTCGGTCGCGGGGACGGTCCGCGCCAGCCGCTCCAGCGTAGCGTCGGGCGACCCATCGTCCGGTGGCAGGAAAAGGACGAAGAGCTTCGAGATGGCGCCCTCGTCGTAGCCGGCCTCGCGCAGCTCGCGCTCGACCCCCTCCCGTCCGATCTTGTCCAGCTTGTCGAGCGTGATGAAGAACTCGCCGTGGCGAGCCGGCTCGACCCCGCAGTGGGTGGCCATCGCCGCCAGGACCCGTCGATCGTTCACGCGGATCCTCGATCGCTCGAGGCCGAGCTCGGCGAGCGCCTCGGAGGTCGCGAGGATGAGCTCGATCTCCGCGATCTCGGAGGCCACGCCGAGGATATCGATGTCGCACTGGGTGAACTGCCGAAAGCGGCCCTTCTGGGGTCGCTCGGCACGCCACACCGGACCGATCTGGATCGCCTTGAACGGGTCGGGCAGCGTGGCTCGATTGTGCGCGTAGTACCGTGCGAGCGGCACCGTGAGATCGAAGCGCAGCCCGAGATCGGCGAGGTCGTCTTCACGCTGCGTCGTCGCGGTGTCGAGCTTCGCGCCGCGCTTCAAGATCTTGTATATCAGCTTCTCGTTCTCGCCCCCGCCACTGCCCACCAGGAGCCGAAGGTTCTCGAGCGCCGGCGTTTCGACCCGTCGAAAGCCGTACCGTTTGTACGTGGCCAGGATCGCGGCCGACGCGCGGTCCCGAAGCTCCACCTCGGAGGGTAGCAGGTCCTTCATTCCGCGAGGCGGCGCGGTGTCGATCTTCACGACCACGTCTGGCGTCGGCCGAATGCGGTCAGGGCCTTCGGAACCGCGGTCTGGTAGCGACGGATCATCCGGGGAAGTTCGACAGAATCAGGACGACGGGCGGACGCGTGCCGGAGTCACTCCGCGGTCGTCATGATGATCTGGGTCTCGCCTTCGGTGCCCCGAAAGTTCGTGAAGCGGACGACGGCGGCGACCAGCGCTGGGGTCCCGTCTCCCGGGATGGCCCCGAGCGCCATCACGGTGCCCTCGAAGCCCGAGTTGACCGTCTGGAAGCGGTAGCCGGCAGGCCCCTTGAAGACCACCGCCAGCCGACCCGGGAACTGATTCTGGGGCACGACGATCTCCTCGATCCCGTCACCATCGAGATCCACCGAGAGCGGCATCGGCTCAGGGGTGTAGAGGTAGGTCCGGCCGCCCCTCTCGATCTGCGTTTCCACGCCGAGCTTGGCCATGCCGCCGCCGACCTGCGTCGAGGACCTGAACGCGTCCTCGGTGTCGATCGCGATCCGCAGGCGACTGTACTCGTCGATGTAGGCGAGGGCCCGCGTGCCCTTACCCGCGATGTTGGAATAGGTCGCGCCGGTTGCGCGGAAGGTGCTGGGGACCCGCGCCCGCCCGTCCGTCACCAGACGGCCGTTCCGGAGGCTCATGCGCACGGCGTCGCCCTGCTTGAAGAAGCCCTTCTGGGCGAACGGCTGCGCCCACAGCACTTTCTTGACGCCGTCGCCGCCCGGGTCGACGGCCAGCAGGATATCCGACACGTCCTCGATGGCCACGACCGGCTTCTGATCCTTGGTCGTCAGGATCAGAGAATTGACCAGGATCGCCTGAATCGGGCTGTAGCGGTTCACCACGACGTGGATGGCGCCGTCGTCGGTCAGCTCCGCGAGCTGGACGCTGAAGACGCGCCCACGGGTGTCGCCGCGATACGTCCATTCGGGCTCGAGGACGCGCTCCGGCGTGATCCGGTAGAGATAGACACGCTCGCCGTCCGTGATGACCATCCGCACGGTTTTGTCCTTGGACCCCACGGCCACGTCCATGGAGGCGACGATGAACGGAAACTTCGCGGCTTCTTTCAGGGTGATGGAGGCCTCGCCGCTCGAGTACGTGCCGGCGTCGAGATCCCCGAAGAGGAGCCGGGCGAGGAACGACCGCTGTGGGTTCGGGGTCTGGCTCTCGCGCTGCCGGGCCGCCGCCGAAAAGTCGCCCTTGGCCGCCGGCTTGATCGACGGCGGCACGAAGAGCGCCGTGGTCAAGCGGGAGCTCGGGCCGGGGAAGCTGAACAACCGGACGTCCATGTACGGCTTGCCCTGGACGCGCGAGAACGCGACGAATAGCAGATGCTCGACCTTGAAGCGCTCCGCCATCGAATCGAGCCCCTTGCCGGCGAGCACGTCGTCACGCTTGGCGCCCTGCTGGTTGAGCCAGACGCTGATCGCGTCGCCCGCGCCGATCTGGAAGCGGCCGGTGCGATTCAGAGCCTCGACCAGCTCGTGGACGGCGGCGTCCGCTAGCCCTTCCCTCACGCCACCCTCGACGATCGGCACCAGACTCAGCTTGATCTTTCCCGCCGAGACCCGGGCCCGATCACCCGCCTGCACGTCGCTGCCCTGGCTCGCCGTGCCGATCGAGTAGGCCTCGAAAACTTGTTGGACGGCGACCCGGCCGACCGACTGCTCGGTCCGACCCAAGACCTCGCCGGTCTTTGGATGACGGAGCTCTCGACCCTGACGATAGAGGGCCAGCCCGACCCCCGCGAGGAGGCCGTCACGACTACCGAGCGAGAGCGTGACGGTGGCGCCCTGGACTTCGATCACCTCGCCGTCGACCTTCGGAAAGAGCGCCACGACTTGATCGACGAGCACGCCCAGGCTGGGCGCCGCGGTCTGCGCTCCCGACGTCCCGGAGCCCCCGAGAGCCACGAGCAGGGCGAGGGCGACGACGCGAGCCACAGGGCTCATGCGGGTACTGACGCCAGCATCAGCCCGAGGCTAGCCCAGGGGGTAGGGAGAGTCAAGGAATGGGCAGATTGAAACGGGGCATGGGCGATCCAACCACCCATGCCCCGTCGTGACCATGCTGACCGACGGTTTGGCCTAGAAGGCGAGCCTCACACGTGCGGCCAAGGTGTAGGCGTCGTTCGCATCACGCTGCACGAGCGAGCCGTTCAAGAACTCGCCGGTGTTGAGCGCACTCCCCGCTGAGAGATAAGCGCCCTGAAGATCCAAGGCGGTGTTCGGGGCAAACCGCCACGTGGTCCCGACGTTGAGCTCGGTACCGATGTAGCGGGAATCACCCTTCAAGAAGCCCGTCTGCGCGGGCGCACCGGCAGGGGTCGTGCGGTTCGTGTACGTCTGTTGGGCAGCGAGGACCACGGTCGAGTTCGTGTCGACCTTCTCCGCCGAAAATGTCGGAGTTACGACGAAGTAGACAGCGAGCGCGGGCGTGACGTTGTACGTCACACGAGCGGCCGCCCGGGCGGTGCCGTACCTGTCGTACCCGATATTGGTGGACATGCTGTTGCTCGGCCCACCGCCGCCGTTGAAGTAATCGATGCCACCGGCGAGGATCGCGCCCCAGCCGGTGTACCAGCCAGAATCCGTATCGATTGGCTCGAAGTAGCGCTTGCTGAGGGACAGGTTGTCATGGGCCTTGTTGCCAGTGCTGTACGTACCGCGGAGCTCGACGAGCAACGGGCCCACCTGATAGCTGCCGATGACGTCGAAGAGCCAGGCGCTCGCGTCGCCATCGGCCCGGCCGATACCGGAACCGTTCGTCGAGAGCGCCTGGGTCGTGTAGCTGCCCCACTGGTAGTACACCGTGGGATCGAGACCGAAGGGGCCCAGGCGCCACCGCGTATCGAGACCGACCGTGTAGCGATTCTCGTGGTACGTCGGATCACCCGCGTTTGCGCAGGCGCCAGGTGTGGACACGAGGGCGCCGGCAGCGTTCGTGGTGGCAGGCGCGAAGCCGGTCACTGTGGGGGCCAGGGTGTTCGTATTGCAGTAGGCCCCGGCACCGTTCATGGCGCCGCCGACGGTCATGAAGTTAGTCGTGTTGTTCCGGGAGCTCCGGTTCGTTACTCCATCGGCGTGGAACCACGAAAACATCGGTTTGAGGTCGAGCCCTTTGAACGGCGTGACCTCCGGGCTTACGATGAAAGCGTAGTCTTGGCCGCGCGTAAACCTTTGGTTTGGGATTCCACGGTTGTAACCCGCGAGCTCGGTCTCGGCGATGACCAACGCAAGGTGGTTCTTGATATCCGGAGTTATCGTTGTGTAGAGGTCCACGCCCGGGAAGTCACCGCTAGCGTACGCGGACTGCTTGTAGTTGGCGATGGTGCCGAAGGGCTGCCCGCCGGCACGGGCCACCGTCAGGACCGGGATGAACGGCAGGATGCTGTCCTTCCCGGTCAGGTCGAACTCCGTGTACATCCACTTGATCTCGATCATGCCGCCGACG
>Ga0209237_1002798_pt1 | contig 10491 bp, 10 predicted proteins | sample GraSoi013_1_40cm_2_FD_185820 | JGI IMG/M metagenome (GOLD analysis project Ga0209237, IMG submission 185820) | Grasslands soil microbial communities from the Angelo Coastal Reserve, California, USA - Sample 10_02_2013_1_40cm (SPAdes) (version 2) | ecosystem: Environmental > Terrestrial > Soil >...
AGTAGAGTCGCCGCTATAGAATGCCCTCACTGTAATTGGCGCTCCGATCAAGGAGGGTGCATAGAGAAGGGCACAGTGACTATAAGCATAGTCTCCCGTAGAGCTTGAGGGGCTGAGCGTACAGCTGAAACCATTAGGAAACCCTGGAGCTGAGGCCGAAAATGAGACCACGCCCGTTGGCACCGTTGGAACTGCAGAAGTATCCGTGATCAAGCCCCCGCATACATATTTCGATCCCTCGGGAAGACAGACTACAGAGGTGCTTGTTGTCGCTAGATCAGCCTGCCCGCGGACACTGGGGGTTGCAGTGATAGTGAGGCTTAGGATGACGAGAGCGCCCAAAAGGGGCGTGAGTCTTCGTTTGCCCATGGAACTAACTGCTGACATTTTCGTTCGTGATTGCCCTACAATTATCTTATGAAATGATATGTTGTGGTCCGAGATTATTGAAGCATGATATATTGCGATCCAGGATTATCGAAAAATGATATGTTGGGGTCTACTTGTCTTCTGAGCGTTTCTTCGGTCTGCCTCGCTTCCTCATGGGTTTCGGGGATTGTTGGCTGTAGCGGAATGTGCGTTATTCTATTATGGGGATATACCCCAAGCTACGATTTTCGCACAAAGCGGTAGACCGCGTAACGGCTCACGTGAAACTGCTTCGCTATTTCGCTGAGCTTTACTCCTTGCTTCTGTAGGGCAATAATCCCTCTGATGATCTTCGGAGCGAATGGTGCTCGTTCTTCCTATGTGACCCGTTAACCGTCCGAACCCTGTCTTGATTGGGCGTCGTTGCCCGGGCGGTGTGTAGTTTGCGAGTATCTCGTCGAGCGACTGCCATGGCGCAGTCTTCACGTGTTGGGTCCAGACCACCCTCGCTTCGTCTAAGTTTATGGTTCTGAGCAACGCATACGCGGCCTATTGCTTCGCCGACCCGGCGTTGAAAGGCACGTCCGTCAATAAATGAGTTAGTGAGTATTTTTTCTGTGTGTGTGTGTGCGCACCACTTCTAGAAGGCAAAGTTGGGAAGATTCAAGAGCCAGCTGGTTCTCTGATCCTTTCCAGAATTATTCTCGCGTAGTCTAGTTCTTTGTGGTTGCCTTCGAGCTCTTTCGAACATTTTTCGGATAGCGTTAAATAAGAATAGAATCAAGTTGGTTTCATCATTATGACTAGATCTTCTCTCCAGTCATCTGGACTGAAGAATGCCGGCCTATTGATAACCATCTTAGTCTTGACGCTAACCGTGATCGCAGTGCCCGGAGCCGTTTCTGCAACTCTGCCTCCAAGCAACGGGACCACTCCGGCTACCGAGTGGGTTCCTTCGGGTCCCGCCTCCGACAACATCCGCTACCAAATCTATGCTAACGATGCAGCTGAGCTCAGCGATATGTGCGTGGGCCAAGCACCAAGCTGTGTACCGGCCCTTGACCTTTCCGACGTCCCGATAGGCGGGAACGATCTGTCCCAGGCTTCAGGATGCGTCCCCTCACCCACCCACGTATGCGCGACTGACGACCCAAGATTCTGGGTAACATCTCCCACAATACAACAAGGCCAGCTGGAGTTGGACATCAACAATGCCGCGACTTTCTGGGGAATTACCTTCTGCATGGGTCATGACGGCGTGATTGATGGTTCTAGTAACAACTGCCCGAGTGGTGTCGGAGGTGCCAACATTGCCGCTACTTGCCCAGGTGCCACTCCAGCGGGCGATTGCACGAGAGCCGCTATCCATGTCAGGCAGGGATTTGCGTCCTTGATCGACAAGGTAGCCTTCACGATTGCCGACAAAGGTGCTATTGGACCGGGTGCTGCTGCCTTGGATAACCCGTTGACTCCGGCCTCAAGCGTATTGCACTCGGGATATGACATAGGTAACGACAATCCATGTCTCGGTGGTTTCCCCTGTACACCGGGCCTCGCGAACTGTGGTGGAACTGCCTGTAACCCAACGGGTCCCTACTCCGCTGCTGTCAACACCGCTGTCATTCCACCCGCTCTGCAGACCGTTGCCCCTGGAACATCAGGCGCCTTCAACCTAGGCGGTGTATGCTCTTGGGACCTGATTGCGGGTTGCAGTCCGACACTGCCGATCTCTGCCTTCCATTATGCTAACGACGCGGTTGACTCTGCTGGCTTTGTTGTGCCAGGCTCGGTTGACTTTTGTCGTGCTGCTGACCACTTCATCGCCGCGGGCCTCGCAACAGGCAAGAATGCTCTCTGCGAGCTCACAGGTGAATCCGCGGCTCTTGCAAATGGCAACATTTTGTTCAATGGTCGAGTGTCTCAGGGCCGCTATCTTCTCAGTACTGGTTATACTGCTGCTATCTGTGAACTCGTCAACCTAGGTGCAACGAGTTGCCCCCAGGTTACACTGGGGCCCCCCATATCCGAAGCACAATTCCACCAGTTCCTCAAGACCGGATGCAGACTGGCTACTGAGCCGGGATGCAACAGTGTTGGTCCCAACACCGGCTGGCATCTATACGCTGGCGGACATTTCTTCCCAACTCCAACGCCTGACAACCAGTGGGCTATCTACGACAGCAACTTCGCCTCGGATCTCTGCAACCCCGCCGGTTCTCCGGGAGAGGAGCCTGGCAATTTCGGCTTCGTCTGCAACGCGAGGATGGACACGTATATGGAGCAGAGCCAGTTCCTCAGCACGCCTGCGGCGGCTATGGCATCTCTGCAGGTGGCGATGGACATTTTCGGCAACCACACCTTCAACATTCCAATATGGACCCCGTCTGTCCAGTATGCCTATACAAAGGGCTGGACCGGGGTTAGCAACGCCGCAGGCATTGGTACCACACAAGGAAACAAGTGGAGCCTTCTGAATGCTTGGAACGCGCATCCTGCAACAAGTGCCACGCTAACAGGTCCCACTATAAGATGGGGACAGAAGGATGCAACAGTAAGTCTCAACGTGTTCACCTTCAACACGGTCGTCGAAGCAGATCTGATCAATGAGGTCTACGACACTCTACTGGTTACCAATCCGCAGAGTCCGACGCAGATAGTCGGCTGGATGGCCAACTTCTACCAAAAGGTGACACCATCGACCGATCCAACCTGTCCCGCCAGTTACACGAACTCTCGGGGCACTTTCGCAGTCGCAGCGTGTGTACGGATACAGTTGAGGGGCGACATTCCCTTCCAAGACATCTACAACTGTCCATCCTCAGACCTAACTTGTCTCACGACTCACACCGTGACTGCGAGCGATGTCAAGTTCAGCTTCGCCAACTTCAACGCCACAGGAGGCCTCATCAGCCCCGCCACCCAGAACACCATCGACATCGTCTATAACACGAACCAGTTGCCCTCCGCCCTAGGCGGTACAAAGGGCCAAGGTGAAAGTGCGACTCTGTACATCTACTTGCACAGCGACAGCGCTTATGCCCTCAACGACATCACTGGAGTACCGATTATTCCGCAGCGTCTCTGGGTAACACAGACTGCTCCCAAACTAGCAAACGGCGTATTTGCACCCTGCACAGACCTGGCATCTATCTCTTGCAAAGTCGACCCTGCGTTCACGGTCGGGATCCAATCTGACCCGATCCTAGCCAACAAGTTCATTGGCTCAGGTCCCTACGCCTGCTCGAGCGGACCCCTAGGCGTAACGGGCACCGTGGTGGGCAGTGGATGCATCTTTGACCTCACAAGCTCTCCCGTGGGCCAAGCGATCCCGGTAGGTGGCACGGCGATCCTCCGACGCTTCATCTACAATCAAGGCACATCGCCGACATCTCTAGATCAGAATTTCGCCTACTTCAGAACTAACACCAAGTTCGAACAGTTCCAATGGGCAGCCTACCCAACAGGAAGTGTTGTCCCAGCAAATGCTTTCACCGTGGCTATCGCAGCGTGCAAACCTAATGCCGCAGCCATAGGTGGAGTCAACAACTACGCTGCCTGCCAGCACTACAATACGAAGGCGGGTGGTCTAGCCTGCACAGCTACTGCCGGTGTCTGTAGCGCAGTCGAAGGTGGTGGAAGTGGAAGTCTTCCCAACAATCCGATACCCGTCCTAATACAACTCGCACACTGGAGGAACAGTGGACCATGGGCCTTTGGTGCCGCCAACCTTGGCGCACTAGTAGGATCCCAGCCATTACCCCAGACCCTCTATGAGAACGGAAACACGCTGGGTAGCTTCACGATCGCCTCCGGCTCGGCAACCATCGCCACTACTGTCGGCGTTTCCGGAACGGCTACAATCTCAGTTTCCCTATCCGGGGGACCTGACAACAACTTCACGGCACCAGTCACAGTCGCCTTAGCCACTGTTCCGTCTACGGGTCTAACTGCCGGGACTACTGCGCCAAGCATAGCTCTGGCACCTGCAACGCCCACGGGCAGTACGACTCTCACGGTCAGCGCTGCTGCTGCTGGAACCTACACTGTCTACGTCGAAGCCTCAGCCACAAACTTCCCATCAGTGACCGTCGCCATAACAGTAACCGTCACGTAAGACATGTGGCAAGCCTAAACAGTTCATTCTCTTTCGCGGCACTAACTCGAAGAATCCCCTTTTCTTCGAACAATCACAAATGGTTCGGGCATGAACCTTGGATCTCTTCTCTTGCTAGAACAGCGATAATTGATCGTCCGTTTCCGAAATTCCCTCAAAGGAGTTTCAGTCGTAATGCGTGAGAGCCCTCTGGGGTTGCCATGGGGAACAATCAACGACTCGCCCAGCATGCAATAATTCTGAGTTGAAAAAATTCGCCCTCCAGGAGAGGGAGTCCCGGCGGCCGCACCAAATAGACCGTCAGATATCTCATGTTGTCTATTCTGTCGGACCCATTTCTCGGACTATCAGTTATTTATCAGGAACCGGGGAAACTCGAAAGTCGAGTATGATGAGCCTTTCTCCCATGGATGCGAAAACGACAGTTCGGGAACTCATGAAGAGCGTGACAAGATTCAGAGATAGTAGAGATTGGAGAAAATATGACACTCCTCGGAACATGGCGGGCTCGATTTGCATTGAGGCCGCAGAGCTCTTGGAGCATTTTCAATGGAAAGACGACGAACAGGCGGCAGAAATGTTGAGAAACCCAGAAAAGCTGGCGGAGGTTTCAAACGAGCTGGCGGACGTCATCATCTACTGTTTGGGTTTCTCAGATATCTTGAGTATTGATGTTTCCAACGCGGTTCATAGAAAGCTTGAGAAAAACGCCGAGAAATATCCTGTCCAAGAGCACGAATCGCGGAGGGAAGATCCTCTGAGAAAAATCCCTCGAAAAGGTGCACTCTACCGAGCGCCTTATCATTCCCTAGCTGATTGAATCAGACTCAAACGGAGAGTGCGAAAGACGATACCGGCAAATGAGAATAACTATCCCGATCGCAACAACCTCCAACTTCTAGGATCTATTTACCTCACTGAGTCTCGCATTATTTCTACGCTAGTTTGTATGTTCGACTGTCCGGCCTGACGGCTCTCCCGACCCAGTAAGATATCAATGGTGGATACCACAGGTAGAGCCTGATAGGGACGCCGAACAGTGTCCACTCCCAGAATTCGGGAGCGACAGAGATCAGTGTAAGAACTGCGAGGAGAGCCATTCTGTTCCGTCCGGTTCGGAATAGCGTAACCAGTTCCGGAGCCACGAGCTTCTTCTCCTCCAAACTGATAACGTGAGCAAAAGTCGCCAAGATTAACAGGATTCCACCCAGGTCGAGCGCGAAGAGTGTCGAAGAGTAATTCTGGATCATAGATACTTCGACCGGGGTTAAGGCAGGGTTTGCCACCTCGACACCATTCAGCAGGTACGGAACAATCGCAACCAGCAGGAGAAGGCCCACATTGAGGAATGTTACCGTCCGTGTCTCGACAGGCTAGACGGACATGTAAGTCGTATAGATCAGCCAGGCGGTGATGAGCACAAAGAAAGTGTAGGCGAATGCAAGAATGTGCGTTGTTATCTCGCCCGCGCTTTTGGGAGGATTCGCTATGAGGGCAATGGAGCCGATTGAAAGCGAGAGGCCAAAAACCAAGTCGGCGAGAGTCTCGATTCGAGGACGCGGACGGACTCCAGCGCTCGACTGTTGCATCGACCGCCTCAAGAACGGGTCGCTATTTGGTCTTTCTGAGGCGCAACTTTCATAGTCTCGCATAACCACCTTCTGACTGCTTTCCTTATGGTCTCGACCGGAGTCGGGGAATTGGATCGGCTTCTCAAAGAAGGCTACCCCGACAAATCAGCCGTCCTAGTGGTTGGACCACCAGGGATTGGAAAAGAGGCACTCGGCTACTGGTTTACGCAAGCCGGACTCTCACAGGGCGACTTCTGCCTCTATGTGACGAGACTAGCTGTTTCCGAAATCATTCAGGATGTGAAAGCATTCGGTGTTGAAATCAAAGGAACGCCCGTCTGGTTCGCAAGGGAGGGAGGACAAACGAGAATCGACATCAACGACTTACCCGGCCTATCATTCGGCATCAAGGATGCCCTGAAGAAGAACGGAGAGAGACCTGTTAGAATCGTAACGGATCTTCTTTCTTCATTGCTAATGTTGAATTCGCCTGAAACCATCTATCGGTTTCTTTCCCAACTACTCTCCGAGGTGAAACAGTACAACGCAGTGGTATTAGCTACCCTCGAGGATCGAATGCACCAGCCGCAAGTCCTCGCTGCAATGGAACAATTGTTCGATGGCGTCCTAGAACTTCGATTATACGAAGAAGGATTAAGAATTCACCCGCTACTGCGAATTCTGAAGATGAGGGGGATGCCTCCCCTGCCTGGATACTTCAACTTCGCCTTCACGCATCATAAAATGGAGATAACTGCATATGCCAAGTGATCTCTCGACAGCATTCTTCGGGCTATGGATCCTAGTTTCCGCCCTCTTCTCCTACGCTGCCTACTGGGCTTTCACCATCAGAAGATTCCTCATTCATCGTCTCTATAGAAGACAGGCATCGTGGGTAGCAGGGATGGGAATATACTTCGTAGCACTGTCTTCATTTCTCACCTTCGCGATTTTCTATAGCCTCAACACTATCTACGTCAACGTCCTCGGAGGACTGCTAATTGGCTCAGGATTCGTCGTGATATTCGCCTGGATGGATTCCACGATTCGTGTTGCTCGTCTCTCCGACCCTCTCTCTCGAGACACCCTTCGCTGGAGCAAGCTTAGGTACTTCCTCGGATTTGTAACTGCAGGCGGGGCGATCGGGTCCGTCATTACGGCGATCGACTCAGGGTTCTCACAAGTCGCTCCATTTGGGGGAGCCTTGTTCTTCGGGGCGCTGGCTCTGTTAATCAGTGCTAGAAGATCTGGAGACATCACACTCAAGAAACATTTGATTTGGACCGGACTCTGCACTTTCTTTTTGTGGTTCGCGAGTCAAGTGGAAATGCCTCTCTCCAATATCCAGTTGCTTGCACAGCTAAATCTCTCAGAGGTAATGACTTATGCGTTCGTTGCTGCGGGAGCATATTCTCTCTATCGGAGCGCCAAGTCCCTTGTTCCGCTAGGACATATGTCAGTCGCAGATTACGCTCAAGCCTCACCAATCTCGCCTAGCATTTCGACTTCCTGAGAAGCCTCTTCTCTTGTTCAGTCACGCCACCAGTTGCCTCGATACGAGGCTGCGTAAAGGTGAGTTTGCCTTTGTACGATCTAAGCATCTTCCTTTCTTCCTCGGATAAGACCAGATCCGAATCTCCAGCATCCAACCTCGCAATCCAATCATGGTCCACGTGAGCAGCCCCCCCAGGAACGACGTCGTCGTCTGATGATCCGAGTAGTTTCGCGGAAACTTCGAGTCCTGACTTGTTCTTGCCCAAGCTGAGCAAGTGTCCCGACGAATTGGTTTGAGTCTTTGGAATGTATCTGCCGAAGGCGTAGCCTTGCCAGTAGATAATCTTTGACGGGTCTATTCGGATGAGCCTGTACTTGTACAGCTTCCTCTCGTCCGGGAGCTCTTTTCCTCTAGCGTAGAAGGAGAGCATTCCTGGGTATTTTCTTGTAAACCCAATCATCTTCGACCCCACCGAAAGTATTGAGACTAGAGTCCGGCCAATTGTGAATATCTTAGCCCTACCCTGGATCATCGCCCCACAAGCCTCGGTGGTCACCTTCCCGTTGTCAACGATGAAGGAGACAGTTGGGTTGGACTTGAGAATCTTGAATTTTGCTGCACCTACTGGGGTCATGAAGTAGAGTCTAAGATCTGAATAATGAAACGCGACAGGATAACTGTACAATTCCTTGCTCTTCGACAGAACTGAGAGGTAGCCTATCTTGTTGGTTTCTAGGACTTCTATTACTTCGTCTGGGACGGGAGAGGATTCCTGTCTCGGACGTTTCATTAGTCTGCGGTCTGCCCGTACACTTCCTCCGTCGCGTACACTTCAAGTCCAGTATTCTTAATCACATACGGTCGTGGGGTAGTGTCGACCTTCGAGCCGCGCATCTTCAGCACTTGGATCGTGCGGACGCCCTTGCGAAGAATCCTCAGCAGTATTACTCCTTCAGCAAGATACTCTTCGGGCTGCAATATTCTGTCTTCTCCAGTGGTCGGGAGTTCGCTCGTTAAGAGACAGGTAGTGCCCGTTGACTGTAGCATTTCTACGATGTCGAGGACGGCCGGCCGTCGCTCTTCGATCTGCGGAAAGCGAAAGACCAGGTCGGAAATTGAATCGACAACCACCCTCTTCGGTGAGAGCTTGTCGATTCCCTCTTGGACGAGATCGATGAGATTGACGAGGCCAAGTTCTCTCCCTCCGACCGGAATCCTTCCAACCTTTGCTTGCTCGGGTATTCGTCTCACTTCCGTCGCGTCAACGTAAGCAAACTTACCTTCTCTCTCCAGCTTGGAGAAATCCATCCCCAAACTCATCATCTCCGAGGTGAATCGGGTCTTCGGCTCGTTCAGGCCGATGTAAACTCCCTTGTCCCCCTGCCCTGTAACTCCGTTGTGAAGGAACTGGGAGACCGTGATGGTCTTGCCCGTCCCGGGTTCGCCAAGGACCAGGACCACCTTACCTTCTGGGAACCCTCCATCAAGGAGCGTGTCAAGACCCGTTATCCCGGAGTTGACCCTACGTGTGAAAATTTGGTTTCCGGCCCTCTGACCAGGTGCAGACATGTGAGTCGTCTTAGCGGATCGACCTTTATGGATTCTGTCAGAAGAATCCCCTACTTTGTCGTTCAGCTGGAAATCGTTCTGAGCTTTGATTGGCCTCGTTTTAGAATGAGAAACGAAGCTACGAGGACTATCACGCCTATCTGAAGCAATGACCCTGCAATGAAGGTCAACGATGCCAGAGTTGGGCCAGCTTCAGCGAGAGAGTAGTGTTCTGGCTGTGGGAGAGAAACAGTCAGAGTTGCGATTGAGAGAACAAGGGCTGCAGGGTATGCCCTCTCGCGACCGGTTGCCACTCCAATCGCGGCGACCAAGTAGAGCCCCCAACCGGCAAGGATTGAGTAGAATAGCCAGGAAGGGACCATGAGCGCGTATAGCTGCGCCAGAAGAGCTACTCCGAGAAGCACCGATGCGTAGATGAGCAAGTTGACTCCCCGTTTCATCAGCCTCAGCCTCATGTCGAGTGACTTCAACCAGTCAGACTCCTAGCCAAAGGATCACCTATTGGTTGCTCATATCCCATCGATCTATATCCTCATGGTCACTTGCGTTCGGAGATTTCTTCGGATTTACCCGCGGAATTCTTTGCATTCGCAGCGATAGTCGAAGCTTGAGTAGGAACAGCGAGGCGAATGAGTCGATTTCGCGTGACCGCAGTTAGTGCAATATTGCTGGCCTCCAACTTGGGCCACGGGCTCACTCGACGGGCATACCTTGTGGACCATCCTATCTTCGGTTTTGCCTTTTCCAATCTTCGTCCGTACGACCGTAACTTCTTCCTGGGGTATCCTGATTGGCTTGTGGCACTTGGGACAAAGATTGCTGCTCATTTGAGCCACTGGACCGCGACGGTAGTTGGCCTTGCTCGAGCCTTAGGGTCTTTACCTTTTCTGGGGAAGGATCCTGCCGGGCCGAGCATTGTAAGCGGGTTCGCCGATTCCCACTGCAATCATCGTGCTTTTGTCCTTGGCGTGGGGTGAGAAAAATTCTGTAACAGCATCATCAAAGAAGGTTGAGCCAGATGCTCCGAGACCTACAGCGTAGGCAGAGAGGTAAATCTTTCCGGCTCGTATGCCAGCCTCAAACTGCGCTGCCCGATAGCCTCTGTTGCCAAGAGACTTGAGAACAGGGTTCAGCTCCGTCATTAGGAAAAACACGACGCTTGCATCGCTGAAGAGCTGTTGTCCGAGACAAAGATATCCTGACATGGGGCGATTCCTGAGAACTCTCAGTTGTTCGACCGAGTTTGTGTTCACGTTGTAAAAGTAGGATCCCGGCGGGAGCCCTTGGACGTCGTTGGCTATGAAGTAGAAATCAATCAACGTCTCGTTTTCGGAAAGGAAGTCCAAAGTGATCTTTGTCGCAGAAGCTTGGAT
>Ga0209237_1002800_pt1 | contig 10490 bp, 10 predicted proteins | sample GraSoi013_1_40cm_2_FD_185820 | JGI IMG/M metagenome (GOLD analysis project Ga0209237, IMG submission 185820) | Grasslands soil microbial communities from the Angelo Coastal Reserve, California, USA - Sample 10_02_2013_1_40cm (SPAdes) (version 2) | ecosystem: Environmental > Terrestrial > Soil >...
TCGCAAGGAGCCTTGTCTGGAAAGAAGAGTCAGTGATGCATATAAGGTTTGGGTGGACTCTTACTGCAGGCGATCAACGTCTCGGTCTTCCTCTACCGCGATAGCGGTTTAGTACAACGGGTCTTCTGTAAACTTTCTAGGGGACGGGACGATTTTCTGGGGGGACGGCACGGAATTTCGAACCGCTTCGGTGATGTTGTTCATTAGGCTGCCGGAAGGTCCGAAAAAACGAAATCAGGTGACCCATATGTTTTGACGGGAAAATATCAAGGCAAATTCTGACGAAATCGGGAGCGCATTTTTGAAGGATCGGATTTGCTGGCGATCATAGGGCGAAATGTCGAGAAACTCGACGCCAAAACCGCCGTTTTGACGGATATTCCGGACAATGACCGAACAGGATACGAGCTGCTCTGAATAGGGCAGCCGGAAACGCAAATAGATGATGCTACCCAAAGCAAAACCCTGGGAAGCTTCGATGAAGGCGCCGCTTTCGCTCAAATCTCGCAATGTCTCAGAAGTATGCGTAAAGATTCCGTCCTGCCCCAACCATACTTCCGTCTGAAGCGAAGCGCGGACGTGCCTGCGTTTTTCGGCCATATAACCCTTATCGGAGTTTTCGGGGCTACGCTTTAATAGATTTCCGGGACAGCCTTCTTTTCAAACGGCCCTGCACGGAAAGCTGCGCGCAACATCTCAAGCACTTCGAACCGGCGACGCCGGACGACGGAGAGAGCGCGCGGCTTCAAAAAGTTTCTCAGGCACGGCGTCTAATACGCGGCATATCCGCCGCGATGACCAGCGGAAGTGCTGGAGTCCCAGAGGCCCCCGCCCCATGAACTCGATCCGGTTTTTTTCTATACGATTCTAAACATTGGCGGAAATCTGACCATCGTGCTGGAATTGTGCTGGAACGCCAGCCAAAACGCACCAAAACCAACCGAAAGCACTACATCTGAACCCCCTGCTTTACTTGGGTTTTGTGGGATGCGCTTGGTTCCTGTCACGGTCGTTTTTGCCCTCATAACCCAATGGTCGACAGGCGGAAAAGGCCGGTGGTAAGCCTTTATCCGAAGATAGGTCCCCGAAAGTCGCCAAGGGTTTAGCTATCCCAAAACAGCAGGACTCATGCTGGCGTCAAAGCCGCCTGGCCGAGTCCTAATTTCCGTTTTTCAGATCGATCTCGGCCATATCGCCTTTCACGACCACCTTCGTTCCAAAAGGACGCGAGGAGTCCGCCAGCCGCTGGAGAATGTAACCGGCTTGATCGCCTGTCGCCAGCTTCGGCAAGCCGCGAGTTTGAAGGAACAGATTGTTCGTGTGTTCGTCCTGAAGGTCGGGCTGTCCTTGACCAATCTTGTTCAGCGCGATCGGCTGGAACGTAATCGATTGGAGATTTTTCCCCTGAAATTCGACATGGGCGACAACACTTTCCCAAAAGATCGGCTCATCGAGCTGAATATCCACAGGCGGTACATTAAAGATGAAGTTGCCGAGGTCGTAAAAGATTGGCCGCTTGTGATAAATCTCCACGCCGTGTACCAGGGGCACACCATGCATCACGATAATGTCGGCGCCGGCGTCGACCTCTTCATGAGTCCATTTCTTGAGCCAATCCGCCGGAGCTAATCGCTCCGGTAACTCTTCGTTGAGTATCGCCGCGAACGGCCGGTTCAGAAAGACGTGATTGTGTTCATAAACGATCACGATATCGGCGTGTTGGCGGGCTTCCCGGATGCTCTGAAGAATCCGTTGTTTGTCCTGGGCATTCGGTTCGTTTCCCGGCTGCGCGGGAAACAGCGTCGTCGATTCGTTCACTTTGCCGCCGGCTTCGATACGCAGCTCGTTGACACCAGGTTGGGTCGGAGTGGCGGCTCCTCCCTCGGCGATCAGACCGGACGCCATCGCGACGAGTGCAACCGTGCCCTTCGGTGTACGGAGATAACCCGGCGCGGTGGCTTCCTGCAAATTGTCGCCGGTTCCTGCATACGCCAGATTCCGGCTCTGGACCTCCCGGAGGGTGTTCCGGATTCCGGCAACTTTGAGATCGAACGAATGATTGTCGGATAAAGCGAGGAGATTAAAACCCAGGGCTTTCAAAGCATCCAGCGCTTCGGGCGGCGAGAGAAACCGGCCATCGCGCGTCGATTGGCCTTTTTCGATGACCGTAGCTTCGAAATTCGTAAATATCACATCGCCCTTCAACAATGGCGCTGTCCGGGCGACGATGTCCGGCGTGTGAACACGGGCATCAGAACGAATCATCGATTGCCCGGTCAAGGTGATGCTAAACGTCGGCGTTTGAGCCCCGAGGGCAACCGCAATCGCATAGACGATGGCCGTGCAGCTTGCTACCAAGGTTACGCGGTGCCAGTTGAATTTTCGTTGTATTTTCATTTTTGTATCAGTGTCCAGACACTTTCAGCTTCCGCTCTTCAACGAGCCGGCTGTACTCGGCGTCGTCCAGATAGACAATATCGAGCCAGACCTGAAGCATGTCATCGACGCTTCGCTCGCCGAATCCCGCCCAAACCGAAGGATCGGGATTATGCGGATTCGCGGCCGTGTTGTCATGGATGCCGATCATGTGCAGGACTGTACCGGCGGGCAAGAGCGGCGCCGCGTCGTCAGCATAAATGTAATTGACATGCCAATTGAAGTTGAAATGATCGACCGAGCTCAAGATCTCGGTCGTGTTGTCCAGTTTGATCGCCTCCAGTGTCATGCCGCGGCCCCGCATGTGCATATGCGGCTGGAATGAATCAATCCTCGCGTTTCGCTGCAAGCGGAAGTAGCCATCAGTACGGACCACAGTATTCGGAGGAATCTCCAGTTCGTCGTTCGGGATGTTGCGAATCGCTGTCGACCTCACCTGATATTTCGGTACAAGGCCCTTCGGATAGAACTTGAACGCAATCGTCGTGCGATTACGTTGCTCGGAACCGATCGCGAAATAGTGCATATCGAATCGCAGGCGCGTTCCCGCCTTCAACAGCATTCCCGTATTCTCGGCGAAGATGTTGCCGTACTTGCCCACAGCGTACTCGTTGAGTTGTATGTCTATTTCGGAACCGCCCGGATTAGGATTCGGCTGCATCGCGTGCGCAACAGCATGGTGAACGATCTTGCGATTGGTCGGCTTGATCTCCATCGCTTTGATCCACCGATCTTCCGTGAGCGTCATTTCCGCGAATTGATCGATCCACCAGTCGGGACCGTTGGAATACATGGTGAAATCACTCGTGGTCACAAGCAGGTCGGGTTTCCCGATAAACCATTCGTCTTCGGACGCGAAGGTCAGCATCTTCGGCATATCTGCGGCATCGCCTTCCGGCGATCCGGCATCGACCCATTTCGCGATCGTATCGATCTCCCGATCCGTCAGCGAGATATCATTCTTATACCGGCGAATGCCGACGGTCTTGTCGAGGTGCCATGGCGGCATATCGCGCATCAACACACGCTCTTTGATCGCGCGCGCCCAGGGCCGGGCGTCCTTATATGTCATTAGAGACATCGGCGCGACAGTCCCTTCGTGGTGACAGGACTGACAGTGCTTCTGAAAGATCGGCGCCACATCTTTGGTGAAGGTCTGCGCCCACAACGGCGTCACCGCGGCGCCTGCGAATAGCACGATCGCTTGTATTAGAGGTTGTCTCGTGCTCAACATAATTGGTTCCCCCGTACTGTACGGTCCAGGACCGCCGGCGATCCGGCGCTCATAGAGCGCCCGCTGCAGTTTATCTGTCTTTCCTCACCGTGATCTTCGATTGCACGCTTGTCCAGCAGCAGTGATAACCGAAATTGCCTGCGGCTTCTCCAGAACCATCGTCGACGACGGCCTGGATGATGTATTCACCGGCCTCGCTGAAATTCGCCGCCACCGCCGCCTTGCCTTCGGCGACAGGTGTCTTTGCAGAATCAAACTTCACGGCACCAGGTCCGCGATATTGCGCCCAGAGGACCGTCATGCCGACGGTCTTCCCTTGCCGCTTCGGCAGCCCATCATCCATCGCGGATATGTTCAGCTTCACCGGGTTCGGAAAAGTAACCGTCAGCTCCGTAGGATCAATCGTAACAACCGGGGGCGTGTTTGAATTCACTCTCTCGCTGTTGCCGCCCCGCGTGGTGCGGAGACGATCGATCATCCAAACCGCAGTGAGGCTCCCCGCAACCTGCGCTGTCTGTCCATGAGCGTGAAGCGTCCAGACCAGTGGCCGATTTCCGAAATCCTTCGGCACGAGCACCCTGAAGACATCTTTGTGCCGCCTTACCATGAAATGTGTCGGCTGGCCGCGATCGCCTCCAGGCTCGAAATTGTTATCGGGTCCGATCGGAACATCGAGTTCCTCTTCATAATTCCGATTCATGTAACCGAACCACATGTTGAACGAGCCGTCCGGGTTAACATCGTAGCCTTCATAAACAGGGGCAACTCCCTGCCCAGACCAATGGCGGACCTGAACGAGCTGCGATCCCGATAATTCGCTTATCCACAGGAAAGCGAACGCAACAGTGACGCAACGCACCAGATTTTTTCTCATTGCCGACAAACTGTACCCCCAGCCGCGGACTGAATCAAGTCGCGACGCACAAGAAATTCATGGAGCTGCAGCAAAATAGAGGCGAGAGTTAGAATTGAAGATCACCGAAACAGGGCTGCAGTCGTCGAACGCTCAATGATTAGCCTCTACCTATTCAGTTCGTTTCTTTTCGTTCAGGTTCAGCCGAAACCACTGCCGGAATTGAAGCCGTTCCTGGCGGAATTACGAAAGACGCTCCACACGGACCGCCATCTGCTCAGCCAATACACTTACACCGAGAAGCAAACCTTGATGCAACTGGATTCCAAAGGAGCCCCGAAAACAACCGAGGTAAACGTTTTCGAAGTGTTTCCCGGTTCCCCTGAACGCGTGGGGTATCGACGGCGAATTGTGAGGGACGGCGCGCCCCTTACGCCTGCCGAACTCAAGAAAGAGGATCAGCAGGTGGAGAAGCGCGTCGAGGCCGCCGAACACAGACGCAGCCGGATCACTCCCCCCGAGCGCGAACGAAATCGCGTGGATCGGCTTCGACGGGAAGAGCAGATCATCGATGACGCCTTGGGCATATTTGACGTCGAGATGGCAGGGCGCGAAACCACTGGTGGCCGGCCGGCTATACTACTGAACTTTTGGCCGCGGGCAGCCTACAAGCCCAAAACCTCGGAGGGAAAGAACATGCAGCACGTTGCTGGCCGAGCATGGATTGATGAAGAGGATTATCAGGTCGCGCGGGTTGAGGTGGAGGTCATCGATCCGATCTCGATAGGGCTGGGCATTCTGGCGAAACTTCAAAAAGGTGCCTCAATCGTTGCCGACAGGCGGAAATTCAATGACGAGATCTGGTTACCTATGAGAACGGAAATTACCCTCAATGCCCGTGTCTTGCTGGTAAAGGGCTTCAATATCCGTTGGATTAATGAATATTCTGAACAGAAGAAATACACTGTCGACACCATTCTCAAGTTTTCAGACGTGGAAGACACACAGCCTTGACAGTGCTCGCGAGCCACCGCAATCGGATAGACCCAGGAACGAGTTTTACGAGCCCATCCGTCACCCGTGATGTGGCCTGCCGCGTTTTGGACCGTTCCGAGACCGCATCTACTATCCAAATCTTAGTCGATAATCTTTTCACCAGGGACAGGCAGGTGATACCATCGCACGATTCGAGCAGGTATGTGAGAGCGCCGCGGTTTCCCCGGAAGGTTCGTTTCGTCCAGGAGGTAGGTCAATGCAAACGCGTCTTTTTCTTGCGGCTGCCGGCATCCTCATACTGGCAACTGCCGCACCCGTAATCGCGCATCATGCATTCACGTCGGAATTTGACGGGTCCAAGCCGGTCACGTTGAAAGGAACCGTTACCAAGATGGAATGGATCAATCCCCACGCGTGGCTCCACATCGACGTGAAAGGCCCGGACGGGAAAGTCGTGGCATGGATGATCGAAGGCGGCGCACCGAATGCGCTGCTCCGGCGCGGCTGGAACAAGAACTCGGTGCCGCCGGGAACCCAGGTCACGGTCCAGGGGTTCCGCGCCAAGGATGGGTCCAATAGAGCCAACGGCAGGGAAGCCACGCTCGCCAACGGACAGAAGCTGTTCCTGGGTTCGTCGGCAACTGGTGCGCCGGCCGATGGGCGCGATCCCTCGGAAAAGAAGTAGGAACAAATATCAGCCGACTGCGAGGTGATAGATGCGCATTAGAGGTCTCGTATCGCTCGCGATTGCCGCGATATTGGTATCGGCATGCGTCCGCGTCGCTGGCCACGACCAGCCGACCGAGACGAACGGCGCCGAACCGGCGACGAAGTGGACTCCGCCTCGAACGCCCGATGGCCAGCCCGACATCCAGGGAATCTGGACGAACTACACGAATACACCCTTTGAAGTGTTCGACGAAAAGGACCAACCTGGATTGTATTCCGGAGATCCTGACGGAACGGGCCGTGGTACCGGCCCTGGCTTCATCAACGATTCGTTCGAAAGGAAGCTGAGTAAAGGGAGGTCTCTGGTTGTCGATCCACCCAGCGGGCGAGTGCCGATCATGCCGTGGGCCGAGGAGAAACGAAACTACCGGCTGGGGCATATCCAGGACGACTGGGTGAACTTCACCGCCTGGGAGCGCTGCATCACGCGCGGCGTCCCAGGCGGGATTTTCCCGACGGGTTACGGCTCTGGGTACCAAATTCTGCAGGGACCGGGCTACGTATCGATTGTCTATGAAATGATCCACGAAGCCCGTATTATCCCGCTCGACGGGCGCCGACATGTCGGATCAGGCGTTCGCTTGTGGAACGGCGATTCTCGGGGACGCTGGGAAGGTAATACCCTGGTCGTCGACATCACCAACTACAACGACAAGGGCAACGTGGCGACCAACGCCGCGACCCAGCGTGTGCGCTCGATTCCGCAGAGCGAGGACTTGCACGTCGTCGAGCGCTTTACGCGAGTCGACGAAAACACAATCAACTACGAGGTAGTCGTCGAAGATCCCAAGGTCTTTACGGCGCCCTGGAAAGTAGCGATGAGCCTGAACCGGGAACCGAAGTACGAACTGTTCGAGTACGCGTGTCACGAGGGGAATCACGCCGTCCCCAATACTCTCAGCGCGGGGCGCGCTAAAGACAAGGCCGCAGCGAGAGCCGGGACGCAGTAAGCTGCGAGAGGTGACTGATGAACTGGCTGAAAGGCGCGTCCATTGCGGTTGTCTCCGCCGGTCTCGCGCTCGGAATTTCACAGATGATGAGGCAGCCTGTCGAAGGTCAGGTACCGGACGTGAAGCTATCGCGTACGGCGGACGGCAAGCCGGACCTCAACGGCATCTGGCAGGCGATGGGGACGGCGCATTGGGATCTGCTGGACCATCACGCACGGAGCGGTCCCGTGCTCGAGCTTGGTGCCATCGCTGCTGTTCCCGCCGGGTTGAGCGTGGTGGAAGGCAACCAGATCCCGTACCAGCCGTGGGCGGCAGCAAAGAAGAAAGAGAACTACGAGAATTGGCTGAGCAGAGACCCGGAGGTCAAATGCTACCTCCCGGGGATACCCCGTGCGACCTACATGCCGTATCCGTTTCAGATCCTGCAAACGCACAACAACGACATCCTCATGGCGTATGAGTATGCGAGCGCCAGCCGCGTCATCAAAATGGGGAAGACGGAGCCACCCCCCGTGGATACATGGATGGGACAATCGACCGGCCGCTGGGACGGGGAAACGCTGGTCGTGGACACCATTGGTTTCAACGATCAAACCTGGTTCGACCGAGCCGGCAACTTCCACAGCGAAGCCCTCCACGTGATCGAGCGATTCACACACAAGAGCCCGGACGTCCTCGACTACGAGGTGACGATCGAGGATCCGAAAGTGTTCACACGCTCTTGGAAGATTCAAATGCCTCTCTACCGCAGACAGGATCAGAACGCGCAGTTGCTGGAGTTCAAGTGCGTCGAGTTCGTAGAGGAGTTGATGTACGGACACTTGCGCAAGAAAACGGGCGACGAGAAACCGTTCGCCGGCGCGCGCATGCGGTGGCCGTAGCTTGTGCGTCTAGGAAAGGGTTTGTTCAACATGAAGATATTGACTGCACTACTTTCGGCGCTGACTGCAGTTTTTGTCGGGGGCTGTTTCGAAGCAAATGCTCAGAATGGCCCCGTAGCTATCCCTCTCAAATCGGTCCCCACGTTTTCTACTGCCAACATCGCGCGCGAAGGCCATTTCTACGTGGGCGGCAAGTGGGTTGGGGAGCCCGGCAAGGAATACATGCGCGGCGCCATGTATGTTGAGGTGTGGGTACCGAAGGATATTCGGTACAAGTATCCGATCGTGTTCGTACAATCAGGCGGCGGGCAAACCAATGTAGCCTTACTGCAAACACCCGACGGGCGCCCGGGCTGGGCCTATGACTTCGTCAACAGGGGCTACACCGTATACATGTTGGATCTTCCGGGGCGAGGGCGTTCGGCCTATGTTCCGGGCGTTGACGGCGAAATGGCTCCCCCGCGTACAGGATCGTTAATGGAAGAAGTCTGGTCGAGTGGCCGTCCACCTGCGACTCCGCAGAGCACTTGGCCGCAGTACACGAAGCACACGCAATGGCCGGGCCACGGGCCGAACAAAGGCAAAATGGGCGACCCCATGTTCGATTATTACGCTAAGACTGACAGCCAGACACCGACGGGCGCGGACTTGGAAAAAATTGCCGCGGACGACATCGAGGAATTGCTGGATTTAATCGGCCAACCGGTCATTTTGCTCCTACACTCGGGCGTAGCGCCTTCTGGTTGGATGGCCGCGGATGCCCGGCCGAAGCTGGTCAAGGGCATCGTCGCAGCCGAGCCAGTCTCCCCACCGATCGAGGAGGCGGAAAGGGGGAGATCAGGTCGCGGGCGTCTCTGGGGCCTGACCAATCTCCCTGTTCATTATGATCCCCCGATCAAAGACCCGTCCGAATTGCGGCCCCTTCGCCAGGAAAAGCCGGATGGGCCGGGCCTCATCCCGTGCTGGGTTCAACAGGAGCCCGCGCACAAGCTCGTAAACATGCAGGGTATCCCGGTTCTCAATGTATCGGGAGAGGCGAGCTATCACCGTCCGTACTCCCATTGCACAGCCAAGTGGCTCAATCAGGCAGGTGTAAAGACCACGTACGTCAACCTCGAAGATGTCGGGCTGCCCGGCAATGGCCATCAGATGATGTCCGAAAAGAACAGCGCTGAAATCGCCAAGTACTTCATGAGCTGGCTCGAGAAGAACGTTCGCTGAGCAAAAGGCCAACTGTTCTGCGAAAGCGAATGCTGGAAGAACTCCAGCGTCGAAACTATTCTCCCGAAACCAGTCGACTGTACCTGTTCGCGGTCGCAGGCTGCTCGATCAGGCGCGATTGCCTCTATTGTCGTCGTCATCGTTCCCGCTGGGCCCCCTGGAACTGCGCTCGTCAAGAAAGACCGTTGTCTGATGGGAAGGGATTTCAAAGCGCTTCTGACAGGTCTTGCAGGTTACATCATCATCCACTCGGATGAGGTAATCTCGTAATTTGGCGTAAAGTGCGCGGTCGCGCTCGTCTGCACGCGGTGGCAGGCGGTCTTTCTTCGTCCGTCGGATCCAGCGGACCTGGTACTGATTGCTACGTTTGCATCGTGGACATGTGTATTCCACAGCCTTCGATTCGGGCCGCTCCGTGTAGAAATCTCGCTCATCCATGGCCACATCATACCCCGTTGTTCACATTTGGGGAGTGCTTCCGTTTCGACTGGCTGTGCGAATCATTGTCGACTCGACCAGACCCGCGCTCCGACGTTCGACCACGTCTTGCCGCATTCCCGGGGCAATCCGTCCAAATCACCAGAGTTTGAGGTTACGGCCTCCGTTCATTTATCCTATGCTTTCACGTTAGCATGCGTCCGGCGTGCCTGGCCGGTGGAGGCGCTCATGTTAAGACGACAGTTGCTCAAGACGACGGCGCTCGCGGTCGCAGGTGCGATGGCCGGGGGACTCAGTGCGCCGAAAACAGCCGCCGGCCAGCAGACAGCGCCGTCGAGTGCGACGAAGCGGCCTATCCGGATCCTGATGGTCGGATATGGTCCACCCTCAACCGGCTTCAGTCTCGCACTCAAGCGGATCGGCGATCGTCTAAAAGCGAGACTCGGCGATGAGGTCGACGTCAAATATGTCTACAACGTTCTCGACCTCGGCTACCGCGAAGACGACATCAACTGGTTGGTCGAAGAGGGCGTGTTGACGCTTGGATACCAGTCGAGCGGCTATTTCAGCGAGCGCGTGCCGGACCTCGGGGTGGCCGATCTCCCGTTCCTGTTTCCCGACGTCAAGACTGCGCGTGCCGCGATCGACGGTCGCCTCGGGCGGGTGCTGGCCGCAAAGCTCGAAGCGGGGATGAACTACCGCGTCCTCGGGTACTTCGAGGCCGCTTTCACTCATTTCTCCAATCGCCTGCG
>Ga0209237_1002801_pt1 | contig 10490 bp, 10 predicted proteins | sample GraSoi013_1_40cm_2_FD_185820 | JGI IMG/M metagenome (GOLD analysis project Ga0209237, IMG submission 185820) | Grasslands soil microbial communities from the Angelo Coastal Reserve, California, USA - Sample 10_02_2013_1_40cm (SPAdes) (version 2) | ecosystem: Environmental > Terrestrial > Soil >...
CGCCGAACGGTTCCCGCAGCTCGCGGATTTGCGGCGCGGCGAAGCCTGATGCCTCGTAGGGCACCCTGGTACGAGCGAGTGCGCTAGCACCACGAGAAGCAAATACCAGGCGACTTCCAGACCTTCTGCTAGGCTCGTTCTCGTGACTCTTGCCGACGTGAATTCATCTTCGCCTGCCGCGCTTGAGGAAACCCTTCGCGACAAGCGCTTCGGGATGGTCTTCCAGCCGATCGTCGACCTGACGCGGCGGCGCGTGTTCGCCTACGAAGCGCTCGTCCGGCCACACCTGCACTCCTCGCCGCCAGCATTGATCGCCGACAGCGCGCGCCACGGTCGCCTCGGATTGCTTGGGCGGACGTTGCGCCAGGCATCGATCATTGGGTGCCCCGACCACTCTTTGTTCATCAACGTCCAACCCGACGAATTGCTCGAGCACTTCCTCGTCCAGCCCGACGATCCGATCTTCAATCATCGCCAGGCTGTGTTCCTGGAACTCACCGAGGCGGTGCCCCTGCAGCGCCTCGATCTTTGCGCGCAGATGCTACAGGAGATACAGGCGCGGGGTGTCCACGTTGTCGTCGACGATCTCGGCTCCGGCTACTCGAACCTCCGTTACCTCGCGGACCTCAAACCGCGCGTGGTCAAACTGGATCGGGAGCTGATCACCGGTCTGAGGCCGGGGTCGCGGCGCTTCACGCTCGTTCGGGCGTTGGTTGGTCTTTGCAACGAGCTCGGGGCCATGGTCGTCGCCGAATGCATCGAGACTGCGGAGGAGTTGGCCGCGGTCATGGACGCAGGGTGTCACCTGGGGCAGGGCTACATCCTGGCGCGACCCGCGCTTCCGCCCCCGCCCATAGCATGGCCGCTGGGGTAGTCGCTGGACCCCGGCAGGGTATCGAGCGGGTTTCGTGCGCCTCGGTCCTCTTACCAGCGCCGAGGCGGTCGAGGCGGCGCTGGCGGTGGGACCACCAGCTCCATCATCCGCACCTGCACCAGTCGCTCGACCGCCGCGCGCACCTCGCTGCGCTGCGGTCCGCAGCCGTCCAGCGAGGCAGCGATCTCCGGGATCGTGCGAGGCGCCTCGAGCAACTCACCGAGGTACAGGCCGTCGGTCGGCTCCAGATTCAGCCGCGCGGCCCACTCGGTCCGGGCCACGTCGAAGGACTTGCGGCCCGCCTCGGCCCGCGAGGCGACGATGACCTGGCGGTAGTTGAGCCCCGCCTTCCTGCCGGCTGGCGACAGCTGGAAGCGCTGCGATCGGTTCCACTTGGTCCGCGGTGTTCCTGAGTCGGTCCCGCTCACGTGTTCCTTTCACCCCATGCGCGCGGGTTGGCCTGCAGATAGTGTACCCCGGCGCTCACCGCCCCGTACCCGGAAGTTGAGGCTCCAACGGCCGCTCGCCATTTCTGCAACTGCACGCGTCCGGATGGACGAACTCAATGGCGGTACTACGAAGAGCTGCCGCCTGCTCCACGAGCCTCGTCAGCGACGGGTTACGCGAATCTCTCCGCTCGAAGTGAATCCCTGCCTCCTGAGCCCGGACCCAAACAACACGTCCCTTCCCGAGATCGGAATGCGCGCGTGGCATGCCGACCATCTCAATCGAAAGGTCCTCGCCCACGGTCAAGAGGAACGGAAGTCCGGACAGCCGCAGGCCATCGGCGCTCACGTCCGCAATCCGGCACACCAGCTTGGCGCCATCCGCGCAGCGCACGGAAGCCGTCACATCGATGGGAAGTCGCTCCTGGGCACGTCGGGTCTGCGCCAGGTTCCGCATGATCGCGGGCAGGTCTGAAGTCGGAAATTCGAGCCAGCTTCCAACGAACCTCTCGCTCTTTTGCGCGCGCACCCGTCCACGTGCCAGGCAGGGGACTTCCGAACCCGCTACGGCGAACTCTACGAAGATCCACTGCCCGTCGCGATGCGGTAGCTCGGAGGGGTAGAAGAACAGGCTTCGCCCATCCATCGCATGAAAGTGCAGAGGGATGTTCGCGGTGGGACCGAAGCGATACCGCACGAGAGCTACAGGAACGAGCGTAGACTTCGCATTTCTGGGGTCGAGCATGGCGAGCAGTGTGCCTCGGGACAGGTTCAACCGATAATTCCTCGCCTGCGGCGACCACTCTTCGTCGCGCCGCTCCCCGAGCAGCTCTCCGCGTACATGAACCGCCGCCTTCCGCCGTTCGCAGGCGAGAGGTCGCCGACCCACGCTCGACCGGAGACCTCATCGCCTGCGCGAACATGTGGGTGTGGAAGTGGCATCTGCGCGCAGGATGACGCCCCTGATACGACCTTGCCATCGATGCGACTCGTGGAAAGCTGCAGTACGCTCCTCTCGTGTTCAAGGGGGCCTTGACCGCGGAGTCTGCCGCGCCCGATGAGTTCCGGGCCGAGTTGCTGCTTCGCCTGGGCGAGCTCGCGTCGACTCTTGCCTCGATCCCTGCACACCATCACTCTGTGTGGTCCTCGCCTGTCGACAGCGACCTGCGCCTCGACGTACGAGGTTGGCAATTCCTCTATCGAGTCGATCCACCGGCGCGCAGGATTACTGTGCATCGCGGCGGGCCGAGTTCCACCTAACCCTCACCGGATCACCTTTCTCATGGCGTATTCCGTCGCATTCAGTCATTCGCTGGCCGATCTGCCTGCGGAGGTACGCACTCGCGTGCGGCAGAATCTAGAGGAGATCGGACGCACCATCGAGAGCCTTCCGGTCGGTGGGGTCTTGCTGGAGTCCGTCTCGCAGAGCCCTATGCAGTTGGGCGTGGGCGGCGGCTGGCGGTTCTTCTTCAAGGTCGAACCGAAGAATCGACGTCTGGTGGTTACATCCGCAGCGCCCCCGCATGCGGACGGCGCGCACGAAAACGCGCGGCCGAAGTAGCTCTCAACGACTGCTATCGTGCTGAGATGCCGTCGTAGGGCGCAGCGAGTTGCTCTTCAGTCACTCACCATGCGTCGCGCGCTTCGACCGAAGCCTCGCACCGGCAGCGTGCCGGGCTGCGGACGTGGGTGCGACCAGAGGTACGCGGTCTGTGAGCTGTACTTGGAAATCCCCCATGGCAACCGTCTTCACGGTGAACGTGCTTGGTGTCCGATGCGCGAGCAGCTCTGAGTATTTGAAATCGGTCTCAATCGATGCCACGACCACTCGGGCCTCGACGGTGACGAGGTCGATGCCGATCAGCGAGACCCGCACCCAGGCGTCGAACACGATCCCCTTGTCGAGCACACGATCGAGCACGTCGATGAGGCTTGCTCCTGCAGCCGATCGCTCGACGGGCATTTAGTCCCCGGCGCTCGATGACTGCGCGCCTCTCCGAGTAGCATTCGGGAGCACGCGTGCACACGCAACATCCTGACGTCCAAGATGTTCGCAGGCGCACCGTTCACTCCGAGTACGAAAATGGAGGTGGAGTTGACGGTCGTTGCATATCAGCGCAGTTCTGTCGCCCTTCTCCCCGCTTCATCGGGATCAGGACGACGGAAGAGCAGGCGTGAGGGCGGGCCCGAAACGTGCCCGCGGGAGTGCGTCGTACCGCAAGATGTTCAAACCAAAGGAGGAGTCATCCCATGAGGAAGCTGATCCAGACGTTGCTGGCCGCCGCCCTGGCGGTCACGGCGTTCTCGGCGCCTGCCGCGGACAAGGTGGACACGAGCAAGAGGCTGACGGTGGGTTTCCCCCAGATCGACGAAAACCAGCCGTGGCGCACCGCCGAGTCCGACTCGTTCAAGAGCGAGGCCGCCAACTACAACATCGACCTGAAGTACGTGAACGCGGAGGACAGCCAGGCCAACCAGATCAAGGCCCTCCGCTCATTCATCGCCCAAGGCGTCGACGCCATCATCCTTCCCCCCCGGGTCGAGACGGGCTGGGATCCGGTCCTCAAGGAGGCCAAGGCCGCCAAGATCCCGGTCATCCTGGTGGACCGCGGCATCAAGACCAGCGACCCCTCCCTCTACGTGACCCTGCTCGCCTCCGACTTCGTCTTCGAGGGTGAGCAGGCGGCCAAGTGGCTGGCCAAGGCCACCAACGGCAAGGCCAACATCGTCGAACTGCAGGGCAGCACCGGCGCCGCGCCCGCCATCGACCGGAAGAAGGGTTTCGAGAAGGGGATCTCGGCCCATCCAGGGATGAAGATCGTCAAGTCCCAGGACGGCAACTGGACGCCCGCGGGCGGCAAGGAGCTGATGGAGGCGTTCCTCAAGGCCGAGGGGAAGAACATCAACGCGGTGTTCGCGCACAATGACGGCATGGCCCTGGGCGCCATCCAGGCAATCGAGGAAGCGGGCCTGAAGCCGGGCAAGGACATCGTCATCGTCTCTATCGACGGCATCAAGGAGGCGTTCCAGGCCATGATGGAAGGCAAGCTGAACTGCACCGTCGAGTGCACGCCGCTCCTCGGCGCGCCGGCCTACAAGGCCCTTCGTCGCCACCTGGCGGGGGAGAAGCTGCCCAAGTGGATCAAGTCCGAGGACCAGACGTTCCCGGCCGAGGTCGCGAAGGACGTCATCGCGACCCGCAAGTACTGACGGTTCGGAGGTCCTGGCGCGGACAGCTAGCCCGCGCCAGGGCCGGGAGCCCTCATGCCGGAAGCCCCCATCCTGGAGATCAGGCGCCTCAGCAAGGGCTTCCCGGGCGTGCGGGCCCTTGCCGGCGTCGATTTCTTCCTGCGCCGGGGAGAGATCCATGCCCTCATGGGCGAGAACGGCGCCGGGAAGTCGACGCTCATCAAGGTGTTGACGGGCGTCTACCCCCGCGACGGCGGCGAGATCCTATTCGAGGGCCGCCCCTTCGCCGCCGGCTCGCCGCACAAGGCCCAGGAGCAGGGCATCAGCACGGTCTACCAGGAGGTGAACCTGGTCCCGAACCTGTCGGTGGCGGAAAACCTGCTATTGGGGCGCCAACCGACGCGCGGTGGCCTCATCGACGGCCGCGAGATGAAGCGCCGCGCCGAGGCCATCCTGAAGCGGCTCCACCTGCACGTCGACGTCAACCAACTGCTCGGCGACTACTCCATCGCGGTGCAGCAGATGGTGGCCATCGGCCGCGCGCTGGAGTTCGAGTCCAAGATCCTGATCCTCGACGAGCCCACCTCCAGCCTCGACGCCGGCGAAGTCGAGCAGCTGTTCAAGGTGATGCGGAAGCTGAAGGCCGAGGGGCACGCCATCCTCTTCGTGACCCACTTCGTCGACCAGGTCTACGCGGTGTCGGACCGGATCACCGTGCTCCGGAACGGCGAGCTGGTGGGGGAGTTCGAGACTTCCCGGCTGCCCAAGGTGGAGCTGATCTCGAAGCTGCTCGGGAAGGCCCTTCACGACCTGGAGATCGTCGCCACGGCGAAGGGTGAGGCCGCCTCCGAGCGGGTCGGGGAGCCGGTGCTGCGCGTCCAGGGGCTCGGCAAGGCGGGCGTTCTGGAGCGCTTCGACCTCGAGATCCACGCCGGCGAGGTCCTGGGCCTGGCCGGCCTCCTGGGCTCGGGGCGCACCGAGCTGGCCAACCTCATCTTCGGGATCGAGAAGCCGGATCAGGGGGAAGTCGCGGTCCAGGGCGAGAAGGTGAGGCTCAACAGCCCGCTCCGGGCACTCCAGTCCGGGATCGGGCTCTGCCCGGAGGACCGGAAGAGCGAGGGGATCATCGAGGATCTCTCCCTCCGCGAGAACATCATCCTGGCGCTGCAGGTCAAACAAGGCTGGTTCAGGAACATCCCGCGCGCCCGCCAGGAGGAGATCGCCGAGCGGTACATCAAGCTCCTCGACATCCGGACGCCCACCGCCGCTCAGGCCATCAAGAACCTCTCCGGCGGAAACCAGCAGAAGGCCATCGTAGCCCGCTGGCTGGCGACGCAGCCGACCCTGCTCATCCTCGACGAGCCCACCCGGGGGATCGACGTGGGCGCCAAGGCGGAGATCCAGAAGCTCATCCTCTCCCTGAGCGACAAGGGGATGGCAGTCCTCTTCATCTCCTCGGAGCTGGACGAGGTTCTCCGCTGCGCCGACCGGATCGCCGTCCTGCGCGACAAGGCCATGGTCGGGAAGCTCAGCGCGGACCAGATGGACGAGCAGATCATCATGCGCACCATCGCGCACACCGACAAGGTCGGGGCGGAGCCCCGATGAACCCCCGCCTCAGGCGGCTCACCTCGTTGCCCCTCACCTGGCCCCTGGTCACGCTGGTCTGCATCCTGCTCTTCGATTTTCTCTTCACCCCGGGGTTCTTCCACCTGGAGTTGAAGGACGGCCACCTGTTCGGCAGCCTCGTGGACATCGTGAAGAATGCCGCGCCGGTCATGATCATCGCCACCGGCATGACGCTGGTGATCGCAACCGGCGGGATCGACATCTCCGTGGGTGCGGTGGTCGCCATCGCCGGGGCCATCGCCGGTGTCCTGGTGGCCCGCTACCACGCCCCGCTACTCGCCGTCCTGGTGCTCCCGCTCATCGCCGCCGCGCTCTGCGGCGCCTTCAACTCTCTCCTCATCATCGGCTTCGGGATCCAGCCCATCATCGCCACCCTCATCCTGATGGTGATGGGACGGGGGCTGGGGCAGCTGATCATCGGCGGCAGGGTTCTCTGGTTCCGGATGGTGTCCTTCGAGTATCTCGGCACCGGGTACCTGCTCGGCCTGCCGGTCCGCATCTTCGTCGCGGTCGCACTGCTGGCGCTCCTGGCGCTGGCCCTCCGGACCACGCCCCTCGGCCTCTTCATCCAGGCGACCGGCGGCAGCGCCAAGGCGAGCCGGTACTCCGGCCTGAGCGTCGGGCTGGTGAAGTTCGTCGTCTACACCTTCTCGGGGCTCTGCGCGGGCGTGGCGGGCCTCGTCCTCACGGCCAACATCCACGGCTCGGACGCCGCGCTGGTCGGGGTGTACATCGAGCTGGACGCCATCCTGGCGGTGGTGATCGGCGGGACCAGCATGAACGGGGGGAAGTTCAATCTGCTCGGTTCGCTCGTCGGTGCGCTCATCATCCAGAGCCTGACCACCACCATCTTCACCAAGGGTGTGCCGGTCCAGTTCACGCTGGTGGTCAAGGCGGCCGTGGTGGTGATCGTCATCCTCCTGCAGTCGGGCGAGTTCCGCAGGCAGCTCGGGGCGCTCGTGCCGGGGAGGGCGACCCGATGAAGCTCCGCGTGAGCCGCAGGTACGTGCCGCTCCTTGCCACGTTGTGCGTCTTCGTGGCGATCTTTTGCCTGGGAGGACTCCAGTACAGGGCGTTCTTCTCGCTGCGTGTGTTCACCAACCTCTTCACCGACAACGCCTTCCTCGGCCTGTGCGCGGTGGGGATGACCTTCGTCATCCTCTCGGGTGGCATCGACCTGTCGGTCGGCGCGATGGTCGCGTTCTCGTCGACCCTGATCGCGTCGTTGACGCAGCTCGCCCACTTCCTCCCGTTCCCGGCCATCGCTCTGGTCCTGGTGATCGGGCTCCTGTTCGGGTTGGCCCAAGGGGCCGTGATCCACTTCTACAAGGCGCCGGCGTTCATCGTGACGCTCGCCGGGATGTTCCTCCTGCGTGGCCTGGGGTTCGTCATCAACCTGAACGCCATCCCGGTGGAGGATCCTCTCATGGTGAAGCTCTCGACCCTGGGCATCCCGCTCGGCGAGAAGGCCTCGCTCTCGTTCAGCGCGTGCGTGCTGATCCTGGCGGTGGTGGCAACGGCGGTGGTGCTGGGCTTCACCAAGTTCGGGCGGAACGTGTACGCGGTTGGGGGGAGCGAGCTCTCGGTCCTCCTCATGGGGATCCCGCTCGCCCGGACCAAGCTGGCCATCTACGCGCTGAGCGGGTTCTTCTCGGCGGCGGCCGGGGTCGTCTTCACCATCTACACGCTCTCGGGGAGCGCCGCTGCCGCGATGGGGCTGGAGCTGGACGCCATCGCGGCGGTGGTGATCGGCGGGACGCTGCTCTCGGGCGGCTTTGGGTTCGTGGCCGGCTCGCTCATCGGCGCGCTCATCCAGGGCGTCATCCAGACCCTCATCTCATTCCAGGGGACGCTTGACGTCTCTTGGACCAAGATCTTCGTGGGCGGGCTGCTCCTCGTCTTCATCCTCCTGCAGCGGGTCTTCTCGCAGGGGATGAAGAAGGGCGGGGCGGCCGCCACCCGGCGCGCCCCCCGCCTCGCCCTGGCGGCCGGCGATCCCGTCGTCGGCTCGACCGCCGGGTCGGGCAAGCCCTGAGCCACTTTGGCGCGAAACCGAGGAGGTCCCCGTGCCCGCAGAGGGATCCTCTTTCCGCTTCGCAGCAGACGTCTGAACTTCTCATACGAGACCCCGGGTTCTCCGAAGTCCTTCACTGCGGCCGCGAAGTCTTGCCGAGTGAGCGTGTCCGCCAGATTGGTAGGATCCTCGACGTTCCTATCCCCGGCTTCGCGGTTAAGGACGCAGCGACATCGCTTCACTTCCGCGAAATCGTCTGCTCTGACCAAGTGTCTGGACGCATAAAGCGCTGCAGCATGGTTCTGAATTCCTCGGCATGCGATCGGCATTGGGGGATCAGCGTGCTTCCCATGCTCCCCGTGCCCGGTGCCCCGATGCGAAAAGCGATGCTGGCCGCCTCGCCGCAAGGCCTGGCAGATCGCTCCGCTTCACACAGCACAGGCTCGAGCTGCTCGGCCACCTCTAGGAGTCCCCTCGACATGATCGGTAGCACATAAAGCACTGCTGCAAAAATGCGGCTACCGACCTGTATGTAGGATGATTCCCCACTTGCACAAAAAGCCGCGCGGTTGCTTCTACAGTCGCGCGGAAATCATTCAGAAAAATGGCCGCCGTAGTCGAGGAATTATCGGTTGGCTCTGTCCGGAGGCACACTGCTCCCATGATCGACCTGCGAAATGCGAAGTCCAGCCTGTTACCCGTCGCTCTCGTTCGCTATCGGTTCGGTTCCACTGCAAACATCCCTCTGCACTTTCGTGAGAACAATGGGCGAAGCCTCTTCTTCTATCCGGCAGCGCTCCCACACCGCGATGGCCAATGGATCTTTGTGGAGTTCGCTGTGGCTGGCTCGGACGTTCCCTGCCTGGCGCGTGGGCGGGTTCGGACGCAGCACAACGCGCGATTTACCGGCAGCTGGCTCGAATTTCCGACGCCGGACCTGCCCTTGATCATGAGGAACCTGGCGCAGACTCGTCGTGCCCACGAGCGGCTTCCCATTGACGTCACGGCGTCGGTGCGCTGCGCGGACGGGGGCAAGCTAGTGTGCCGGATCGCGGACGTGAGTGCCGATGGCCTGCGCCTGGCCGGGCTTCCATTCTTCTTGAACGTCGGCGAGGACCTTTCGATCGAGATGGTGGGCATGCCGCGCGCGCACTCCGATCTCGGCAAGGGTCGTGTCGTTTGGGTGCGGGTGCAGGAAGCGGGCATTCACTTCCTCGGGAGAGGCTCGCGCAACCCGTCCTTGGTGAAGCTCGTCGCGCAGGCTGTGGCTGTTCGCAGCACCGCCATCGAGTTTGTCCATCCGGACTCGTGCAGTTGCAGGGGCGACCAACGGCCGCCAGAGCCGCCTCTGCCCGGTCCCACAGTCGGTAAGCGGCAACATTCTCTCGAGGGCACGCCAATAGCACACGCGCGGTTGCGCCGTCGTGATGCGCTCGCTATGTAGGGCCGCTCCGACCGAGGTCTTATGTACGCCTGAGCCGCGCTGGCTGTGTGTGTCGTCCTCGCCCCGCTGGGCTGCGGCTCGAACTCGAACGCTCCATCGGCCATGGCCGAGCTCGTGCGGGCCGGTGCGGAGGCGCACGAGATCGCACCTCGGGGGGCTTTCAGCGGGCTGAAAGTCCGCTTCACCGGTCCTCGCCTTTGCGCGCTCGAGGTGGCGATCGATGCTTTGGAGGGCTCGACGAGGCGTCTGGTGTGTCACACCGACGGCAACCAGGTCTGGACCGTTGCCGCCGCTGGCGACGAGTTCCTCTCCGATTTCGCCGTGCACCCGTCCGGCGAGATCACTCTGGCGCTCGCGCGGACCTCGCGAGATCACGACGGCTACGAGCTCGTACGTCTCGGCGTCTCCGGCAACGTGCTCTCGCGTCAGGTCCTGGCGGTCACGGCGATCCCGCCGGAGGATCGGCCTGACCTGCCCGATCCGCAGTTCCTCTTTCGATCGAGGCCGCCCCACGCGCTCGCCGCCGGCTGGCTGCGCGTCGAGGCGCGCGGGGAAGACCTGGTCTCGGCCTGGCTCTCTCGCATCCAGGCGCCCGGGGGCGGATACAGCAACGACCTCGCCCTTGGCGTGGGTGCGTTGAGCTGGACCGGCGAGACCTTCGCGGAGCGCTGGAGCCGCGTGGTCGAGGGCCGCCACGGGACCGAGCCGGCGGCGTGGACGTACGATGAGTTCCGCTGGCGCGAGGCCGCGGTGCAGCCTCTGCTCGCCGTCGCCGAGGATGGAACCGCGATCGTTGGCCGGTCGTGGAACGTCTCGCGCTGCCTGGCCGTGAGTCGCACCTTCGGCGAGTTCACCGAGGTGCAATGCCGCGGGGGGTTCCCCGGAGGCGCTGAG
>Ga0209237_1002804_pt1 | contig 10487 bp, 9 predicted proteins | sample GraSoi013_1_40cm_2_FD_185820 | JGI IMG/M metagenome (GOLD analysis project Ga0209237, IMG submission 185820) | Grasslands soil microbial communities from the Angelo Coastal Reserve, California, USA - Sample 10_02_2013_1_40cm (SPAdes) (version 2) | ecosystem: Environmental > Terrestrial > Soil >...
GCTCAGGCCGGATCCGGAAGATGCTTCCGAACCGCTCGACGAACGGCCTTCCGCCGCGATGTCCGAGGAAGTACCCGATGTCCGCGCCCGCCACAGAACCGAGGAACCCGAAGAGGACGACGAGCACGATGCTGTGGTGTCTCGCCGCCGACCACGCGGCCGCGGCGAGCAGGAGGGCTTCGCCTGGAAACGGAACCCCCGCGCTCTCGATGAGGATGCCGAGTCCAGCGGCGGGATAGCCCAGGGCGTCGACGATCGCGGTTGGGTTCATGGGATATTGACCTCCCCACCATGTGGGGAGGTCGGGCCCGCAGGGCCCGGGTGGGGGGAATCGAGCTCACGCAAAGGCGCTCATATACTGACGGCCTCATGGCCGACTACGGTGATCACGAGTCGGGCGAGGATCCGCTTCACGTCCTGCGCCACTCCACCGCGCACCTGCTGGCCGCAGCGGTCATGGAGCTGTACCCCGACGCCAAGTACGGCATCGGTCCGCCGGTGCAGGACGGTTTTTACTACGACTTCGCTTTCACCAAACCTATCTCGGAGTCCGACCTTCCCGCCATTGAGTCGCGCATGCGCCGCATCGCCCAGCAGGACCGGCCGTTCGTCAAGGAGACGATGTCTCGGCGTGAGGCGATCGAGGAGTTTCGCAAGCGCGGCCAGGATTACAAGCTCGAGCTGATCAACGACAAAGTTGAAGGCGACGAGGTCAGCGTTTACCGCACCGGCGACTTCCTCGACCTGTGCCGCGGCCCGCACGTCCGATCGACGAAGGATCTCAAGGCTTTCAAGCTCCTGCGCGTCGCGGGGGCGTACTGGCGCGGAGACGAGAAACGACCACAGCTGACCCGCATATATGGAACCGCCTGGCCGTCACTGAAAGAGCTCGACGAGCACATGAAGTTCCTCGAAGAGGCAGAGAAGCGCGACCACAAGAAGCTGGGCAAGGAGCTGAAGCTCTTCATGGTCGACGAGCGGGTGGGTCCTGGCCTTCCGATCTGGCTGCCCGCCGGAGCGACGATTCGCCGCGAGCTCGAGCGCTTCATCGTGGACGAGGAGCTTGCGCGCGGATACCTGCATGTGAGGACGCCGGACGTCGCGCGTCTCGACCTCTACCGGCAGAGCGGCCACGCCCAGCTCTATCGCGAGTACATGTACCCGCCGATGCGGTTCGAAGATGGTGAGGAGCTGGAGCTGCGCCCGGTCAACTGCCCGCATCACATCGTCGTGTATCAATCCGAGCTGCGCAGCTACCGCGACCTGCCGATGCGGATCGCCGAGATCGGCAACAACTGGCGGTATGAGCGTTCGGGGACCCTCATGGGCCTCAACCGGGTGCGGGTCTTCGCCCTGAATGACGCACACATCTTCTGCACGCCAGACCAGCTGATGGACGAGGTGAAGGGCTCCATCGACCTGGCGCTGTACTTCTCCAAGGTGCTCGGTATCGACGAGTTCTCCTATCGCCTGTCCGTTCGCGACGACGTCAAGGAAAAGTGGTTGGGCACGGAGGAGCAGTGGCAGCTCGCGCAAGCAGCCCTTATCGAGGCGCTCGAATCGATGGGCCAGAGCTACGAGATGGGACTAGGCGAGGCAGCCTTCTACGGCCCGAAGATCGACTTCCAGGTCAAGGACGCCCACCGGCGCGAGTTCACCAATTCGACGGTCCAGGTGGACTTCCAGCTGCCCGAGCGATTCGATCTCGAATACGTCGCGGAGGACGGTTCGCGTAATCGCCCGGTGATGGTTCATCGCGGTGCCGCCGGCGCGATGGAGAGGCTCTTCAGCTATCTGATCGAGCGCTATGCGGGAGCGTTCCCGGCGTGGCTCCACCCGGTCCAGGTGGTGGTCATCCCGATCACCGATGCGGAGCGCGAGTACGCGCGGCGGGCCGCTGAACGCCTTCGGCGTGCGACGCTTCGAGTCGAGGTCGACGATCGCTCAGAGCGCATGCAGCGGAAGATCCGCGATGCCCAGGCGCAGAAGGTGCCGTACATGGCGATCATCGGCGGCCGCGAGGCGGAGTCCGATCACGTCAACGTCCGCGACCGTGCTGGCCGGCAAACCGACGAGCCGCTGGAGGAATTCGTGCAGCGTGTCGGGCTAGAGGTTGCCGAGCGGCGCCGGTAGTTACAAACCGCCGGGGAGCCGGCCGGCGCATGTGCCCTTGGCAGAGATGGCGGTGGTCGCGCCCGTGACGATGTTGCCGATGCGCGCAGGCGGCTGGCCGTAGTCGCCGGCGATCACGTGGGTGGAATCGATCCATCCGCAGGTCTGCATGTTCAGCGTCGTTTTGGACCCCTCGAACGTCGTAACACCGGCGCCCGTGAAATTGAACAGGGCGATGCTGCGGCCGTCTGGAGAGATGTACGCGGGTTGCGGTCCTGGCACCGAGAACGTGCGCAGGGTCACACCATTCCAATTGACGACCGAAGCTCGGGTGAAGTTCGTGTCCTCGCAAACGGCGCCCGCGGCAGACGGAGGCCCGGCGATCAGACACGTCGGTCCTCCAATGGTGTACCGGCGGAGAGCCGTCGCAGGGTCGACGACATGAAGCTCGATCGGTCCGCAGCAGAACGGTCCCCCGCCCTGCGAGCACGCTTTTACCACCGCCAGCACAAGGTTGTTGGGGCCATGCCAGCCGAGCGGCCACAGGCCTAGGACCCCGGTCGTGCCGTAGATGTCGAGGTGGTTGGTGCCGCCGTTGAGGTCTTCGACGTAGATCTTGAAGGTGACTCCCGACGCAGTGAAATCGTTCACGACCACCGCAATTCGTTGATCGTCAGGACTGACTGCGAAAGTGCTGCGGCGCCCGCCTCCGGTCGGGACAGTGGTCGCCCGGCCGGTCTCGCCTTGCACAGTCAGGAAACGCACCACGCCCTGTGCATCCATGTAGTAGGCGCGGTCGTCGCTCATGCTGATGGGGAGGGGGACCTCCGCACCGGCGGCATCCGCGCACGTGACTGCCGTCGGGCTGCTTGCCTGAGCCGACCCCACGACCTTGCCGTTGCCATCGACGATGCTGACGGTGTAGTTGTCAGCCGTCGGCGGGGTCACGAGCACCGCGAAGGCCCCAGTCAGCGGGGCCGGAGACGCACCGGGCGAGGATGCGGGAAGCGAAGTGGCGGGCGAGCTGCTTGGTTTCGCCAAGGGCGATGCCGACGAGCTCGCACCCTGGCCGCCGCAGCCGGCGATCAGAAGGCCGACCACCAACACCGCTGCAGTGCGTTTCACGGCCGGAATCATCTATCCGAACGTCTTTTTGCGCTGGGCGTTACGTTTCAGGTACGATCCTGCTCCTGAAGCAGGGACCGCCCCTCACCCCCAGGTCGTTGATCGAAGGGGTACGGAATGACGGACGGCACCTGCTGTCCGTTTTGTTTTATCTGGATGGAGGAATACTAAGAACACTGAATTTGGCCGAGGTAACGTCTCATCTCGTTTAAGGAGCTAAGGATCAACGATCAGATCCGCAGCTCCGAAGTGCGGCTGATCGATGACCAGAACAACCAGCTCGGGGTTGTATCCCTGGACGCCGCTCTGCGCATCGCCAGCGAGAAGGGACTCGACCTCGTCGAGGTGGCGCCTCAGGCGAGCCCGCCGGTCGCGAGGCTGATGGACTACGGACGCTTCAAGTTCGAGACCATCAAGCGGGAGAAGGACCAGCGGCGCAAGCAGAACGTCATCAAGCTCAAGGAGATGAAGCTGCGGCCGAAAGTGGCGGAGCACGATTTCCAGACCAAGTTCAAGGGTTTGAAGCAGTTCCTCGAAGCCGGTGAGAAGGTGAAGGTGACGATCATGTTTCGGGGCCGCGAGATGGTCCACCAGGACATCGGGAGGCGAATCCTCGACCGGGTGGCTGACGATGCACGCCCCTTCGCGGTCGTCGAGCGCCAGCCGCTGCTCGAAGGCAAGAACCTCTTCATGATCCTCGCGCCCAGCCGGCAGGGCAGCGCCAGCTCCGCCAAGGAGACTGCGTCCAACAGTGCCTAAGCTCAAGACCCGAAAGGGTTTCGCCAAGCGGATCCGGGTCACCAAGACCGGAAAGCTCATGCGCGCGAGCGCCTGGAAGAGCCACCTGCTCGAGCACAAGTCCCAGAAGCGCAAGCGCGAGTACGCGAAGCAGCAACCGGTGGCGAAGGCCGACCGTAAAGAAGTGCGCCGGGCACTGGGAATCTGATGGCTCGAATCAAGCGAGGCGTCCCGGCTCATCGCAGACACAAAGCGATCCTCGATCGCGCCAAGGGTTTCCGCCTTTCCAAGAAGCTCCTGTACCGCCCGGCGAACGAAGCGGTGCTCCATGCTCTCGCGTACGCATTCCGCGACAGGCGCCGCCGCAAGCGCGAGATGCGGCAGCTCTGGATCGCTCGCATCAACGCAGCTTCGAGGCAGTCGGGGCTGCCCTACAGCAAGCTGATGCACGGCCTCCGCCAGGCCGGAGTGGAGATCGACCGCAAAGTGCTGGCTGACCTGGCCGTGCGCGACAGCGGTTCCTTTGCTCGGCTGGTGGAGGTTGCGAAAAACTCCCTCTGACCTTGGAACCCAGCGCGGCGCTGTCGGCGGATCTGCGGCGTCTATGCTCGCCGAATGCCGGTGTCGCCTCCTGCGCGCGTTCGGTCACGCATCCACGCGATGCGCTCCCTCACGTGCTCGTCGGCTCCTAGGCCTCGGCGGCCTATCCACCGCATCTCTCGCCGCCATGCCGCGCCGGATTCCTGAGCTGATCAGCAGCCCGGACAACGAGCTCGTCCGCCGTTTGCGGCGGCTCGCCAGCCGGCGCGAGCCAGGCTTCGCCTTCCTGGAGGGTCCGCGCGTGGTCGCCGAAGCCGCGGCCGCGGGTGTCGACCTCGAGCTGCTCGCGGTCCGCGAAGGCGATGACTTCGCAGCCGAAGCCAAACATCGCGTCACGCTCACGCGCGGCCTGTTTCGCGACGTCACCCAGACCGTCACGCCGCAGGGAGTGGTGGCGATCGCGAGAGTGACCCCGTCGACCGCCGGCGAAGCGATCGCCGCTGCGCGTCGCGCACGCTGGCCGCTCGTGGTGCTCGACCGCGTCCAGGACCCCGCCAATGTCGGCGCCATCTGCCGCTCCGCCGCCGCGGCAGGCGCGGCAGCCCTCGTGGTCCTCGAGGGCACGGCGGACCCTTTCGGCGCGAAGTCGGTTCGTGCATCGGCCGGAAATGTGTTCCGCCTGGTGGTTTCAGAGGCGGGTTGGGACGACCTTGCGCTGCTCGACGGCTACGGCGCTGCGGCGACGGGAGGCACACCGCTTGCGAAGGCGGCGATAGAGAATGCCGGCATGATCGTCCTTGGCAGCGAAGCCCACGGACTCTCGCGGAGCGACCTCAGAACCGTGACCATCCCAGTGAACGACGGCGTCGAGTCGCTCAACGTGGCGGCGGCGGCGGCCGTGATCCTCTTCGAGATCCGGCGGAGAAAGGCGGCATGATCAACCCGCAAGAGCTCACGCAAGCGGCCCTTGCCGCAATCGCACAGGCGCACACAGAGGACGAGCTGGCGGCAATCGAGGTCGACTATCTCGGCCGCAAGAATGGGCGCGTCAGCAACCTCCTGTCAGGCATCGGCAAGCTGCCGTCCGCGGAGCGCGCTGTCCTCGGCCAGGCGGCCAACGAGGCCAAGCGCGCCATCGAAGCGGCGCTGGCCGGCAGACGTCGCGAGCTCACGGATGCCCGGCTCGCCGACCTGGCGGAAACCGAAGCGATCGACATCACTTTTCCTGGGCCGGCGCTGGGGCGGGGCCGCATCCACGTCCTCACGCAGGTGCAGCGCCAGATCGAGTCGGTGCTCGAATCGCTGGGCTACAAGGTCGAGCTCGGTCCTGAGGTCGAGACCGAGTGGTACAACTTCGAGGCCCTCAACATCCCGCCCGGCCATCCGGCTCGCGAGTCGTGGGACTCCTTCTATTTCACGCCTGACCTGCTTCTGAGGGCGCACACGTCGCCGGTGCAGATCCGGGCGATGCAGCGGATCAAAGAGCCGCCGATCTACATCATCACGCCGGGCCGCTGCTATCGCCGCGACCCGCCCGAGGCGACCCGGCTGCCTTACTTCAGCCAGGTCGAGGGGCTCGCGGTGGACAAGGCCCTGACCGTCGGCGACATGAAGGGCACCCTCCTTTACATGATCCAGTCGCTCTACGGGGAGGACCGCAGGGTACGCGTGCGCCCGAGCTACTTCCCCTTCACCGAGCCGAGCTTCGAGTTCGACGTGTCCTGCGGAATCTGCGCCGGCGCGGGCTGCAAGAGCTGCCGGTACAAGGGCTGGCTCGAGGTCGGCGGCTGCGGCATGGTCCATCCCCAGGTGCTGCGCAACGGGGGCATCGATCCCGAAAAGTGGAACGGATACGCGTGGGGCTTCGGGATCGAACGCATGGCAATGCTCAAGCACGACGTCGAGGACATCCGGCTCTTCTACGAGTCGGACCTCCGATTCCTGGAACAGTTTTAGGCGCCAGTGAAGATCTCGTACGAGTGGCTCGGAGACTTCGTGGACCTCAACGGCGTCACGCCGAAAGAGGCGGCGGATGTGCTGACACGTCTGGGCGTCGAGGTCGAGTCGCTCACAGCGGTCGACCTGTCGGAGATCATCGTCGGCAGGGTCATCGAGCAGGTCAAGCATCCGAAATCACGCACGCCGTTGTGGATCCATCAGGTGGACCTCGGCGATCGAACCGAGCAGATCATCGCCGGCGCTCCGAACGCGGTCCCCGGTTCGCTGGTGCCGGTCGCCTTGCCCGGCACGACGGTCCCGAATGGAAAGCTGGTCAAAGACCTCAACATCGCCGGGTTCAGCGCCAAAGGCATGCTGTGCTCAGCCGAAGAGCTGATGCTCGGTGAGGATCACTCAGGCATCCTCATCCTCGACGCCGGCAAACCTGGCGACCCGCTGACAACAGTGATTCCGAACCAGGCGGTCATGGACGCCGAGGTCACCTCGAACCGGCCTGACTGCATGGGTCACATGGGGGTGGCGCGCGAGCTTGCGGCCGGGCTGGATCGTCCGATGAAGGTCGATTTCATGCCCGCATTCACCGGCAAGGCCGACCCTCCTGGCCGCGACCTCATCGACGTCTCGATCGACGACCCCGACCTCTGCAGCCGCTACATCGGGGGCGCCATCACCGGAGTCAAGGCCGGCCCGAGCCCCAAGTGGATTCAACGCCGCCTCCGCGCCTGTGGAGTGCGGCCGATCAACAACATCGTCGACATCACGAACTACGTCCTCCTGGAATACGCGCAGCCGCTCCACGCGTTCGACCTGGCCAAGCTGTCCGGCGGTCAGGTGCACGTGCGGCGTGCCCGCGCCGGCGAGAAGTTGCTGTGTCTCGATGGCATCGAGCGCGAGCTCACTCCCGACATGCTCGTCATCGCCGACGCCGACAAACCCGTGGCCATCGCGGGCGTCATCGGTGGTGAGGAAACAGCGGTCACAGAGGCCACGACCGAGGTGCTCCTCGAGTCGGCGACGTTCAACGGTCCGAGCGTGCGCCAAACCGCGCGCGCATTCGGGCTGCGGACCGAAGCCTCGGCGCGCTTCGAGAAGGGACTGCCCGCGGAGCTTGCCCTTGCGGGCGCCAGGAGAGCGGCGGCTCTGATCGCCGAGCTGGCGGGCGGCGCCGTGCATCGCGAGTGGGCCGACGTCTATCCACAACCTCAGGAGCCGGTCCGGATCAGGCTCAAGCCCTGGTTGGTGGACGAGGTGCTGGGCGTCCACGTCCCGCTGGACGATTCTGAGGCGATCCTCGTTCGGCTCGGATTCCATGTCCGTGTGCTTGGCGATGGGGAATGGGACGTACTGCCCCCGGTCTTCCGGCTCGACGTAACGATCCCGGAGGATCTCGTCGAAGAGGTGGGTCGGGTATACGGCTACGACCGCGTTCCGCCAACGCTGCCAGGTCGGCGTCACGATAAGTGGACGCCCGCGGTCCCTAACCAGGGGCGCCGTCTCGACGCCGCGCGACAGGTGCTGACGGGTGCCGGATTCACCGAGACGTGGAATCCCGCGCTCGTTTCGGGCCGCCTTCTGGAGCAGCTGCGGGTGGGAGCCCGAGCACTCCGTGTCTCCAATGCGTTGAGCGATGACATGGACACCCTGCGAACGTCGCTGTTGCCTTCGCTCGTCAATGTCGTCGCTCTGAACCGGGATCGAGGCCGCACCGAGGTCAAGGTCTACGAGATCGCGGCGGCATTCCTCGCCCACGTCGGCGACAAGACCACACAGCAGCCAGAGGAGCCGCTGCGGCTGGGTGTGGTGGCGGATGCAGGGACGACAGCTGAATCCGGCCGCAAGGCGTTCTACGCGATGAAGTCTGTGCTCGACGGTTGCGTCCGCGAGCTGGGAGCGCCGCCGGGCACCTATCAGCGCGCGGCAGCCGAGATGTTTCATCCCGGCCGCTGTGCGGCAGTTTTCCTCGACGCACGCCAGCTCGGATACCTCGGCGAGCTCCATCCGAGCGTCCTCACAGGCGCCAACGTCGAGGGCCGGTTGGTCGCGATGGAGATCGACCTCGAGCCCGTGCTCGACGCAGCCGGCGTCAAACGCGCACAGACGCTTCCACGCTTCCCAGCGATCGAGCGCGACCTGGCTGTTGTGGTCGAGGAACACGTGGCTGCCGGAGCGCTGCTGGCGACCATCAAAGAAGCCGGCAGCGACATTCTCGACAGCGCCTTGCCGTTTGACGAGTACCGGGGCGCGCAGGTTCCCGAGGGACACAAGAGCGTCGCTTTCGCCTTGACTTTCCGGAGCCCCGAGCGCACCCTGACGGACGCCGAAGTGGACGAAGTGATGGCTGAGATCAAGCTCGCGCTGCAGAAAAAGCACAGCGCCGGGTTTCGCACATGACCTGGGTCGATGCCATTCCGGTCGTGTTGGTCCTCGGTTATGGCATCGGTGGTTACTTCGCGGGCGTGATTCGAAGGCTCATCGGATTGGTGGCCCTATACGCCGCGTTCGTCGCCGCCACCAACATGGGCTTGCAGGCGGGCAGCATCATGCAGCAGTCCTCGGCGGTGGCAACCCCCGACTCACGCATCTACGGCTTCTTCGGGATCGCTTTCGGAATCCTGATCGTTGTGGAAGGCGCAGCGCAGCTGGTCCACAACCAGATCCAGATCGAGGCGATCGTGTTCAACCACGTCTCAGGAGTGGTGGTCGGAGTGCTGACGGCCATCGTTCTTTCCGTCTTGGTGACATACGAGCTCCAGGCCGCGGGCAATCCGTTTGGGGGCACGCAGCTCGACTCTCTGCAGCTGAACATCCGCGACGCCATCAACAACTCGCATCTCGCGGTGCCGCTCACGAGCGCGCTCAAGAGACCGATCATCGCGATCTTCGACCCCGTGCTTCCCACCGACCCACAGATCTACTTCGGCCCCGGCCCAGTCAACGCGTAGGCGCGGGTGCCGACCCTACGGGAACTTCTCAACCGCGCTGTTGAGATCCACGTCAGAGAGCACCTGTTTGATCGCCTCGAGCGGGGCGACAAAGTTCGCGTCAAGCTCGGCCTCGATCCGACCGCACCTGACCTGCACGTCGGTCACCTCGTGGTGCTCGATGTCTTGCGAGCGTTTCAGGACGACGGACACACGGTGGTGCTGATCGTTGGCGACTTCACCGCGATGATCGGGGATCCGAGCGGGCGTTCCGAAACCCGGCCGATCCTGTCGCGCGAACAGGTCGATGCCGCCGCGCGTACCTACCTCGACCAGATCCATCTCGTGCTGGATCGGGAGCGGCTGGAGGTCCGGCGCAACTCCGAATGGCTGGGGGAGATGAAGGGCGCCGACGTCCTGCGCCTGCTGGGCAAGGCCACCCTGCAGCAAGTGCTGCAACGCGAAGACTTCGCGGACCGTCTCAAAGCGGGCACGCCGATTGGCGCCCACGAGATGCTCTATCCGTTCAACCAGGCCTACGACTCGGTCGCGATCAACGCCGATGTGGAGATCGGCGGTACAGACCAGCTCTTCAACCTGCTGTTCGGCCGCGAGATTCAGAAGGCGTACGGCCAGGAGCCGCAGGACATTGCGGTCTTTCCCCTGCTCGAAGGCACCGACGGGTCGTTGAAGATGGGGAAGTCGCTCGGCAACTACATCGGCCTAACCGAGCCGCCGGAAGAGATCTACGGCAAGACGATGTCGATTCCAGACCCGCTGATCGAGAAGTACCTGCGATTGGTCTCCGGACTCCCGACTGAAAAAGCGGACGAGATCCTGAAGCTGCCACCACGCGATGCCAAAGCTGCGCTTGCACGTCAGTTGGTCAAGCGACTGCATGGGGAGGAGGCCGCGGCTCGCGCCGAAGCCGCGTTCGTCAGGCAGTTCGTCCGCAAGGAGGAACCCGAGACTGTCGAGGAGCACCACGTTGGCGGCGCGACCGACATCGTCAGTCTGCTCGTTGAGACAGGAATCGCAAAGAGTCGCAACGACGCCCGGCGGCTCGCCCAGCAAGGAGGCGTCCGCAAGAAT
>Ga0209237_1002807_pt1 | contig 10483 bp, 8 predicted proteins | sample GraSoi013_1_40cm_2_FD_185820 | JGI IMG/M metagenome (GOLD analysis project Ga0209237, IMG submission 185820) | Grasslands soil microbial communities from the Angelo Coastal Reserve, California, USA - Sample 10_02_2013_1_40cm (SPAdes) (version 2) | ecosystem: Environmental > Terrestrial > Soil >...
GCAAGAAGCAATCGAAGTTTTGTTTTCTCGAGCGCAGCCAACGGTTTTCCAACGCTGAGAATTACCATTAGGAATCCGAAGATGAGGAGGCACATGCCGACAGGGCCAATTGCGGTAGTGATTGAAATCGCGTCTGTTGCGTATGGATAGTATAGCTGTTTCAATACTGCCGAAGGAACGTTGCCCATCGGACTATTACCCAGCGCTTTTGATACTTCCAAATACGGTGGGAACAAAGCGAGCGACAATGCACCTATCGTAGAGCATCCTTCCACGAAGTACTGAGGACCCCTCACCTTCAGAATGACTGCGCCGAAGCTTAGAAGCAGGATTGCAATCATCAAGAATGTGAGCTGGCTCAGAAGCATCACATTAGTCAAGAATACTGCAAGTAGCAAGAGATGAGTTCTAGAGGGGGACTCCGATCGAATGATGTCTGTCAGGGTAATTATCACCAGAAGGAACGAAGGAATACTCATCAGTCCTTCCGGGGTACCTCCATTAAATGCAAAAGTCAGTGTGAGGTTGAAAAGGAACGGCGCACCGGCGTAACCTAACAGCCAGACGACAGGTACTCCATATTTCACGAGCGGCTCGTCATTAAACCGTTTCGTGAGCAGGCAAAGAGCAAGAGTCGCGAGGCTCGCAGAGAAAATGGCGAACACGCTTGACAAAAACACCGGATTCGTGTCTATGGCGGCTCCAAACGTTCCAAAAACCAAGGGGCCTCCTGGGGCGATGTCCGCTGGCGACGTGAAAGGGTGGAGGGCTTGGCTGAGGTTGGGCCAAGCCCTAGTTGCAAAAGCTACTTCCCCAACTCGAGAGATAATGGCATCATCACCTCCAATCAGCAGCCCGTTCGCTTGGAGAACAAGTTCAGGTAGCAAGAATAACGCGGATAGGGCGACGACTATCGCCACGAATCCCGTGTCCGATAAAACTTCTCTGAGGTTTCGAACGGGGATCTGTTCGACCTTGGGAAACAGTAGATGAATTGTGACTATGATGCCGAGAAGAATTTCTTGCACGATAATTATGTTCTGTAAAGTAAGCAACTGCAGTCGCGCAAGAGTCCAGGCGATCGCGGCGAGGATTGATAGTCCCAGTACATTGCTGTAGACGGTGGTGTCGACAATGCTTGAGCTAATGCCTGCTCGTGTCCTGAGCCATGATACAGCGACCAATCCCGGCAGAACTACGAATGCAGCATAAGTAAGAGCCCCTTTAATCCAGAGGTCAGTTGCTCCCAGGTTCAAGAACGCGACGATGGGTACAGGTAGAACGCCGAGGATAATGGTGGCGAGTTTTCGGTAAATCACGGGCGATGTTCCTATTTCATCATCTTCTAGCTGGAAACGATCGTCGCGTCCATTACAGTGAGATCGATCTCTATATCGGAGCTCGGCGGTAAGAGTGAAAATCCGCCATTCAAGATCTCAGCAGTAGTCGTCGATTCTGATAATCCGGATAGAACTACGAAATAGGTATTTCCGATCTTCAGCGATAGATCAGTTGCATTTCCGTTCCAAGTTCCTAAGTCATAAAGTTGTGAAGCCGATCCGCTCAGTCGAGTCAATCCCATTAATTGTACTGTAACTCCCTTCGAAACCAAAATCGACACGGGCTGGCCACTTGCGGGGGTAAACGGGGCAATTGTGACGGTGTGACATGAGCCTGGTGGAACGGAAGAACTAGTGGTTGAGCTTGTCTTGACGAATACAGCCTCATAATTCATGCTCCAATCATGCCCCACCCACAAACCAATCGGTCCGACATTAGGGAGATAACTCAGGTTGCGAGTTGTCAAAACCGATGTCGAGTTAAGAAAGATAGAAAATCCTCCCCAACCGTCGGAGGCAACCGTCATGTTCTGATAGGACATCGTGTTCATTCTAAACCCATATGAGTTAGCAAAAGGAACAAAACCGGTTCCGGGGGCCCAATAGTAGGCGATTATTGTGGCATTCACCGGCCCGCTCCCGTTGGCTGATATCGCAAAGAGGTAGTTTGATCTGGGTGGAAACAATAAGCCGGCCCCGCCCTGAGGCCATATCTGGACGCCCCCAAATATGATTGAGGTGGCTGCCGGGCCGGTGATTACGCTACCTTGACTTACAACATAGTTGCTCGAGGTTGCGTTCGTTGCAACAAACACTGGCTGATTCACTGACCCCATTGTCCATCCTTGGCCGAGGCTCATTGCAATGCTTGGGGAGCAGTCCACCGATGCTGATAACTGAATAGCATCTTTGCCAACGACTGTCTGCATGGTCGTAGGTTGATGAGGTCCGAATGAATACAGCAAACCGTCATGATAGAAATATGGCATCGATATTGCGGGAGCGACATAGGATTTGTCCCCGGGGTTGAAGAATGACACACTCGCATTGGGACCTGATGGCCCAAGAAGGACAGTTCCATCAACCCTTATGACTCTGGAGAGATCGTTCGCTTCGGCAGATCGTCTGGTACCTAGATCTGAAACCTGAAAGAATGTGCCGCTCATCAGAATCAGTAACAACGCGAATACCGCTACGATCTCTGTGGCGGGACCGTGCCCACAAAGTCTCTTGAATGCTCTCGGGCCATCGAAGGTAGATTCTGCATCAGTTAGTGTGGGTTTCAGAGTTGTTCCTACGCTTCAACAATTCATATTAGGACTTTCTCGCAATCGCGGTAATGTTCCAGTCTCTGTTGTGGACAATTGCCTTTGGACGCAGGAATGGGTGAAGGGAAACGAGGTTGAAGCCTGCGAGCTTCAAGAGCAATCTCATTTCGTCGGGAAAGAAATATCTCATCGTATGCGTTTCAGAGAAGGTTTGTTTGGGATAACCTCTGCGGGTTATCGTCAAGGTGTATTTCACTTTGCAAATGTTATGCTGCGCTTCTAATCTTGGGTTAGCGTTCCTTTCTACAGTGAGGTCGTTTTTACTAACTCGCTTTGTCCGCTTGGAGGGCCCCATAGTCAGGACGGCAATCCCGTTCCAAAAGTCGAACACTAGCAGACCCTTTGGCCTAAGGTATCGATGCATTGCTCGCAAGGCGGCTAGTACATCCTCATAACGGGACAAATATCCTATCGCCGCAAACATGCAAAGACAGGCGTCGAATCTTCCGATCGGTATGGGATACCTCATATCGCCCTTTGTCACATGTAAGCGATTATCGAGACCTTCCGCGACGACTTTCTTTCGAGCCTGCGCGAGCATGTACTCCGAAATATCCGCGCCAAGTACCGAATACCCTCTCTTTGCGAGGGGTATAGCATGTCCACCAGTTCCACAAGCGATGTCTACGATTTTGCGAATATTCCTCGACGAGCGAAGCTTGAAGATTCTCTCGATATAGTCGCACTCCGATTCGTAGTTCTTGTCGGAGTAAAGGAGGTCGTAAAATTCGCTGTACTTGGCACCAAAAGAGGACAAATGTGTCACTTGCGGTACGATTAGCGATCGAGAGTGTATCTGGTAACGATTACGTTCCTATCGTCAGGGTAGAGAGGAGCATCCCAAGGAAAAACCTCGCCGTCTTTATGAGCCCGCCAACGAGCTACATCATTCTCCACCATATCTTCGACAAGGTGTTGAAAACTCACAGATGGCTTCCAGCCAAGATCAGCACGAGCCCTGGTCGAATCTCCTCTTAGTGCATCCACATCCAAAGGACGCATTAGCCTCTGCTCCACCTTCAGATGCTTGTCTGGGTCCAGACCTTGGTGGGAGAATGCGATGTCCACAAGTTCCTGCACAGTGTGTGCCTCTCCCGTTGCGATGACATAGTCGCTGGGAGATTTTTGCTGGAGCATCTTCCACATCGACTCAATGTAGTCTCTGGCAAATCCCCAATCGCGACGAGCCTTTAGATTCCCTATCGACAAGCTGTCTTGGAGGCCCAACGAAATTCTTGCTGTAGCGTTTGATACGCGTCTCGACACAAATTCCAGACCTCTCAGCGGCGATTCATGATTGAAGAGAATGCCGTTGCACGCAAACAACCCGTATCCCTCCCTGTACACTCGAGTAATCCAATAAGCATAGAGCTTTGCTACTGCATATGGGCTTCGAGGTTCGAAGGCCGATTCCTCATTTTTCATCGTGTTTGAAGAATTTCCGTAGAGTTCACTGGTGGATGCTTGATAGAATGCCGCATCCTTCGCCACGAGGCGAACAGCCTCTAGCATCCTAGTCGTTGCCAAGCCCGTCATGTCAGCTGTGGCAAGCGGTTGTTCGAATGAAGCGCCGACAAAGCTCTGCGCCGCAAGATGGTACACTTCGTGTGGTTGCGAGTAGTTCAACGCTTCGATAATGGAACTCATGTCAGTTATGTCCATCGAAATCAGCTTTACTTTCTCATAAATCCCAAGACTTTGAAGGCGCCAGAAATTCGGAGTTGAGAGTCGTCTGAAAGCTCCATAAACTTCGTAGCCCTTCCCTAGAAGAAACTCGGCCAGGTAAGAACCGTCCTGGCCGGTTATACCCGTGATTAGGGCTCTACGCATTGGATTCTGGGCACCTAGCTGTGTTTGAAGAAGTCTACTATGGAATCTGAAACGTACGATATCTCTTCATGAGTTAGCCCTGCTCCAGAGGGGAGATTTATTCCCCGTTTCGAAAGGTCGTCTGCCACGTCGAATCTTTGTCCGGCGTAACGGGAAGCGTAGTATGGCTGGCGATGGATTGGATAGAAGAAGGTTCTAGTTTCTATACCCCTCTTTGAAAGCCAAGCCATCAACTCGTCTCTCTTCTTCTGATCCTTAACTAGAATGGAATACATCCAATAGACATTCTTCGCCCACTTCTCTTCCGGCGGAAGAGTAATCTCACGGCCAGACAGCTTCCGTAGCATGTCATTATACTGGTGGGCGTGATCGATTCTCCATTGCACCATCTCGTCGATTTTTTCCATTTGTGCTAGTCCCATGGCACCCTGTAGCGAGGTCATCCTGTAGCCGAAACCGAGTTCTTCGTGCCAGAAGTGTTTCCCTCCACGACCGAAGGCGTGGGCCCGGAGCCAGCGCATTCTCTCCGCAAGCTCCGCATCGCTCGTCACGTTCATCCCCCCTTCGCCAGTTGTAATTATCTTGTTCGCGTAGAAACTGAAGCTGCCCACATCTCCTATCGAACCGGTAGTTCTCCCCTTGTACTGAGCGCCATGAGATTCCGCCGCATCCTCGACGATTCGGACCCCCAGCTCTTGTTGGAGTTCGAGCAGTGGGTCCATGTCCGTAGGATGTCCATAGATATGAACCGGCATGATGGCCTTGGTTTTGTCAGTGATTTTCTGCCTAACAGAAGAGACGTCCATGTTCCATGTCTCGGGATCAGCGTCAACCAGGACGGCTTTTGCGCCGGTGTACTCGACCGCGTTAATTGAAGCGATCATTGTGAAAGTAGGAAGAATGACCTCGTCGCCCTTGCCAATGCGAAGCGCGGCGAGCGCCAGATGGAGGGCCGTAGTCCCACTATTCGTGGCCGCTCCAAAATTAGCGCCACAGAAACGGGCAAATTTCTCCTCGAATTCCAGGACATAAGACCCTTGGGAGCTTATCCATGAAGATCGAATGCACTTGCTGACTAACTCGACCTCGCGTTCCCCGACCAAGGGTGCGCAGACTGGAATGGTCCTCGTCTGTAGCATGATTGGGACTCTGAAGTTGTCGCCAGATAACACTTGCTCACCGTCAATCATGAGTTCTGCACCACATTACGACTCAATCCGACTCGGATGCCCGTTGTAGTCTTATAATATCGAATCAGGGCTTCAAGCTTCGTCGGTTGCGAATTGAGGCCAGTCTCGTAGGCGAGAAAAGCAATGTCGTCAGACTCAGCTTCAACGCATCTCAGAGTTATCGCTATCATTCCGGCATACAACGAAGAGAACTCGGTCCGTCGCATCGTAAAAGATACGTCACGTTTCGTAGACGAAATTCTCGTCGTCGACGATGGGTCCGAGGACATGACGGCGAAAGAAGCGGAATCGGCTGGCGCCAAGACCATAAGGCATCTTTCCAACTCGGGGATAGGGAGTTCCCTGCGAACCGGGTACCGCTATTGTCTTTCAAAGCCATGCGACATCATAGTTCAACTCGACGCCGATGGCCAGCACGACCCGCAGTTTGTCCCATTAATGATCAACCACATGATCACGAACAGCCTTGACGTCGTGACGGGAAGTCGATTTCTCGGCCAACGTAACGATGATCATGCTTTGCTTCGTCGAGCTGGGATCAAACTCTTCAGCGTTCTCGCCAGCTCATATGGCTCGGCAAGAATAACAGATGTAACTTCCGGGTTCAGAGCGTATCGAAGTACTGCACTCAGATTGATCGGAGAGGTGGCCGACAGACATTGGGCATTCGATCAGACTCTTCGAGCCTTGAAACTCGGGTTGAAGTATGGAGAGTATCCAGTTCTAATGCCCAAGAGGAATAGTGGAAAGTCTCAGTTTAGCGCAAGGACATTCTTCCTCTACCCGATTCGAATGACAGGAGTTGCGCTGAAAGTTGGTCTCTCTGGAGACCAACGCGACGAGGCCAAGATGAGCCAAAAATTGTGAGTATCCTACCTTTAGACTATTTTCCTTAGATCGTCCAGGATTTTCTGTTCCCTGGATCGTTTTCCCTGCCAAGTAGCCAGCATCCAGCCGGCCAATAATCCCACCAGTGTTCCGTTGAGTAGCCATTGGGCGGGCCAGAAATGCGCGGCTATCCATTCTCGCATGTAGAAGTTGTTCTCGTACTCCAGGCTCAGCCAGACTAGTAACGTTAGGATCACAAAGGACTCTCCCAGCGCCGCCAGTCTCGCTCTGCGCAGCATATGCTCCGCCTTCAGCCGGTGCATATCCAGAGTCTCGGACATTGAATTCGAGAGCCGTTCTATCTGATGCTATAAGTTGGCTAGAACGCTCCCGTCGAACCCAGCATACTTCCCCCAATCCAAGGTCGGAATGTCTTGCTAAACACGCGGTAAGCCTCTGTAGAGTTCGTCGTCCGGTTGAACTTGAGAGCTTGATCACATAATTGGCTAAGCCACGCGCCGGAATATTATCTGAATTGAGTAACCTATAGAAATAGCTGGATATCTGAAAACCGTCCTGTCATCCTATAGGCTTAAATCCGCTATACAGAAAGAGTCCGGTTGATTGTTTAACAGGGTCCAGCCAATTCTGATACTCCTCACGGCAATACTGCTATTCTCCATTTTGTCCCCGCGGGTCTTCGCCTCCGACGACTCAAACCCGTCTGGACTGACGCCGACACTCAACACGGCCACGTCCAACGCTACCACCAACCAGACAATCGATGCGATCAATCAGCTCTTACAGGAGAACAACGCCACTCAAAACTACAACAACGCCACCACCCAAGGCTACAATAACGCTACTCAGGACCCACGGTATCAGCAGTTCCTACAACTCCTGAACCAGTACGAGACAGAAGCTCACGCCGGCCAGAATATCCAGGCAGCCCAGACACTCGCACAGCTACAACAGTACATCCAGACACCCGAGATGCAACAATACCTCAGTACGCCTCAGGGAAAGCAGTTGATCTCTCCCGCACTCCAATCACTACTGCCCAGCATGATCGATACATCCAACGGCTTCTCCGTAGATAAGACACTACTCCAACAGTACATGGGAGAATTCAACAGCGAAGGAATACCCACAGGATGGTCAGGAGATTCTCCGTTCCGCGACGCAAAAGACCTAGGGATTCTCGGAGGCCTAATGACCAATATTGATCCGAAGACTGGCTTGAGCCTCCTCCAAGACTCCAATCTGCTCAACGGCGAGATCGGCTCGGGACTATTCGGCAAGATACCTCCGGGATTCGGAGGACTGGGAGGGCTAGGCGGACTTGGCGGACAGAATCCGGGAATACCAGCCATCCCCAAGGTTCCGAACCCATTCGGCAACCTTCCCGGCGGATCACTAGGTCATCTATCACTCCCCGGCGTTCCCTCCATTCCCAGCGTCGCATCATCCGTCCCTGGAGTCCCCTCAATCCCACCCACCGCCGGCCTACCAACGCTCCCGATCATCATAGCAGGGCTAGCGGGAGCCGCAGCAGTCCTCTTCATATTCAGAAAACGTCTCGGAATGCTAGCCCGACGGATAACCTCCACAACACTCAAGACGAAACCGGTCAAACCTGGGACTGGACTCAATCTACAGAATCCGCGAGACCTGATCATCTACTACTTCAGAAAAGCCGTCGCTACAATGAGCAAACGGGGATTCCCCAGGCTCGACCCTGAGACACACAGAGAATTCTCGGAGAAATGCTCGCCACGCCCTGAGGCCCCGCCTGTCAAGAACATCTCCGTCCTGTACGAGAAGGCCATGTTCTCCGGCCGCGACGTGACGATGCCCGAGGCCGACGACGCCAAAGGCTGCGCCGTCCAAGTCGAGACGATATCGCTTACTGAGGAGAAGCGAAGATTCGGGTTCAGATCCTCCCGCACCCGGACCTCAAAGATCGGCTGACCAAACCATGGGTCTCAAGACAGTCATCATCTACGCAATCGAAATCATCCTCGGACTAGTCCTCACACCCTTCCTAGGAATACCAGCGATCTTCATCGGACCTGGACTTGTCTTAGCAACCTTCCTCCTGAGAAGGCGTGGAAGAAAATGGGAGAAGAGCAAGCCCCTGATGACCGAGCAGAGGCCGATGAGGCTACGCCAGTTCATCAGCCTACTCTGGCTCGTAGCACTAGTCGCCATCCTATTCGCACCCGCCGTAAGATTCGGACTCGGCGGAGAATCAACCCAGCTTGCAGTATCTTTCCAGGCCGTCCAGCCCTACCTTGCACACCTCGAATCGAAATACGAAGTGACGATCGTCAACGACACGGACAGTCTCCAGGCGGCGCTCAATCAGCCCGGGAGGAAAGCCTACTTCCTCCTCGGACCCGACGAGAACCATAACTTGACGGCCACAGAAGCGCAACTGATCAGCAGCGAGTACCAGACAGGGAGACTCTCACTTCTCCTGGTAGAGGGAAACAGGACGAACAACGCCTTCCTGAATTCAACCTTTGACGTTCAAGTCCGTGGAGACGCCATCGTCGACAACTCAGAAAACAACTTCCGGCCAATCAAACCACACGGCCAGATCTTCCCCGTCACTGCCACGCTCGACGGGCAGAGAGTCAAAGGGCTCATCGACGTGGCCTCACCAATAATAATCGGAAGCAAGGACAAGATGACGAGCGTAGCCACATCCAGTCTCAACTCGACAGAGATATCCCTAGACCAGAATGTGACCGCAGACACTCAACCCGGACCGAGAACAGTGATCGCGGCAAGTCAGACAAACGGTAACCGGGCCCTGCTCATCTCCGACTCTTCACCTTTCTCCACCGAATACAACCAGACCTTTCCCATGCTCGGGATCAACGAGACAGCCTTCGCCATGACCATCACCGAATGGGTCACACACTCTGACCCGACAACCACGATCATAGTCGACAACACTCACTACATCCCACCCGCCATAGTCAACACATCCGGATTCAGCATCGGAATCCCGGTCGGCCGAATCTTCGCCCTCATCCTCGCAATCTACCTCCGACTCAGCAACCAGTTCTACACGTCATTCCTAGACGCGACCAGACCCTACCTCCTAGTGATCGCACTCTTCACAACCTGGGGCTTCTACGGAACACTCACAAAACGCTACGCGAAAGAAAAGCGTGGAAAAGACGACGAGCCAGTCCCATGGATCGAGAAAAGCATCCTAGCAGAGTCGAGGGAGAAGAAGGACTTTCTGACAACCTCACGAAAGAAGGGATTCTACGTCGCCACGCTTGATCAGCTGTACGATGTACTCGACTCGCTGGTCGAGAGAGAGTTCGGAACAGCAATCACAGACGTCGGGCTCGACCAGCTGACCACCCGGCTCGGCGAAGAGCAAGCGATACAAGCCGAGAAACTCTTCAAACGGCTCGGCAGTATCGCAAAGTACGGACGCGGCGAGAAACGCCTTCTCCTCCCGCCAGTCTTGCGCTGGAAGAGTACGACAAGGAATCTGACAAGCCAAGCGGAGCGGATTCTGAACCAGCTTGGAGTCACGATGACAGGTAAAGATCAGAAGAAGCAGCTTGCCTACAAGCTGAGGAGATCCTGACAACGCAATGACGACAGTCCAAGACTATCCTGTAACAACCCGCCAGGTCAAAGAAGTAGCCGACAGGGTAAGCAGCGAGGTCGCCAAGGTAGTCGTCGGCAAGAACGAAGAACTGAGGATGATACTAGCCTGTCTCATCGCAGGAGGACACGCGCTCCTCCAAGGCGTCCCGGGCGTCGCAAAGACAGTCATGGCCAAGGCGCTCGCCAACAGTCTCAACATCGAGTTCCGAAGAATACAGTTCACCCCAGACCTATTGCCCTCTGACATTGTCGGAACATTCGTCTTCGACCAGAAACTCTCCGAATTCAAACTCCGCCAAGGACCAATCTTCGCCAACATCATACTCGC
>Ga0209237_1002811_pt1 | contig 10476 bp, 10 predicted proteins | sample GraSoi013_1_40cm_2_FD_185820 | JGI IMG/M metagenome (GOLD analysis project Ga0209237, IMG submission 185820) | Grasslands soil microbial communities from the Angelo Coastal Reserve, California, USA - Sample 10_02_2013_1_40cm (SPAdes) (version 2) | ecosystem: Environmental > Terrestrial > Soil >...
GACCGCGGCGACATCCGCGCGCTCGTCGGTGTGGACCATACGAAGCCGTTCGCGGAAGGTACCGAGCCAACCGCAGATCTCTTCCAGGGTGTCGATCGCGGGCACGTAGAGCGGAAAAGAAGGCAAAGGGGCCAGACCCTCCCTCAGGACCTTGGCCCCTTGCCCGGTCTTTGCCCCCCGGTGGATCGACTCGACTCTGCTGCGCCCCGCAGCCATACCGGCCCCAACGGTAGCCGTAGGAGCGCAAAATTAGGGGTCAAAATTCAATGCCCGAAGTGGACCTGGGGGTGTACTCTCAGGTGTGGAGGCTAGGGTTTTGCGCGACACGTGGCGCGATTGGAGCGAGCTTCCGGGCGAGGATCTGACAACTTCCGCCCTGCCAGAGGTGGCGGGATGGATCTCGATCTACGAGGAACTGGCGTCGGTCCTCCGCTCGGTGATCGCGCGCGCCAACGGAAGCCCTGAATCTGGCGACCTGCAGCGACACCTCGCCTGGATCGAAGACAGGCTCGCCGCCTGGCGCGACCGCCACGCCGAGCTGGCCGGGGTGCTGATCGACCCCAAGGACCACACGCTGACCTATGCGGGGAAGTCGCTGCGTTTGACCCGGCGGGAGGCCCACCTGCTCGACTTCCTCCTCCGCCACCCCAGGCGGCCCTTCACGAGCAAGCAGCTGGCGACACTCGCCTGGCAGAACTCGAGGCTTTCCGACGCCCAGGTCCGGACGTACATCATGCGGTTGCGGAGCAGGCTGCGTGAGATCGGCCTGGAGCATGTGATCACGGTGGTCAGGAACCGCGGCTACGGCGTGACCGCGCCACTGGTCGTCGGAGGAGTATCGCTATGAGCGAGTCCACGCCTGCCCCTCCGCCCTCAATCGCTGAATCGCTCATCTCCTCCCGCCTGCTGGTGCTGCAGTCCAAGCGCCTGATGCTTGCCTCGCTCGAGCGCCGGCTGCAAAACGAGGCGCTGGAATCGCTGATCGGGCGGGCGGATCGCCTCCGCGAGGAGACCGCGAACGCGCAGGAGCAGTACAGCGCGTCCATGTTGAAATGGGGATCGCCCGAGCGCGCCGGTTACTGGCCGGTGGCTTACTCGCGGCTGGTCGAAACCGCAGACAGGCTGTTCACCAAGATGCGCCGGGCCGTCGTCGACATGCCGCCCGCCGAGAGGTTTCAGCTGGCGGCCGAGGTCGAGATGCTCGAGGTGCTCGTGGAGGGTTGGCGAGAGGCCATCCGAGCCTCAGTGATCGCTGTCGCCTAGAGCCGTCTAGGTCTTCTTAAGCTCCTCCATCACCAGCACCACACCCGCGGGTTGATCGCCGTCTCCGATCGCATGCGCGATCACCCGGCAGCGGATCTCCCTGCCTCTTCGTGTGGTAGCCGTGACGACGAGCTCGTCGTGCAGTGGACGACCGCCCGCTCCCGCCTGGATCAGCTTCCTGAGCTCCTCGGCAGGCAGCCCGATGTCGAGGTTGAAGAACGAATTCCCGATCACCTCATCCGACCGCACGCCCCATAGGTCGGCGGCCCGCTCGTTCCACAACTGGACCCGCATACCTCCGTCGAGCACCGCGGCGCCGACCTCGATGTTGCCGCTGACCGCGAGGAGGAGCGTGTTCAGCCGTTCCACCTCGCGGGTCCGCAGCTGCAGGTCGGTGTTGATGCTGTTCAGCTCGGCGTTGGTCGACTCGAGCTCCTCGTTCAGCGTCTCCAGCTCCTCGTTGGTCGACTGCAGCTCCTCGTTGGTCGTCTCGAGCTCCTCCACGGTGGATTGAAGCTCCTCGTTGGTCGTCTCGAGCTCCTCCTTGTGCGACTGCAGCTCCTGGCCCAAGCGCTCGAGCTCGGAGCGGAGCTGGCTCGCGTGCGTGATGTCCACGTAGTTGAGGACGATTCCCACCAGGGAGTCGTCGTCGTCGATCAAAGGGTCGACGTGTATGTCATACAGCCCCGACGTGCCTTCGCGGCTTGTGATCTCGACGCTCGGCATCGACACGGGACGCCGCTCCCGATTGATCCGGTCGATTGGCGTTCGAAGATCCACCGGCTTGTAGGAAAGCTCGAGATCCTTCAGCGCGCGGCCGAAATCGTCCGCCGGAATCGCGAACAGCTTGCGCGCATGCTGGTTGGCGCTGATCAGGATGCCCGTCGCGTCCACCACGATCTGCGGGTACGGTGTGCCTTCGGTGGTCAGCTCACGCACGCGCAGCTGACGGGCGATGTGATTCGTGGCTTCCTTGCTGCCCGACTGCGCAAGGAGAACGAGCCGGTCTTGAAGGTGAAGCCTGGCCACCTTGGTGAAGATGCGTTCTTTCACGTCTACGGGCGTGAACAGCGCCCCATGCGTGAGCAGCATCTCGGCCCGGCCCAAAAACAGATAACCGTCGTCGTTCAGCGCGTAATGGAACCGGGCCAGGATCCGGCCCTGGGTCTCGGCCATGAAGTAGATGAGCGTGTTGCGGCAGATCAAGAGGTCGAGCCGGGAGATGGGTGCGTCCTGCGTCACGTCGTGGCGGCCGAAGATGATCGTGCGGCGAAGCGCTGCCCGAAACATGAAGCGCTCGCCCTGGCGTTCGAAGTAGCGCAACCGCAGACCGTCGTCCACCGAGGCGAGCTCCTTGGCGGTGTAGCCGCCGCGAGCCTTGGCCAGCGCTTCCTCGTCGACGTCGGTCGCGTAGATCTTGACCCTGTCGACAAAGCTCTCCTCGCCCAGCGCCTCGCAGAGCAGCATCGCCGCGGAATATGCTTCCTCGCCCGATGAGGTGCCAGTGCTCCAGACGCGGATCTCTCCGGTCTTGGCCGCGATCCGAGGAATGACCTTCTCGGCGAGGTAATCCCAGGTTTCCTTGTCGCGGAAGAACTCCGTGACGTTGATCAGGATCTTGTTGAAGAGCGCACCGAACTCTTCGGTGTGGACCTGCAGATAGTCGAGGTAGGCTCGGAAGCTGTCGATGCCGAGCTCCGAGCATCGCAGCGACACCCGGCGGAGCAGGCTCGCGCGCTTGTAGCCGGTGAAGTCGAACCCACGCGTGTCGCGAAGGTGTTCGATGAGCTTCTCGAACTCAGGTCCCGCTTCGAGTGCCATTCTCGAGAGCTTAGCCCTCGATCAGCGTGACGAGCTTGGGGGCGATATCGTTCAGCGGCAGGACGAAGTCGACCGCACCCGTCGTGATCGCGGCGGAAGGCATGCCGAAGAATTCCGACGAAGCCTCGTCCTGGGCGATCACGGTCCCGCCTCGCTGCTTGATCGCGGTCACGCCCATCGCGCCGTCGTGGCCGGAGCCGGTCAGGACGACCGCGATCGCGCGCTCGCCATAGGCGGCGGCCACCGATTCGAACATGAGGTCCGCCGAGGGTCGGACGAAGTTGACGAGCTCGGTATCAGTCAGGGTGAGCGTCCCTTTGCGATTGATCAGCATGTGCTGGTTCGGGGGCGCCAGGTACACATGGTCCGCCTCCAGCTGGATGCCTTCTTCGGCATGCGCGACCGGAAGCCGGGTCTGTCGCCCGATGACCTGCGGCATCAGGCTGCGGTGGCGAGGGTCGACATGCTGCACGATGACGATGATCGCTCCGAACCCACCCGGCAGCTGGCTGAGAAGCTGGGTCAGGGCGCTGACGCCGCCCGCCGAGGCGGCGATCGCGACTATGTCAAAGGCGGTTTCGGATCGAACCGGGCCGTTCAGCCCGGGCCCGCTTCACGTCTGTGCATCTGTGCCTGCCTACCCCACGAAAACCGGTTCGAATTTGCACCTGCCATCATGCTCTCGATCCGCCCCCGTGGCGCAACGAGGGCGCTTTGCGCTCCACCCGCCTTCCTCCTTAAGATCGACTAGGTGGTGCGGCGGGTGAATTCGCTGGAGCCGAAAACGGTCGGCGACGAGTTCGCGCTGCTTGTGTCATGCGTGGTCGACTACGCGATCTTCATGCTCGATGCGACGGGCAGGATCGTCACCTGGAACGAGGGCGCCCAGCGGATCAAGGGCTACACGGCTGACGAGGTCATCGGCCGCCACTTCTCGATCTTCTACCCACCCGAAGAGGCTCGGAACCGGAAGCCGGACTGGGAGCTCGAGACCGCCAGGCGGGAGGGGCGCTACATGGAGGAAGGGTGGCGGCTCCGCAAGGACGGCACCCGGTTTTGGGCCAGCGTCGTCATCACGGCGCTGAGGGACCAGACCGGCCGGCTGCGAGGCTTCGGCAAAGTCATCCGAGACCTGACCGAGCGCCGCGAGCAAGAAGAAGTGCGCAATTCGGCGCGTGATCGAGAAGAGGCCCGGCTGCGCGCGCACGCTGACCGGATGGCTGAGCTCGAGCGGATCAAAGCGCAATTTCTGAACCTCGCGTCGCATGAGCTCCGCGGACCTCTGACGCTGATCCGGGGCTACAACTCGATGCTGCAGGATGGGTCGATCCCGGCCGGGCAGGTCCCGGCCGTGGCTCGGCTGCTGGAAATCAAGCTGGCGCACGTGGACCTCCTGGTCGAGCAGATGCTGGAAACAGCGCGACTGGAGCACGACTCCTTCGATACCTTCCGGCAACGATTCGATCTGGGCGACGTGGTCCAGGAGCAGCTGGACATCTTCCGGCCAATCTCGCCCGACCACCAATTCATGCTGGATGACGACGGCACCCAGCTGGTCGTCGAAGGTGACCGCGCGCGGATCGCGACCATCATCGCGAACCTCTTCGACAACGCCGTCAAGTATTCGCCGGCGGGCGGCGAGATCTGCTGCACGACGCGCAACCGGGACTCACAGGTCTCGGTGAGCGTTCGTGACCAGGGCCTCGGCATCGCCGCCGAGCACATGCCGAGGCTTTTCACCCGATTCGGCAGGCTGCCGACCGAAGAGAACGTGACCATCAATGGCACCGGACTCGGGCTGTTTCTGTGCAAGGAGATCGCGACGCGCCACGGCGGCGACATCATCGTGAAGTCCGAGCCGGGCGCGGGGAGCGAGTTCACGCTCATTCTTCCGGCCGCCCCCTAGCGGGGGCTTGCCCGCGGGTCCAACCCGTGCGAACATTTGCTCGTAGTGGAGCCGCCCTCCCCGGAAACCATCGAGCTCGGCCTCAACACCGCCGATCCAGCCACGCTCGTCGTCGACCTGAACTGCGCTTTCGCCTCGATCGAGCAGCAGCACGACCCGGCGCTGCGTGGCCGCCCGCTCGCGATCGCGGCTTACGCCACCGACGCCGCCACGATCGTCTCCTCGTCGCGTGAAGCTCGCGACCTCGGGATCAAGACCGGGATGCGCGTGTTCGAGGCCAAGGCGATCTTCCCCTCGATCCTCGTCCGCGAGCCCGACCCGCCGCTATACAGATCTGTCTCGGACAAGCTCATCGAGATCATGCAGCGGCACAGCCCGGACGTGCTGAGGATGTCGATCGACGAGGCGTCGATGAACCTCGCGGGGACACCAGGTTTGAAGAAGCTCGGACCTGAGGGCGTCGCCCGCGCCGTGAAGGCGGCAATCCGCGATGAGGTCGGCGAGTGCGTGACCGCGTCGGTCGGAATCTCGACGTCGATCTGGATGGCCAAGCAGGCGTCCAACCTCGACAAGCGGGACGGCCTGCAGCGAATCGACCACACGAACCTGGTCTCGGTGTTCGAGCGCCTGCGTCTCACCGAGCTGTCGGGCATCGCAGAGGCGTCGGCGCAGAGGCTCGCGCGCGCCGGCATCTTGACGCCGGTTCAATTCCTGCGAGCGACACCTCCGCGCCTCAGGCTCGTGGGCATGCACGCCGAGGTGGCGCGTGGGTGGAGCATGCGGCTGCGTGGATTCGAGGTCGGCGGCTTCGAGACCGCGCGGCGCAAGAGCTACAGCCACTCCCACGTGATGGCCCGCGCGACCGCGTCCCAGGGCGAGCTCGAAGAGCTGCTCATGCGGCTGTCCGACATGGTCGGTAGGAGACTCCGCGCGGCGGGGCGGCGCGGCCGGATTGTCTCGGTCGGAGTCGCCTACCGGCCCGACGATGGCAATTTCTCGAAGCAGGCGAAGCAGCCGGCCGCGATCGCGACCGGCGACGAGATCTACCAGGCTGCGCTCAAGCTGCTGGCGGCGCGCGACCCGCGCCGGACGGTCGGCACCCTCGGAGTCGGCGTGTCGGGCCTGACGGATGGCGACGCCGGCCAGCTCGACCTCTTCACGCAGGCTGGACGCCCGCAGAGCGAGCGGCTGGAGGCGGCGGTGGATGCGATTCGCGACCGGTTCGGGGAAGAAGCCGTCCAGCGCTCACGGCTACTTGGCAGAGCCCGGGTGGTGAGGGATCGGATCGCGTTTGGTAATACGGGCCACCCGGATGACGCCCCGCCAGAAAAGACGTGACTTATCGGCAGATAGAGGCCACTATATGGACATGGCCTCCAATCGAGAGGAGGCTGCTGGGGCGGCTTGGGAAGGCGCCGACGTCGAGCGACTGATCCTCGGAGAGAATCCGCAAACGCAGTCGCTGGAAGACACGCGCCACTGGGTAGCTGTGTACCGGCACCTCGTGGTGCTCGAGCAGCAGCTTTTTGACTTGCTGGCCAAGATGATCCCGAACATGCCGGGCGAAGCGCAGCGCGAGGCCGAGCAGACGAACCTCCCGGTCCTGGCGTCGCAGGTCGAACGGTTCAGGTACCGCCTCGACTACTGGTCGAAGCGCCAGCGCGAGCTGGAGAAGCGCTAGCCGCTTCGATCGCCCCCAGGGCGGCCAGGTCATCGATCGCGGCCATGAAAGGAATGCTTCCGTGATTGGCGCCCGAGCTCGCGTGGGCAATTTCGTGCAGCACGACGCGCGCGAAGTGCCGGCGTGAATCCAGCACCGACCGCTTGACGACGATGTGCGGCGAGTCCCAGACCCCCTCGGTCTCGTAGGCGCCCTCGTCGAGCCGCATCGTGTTCGAGATGCGGATCTCTTTGACTCGTTTCGCGTGGTCACCGGCCAGGCGCACCAGCTCGGGCAGGATCGCCCAGCTCTCGCGTTCGGACTTCTTGAGCTTCGACGGATCGACGAAGTCGTAGGTGAAAGATGCGTTCCAGGCCTGGATGAAACCTCTGATGTCGAGAATGGGGTTGCCGTTGAGGTCGCGCAGGCTCCCGAGGCGCGCCAGCAAGCGGTCGGGGATCACGATCACCTTGTAGCCGTCGGCCCTCGCCTCCTGCACCGTCGCGCCCATCGTGAACAGCTGCTGTGAGGTGACGAAGACCGTCTTGCCCTTGGTCGCGAGGATTCGCACGGCCTGCTCCTGCACGTCGAGCCAGAGGACCTCGTCGTGGTTCGTGCCCGCTGGAATACGTGTCAGGTCTTGCGCGAGCTGCTCCGCGACGACGTCGGAGGAGGCCTTGAGCAGGATTGCTTTCACGCGGTCCTGGTAGGCGCTGCGTCCCACGTTGGTGCGCTCTCGATTCAGCGCGCGCTGCAGCTGAGCGGTGGTCGATGTGATGTTGTACGAGAAAAGGAACTGTTCTTCGAGCGCCACGCGCACGCCCTTGACGTAGATTCGCGCCGGCTGGTCTGCTCGCCGGCGCAAGATGCTGCCGAACTCTGTGCGTTCCAGCTCCTCGTCGCCGGCGAAGCGGAGAAAGTAATCCCGGGCCGCGGTCATGTCCGCGTCCGGCAGCGCGCGCAGGATGAAATCGGTCCCCTGTCGCTTCGGCTCCGAAGGCGCCGAGATGGCCGCGTGCAGCGTCTTCACGTCGGCGAAGTTGCTCTTGGCGGCACGCTGCAGGGTGATGTCGGCCTGTGGTGTGCGGATCTTCACCTCGATGCCGCGGCGGTAAAACGTGGCGAGCGCATCCTTCAGCCCGACCCCGAACTTGCCGACCACCAGCTCGGACTTGCGGCGCTTCTCGGGATTCTCGTTCTGGGTCAGGTGCTGGTAGTGAAGGCCGCGGCCGAAGTCCGTGACATGCCATCCGTCGCGTCGCTTGACGATGCGTGGTTCGGCCGTGCCGCTGAGTGCCTGCTCGTCGAGCGCGTTGGCGATGACCTCGCGGATCGCCTCGGGCACGCCCCAGTGGTCGAGGATCTTCTCGACGTTGAGGTCGAAGAGCGCCGGTTTTTTCTTGGTCGGCAAGGCCCTATTGCACGATAGGCACGTTCATCGGAGTCCAGTGCAGCCCGCCGTCCGAGGTGGTCACGAGCTGGACGCCGGCGCCATCGTCTATCTGCCCCCACGCATGCACGGAGTCGAGCACCTGGACCTGAATCGGGGCGGCCGAGGTTCTCACGGCGAATGGAAACCACGATCGGCCGCTGTCGACCGTCTTATAGAGCACGAGCTGCTGGAACATCCACCAGTGGGTCGCGTCCTCGAAGAAGAAGCTGCCGCCGTCTCCGGGCGATTCGGGCCAACTCACGGGAGACCACGTCGCTCCGGCGTCAAACGACGTGTAAGCGTGGAGCGGACCTTGGGCCTCCGCAAACACATACGCGACCACGCCACTGCCCGGAAGCAGTCGCACCATGGTCAAGAACCCCACCTCAGGCAGATCCCCAATCTGAGGCAGGTCGCGGCGTTGCCACGTCAAGCCCACGTCAGTGCTGAGGTAGACATACGCGCGGTCACGAGCCGCGGCTCCGCTCCAGCCCTCTGACGGGCGCCGAAACTCGGTGGTGAACTCAAAGTCCAACGGCGGATCCGGCAGCTGCTTCCAGGTGGAGCCTCCGTCGGCGGTCCCGTACAGGCGCAGCCGCGCCTTCGGGACGCCCGTCGGCCCGGCCACAAGCCACCCGTACGACCGATCGCTGAACCTGACCATCAACGCGTCGGCCATCGGCAGCTCCCGACGCGCCCAGTGGGCTCCTGCGTCGGTGCTCCGATAGACCGCGAGCGGATCGCCGGCCACGACGAATCCGTTCTGCGCGTCGACGAAGTGGAGCGACTCTGAGGTGGTGCCGATCTGGGTGGTCTCGCCCGACAGGACTCTCTGCCAGTGCTTCGCGCCGTCGACCGTCCTGAAGACCGAGTACGGACCCGAGGAGCCGGAGCCGGGTGTGATCTGAACGGCCCAGCCGAGCGACAGGTTCATGAACTGATACCGCGCGAAATCCCCTCCGCGCAAAACAGGAGGGCGCTTGACCTGCGTGGTGGCCGTCGCTGGCTGGGCAGCCTGCCACGGGTGCACGAAATAGATCGAGGTCGCCGCGATCACGACGACAGCCAGCACCATGAGACCAACCGCGCGGCGTGCGCGGGAAGGGAGTGCTCCCCACACCGAGGCTGCCCTGTCCATCTTCCGCCCGCCCGCTTCAGTCTAGGCGGCGGCGAGCCGTCGTTTTCGAGCACCGTTGGCGCAAAACGAGCGGAATCCTAGTCCTTGGCTGGGACCGGTTTGTAGGTCAGCATGACGTTGCCGGAACGGAACTCGCGCGAGCTGAGCAGCTTCAGTGGGATCCGATGTCCGGCGCTCCCCGACAGCGAGTTCCCCGCCCCGATCAGGACAGGGTTGATGATGATCCGCAGCTCATCCAGCAGGCCGAGCTCCATCAGGCTGGTCGTGAGCACCGAGCTCCCCATCACCAGCATCTCCTTACCCTTCTCGGCTTTCAACGCCGCCAGGTCCGTAACGTCCCTGATCAGACGGGTGTTCGACCAGGCGGGCTCGGGCTCTTCGAGGGTGCGGGAGACGACGATTTTCGGCGCGCTGTTCATCTTCGCCGCCACAATGGGATCGTCTTTGATCGCCTCGGCGGACGGCCAGTACTGGGCCATCCCCACGTAGGTCGCACGCCCGAAGACCAGGCAGTCGGTGGTGTCGAGCTGCTCTATCGCGAAGTCGTTGAACTCCTCGTCCACGTTGTGCCAGTCGATGTCCCATGGTTTTTCGCCTTCGAAGTAACCGTCGAGGGTCACCATGAGAAAGGACGCCAGCTTGCGCATCTCTACGCCGCCGCCTCGCACTCGGCCGCCGCGGTGTCCATCTGGTCGGCCCGATTTGAGCGCAGCAGCCAGGCCGCCACACCCAGCGTGGCCACGACCACGCCCGCGCTGACGAACCATGCGAAGTGGTAGCCGCCTGCCAAAGCCTGCACCGTGTCAGCGCCGCCGCGGAGCATGTCCACGCTGTAGGCGCCGGCCAGCGTGGCCAGCACCGCGAGCCCGAAGGCGCCGCCGACCTGCCCCGTCGTGTTGAGCAGGCCAGAAGCGAGCCCGGCATCGTTGGGCGCCACGTCTTCCATCGCGATCATCGTCAGCGCCGGGAAGGTCAGCCCGCCGCCCAGCCCGAGCAGCGCCAGCGGGACGAGCATGTGGACCAGGTAGTCGGCGTGGGTGGGTCCGACTGCCACCATCGCCAGCGCGACCAGCGCGACGGCCTGGCCGGCCACCAGCATGCGCCCGGCCCCGAACCTGCCGATCAGCAGAGCCGAGAACCGGATCGAGAACAGCGCCATCACGACCGCGACCGGCAGGAAAGCGAGGCCGATCGCCATCGGGCCGTAGCCCTGCACGTGCTGGAAGTCGAGCGAGCAGACGAAGAAGAACCCGAGG
>Ga0209237_1002815_pt1 | contig 10470 bp, 9 predicted proteins | sample GraSoi013_1_40cm_2_FD_185820 | JGI IMG/M metagenome (GOLD analysis project Ga0209237, IMG submission 185820) | Grasslands soil microbial communities from the Angelo Coastal Reserve, California, USA - Sample 10_02_2013_1_40cm (SPAdes) (version 2) | ecosystem: Environmental > Terrestrial > Soil >...
CGAGGTCCGCATCCGTGCGGCGACGACGGTCTGAGAGAGCGCCCGTTTTTCGCGAAGGGCAGCAAGTCTACGGGCGAGCTTGCGACGCGCTTCCGCCTCCGCGACGAGTTGCGGAAAAACCGGGTTGCTCCCAGTGCGCTCCGCGATGATCTCCGCCACGAAGTCCCTGGCCATGACACCAGGATATAGCGTCTTAGCCATAGCGTCAACGATATGTTTCCAGGGCTGACACCGCGTCATGTCTTGCGCTTCTTTGCATTCCTCATCGCTGCGCCCCGCCGTCGCCAGTCCGCCAGACGCCGCACGGCCAGGTCAATCTAGATCCACCCGAGTATTATACACTCGCAGGACGCGGTGAGTCCCCATCTGCGGTTTTGTCGACGAGCTGATTCAGCCGTCTGAGCCGGAGCGCAAGTCGGACAGCCGGTGGTGGGCTTTCGCTGGAAGCGAGTACACGAAACCGGTCGCCATGGGCCTCTTCGGCTTCTGGTTCATGGGGCGCAGGATGGAGATCCGCTTATGCGTCGCTCCAGCGTCCCCGTGCTGCGGCTGGTCGAGGCGAGCCCCGCGTCCGCCTCGAGGATCTGGCCGCCGAGATTGGGTCGCCGGAGACCTTCACCGAGATCGCGGTCACCGAGACGGACGAGACCGGCTCGTGCGAGCCGGTCCTGACACCCGGCACACTCGTACTGAGAAGCACACAGCCAATAATGGCACGAGGTCATCGGCCCATAAGTGCTTCTTCCGCGCGCTGAAGCATTCGCCTGCTGGACACACTGCATCGATCAGCGATCTGGACGATATCCTCGAGGGCCTGTCGGAGACGGGCCCATTCCTCAACCGCGACATCAAGCTTTCTCTGTAGGTCTGACGCAGCCCTGAGTGCCGACTCGAAACGCACGCTCAAATCCGAATCGTCAAAGGCCCGCGCATGTTGCTGGCGTGGACTTAAACCACCCATCCACTCCGTTGTTGTGCATCCCCGGATGACCGTATGAGCCGTGGCACGGCGCGCCTGAGGGTCCCTGGAGGCCACATAGTTTCGGTGCCATAGCATTCACAGCTAGTAAGCGGTGCAGCGGCAATAAGCCTTGAATGAGGTCAGCGCTGTGCGCAGGTCCTCTAAAGACTTCTTTGCGACTAGCGCAGTACCTCCGCGATTCGCGGTTTCTGCTTTCTCCGCCGTTTCGGCACCGTGCGCTCAAGAACCAAAATGCGGTCGAGCGGCGTCGCTCTTCCCTTTCGGTCCTCGCCCCAGATACGAGTCGTCTTCGCGCTTTGGTCGAACTTGTCCTCAGTTAGGGCGACGAGCTTGAACGGCACGAGATCGCGTACCTCGGTCCACAGTCGCTCTCCAAGGCGAAGATGAGTACCAAATTCCTTCACGTCACCAATTACGAGGGCCACAGGCGCTCTGGCCGGAAGTACTTCGGCAGAAGCGTGGAGGAAGCTAACGAGGAACGACAGATATCGGTCCAGCGAGTCCGTCCCGTCGAGCATGCGATCCACTGCCGCAGGGCCGTGTCGAAGGAACCAGAGTCGGATCCAGTTGAACGCACCGTAACGAAGGACTCCTAGGTATGGCGGGGACGTCACGATAGCATCCACCTTGGTAATGCCCGCATCTGCGAGAACACGGGGCAGCTTCGTCGCATCCCCACGAATCACACGTCGAAGCCCGCGCCCCGGTAGCGCACTCCCTCGAAGCAGCCATTGGACACGCTCGCGCAACTTGGCGAAAACGTCCACGGGCGGTTGCCGCAGCCGGTGCCTACGGACGAATTTACGAACGTACTCCGGCGACATGCTGAATGTGTTGGGCATGTCGATTGACAGGTAGGCTGTCTTCCCATCCGTTCGGAACTTGCCGTGCATGATCCCCAGCGTCACTCCTCGAAGGAACACGTCCTCCAGGCGGTGATCATCCAACCGGTCACGGAGGTAAACGAGCTGCGCCAGTGTTCTCGGATGGAAAATGACCCGAAGATCGTCCGGTACCATCTCGGTATCCGCATTGCCAGGATAGCCGGTGGCTAGTTCCCTAATGCGATCAAGCGCTTCCTCGATTTGGACCGGCTGCATCTTGGCGGCGGCCACGGCCACGGCAAGGGGATTGAGGTCGACACCCACGGTGGGGTGGCCGAGCAACAGTGACTCGACCAGAGTAGTTCCTGAGCCGCAGAACGGGTCGAGCACGATCTTACCCGGGGCGACGAACTCCTGCAGCACTGCCCGTGGTACGGCAGGTGGGAAGCATCCAAGGTAGCTGCACAAACTGTGGAACGGATGACGGTCTTGGAGCACTGGGTCTTTCCTGGTCATTCCTGGCCATTGTTATCGAAAGTGCTAAGGGAGGAGATGCTGTAGGTCACCGTCTGGGCCAATCGGTCCAGCTCGCGGTGGACATACTCGTCGTATGCTTTGCCTTCAAGGGGGAGGTCCGTTCCCGTGTCCGTCATATGCTTCGCCCAGGCATAGAAGGCGACATATAGGAGAAAGCTGTTCTGCATTCGCGTGATTCCAGTCTCCTGGTACCCACCGGTGCGTAATAAGCGCAAAAGATGACGGTTATCCATGTTGACAAAGATCTTCGTGTCCTTATCGTCCCCGTGGACTTCAGCGACGCTCGCCTCGTCCCAGTCGTACTTGCTCCATTCATCCTTACGAACTGGAATCGGGGTCGGCACCTGGACCTGTGCCCGGTCTTGATTTCCAGCTGTCGCCTGCTCCTCCGACCTCTCGATCCTGAAGCCGATCTTCGCGCTATGTTGCTTGTCGTCGGGCGTGAACAGGAACACGGTCAGTGTGCCGGTTTGCCCTTCCTTCGCCTTCCCGGTCGGGCGGATCGTCATACGCGCCCGGCCACCCTGGAAATCGGACCTGCTTTCCATGGCAAGGATATCCTCGGGGTCGCAACCCAGCGAAAGTTTCGCGTGAACGTGCTTCGAGAGATAACCATCGGGCGCGTCGCTCTCTAGCCGCAGCAGCGCGTGCCGATCGAGGCGAACGGGCATGGGCTTCTGCGCGTTGGCGATCCTAAGAAACGTGGGCTCGTCCTTGGTCGGAAGTAGCTCCAAGTCCTGTCGACTGCCAGGCTTGGACTCCTTACGTCCGGCAGGGTCCATACCCTTGCCGCGGGCGGCCGCGTCGGCACCAGCCTTGAAACGCTCCATCAGCCGGGCGAACCGCTCGCGCATCTTCTGCTGTTCGGCTTCGGAGTGTTTCGACAGCAGCATTTCCTTGCGCTGCTCATCGAGGCGGTGGAGCTTCTCGTCCTCAGTCAAGGCGGCGCAGATTGTCTCGCGCATCTCACCGTAGAAGCTCAATTGCTTCAATCGATCGCGCGTTGTCGAAAGCAGTTCACGCCGCGCCTGCGGGCTGAGGTGGTCTAGCTCGACCTGGATAATGAGGTACTTCGCAAGGTACGTGAGACCGAGGCGTTCGGCCGTGAAGCGGCGCTCTTCGGTGCCATGGGTCTGCCCGTTGAACGTGAACGTGATCGGCCGATACGGGTCGACGTAGACGGCAATGCTCTCCTCGGCGCGCTTCTCCGGCTGTGCCCGGACGACCCAATAGTTCACCCGCGCCGCGGTTCCCGCGCCGCGCAAGGACACGTTTACGTCCAAAGTGTTGTGATATTCGATGTTGTCTCTTTTCTCATCCATGAGACGCGTGTAATTACCCGCGATTGTGCGACGATCTGCTGTCTGCTTGGAATCGAGCATCGACGTCCGTCGCTCCTCAACCCAGAAGGGCAACACCGGGTCGAACATCGTGTTCTGTAAGAGCCACCAGAGGCTCCCGGTGAGCTGCGTCATTCGTGCCGCGTATTGCGGAATGTCCATGTGGAAGTGAACCACAGAGGTTCCCGGCTGGAAGTCGAGCAGGTCCGCGGGAATAGGGGCGACGGCGTTGTCCTCCCCAACGAGGTACTCGTACCGCCCATTCTTGTTGGTCTTTGGGTCCAGTTCATTGAAACGTGCGAAAGAGACGGCGATCTCGTCGTCGCTCCCATCAAGCAGATCAATCTGTCTCCGGGAGCAGAACAGCGTACCGTCCGGTGAAAAGGCGAGCGCAGTGGACCCGCCCTGGCCGTATGCGCCCGCGAGGTACGGTCGGGTGATCTTGTTTGTGGCGTTCAAGCTCAGGATCGTCTCCGGAATGAGGCGCGCAGTTAGCCCGACGCCGAAGTCCCGGACTTCTAGTGTAGGCTGCTTTCTGGCAAGGCCGTCGAACACCCTGATCACCACGTTGTCCGCGAGCTGTTGCCGGGTAACCTTGCCGCTACCGCTACCCTTCTTGCTTCCGCCCACAACGTCTAGGTTGGCAACGCGACCGCCCGGTACGGCGAACCAGTCCTCGACCGCCTCCCGGGGCGACCAGGGCTCGCGCTTGAGTTTCCCTTTGGCGAGGCGCCTCAGCGCTTCCCGCTCAATAATCGCATCCAGCGCGTTCGTGACGCGCTCTACGAAGGCGTGTCCGGGATCACTGCCTATGTTGATGTTGCCGAAATTTCCCTCGCGGTCGCCAACGGCACGCCATCTGAATCGGTGTTCGCGTTCCAGAACCGCGACGACATCGTGAGCCTCGGCAAGGACGCGCGTCGTTGCCAGTCGTGCTAGCAGGTCCTTCGCAGCCTTTCGCATGGGCCTCCTTTCGGGCGTGTGCATCGGTATAGCTCGAATCGGCGCGGTCGTTGAACTCTTGACCGGTGTGCGGCTCACCTGATTCGATCTGCCCACTCACACCCCTCCTTCATCTGCCGTAATCGTAGCAGGGGTGGCCGACACCAAGCGTTCCGGTCTACCCGCCGCCTCTGTAGGGACTGCCAAGCCGGGTCGATCGACTCCTGCTGACTCTCCCGCCCTCGTGCTCGCAGTCAACTCCTGGCCCTCAAGATGAGGCTGACCCCTTCGAGGGTGACCCCGCGGTCCTTACGTTCGCCAGAGCGAGGCGTTCGCCGGTCATCGCCAAAACACGATCGAGAGATGCCGGTTGCACAACGGACTGCCGCAGGAGCGGACTTCTCGAGGCCGGGGACTCTGCACTCGTGCCGCGCACCGTCGCTTATCAGGATCGCTCAGTTGGTGTTATAGTACTCAGAGCGAGCGGAGTTCTCGTCCTAAGCGGTCTCGAACAAGTCGGGGCCAGCCAAAGGTAGCGTGAACGACCTGGGAAGAGTCCTCCTCCGCAAAAAAGGAGGCATTCCCATGGCTTATGCCCATCACGACGAATCATCGTTCGAGGCGTGCGACGACCGTCACTGCACGAACGACTTCCTGCTCTCCGACGAGCAAGCGGTAGCCCAACTCGCGGGTGCCGCCTGCCGACGCCTCGGTGGTCCTGCGGACATCGCCAACGACATCGCGCAAAACGTTCGCATCTCGGCCTGGAAACGCGCGCGAAGCAGCCCCATGCTGCTAAGGCAGGGCTTTCTGAGCCGGGCAGCGCGCTGGGCGGTGAGCAACGAGCTGCGGTACCGAGAGCGCTGGATCGTCGGCGGCTCGCTCAACGTCGAGCCTCTTGATCCCTCGCACGAAAACGCGCTTCCATATGAAGCCCTCAACACTGATGCCTTCGCTCGCAACGAGGTGGCGCGCTGGACGAAGAACATCTCGAAGCGGCTTCGCATCGTTTACCGGGGTCTGTATCGGCTTGGCATGAGCCAACGCCGACTTGCGCGGCGGATGCGCGTCTCACAACCGCGTGTAGCTCAACTGCACGCCGAACTCCTCCGTGCCGGTCGCCGCGGCCTCGCGCATCTCCTGTAGGAAGGACAGTCCGAGCGGCGCCACAGAGCCCGTCGCCGTTCGGTGTTAATCCAGGGCTCAAGACCGGCTTCAAAGAAGGAGGCCGGATTGTGGGGACAAAATGAGTGCCAAGGTGATGACGATCGACAACATCGACAGGCAGAAGAACTACATCAAGATCCAGAAGAAGAAGGGGACCGGGCTGGGAATCGTATTCGCTGACGCCTTCCTTCGCGGGATGCGCGACATCGGGTACAAGTCACCGGCGTGGGCGCTCGCGGAGGAAGCTGACAACAGCTTCCAGGCTGGTGCTTCCACTTTCTCGATCCGGTTCGGCTTCGCGGCGGGGAACACTACGCGAGTAAAACCGGACATGCTTGCGATCATCGATGATGGTAACGGCATGATCCCCGACATGATCAGCTACGCGGTGCGCTGGGGTGGCACAGACCGTGAGGGAGATCGAACGGGCTTCGGTCGATACGGCTATGGGATGCCGAGTTCACTCGTGAGTCTGGGGAAGCGCTATACGGTGTACTCCAAGACTAACGAAACTGACTGGCACGCCGTGACGGTCGACATCGACGAGCTCGCCGATGCAGCGACCGACATCGCGAAGACGGAGAAACTACTCACTGCAAGGGCGACCGACCTGCCGGACTGGGTGCTCGACGCGGAGAACGTCCTCGATCTCCGCAAGCTGAAGTCAGGAACAGTAATCGTAATCGAGGACCTGGATCGGTTGCGCCAACTTGGCGGGTGGATCAAAGTGGAGACGCTGCGCGCCAAACTCCTGCGCAACTTCGGAATCATCTATCGGAATTTGATCCCGGAGCGCCGCATCTTTGTCGATGGTGAGGAGTCGCAGGCTGTTGACCCACTGTTTCTCATGGAGCATGCGCGATTCTTCAACGAAACCTCTGTGCATGCGCAGAAATGCTCAACAGTCGGCGGATTCCCGGTCCTGACGAACCGCGGCACGACGGGCGAGGTTCGTATCCGGGCCTCGCTGCTGCCACCCAACTTCCAGCTCGTGGAGCCGGCCCAATATGGGAAGAAAGGAGCAAAGCTGAACAAGCGGATGGAGATCATGAAAGACTTCAACGGTCTTCTGATCTGTCGCGCTGGGCGTCACATTGATACCGTTCAGCCGAGATGGACGAAGTTTCAGAATCCCGATGTCAACGTAAAGATCGAGATCGATTTCGATGCTGAGCTCGATGAATTCTTTGGGATTACGACTGCGAAACAGCAAATCGTCATCGCTGACGAGATGTGGGAGAAGCTGCAGCATGCCGGCAAGGACGGCGGCGACCTAATCAACCTCGTCAGGGCTCTGCGGGCGGAGTTCGACGACCACGGGAACAAGCTGGATGCAGTCGCTCAAAACGCAAAGGAAGAGCAGCGACGCAGCGAGATCGCCTTTGAAGCCTCGGAAAAGTTCAAAGGCTCCGTCCCTGAGGCGACGCAGGCACAGCGAGAGGAGGCGGACAAGAACCTGGCCCAAGCCGCGAAGGCGTTGGCAGCAGCGACCGGCAAGACAGAGGAGCAAGCGCGCCAGGAAATCATTGCCGAGGCGACCAAGCGTAAGTGGGACGTGAAGTTCGAAGCGATTGCAGAGGGCCCATTCTATCGTCCGAAGCGGATTGGGATGCAGAAACAGCTCATTATCAACACTGATCATCCCTTTTACAGAAAGCTGTACGATGTCGCTGCCGACGATGTTCGCGCCGCGTTGGAGGTCATGCTGTTCGTGCTGGCTGAGCGAGAGCTTGAGTCCCGTGACGACGCGGAGACCTTCTACAAGTCCGAGCGGAACCGCTGGTCCGAGCGCCTGCGGCATGCACTCGACCAACTGATGCCCAACGACTCGTTCAAGGACAAAGCCGCCGCGGTGGCGGAGAGAATGTACGAGGAGAGGGAAGCGCCTCCGCCAGCAGCGTAGTCGATTGGCCGAACGGGGACGACCGAGGGGGCAGCGCCACGCGTTGCGGCGTCCCCGTTCGCCAACTTTGGGCCTCAGCGTGTGACCTGGAGATCAGTTCAGCTGTGGCTCCTGCCCGAAGATCTCGCTGCAAAAGAAGGCCAACGGTGTTGCATCAAGGGGCGGTGCCGCGACAACATCTTCGTCGAGCGGCTGTGGCGCTCTTTGAAGTACGAGAATATCTACCTCAAGGCGTACGAAGATCTCCGGGAGCTGCGGGCCGGGCTCGCGTCGTGGTTCCGGTTCTACAACCACGAAGGGCGCGCATCAGGCGCTCGAGTATCAGACGCCGATGAGCGTCTGACAGGGAAGGCCGGCGCTTTCGGAGAGCCCCGTAGTGGCGGGACGACGGGCGTTGCACAAGACGGTTGTCGCCGGCGCCGCCTTGTGCAACATCCAAGACGATGAGCGGGGCGTCAACCGCGAAGAAGCCGGCGAAGAAGGCCGCGCCCAAGAAGTTCGGACGCGCTGGGACCGCGGGGAAGGCGGAAGGGGACGCGCCGGTCTTCGCCTACATGGCGCAGCTTCCGGGCGAGCAGAAGGCCATCGCTTCGAAGCTCGACGACATCGTGGCGAAGAACGTGCCGGGCGTGAAGCGCGCGATGAAGTGGAACGTCCCGTTCTACGGCCTGGAAGCAAAAGGGTGGTTCTGCGCGTTCGCCGCATTCGCGAACCACACCTCGGTGAACTTCTTCCGGGGCGTGAAGCTCGAGTCCGTCCCGCGCGACGGCGGCGTAAAGGAGAACCGGCGCGTCGTCTACAAGACGCTCGCCGACGTCGACGAGGCGCAGCTCACGTCGTGGGTGCGGCAGGCGGCTGCGCTCCCGGGATGGCTCGCTCCCCCGTCGCGCGGCGGCGCGTGATGGACGCAGCGTCAACTGCAGGTCAGCCCTAAAGATGGATGGGCCAAAATTGGGTCCGAACGATTGGGTCCACCTCACGCGCCAGGCTGTCTGCTCGCCCGCGTCGCGCAGCCGAGGCAGAGGGGGACCCGGCCGGCAGAGCAGATCTACGGAGACCGGATCAGGCGGGAGTCGCCTCCAGCTCCCGGCGGATCTGCCCGGACTCCGCGCAAAGGACTAGCAGCGCTCAGAAAACTGTGGTCTTAGTACACAATTCGCCAACCGCCATCTACGAGAGCATCCTACGACGTGGCCGCTGGTTCAACCTCCGCTACGGAATTGACCGGAAGATCTGTGCAGGTCCGGATTTCCCTTCGGGCCAACGAATCCCGCGGAGTTTCGCGGTCCAGCAAACTGGGTAATACCGCTTTCGGCGAAAGAGTTGCAGGTAAAGTTGGTGCGTTGCACCAGGAGGAAGGATGGCGCTGGTAACAGACATCGAGGAAGTCTCGAGAGAAAGGACAAGTGTGCACGACCGGGTGGAGTGCTCGTGCACAATATTCGAGATCGACGGACAGCGGTACCTTCAGCTGGATACTTTCGGCTCGCCAACGCGCAAGCTGAAGAACAAGGTTAGTCAGGCGTTGCAGTTCAATCGCGAGGGAGCGCGAAGATTAAGGATGCTTCTCGAGAAGGCCTTTTCTGGGGACAAATAAAACGCTCGTGGACGCTGCTCGGATCTACCAAGGAGGCCGATCACTGTTGAACTGCCCGTCGGGCGAGCCAGACTCAGGGCCTCAGCGCAACCGATTCCGGTAGAACCGCCCTCCCTTCATGATCGCCAGCAGCGACTTCTCCGGTGGCTGCAGCACGCTGATGTCCTTCAAAGGATTCCCGTCAACCACGAGCAAGTCCGCAAAGGCGTCCGCGCGCAAGCAGCCGAGCTTGCCTTCCCTGCGCAGCACCCGCGCCCCCACCGACGTCGCCGACCGGATGATCTCGATCGGCGACAGCACCTGCGCCCGCAGCACGAACTCCCGGCTCTGCTCCGCCTGCAGCGGCCCGAGCAGGTCCGTCCCATACGCGACCGGCACACCAGCCCGCTTGCAGATCTCCAGCGACCGCAACCCTCCGTCGATGACCAGCTCGTTCTTCGCCAGCATCTCCGCCGGCATCCCGAGCGCGCCGGCGCGCTCCCTCATCGCGTAGTACGTCACCAGATTCGCAACCAGCAGCATCCCCTTGCTCGCCATCAGCTTCGCGCGCGCGTCGTCGATCAGGTTGCCGTGCTCGATCGTCCGCACCCCGGCCTGCGCGGCCCGCTCGATCGCCTCCGGCGTATACGCGTGCGCGCAGACGTATCGGCCGAATGCCTGCGCTTCCTCGACCGCCGCGGCCACCTCGCCGGGCGAGAACTGCAGGCTATCGAGGGGATCGTACGGAGACGCGACCCCGCCGGACATCATGATCTTCACCTGGTCGCATCCCTGCCGCATCTCCTCCCGCACCACCTTGCGCACCTCCGCCTCTCCGTCCGCTGTCGCCGTCGCGAACGCGAGCGCGTGGCAGCACCCGCAGCGCGCCCCGGCGTCCGTGCGCCGGCGCATGTCCGCGTGCCCTCCAGTCGGTCCGATCGCCCGCCCGGAGATGAACAGCCGCGGCCCTTCGATCAGCCCCTGGTCCACCGCCGCCTTGAGTCCCCAATCCGCGCCCCCGGTATCGCGCACCGTCGTGAATCCCCGCTCGAGCATCGCTTTCATCGCTACCGCCGCGCGCGCCGTCATCAGCGTGAGCGGGACGTTCTCGAGCTGCCGGATGAACACCTCGCTCAGGATGACGTGGGCGTGGCAGTCGATGAGCCCGGGCATCAGCGTCCGGCCACCGCAATCCACGA
>Ga0209237_1002816_pt1 | contig 10468 bp, 10 predicted proteins | sample GraSoi013_1_40cm_2_FD_185820 | JGI IMG/M metagenome (GOLD analysis project Ga0209237, IMG submission 185820) | Grasslands soil microbial communities from the Angelo Coastal Reserve, California, USA - Sample 10_02_2013_1_40cm (SPAdes) (version 2) | ecosystem: Environmental > Terrestrial > Soil >...
CGAAGGGTTGCTGAATCAAAAGAAGTCAAACCAACTCCTGTTGAATCACGACGAGTCAAATCAAGTGATATTCAATCAACACGTGTAATACCAAATGAAGTTGAATCAAGAATTGTAAAACCAATTGATGCTCAATCAAAAGAAATTAAACCGATAAGGGAATTGTTAATCGAACTTGGCAGGGAATACGATCTCTTCCCTTCTAACATAACGACATCGACTTCAGTTGTCCATCAGCAGAGCGAGCCGGCATTGGATTCTGATATTGGAAAGATGGAGGATCTCTGGCAAGCAAAGGCCCCAGCACTGCAACCCAAAAATAACCTAGGCGGTGCGTCTACTATAGGTTCAGCAGCTTCCCATAACGAACAAGATATCATACCGTCTGTACAAAGGTACCACGCTCCATCCCCAGAAGAGATAGCTCAGTATTGTTCAAGCTGTGGTTCTCCCAGAAGGCCAAACGCAAAATACTGTCATAATTGTGGAAGTTTGTTATAATGTTTAGGCAAAATGCAGGCCGAAAACTATACGGTTAGACAAAATAGAACGAATAGATGCAGATTTATAATTGATTCTATGGTTGGCACATAAATCGTTTTAGGAAAAAAAGACACCGTCACCGACGTACACCATTCTGATTTCGTTGAGGCCTTGATGGGTCATAAGAGTCTGAAACTAGTTTATTATAGACAGAATAGTGAACATACAACCATCAAATTTGTAACCTCCTCTTACAGGACTAAAATTCTATAAATTGTGGCATCTTAGGATTTAAAAGAAATTTCATGTTCTGATTTTTCACGAATTTTCGGTTCAATTGTTGGGTTTAGTTTCTCTTATGCGATTCGTTCTTATAGAACATTGTTCTATCTGGAGCAACTTGCGCACAAGATTTTTTGTTCTTCCAGTATTTGCAGCCTTTGTATTTTTTCTATCATATTCAATTCATGATGTAGCAGCATTCAGCGTTACATTGAACGGCACAGATGCATGTACAAATGCACCAATAAGTGGAACTTGGGATTCTTTTTACCATATATGTACAGTCAATGATCTGACGATTAACCCCGGTGATTCGTTGATTATTACTGGTAATCAAGTCGAACTACATGTTGTTGGCACTCTAAACAACTCTGGCGCCCTCACCGTCGATTATGATCCTTATGGTGGTTACACGGCCCTCATCAACCGCGGCACCATTGATAACACCGGCACCATGACCAACAATAACTACTTCACTAACTACGGCACCATCAATAATACCGGCTTAATCAGTAATGGTATTACCAGTAAGAACATTGGCACCATCCTAAACTACGGCGTGATAAATAACAAGTCCGGAGGCACCATCAACAACTACTATGGTATAAATAGCGCCGGAGGCACCATCAACAACTTCGGTACCATCAACAGCTACAGTGGCCTGGCCAATTACCTTGGTGGCACCATCAACAACAAATCCGAATTACTCATCTACGGCGGATTCGGCAACCTAGACGGTACCGTCAACAACTCTGGCACGATCGATAATCACAGCATCTTAGACAACGGCGCCAACAACGGTGGCACCTCCGACAACCACAGCTACATCAACAATACCGGCACCATCAACAATTACGATGAAATCAACAACAATCCTAACCCCATCAACTACCCCAGCACTATCATCACCGACGACATTATCACCAACTACGGCACCATCCACAACGAGGACATCATCAACAATGACTACGTCATACAAAACTTCGCCACCATCTATAACAATCCCACTGGTGAGATCGGTCACTTAATCAATGGGTGTTTGGGCAGTATTAATCCAATTGGAATTATATCTGGCAATCCAACCGAAGTCATGTGTTCCGCCACCAACGTAATCTATACTCAACAGGGTTCATTTTTTATACAGCAATCGACAACGGGAGTTAATGTTACAGTGAGTGGGGCTTCCGTACCATGTTGTGGCGTCTCTGTAACTTCAGTTAATTATGGTACTGCTCAACCGGCTGCTACTGGCCCATTAAGCATTGATCAAATAGGATTTTATGATGTTAAAATTATTGGAATCTCAGATGGTACTGCTCTTGTCTGTATTTCAAATCCAAACATAACTATGCAAACTAATGTGATGCAGTACTGGTTTAATGGTATCTGGAATGACGCAAGTAATCCAACGGTATCAGGAAATATAATTTGTGGAAGCATTCCTGTATCAGCTTTGAACGGTACACCAATTGTCATAGGCACGCATCCTGCCTTACTAGGTTCGATCATTGCGCCAGTAGATCCAATCAGAGTAAACACACAGTTTACTACAAGTGATACCTTTACAGATGATACTGATGATACCCACACAGCAAGCTGGAATTGGGGCGATAGTACCACTAGTACTGGTACCGTGACAGAATCTGGCGGTTCCGGCTCTATACAAAATACGCATACTTACACAACTCCCGGAGTATACACCATCACATTGACAGTAAACAACAGCGACGGTGCCACATCTACTGCTTATTTCCAGTTTGTAGTAGCATATGATCCAAACGGAGGATTCGTCACAGGTGGTGGTTGGATAAACTCACCACAAGGTGCCTATACCGCAAATCCTTCATTGATAGGAAAAGCTACTTTTGGATTTAATTCCAAGTATCAAAATGGAGCAACTGTTCCAACTGGCAATACAGAGTTTAACTTCAAAGTCGCTAATCTAAACTTCCACTCTACAAGTTATGATTGGTTAGTCATTGCAGGAGCAAAGGCTCAGTACAAGGGCACCGGCACAATAAATGGTGCTGGCAGCTACAAATTCATCCTCACAACCATTGACGGTGAGATAAATGGTGGTGGCGGAATTGACAAGTTCAGAATGAAGATAATTGACATTAACGGCGGTCTAGTATATGACAACCTCCTAAACACCCCTGACAGTTCAGACCCAACTACTGTGCTTGGTGGCGGTGATATTATCATCCACAAAAGTTGATAATGAAAGGTAAATTTAGAAAAATTTCAGACTCGAGTATTTGGATTTCTTATCTTCGACAAATCACACTATGCCGTAATCAATGAAGTTCTATACTTCGACCACGATTGATTCAAGATCTTTCTTTAGCTTCGCAATGTCTGCGCTAAGTGAACGGAAGATTCGCTCATCCTGGACACCCCCACTTGAAGCCTGAGCTCGGGTATTCTTGCGTTCGACTGTCTCATTTGTTATCAAATCATTGTTTTTTTGCTCAGCTATCTCAGAAATCACAGTATCAAGCTTACTTTTGTATTGAGCAATCTCTACCTTCAGTGAATCAATGTTTTGTTGATACTGTGTATATTGGGATAAAGTATTGGCAAGCTTATTCTTGTATTCAGTAACCTCGACCCTAAGAAGATCAATAGCTTGTTGATACTGAGTATTTTGAGATAGAGTGGTGGTAAGCGTACTTTTGTCTTGAGCAGCCTGTGACTTTAGTGAGTGTATGATCTGCTGATATTGGACAATTTCAGGCGATATAGAACCTATCTTGCCTTTGTATTCTGCAACTTCTGACTTGAGAGAGTTTATGGTCTGTTGATATCGTGCAATTTCGGATGATATGGAATCAAGTTTACTTTTGTATTCAGTAACCTCTTCGCTTAGTGACTCTATGACCTGTTCGTACTGAATATTATCAGATAGAGTATTCTCAAGCCTGTTGTTGTATTCAGCTATCTCTGCCCTAAGTGAACCTATAATTCGTTGATATTGCGCAATCTCATGGTAGACGTCGTCATATCTGCTTTTACGCGTTGCTTGAGACATGCTTTACCACATTTAATCAAGATTAAGTGTTATCTAACCTAGTATGTCAATCTCGTTACCATTTCTTGTTGGTATTTCTTTCTCTGCAACTTTGTCACTGGATCTTCCCGTTATGAATTGGATTATCTGAGACTACAGATTCTAGTCATTTGTAGGTTTTATGCATTTGAAAGTGGAGGGTATTTCGAGTGTAATTTTGATAGACTCTCTGTCTTTGACTAGACATTATCACAAGGCTGTGATTGATTGAAGATTTCTCTTTAGCTTAGCAATGTCTATGCTTAGTGAATGAAGGATTCTCTCATCCTCATCATCTAGATCTGGTAAAGTGCCAGACAAGTTATTGTCGTTTTCAAATGTATCTTCCCTTTGAAAATCCATATTCTTTTGCTGAGCTTGCCCAGAAATCATGGTCTCAAGCTTGTTTTTGTATTCAGATATCTCTGTCTTCAATGAATCAATAGTTTGTTGATATTGAGCAGTATCAGACAGCGTACTGCCAACCTGATTTTTGTAATCAGCAACTTCTGCCTTGAGAGAGTTTATGGTCTGTTGATATTGTGCAATTTCGGATGATATGGAATCAAGTTTACTTTTGTATTCAGTAACCTCTTCGCTTAGTGAATCAATGTTTTGTTGCCAAGCTTGCTCAGAATTCACAATATCAAACCTGTTTTTGTATTCAGAAATCTCCCTTAACAAGTCAACATTTTGTCTCTGAGCTCGCTCAGAAATTATAATGTCAAGCTTGTTTTTGTATTCAGAAATCTCTTCCCTTAGCAATTCAACGCTTTGTCTCTGAGCTCTCTCAGATATCACAGCATCAAGCCTACTTTTCTGTTCAGCTATCTCTGTCCTAAGAGAGTCTATGATTTGGTGGTACTGTAAAACTTCATTAGATGTGGATTGGACTGGCGTATTCTTGTATTTAGCGATGTCTGCCTTGAGTGAATCTATGATTTGGTGGTACTCCATATTGGGGGATAAAGTATTAGCAAGCTTGCTTTTGTATTCAGATATCTCTATCCTAAGTGAATCTATAATTTGTTGATATTTAGTATTTTGAGATAAAGCTTTGCCAAGATTATTCTTGTATTTATTCATCTCTTCCCTAAGCGAATTTATGATCTGCTGATATTGAACAATTTCGGATGATATGGAACCAAGTTTACTTTTGTATTTAGCTATCTCTTTCAGTAGCAAGTCGTTGTTCTTCTGTTGAGGTCCCTGAGAAATCATGGTCTCAAGCTTGGTGTTGTATTCAGCTATCTGTTCTCTAAGTGAATTTATGATTTGTTGATATTGCTCAATTTCATGAAATGCGCCATCAAACTTGTCTTTGTGTATTCCTTGAGACATGATCTTATCTGATGTGGGCATGACAAGCTTATCTTACCTAGTATGTCATTTTAACGGACGTACTTATCTACTCGAGGCGTATCACAACTAGAATGATGAGTAATGACTGTGATGCTGAATTTCATTTACAGCACTTCCACGAACTAACCCTAGGTACAAGATAATCTGGTGCTGCTAATATTTTACATGGGTCTAATATTCAAGTCATAAAAAAAGGGGGGTCGGTTCTAGTGGGTTATGGAGATATACCAAGTGACCTTTATTGTATCAGATGGGTTAACACTAATCGAAGAACCCAACTTTACTTTCGAAAAGACGTGTCCCGCACCGAAAGTGTTTGTATCTGCCAGACCAACATAGGTCACAGTCCCGCCAGTACTTCCTATAGTGATTGTGTTACCAATCGAAGCTACTGCTGCCGCGGCTGCTCCACCTCCAGTTGAGTTGGTCACTCCGAGATTGACTGTGTTTCCATCAACTCTGTTTGTATTTGTAAGTTCCACCAGTCTATTTGCATAGTCGCTGTCAGTTACTGCTGGAGCGAATCCAGAGGAATTCGTTCCTACTACTAGCCAATGGTATGTTGCGCAACCACTAAGAGGGTTAGTAGCGTTTGCTCCTCCTGCAAGAAACACTAACTTTCCAATGCAGTTTGCACCGCCATTTACAATCAGGTTGTCTGTTTGCCTATAAGCCGTGATCTGTCCTTGGGAATCTTTTGCCTCGAGTATTACATGGCCCGTAAACCCCAGAGATCCACCTACGTTAGTGCCTTCTGTAGTGGCCTGGTTTTGAGGTCCAAGTATACCCGTGGTAGCAAATATTCCCGAACCTACCAATACGGCAGATATTGCCAGAATGGCAGGCAGGTTGTATTTTTGCATATGCGATATACTATTTTACTATTAATAGAGGTGTCGGAACTTTTATTCTGATCCAAGCTCCAAATTGGCAACTCAGGGCTTATTCTTGATACCTACGGTTTCTGATATCGATATGGTATAGTTTTTGGGTTTGACTGGTCCTGGTACTGTCTGGGTTGGGTTTTTTATGGTATTTTCAATTATGAAAAAATAAAGAGTGCCTGTCACAATTACAGCTATTGCAATACCAATAGCAATAGCCAGGGTCTTTTTCATGTTTTCATTTTTGATAATAAGCTTATAAGTATTCTTAAAGAATATAGACAAGAAACATTTGTGACAAGAAAAAGATTCATCCCTGCCGGTAGCTTGTTTTTCGTTATTATTTTGAGTAGCTCAATTGTTCCATCTTATGCAGAAGTAATTCCAATAACAATTAGCGGCACCATGAATAAGGTTTCATTTGATGGAAAATGGAGTTTTTATACGGAGTGGAAGGAGTCAACTCTAACTCAAATAGATACGGGAGCTGAACCTATTTATCTGAGAACTGCCCATCAAGATGATTATATCTATGTGTTAATAGATGCGGTTGAAGATACTCATTTCGTAAAGGGTTCTGATAGTGCGATAGTTTGCATTGACGGAAACACCGACAAGGAAAAGATTCCAAATTCAGATGATTACTGCTTTATTGCAACACTTGGTGATAAGAATCCCGTTACACTTCAAGGAGGATCACCACTAGGAATAAATGGTAATTTTAGAAAGATTCCAAATCCAGTGGATTTTATCGGAATTAGCAGTGTTTCGGATCAAAATGATCGTTATACAACCATACCTCATGCAAGTTACGAGTTTAGAATTCCAATTAATCTATTTGGAAGATCGGATGTGTATGGTTTTTACACTAGTGTATATTTTGGGCATGCAAACAAGTTCTATTCGTTCCCTAGCACATCTAGTCCATCCTCCCTTTTCGAAATGCCGCCTCCTACAACCTGGGGAGAATTAGTATCACCTGACAAGTCGCTTCCAGAATTTTCTTGGCCTACAATCTTACTTTTATCTGGAGTCTTGTTTGTCATCTATTTTACAAAAATGAGATCTGGGCATTTGCATTTGAGAACAAATGGCAATTGACTAAATTAAAGAGATTAAATGCAAAGATAACAAGATGTAAGAGATGCCCGCGGCTGGTATCTTACCTGTACAAAATAAAAAATGAAAAAGTAAAACGATTCAAGCATGAAAAGTATTGGGGAAAGCCGCTCACCGGTTTTGGTGATGTCAATGCAGGATTGTTAATCATTGGACTTGCACCCGCTGCCCATGGAGGGAATAGGACTGGCAGAATGTTTACAGGCGATTCCTCAGGTGATTGGCTTGCCGAAGTTCTGCATGATTTTGGCTTTGCAAACAAGCCAAGCAGTAAGAGTATCGATGATGGTTTTGGATTAATTAATGCCTATATCACTGCCTCAGTGAGGTGTGCGCCACCCCAGAACAAGCCGCTAAGAGAAGAACTTGATAATTGCTCAATTTATCTCAAAGAGGAGCTTGAAATTTTGACAAACGTAAAAGTAATAATTTGTCTAGGAAGGATTGCGTTTGATTCATGCTGCAAGCTTTTGGATATTAGAGGAATCAAGTTTTCTCATGGCAGAACATTTACCCATGGGAAATGGGTCATCATATCCTCATATCACCCAAGCAGACAAAATACTCAGACAGGTCGCCTCACTTGGAAGCAGTGGCAAAAGATATTTTCCAAAGCAGAACAGATCTTAGATGAACCGATACCTGCAAAGTGATATAATATAAAAAGAAGACGTACTCGCCAGTCTCCCATCCGAGCTTCCCCTACTCGTATGTTGATTGTGACGATACGCCGGAGGGTGATGGAACTGATGGGAATCTGTCGCCAATTTGCTGTTCTGCAACTGCGGATGCTTCTTGGAGAATCTTTTCTGTCTCCTCGCCTGATACTTCGGTATCGACGTTAAAGTCTCCTCCCGCTAACGAGTCCATCATCAAGCCATTGAGTGTCTGTGTCATGGAGTTGAGCTCTGAATCTGCCTCTGGCATGAACCTTCCTAGTGATGATTTGAGTCCTTTCATTGTGGCCACTGCTGGTCCAATTGCTATCATTGCATCGCCTAAGTCGTGTATTGTGGTCAGACGTAGTTGTACTTGTTCTAATGCCATTCTAGCATTTCCAAGCATCTTGGTGACCTTTCTTATCTCTGCCAGCTCATTTGATAGAACTCGGCTTGTTGCGGCATCGTGTTGTTGCATTGCGGCTACGATTCGTTTGAAAAGCTGAGCATCTCTTTCTCTTAGCTTTCCCAACATAGAATCCATCTTCGATATTTGACCTTGTAATTTGTTCACAGCGCCCTCAATCCTAGGTTTGAGTGCACCCTGTGGTTTTACAGTTTCACGGATTTTTTCGGTTAAACCTACAGACTCTGGTCGAGTCCAGTTCTTATCGAAGCCGGTCATGAGGGCTAGTTTAAGAGTTGGTTCTTAATAGCCGGTGTATATTATCATCGACACTAGGCTAAATTTAGCTCACAAAATGTAAATGCGGCCCTTATTTTTTGAAATTGTGCCAAAGATAGCAGTCTTTGATTCAGGCCTTGGCTCGCTTTCTATTATATCACCGATCCAGAAAAGATTCAAGTCAGAAATCATCTATTTTGCAGATCAAGACAATTATCCATATGGCACAAAATCGATACCTAATTTAGAAAAGATAATCAAGTCTACAATTTCAAGATTACAAGAAAGATTTCATCCTGATGTCATCATAATTGGCTCAAACACACCATCACTATTACTTGATGTCACAAGAAATCGTAAGATAATTGGAGTATATCCACCGCTCAAAGAAGCTTGCAGAAAAACAAAATCTGGAACGATCGCAATACTTGCAACAAGATCTGTTGTGGAAAGCAGCGCTTTATCGAGTTACATTAGGAAAAATGTTCCAGCTAAGATAAAAGTTATCAAAGTAAATGCTTCTGCATTAGTTGACCTTGTGGAATCAGGCAAGTTCATATCTGAAAAAGAATTCTGTAAAAATACTATTAGAAGAATTTTAGGATCTGTATTAAGGAAAGCAGATGTAGCTACGTTATCAAGTACACATCTTCCATTTCTTTTACCAATGCTAAAGGAGATATTTCCTGATATGACATTCTTGGATCCAGCTGATTCCCTAGCTAGTCAGCTCACAAAGAGACTAAGACATGATAAATCTAAAAAAAATACTTTGAGAATCTTTGGATCAGGTGATATCAAAACTTTACAAAGACATTTGCACAAAATAGGAATAACAAATAAAATAAATCCGTTATGATACCACTTGAGCTTTTCTAAATCCGTGACTAAATGTCTTGTCGTATAATTTTGAATATTCGTACGATTTTGGATTTACTATATCACCAATTATTACAATAGCTGTTCTTGCTATTTTTTCGTCTCTGACTTTTTTTACAATATCTCCCAGAGTTCCTGTAATTACCTTTTCATCTTTCCAACTTGCACGGTAAACTGTCGCTACTGGTGTTGACTTTGAATATCCACCCTTGATTGCCTCTCTCACTATGTCGCCCATGAGGTGAACACTTAGGTAGAATATCATAGTCGCCTTGTGCTTTGCAAGTTCAGCTATTTTCTCCCTCTTTGGGACCTTTGTTCTAGATTCAGCCCTTGTTACTATGATGGTCTGTGTTATGCCAGGTAGTGTGAGTTCACATCCTAATGATGCGGCCGATGCCAAAAATGAGGTGATTCCAGGTATGATCTCGTATTTTATTCCTATTTTCTTGAGATTATCTGTCTGTTCCCTTATTGCCCCATAAATGCTAGGATCTCCGTCGTGTAATCGCACAACTAGTTTCTCTTTCAGCGCGGCATCTTTTAGGATATCAAAGATTTGTTCTCTGACAAGCTTTGCAGCATCATGTAGTTCTGCTTTCTTGCACAGTTTTATTATATCTTTAGGAATTAATGATCCTGAATAAACTACAACATCGGCCTTTTGGATAAGTTTCTTGGCTTTTACAGTAAGTAGTTCTGGATCGCCGGGCCCGCATCCCACAAAGTAAACTTTAGGCACGCTTTACCACCATTATAGAAAAATATTTGTTTGTAAAAGTCTCTTTGGTAACTTCGCCAAGTGTTAACTTTTTTACAATCTCTTGATCAGTTCCTACATCCTGAGCTATTGCAAAAAGTGAGTTGTCAGCAAACCCAGCTTCTTTGAGCAATGATATAACTTGATCAAAGTATCTTCCGTCTTTTAGAAATACCATTGTATCGCAGTTTTTAGCAGTCTCCTTTACTCTTGCAAGATCATAGCATGCTGGGATGACTGCCATTGTTTCATCTCCTTCAGCAATACTTATTCCAACTTTGGATGCAAATGCAAACATCGATACGA